>ERZ773074.247-NODE-247-length-24737-cov-2.714772_pt1 | contig 24737 bp, 22 predicted proteins | sample MGYA00580615_ERZ773074 | MGnify/ENA primary metagenome ERZ773074 (study PRJEB29015, sample SAMEA2738126) | human oral metagenome | biome: human oral; feature: human-associated habitat; material: saliva | place: China | collected 2160 ...
CGGCATACCGAGCTCGGTCACAGACTTGATTTCGTTCGGGATCAAACGCAGCGCAGCCGCCAAGTTGCCCCGCTCATGAAAGGCGTTAACCCGGAAGCGTCCAAGATTACCAAAGGCAAAGCTAAAGTCAAACTCTTTATCCTTCATCAGCACCTGCTGCTGGTCTTGGTCGAGAATGGCAAAGACGAGCCGCTCCACCTGTGCTTCATCCAGTGGGCCAAAGCCCGCCACAGGGGTCAGCGCACCATCAATGCGCAGCATGGGGGGTAGCCCCACCTGAATATGCAAGTCTGAGGCGCGGCGCCGCACCACATCCTCGAGCAGGACTTCTATGCGTAATTCTCTATTTTCCATGGTAGTTATTGGTTCCTTTCTTATGCTATGTCTGATGTGACACGGTTGACTTCCTCCAGGGTGGTAATCCCTTGCAGCGCCTTGAGGTAGCCATCTTGGCGCATCGTGATCATCCCTTGCTCGATGGCTTTCTTCTGGATCTCGGTACTCGACGCTCGGGCGGTAATGAGCTGCTGGATCTCCTCTGTCACTTCCATCACCTCAAAGAGCCCAGCTCGGCCACTGTAGCCCCGTGGCGTGTTGGCGGTATCGCGCCCCCGCACGAGGCGGTAAGACTTTTGGCCAGCCAGCGGCAAGTCGGTATAGCCAAGGTCGGCCGAAATTTTGGCTGCCTCTGCCTTGGTCTTGGGCAAGAGATGCCCGACAGTGCTGAGGATCATCTCTGTCTCGAGCGGGTTCGACCAATAATTCTCATGCTGCGGCCCAATTCGGCGCACCAAGCGCTGGCCAATGATGGTATTAACGGTGCTGGCGATGAGGAATGGCTCAATATGCATATCGAGCAAGCGTGGCAACACTCCCGCTGCCGAGTTGGTGTGGAGCGTGCTAAAGACAAGGTGGCCCGTCAATGCCGCCTGGACGGCGAGGTTGGCCGTCTCGTTGTCGCGGATCTCCCCCACCATCACCACATCGGGGTCTTGACGGAGAATACTGCGCAGACCATTGGCAAAGGTAAGGCCAACGTCACTATTGACCTGGATCTGGTTGACTCCCTCCATTTTGTACTCCACCGGGTCTTCCAGTGTGACGATGTTGATGGTATCATCCTTAATTTCTTTAATCAGTGCATAGAGGCTGGTCGATTTACCGCTACCGGTCGGGCCACTGGTAAGAATCATCCCATTGGGGCGGTGAATCCCCTGGCGAATGAGCCGGAGGGCACGCCCAGCATAGCCCATCTGCTCGAGCTCGAAGGATGTGCCAGTCTTATCCAGCAAGCGAATCACCACCTGCTCGCCCCACACCACTGGGCTAATGGCAATACGGAGGTCAACCTCCTTATCTGCCACCTTGACGGCAAATTGCCCATCCTGCGGGATACGGTGCTCATCGATCTTTAGCTCAGACAGGATCTTGATCCGGCTCACCAGTGCTGGCTCGATGCTCTTGGGTAATTGCATAACTTCGCGCAGCACACCATCGACGCGGCAGCGGATCTTGAGCGACTTCTCCAGCGGCTCAATGTGGATATCGCTCGCGCGGCTCTTTACGGCGTATTCAAGAATAGTACTCAGGGCTCGACTAATCGGCGAATCTTGGACGATAGTTTTGATATCGCTTGACGATTGAATCGCCTCGGCCTGAGTAGCCTGCGCCGCTTCGTCAACGGTCGATAAGTCGGTTTTATACTGGTCGAGAACATGACGGACACCCGCTTCCGATGCCATAAAGACCTTGAGCGGCCGCTGAAGACGGTTGGTTAAATAATCCACCGCCTGGACATTATTAGCATCAATCATCGCTACCGCCAAACGGTTATTCACCTCGGCCAACGGCACTGCCATGAAGCGCTCGGCGATATCGCTCGGCAACAGTGACAAGATACTCTGATCAATAATACTAGCCGTCAAATTAACATACGGCACGCCCGAAACGTGAGCAATAGCATGAGTCAACAGCTCGTCGTCTATCTCGCCGATATCTTCCAAAACCGTCAACAACGGCTTGTTCGTTTTAGCCGACTGCTTAGTGGCTCTATCAATAACCTCACGAGAAACCAAACCCTCGTCAACCAAGAGCTTGATGAGCTTCTCCTGAATGTCATCGGTCATCAACGCCACTAGAAAGACTCCTACCTATTTTGATTCTGACTACGATCCCGGTTTTGGTTCTGGTTGGCTGCGGCATCAGGTGAATTAAGCGAGCTAGATGAACCAATTATTGTTTCTACTGTCGGATTTATGGCATTAGAATTAAAAACTTCCGAGCTTGGCTCTTTGACATCACTGCTCATTTTCTCGATAGTGCTAACACTAGTACCAACCCGCGGCGCCTTAAGCGCAGGAATATTGTTACCAATAGTAAATGCTATTAGCATAGACAAACCGGCAATCAGTACAATCATCGCTATATCGCTCTTCTTCACGGCTTTATCCCCTTCTTGTTAAGTTGAACTGTTTTGCCTGGCAAGTAATAAGCATGTCCAGAAATTGACATCGTAAACTTAGAATCTGACGCTTCAATCGTCGATTCGTCAATATCAATCACGCGAATTGACTTCTCAAAATTACGCAAAACACTGCGCAGTATATCCGCATTACTGGCTGATAATTCCATCGTAAAGGCTATCTGTTGAACACTTCTAGAATTATCGGCATTGTTGTCGCTTGACGAGCTGTTATTTTTGTTACTGTCAGAGGAATTTTCGTTCGAAGAAACTGTTTGGAAAGACTCAAGCTTAGCGCCAGGCACTCGACCAACTAAATTCTGTACAGAGGCGCCAAGTGCTAGCGAGTTGTCGTCAGCTGGCAAAGCATCCAAGATAACACGCAGCGGATCTTCCTTGTCGTTAAGTTTTGCAGAGCCGAGCGCCGAATTGGTGTTTAACACGCGGATATTGTCGCGCAAACCGTCATACGTCTTAATATTACTATCAAGCGTCGATGTCGTTTGATTCTTTTCGGCTAGAACTTTCGTCTCAAAAACTATGCGCTGTACTAGAAAACCGCCAATAACCAGCGCAAAGCCAACCAAAACCGACGCGCCTGCCACCCAGCCGAACATTACGCGGCCGCTACGATCAATTTGCCGGCGCTTATTTAGCGAGGTGTCTTTCTTTGCTTCCGCCATTATTTATCCTCCTTTTTGTTTGAAGCCTTTGCCTCAAACAGCGAATCTGGCACGTGCTTTTTTGAATCAGTCACGTCTACCGAGCCAGTCGGCGAAACGATTACTAAGCTTTTAACGCTGTTCGATAACAATTCTTCGGGATAAGAAAACGTCAGAGTAAACGTCAGTTTCTTCTCTCCGCCAGAATCTTCGGCATACGCCGTGTTGGTAATTCTCACAGAGCTAGATAGCGGCGTCTCTGCAGATTCCGAATCTTTCGTGTATTTCAATTTAGTATTAAGAATGGTTTTTTTAAGCGCGTCTACCGCATTAAAACCGCCAGCTGTTGAGCCTTCTATGGTAATCGTTTTTTCTGACGCATTATAACGTACCGTTGACATAGTCACGTTGTTTGGCGCCTGCGGATTAACCGCGCTCAAAGTATCAAAGATGCGTGAATTAACACCTCGATTGCTACTGATCATATCAATCTGAGTTAGCTGATTCTGGATGGTCAAAAGATCATTAATATCTGGCTTATCGCTAAGTTCTTTATATTTGCTTTTAATAGAGTTATCAGCCTGGCCACTAGCAAACTGCAGCGACCCCAAAGCAAGCCCCAGCACAATCACAGCACCTGCCGCAGCTGCAGCCACTAACATTGATACCGATATCACCGTATTACGAACCCGCTGAGCGTGCAAATATTCCCGCTTAACGTCTGGTATTAGGTTTACTTCAATCATGACAAGTTTCTCCGTTTCGCCAGGCCAACCGCCGTAGCAAACTCGTTAGCAATCGGCGCTAGTTGCTGCTGCATGCTCTGCGAGACATTTATATTTTGCCAAGGGCTAGTTGCAACCGCTGATATATTAATCTTGCCCGCCAGATACGAATCAATCTGCGGCACAGTCGCGCCGTATCCAGATAACAAAGCTTGAGAAACGGCCACATCTTCATACCTATTCTGGAAGAATTTAATCGATTTTGATAATTCAGAAGCAAAATTATCAAGCGTCATCTCGACAGCACGGAAGACTTGCCCTTCGAGGCGACTTTGATCTAGACCAAATTTCAGGATAAACTGGCGAGCCTGATCCTCTTGGACGCTCAGATTCTGAGCCACAGCCTTAACTAGCGAGTTCAGCCCAGTCGGAATCGTTCTGATTAACCGCGGCGTATCGCCATAAGTCAAAGCGATATCTGTCGATAACTCGCCCATATCGACCAGCATATAAGCTGAATTGCTAGCAGTCGCTGGTACTAACGCTCGCACCATCGCTAACGGATCTGGCTCTTCAGCTATCACATTCAGGCCAAGCGATTCAATTAACTCCAAACGTTCTTCGCTATATTGCTTAGATACGCTGGTGATTAATACCTCGTTTTGGTTTTGCGACTTTAGCGAACCGCCTAGCAATGCCCAGTCAACTTTCGCCTCGTCACTGCTCATCGGAATATACTGATCAACTTGGTATTTCATAGTCGCCCGCAGTTCCGCTTCGCTCATTGCTGGTACGTCAATAACCGTAGTGAAAGTCTTACTCGACGGCAAGCCAATCGCTACATTTTTAGTACGAATACCAGACTGGCCTACTGCCGTCATCGTAGCCTCGCCGAGCCGGCGCCGTGCTTCTGGCGAGTCGCTCGCGGTAATTTTGTGATCGACAGGCACATATCCGTATGCAACCAGATTCCAACTGCCCTGGCCAGAAGCAGCTAGCTGCAATACTCGCACCGCGTTGGTACCGATGTCGAGTGCAAAGAAATCGCCCATCCCTTTTTGAATTTTCATATACCTTATATTATGCATAAGCAAAGTAAAAAACGCAAGCTTTTTAGATAATTACTTTTCGGACAATACCCTTTAAATGCTATAATGTAGGATTATGAGTTTATCTATCGGAATTGTCGGTTTGCCGAATGTTGGCAAATCCACGCTTTTTAATGCTTTAACTAATAATAATATTTTGGCGGCCAATTATCCGTTTGCCACTATCGAACCAAATACTGGCATCGTGCCGGTACCCGATGAGCGCCTAAACGTCCTCGCTAAAATGTACCACGCCGAGAAAATTACCCCGGCTACCGTGACTTTTGTCGATATTGCTGGGCTGGTCGCCGGAGCTTCCAAAGGCGAAGGCTTAGGCAATAAATTCCTAGCTAACATCCGCCAATGCGACGCCATTGTCCATATCGTCCGCGCTTTTGAAAGCGACGATATCGTTCATGTTGAGAACATTATCGATCCAGAACGCGATATCGACACTATCAATACCGAACTGATTCTGGCTGATCTGCAAACACTAGAAAATCGCCTAGCTCGCCTCGCCAAAGAAGCCAAAGCCAACCCCAAAGCTAGCGCTATCAAAAATCGTTTAGAAGTGATTGCTGAAAAACTGCGCGCTGGCACGCCAATTAACGAAATTTCCGGCGTCGATCCTGACGATATCGCTGATTTACACCTTTTGACCGCCAAGCCAGTAATTTATGTGTTCAACGTCAATGAAGAAACCCTGGCTAGCGAAGACAAGAAGCAGAGCCTGCGCAATCTCGTACCGCACGCTCGCAGTCTATTTATCTGCGCCAAGCTTGAAGACGAGATAAAAGGTCTTAATCCCAGCGATACCCTCGAGCTCTTACAAAGTTACGACGTGCCAGAAGCCGGACTAACGCAAATGATTCGCGCCGCCTACGATTTGCTCGGATTGCAAAGCTATTTAACCGCCGGACCGAAAGAAGTCCGCGCCTGGACAATCCACCAGGGCTGGACAGCACCGCAAGCTGCCGGCGTCATTCACACTGATTTCGAAAAGGGCTTTATCGCCGCCCAAGTTGTTAATTACGACGATTTAGTCGCTGCCGGCTCAGAGGCTAACGCTCGCGCCGCCGGCAAAATCCGCACCGAAGGTAAAACTTACGTCATGCAGCCAGATGATGTGGTTGAATTTAGATTTAACGTTAGCAAATAATTTAGCATTAAATCGCTTAGATTTGATATAGCTTAGACCAATTTGCCAGCGAATCACCGGCCAGCCGCATAAGCCGCTAACAACTTCCAGCTTTTCTCAATATATAAAACCGCTCCAAGTTGCCGTGCGCGCCTTTCACTTCGCTGTCTACTTTATCAATAATTATGAAATTAGCACGCGCCCACTGCTCGAACTCGCGCAAGATTGCCCGCCGCACGCCGTCATTCTTGACGACACCGCCGCGAGTCAGCTGTTGGCGTTGCGCCTCAAACTGCGGTTTAACCATTGCTACTATCATTGTATTTTTATCAACGATTTTCACAACGTGCAGCAAAATTTGCCTCAGACTAATAAACGACACGTCAATCACTACCATATCCGGAATTTCACTTGGCACAAAATACCGAATGTCAGTTTTTTCATACAACTCAATTCGTTTATTGCCGCGTAAGCTCGGGTGCAGTTGATCAGTGCCAACATCCACGGCGTATACTTTCTTCGCGCCATGCTGCAGCGCAAAATCGGTAAAGCCGCCAGTGCTGCTGCCGACATCCAAAACCATCTTATCACGAAAATTCAAATTAAAAGCTTTCGCCGCGCCCGCCAATTTTAATCCGGCCCGCGACACATAACGCTCTGACGCTGCTAATTCAATCGACGCCGACTCATCAACGAATAATCCCGGCTTGGCTACTCCTCGTCCGCCAACACGCACACGTCCCAAACGAATCCAATTCTCGGCTTCCGAACGCGAACCTACCAATCCGCGCGCCAGCATCAATTTATCTAACCGTTGCTTCATTCCTCAATTCTACTATGGATACATAATCCGCTCAATGTCGCGGGTCATCGCCGCAATTGCTGCGTACGATTTACCCTGAGTCATGATCGTCATTACATAAGTACCGCGCGGATGCCGGACAATCGCCGTATCGTGCACGTAATTCCACAAAAAACCAACTTTATCGTACACTTCACGCGCCTGACTACCCGTCGGTATACCATAACGGTAAGGATGGTGCGACAAAGAATACAACAGCCGCTCGCGCTGTGCTCCGCTAATTAGCGAGCCGGTTTCCAATCCGAGCATGAACTTCGTCAGATCACCCGCCGACACATGAGTCGCCTGCGCGTGCGTGAAAGTCACTGCCCGCGAAAATCCCAGTCGATAAACAAAATCGTTCAGATTTTGCCGGCCAAATCTATCTAGCCATACCACTGCGCATGGATTAGTACTGGCAATGGTCATCCGATCAAAGCAGCCCGACACTGTCGTGTCAAGCATCGGGTCGCTCCAGCTAATTCCCCCGGCATTTATCTCATCAAACAAGCGTTTAGCAATGAACAGTTTATAAGTACTAGCACTAACGACACTCTCCTCGGCATCGGCATCCGCCGACCAACCGCTGCCGCCCAACTGGCGAATCGAGAACCAAGCGCCATGACGCGCCTTATCACGCACATAAGCTCGCAAGCCATCTTCGGTAGGAGTATAGCGGTTATTATAAATTACGCTCGGCTCTAAATCAGTCATCGCCGCCAAGATCACGCCACTACCTTGACCCCTCAGCAGATAATCAGTGACTGGTTGCACTATTGAAGCCGCATCGATTTGGCTGCCTTTCTCACCAGTGGTTCGCGAGACTTCTCGCCCGTTCTCGATATTGATATTTGTCTGGCCAGCCGGATGTCCAGCTGCTTTTGACCAATTATCAATTGAGTTTTGTAGTTTTTGCCTGTTAATCACCAGGGTCGTACCACCCTCTGTTGTTTCGCCAAACTCTAGCCACGAAGCTTTCTCGGCATTGCCAACTGCAAACGTCTGATCGGCAGCGCGAATCGTCAAGGGACGCGCCAATGCTTGCTCGGCTTGATTGCGAACAGAAGCAAACGCCGCACTACGTCGCGACGCCTCTTGCAGCTTAGCATCAATCCGAAGTTCCGTCATGCCAGCAAATGAATACTTGGTTGTTTGCAGCACGTTTTTGATAGCTTGCGCACTCACCAAATGTCCCGGCACATCATTAACCGCCGTTAGCTGACCGTCTTTAAACGCCACGCCAGCGTTTATTGGCGGCCGCGACAGTTGCGAACTAGTTTTTTGTGCAAAAACCTCTAATGTCGGCAGCGCGAAAGCTAGATCTAGCGTTTGCACATTTGGCAGCTGCCAAAATATCGAAAACGGCACCAAACGCAGCCAAAATGGATAGTTCGCCAGCTGATGCGCCATTTCTTCGGCCTTAATATCAGCGCCAGCTTCACTTAGCGTATAAATACCGCTCGGTTTGCCGCCAATAATGAATTTAATTTTCGACCGCTGGAATACTAACGTCGCTTGGTTAGCCAAATCTGTTTCGCTCTGCCAACCAACCCAGCGGCCATTCATCCGTGCTAGCGGCAGCGCTCGATCAAGCGGATACAATATTTGCACAGCCAAAATCGCCGCTACAACAAAAAACGCCGCCCAAACTAACATCCGGTGGCGTTTTTGCCCGGGCATTGCCGAACGATATGTTTGTTTAACTTTTTTGTGCAGGCGTTTGGCTTTATCAGCAGCACGCGCTCGCTTATTCGTCATGTGTATATTTTAACACGCTGCGAAACACTTATTTTAGTTTAATAAGCTATTTCTTGCGTTCGCGATACTCGCCCGTTGACGTGTCAACCGAAATGATATCGCCAACCTTTATAAAAGCCGGCACCTTGACAATTGCGCCCGTCTCAAGTGTCGCATCTTTCAAAACGCTGCTAGTCGTATCACCTTTAACCACCGCCTCTGTATAGGTCACTTCCAAATAAACATTTTTTGGCATCTCGACAGTAATCACCTTACCGTCAAAGAATTGCAAAGCCAGCTCGTCGCCCTCTTTCATGAAGTTTTTAGCTTCGTCAACCAAATCGGCCGACAGCTCAAACTGCTCAAAACTATTCGGATCCATGAAAAAGAAAGCTGAACCATCATTGTATAAATATTGGACAGTTTTGCTAGTCACCTCAGCCGGCTCTATCTTGTCTTGGCCCTTGAAAGTTTTGGGAATAACCGCACCAGTAATTAAATTCTTCAATTTGACATTAACGATAGAACCGCCGCGGCCCATCACTTTCTGGTTGTAATCAGTCACTCGATATGGCTGTCCATCAATTTGGCACACTACGCCTTTTTTCAAATCAGTTGGTTGATACATTTCATCTCCTTTTGCGTCTTTAGAAATACCCTTCAGCGCACGACAAAGCATTTCGTACGCTGGAAAATTCCCTAATCTCGCGTCACAAACGGTAGCAGCGCCAGATGACGCGCCCGCTTTACCTCGCGAGCCAGCATCCGCTGCAATTTAGCACTCAAGCCCGTCTTGGCAATTGGCTCGATTTGGCCGCTCACCGGACTAATATAGCGCAACAGTGTCTTCACCTCTTTGTACGAAAACACTACTGGAGCATCCTTGCGCATTTTTTTTGCCATATTTTATAATCCTTTCTAATAGTTAAAATGGAATCTCGCTTAAGTCGATTGGCTTGTCGTCGATATCCTCGACTACCACGTCTTTAGCGCTAGTTGCTGGTGGCGGTGTTGCTACCGGCGCATTGCCGTCGTTACGACCGCCAACAAAGTTGAAATCTTCGACTACCACCTCGACAGCCGACCGTTTATTACCATCTTTATCTTCGTAGCTACGCTGGTCGAGCCGGCCGCTCACCAAAAGCGGCGCGCCTTTTTTGACATATTGCGAGATAATCTCGCCCGGCTTACCCCAAGCTACGCAGTTAATGAAGCTGGTCTGGTCTTGCTGCTGGCCGTCTTGGTTGCGCCAGCTACGGCTAACCGCCAAACTAAAATTAGCTACGCTCTGGCCGCTCGTCGTCGTTCGCAATTCAACATCGCGCGTCAGATTTCCCATTAATATTACTTTGTTAAACCCCTTTGCCATGATAGATTTCCCTCCTATTTATGGCTTAATCTTCGCTGTTTTCAGCCTCGCGCTCAGCCGCGCGCTTCTTGGCCTCCGCCAGAGCGGCACGCGCTTTGTGATCTATCTTAACCAATAAATACCGGATAACTTCGTCGCTAATATTCAGCGCATTGTTAATCTTGAGCGGCGCGTCTGCTGGCAGCTCGACATCCATCGACACATATACCGCAAAATCTTCGCCTTTGATGTTGTAAGCGAGGCGATTTTTGCCCCAATTGTCCTCAGCCTTAACCGAACCGCCGTTATCGGCGATCAGCTGCTTGACTTTACCAAGCACCGTGTCCAAATTCGCCTCCAAATCAGGCCGAATAAGAACCGTCAGCTCGTATTCTCTCATACATTACCTCCTTGGTATCCGTACGGATGGTTACGTTATCTCACGCAACCTTAGGTTTATATCACTTAATATTATACCCTATATGCTATGAAAAAGCTAGCTATATAGTACACAACAACTCGCAAGCACGCCAGTAGAGACATACTGGCGTCAAAAATACCTGCCATCAAGCAGGTATTTTATCCTAATAATCCTTATTTTTAATTTATTATTTAGATTTACCCCAATTACTTTCTACATTATCAATCACATTCTGCATTTCTCTCACTGCGTTATCGCCTGTAAAAACATTTCCTATTTCATCGCTATCCTCGTATCCACTCGCACCGTCCTCTTTATTTACACTAAATTTCCAATGGTCATCGCCGCCATTGTAAGCGCTATAATCTATCGTTCCCAATCAAGTTTTTTGTCTTCGTTAGCGTCTTCAAGCGACGAAATCTCGCTGACGCTAACACCATCACTTTTTATAAAATCCTTAACCTCGTCTATGGTTAGTTCGCCATCATCTACTAGACTATCGATATCTTGGGGGTTGTCAGATTTAAATATGAAATCTGTCTCTGTTACCCTACCCTTGTCATATTCGTCACTCTTCTCATTATTTCTATCATTTACAGTAATCATAACATACGTACCTGGCTCTTCGACCTCACCAGTAAGCGGATTTGGAAGGGACTCAGCTCTGCTATACGCAAGTAAATCCATAGAATCGCCTTGGCTGTTGCGATAACTAGAAGAGCTACCATCCTCGTTACTATAAGTATAAGTGGAATTTTCTCCTTCAAATTCCCCCATTTTATCCGAAACAGCCTCGGCTGCTATACTTGTCGCTTCATTCAATTGTTTATCGTCCAGCGCAGGCTCACCTAGTTTATACCCAATACCAACGGCCGCTATAACAGATAGGATGAGAGCACCGAATTTCCTCGTGCGACGGTATTTTTCTTTTTTATCCGCTGCTTCAGCAGCTCCAGTAGAGTGCTTAAATTCTCCAGTTTTATTAATATATTTATCGTATCCTTCTTACCCACAGGCAGTTAATTATGTAAAACACTTATGATTATACTCTATATTTGCTATTTTGTCAATGTTTTAGCATTACCTAAATAAACAGCCATGCGCCGCCCTACCTAACAAACAGCACAGCCACATGAAAGACGATGAAATATATCGTAGCCAGCACAGCGACAATAGTACTGATCAACGGCACGTAATTTTTCAAGCGTTTGCCCTGGTCGGCGACAATATCGAGCTGCCGATTGCCAATTCGCTCATCGGCATAATAATCCGTCTGATTATACAGCTTAGCACCCATGATATTCATGATATGAAACGCTTTCCACACAAATTCCATTTCTTTTGCGTAATCGAATTTATGATAGGCGCTATAAAAATATATCTGGTTATCCACTATCTCGACATCGCACCACGTCGCACCATCAATCAACAGCGCCATCAAATCAGGCGTGAAAATATAAAAGGCATCCCGCTCGTAATCTTTTGGCGCGTACAGCGTAAAGTAATCGTTAAAATTCCCCTCCAAACTAAGCCGCTGGTCAGGATCAATATCGTCCGGCAAATTATTAAAAACTTTACCAAGTATATTAACATTATCGACCGTTGAATCAAGAATAATATGCGGCAAATTCCGATTCATATCAATCCGCAAATAGCGCCAATAATGATCGCCTCCGCTACTCTCCGCACGATTTTCTGCATCTTTATGCTCATACCAGCCCATTTGGAAGTTAAGTTTGCCGCCGAGCGTACCGAACAAAACATTGCGCGAAATCTTATCATAAGCCCACTCTTGATTAAAAATAACGCCGGAGTTATCAGGGTTTTCTACATACGGCATGAAATCAAGCTGATTTAACCCAGCAAATTTGCTTAAAGCTGCCAGCATATATCGTTCGCCAGTCGCCCTTTTTGTATCAACTAAACGTCTGAATTGGTACACAATAAAGATAACAAACGATACAATTACGAGAATCTGCATCGGAGCTATCAAAATACGAGTAGCAACAGAGTCCGATGTCGGCACAAAAAGCGTAATTATACCTGAGCCTATCATAAAAATGGTAAAAAGTATGCTCAGTACTTGTATTAAAACTCCCTCAGGTTTCCGCTCGACATTAAAGTTCTGGTAATACTGCCGAAACCACTGCACCTCAGACTCGGACATTGGCGTATATAACGGTGAAAAATCTAACTGCTTCATATAAGTTATTATAGCCCGAACTAACCCAGCCTACTACGGCATTTAATCTTTTTAACCCCTCGCGCCAATCTTTTTGCAGCCCAAATCAAAATTGTGCTATGATGCTAGAATGCATGTCGCAATCCAGGGCCAAGCTGGCTCTTTCCACGACCAGGCCGCCCGCCAATGGTACGGCGCTAGCGCCAAACTCGTTCCCTGCACAACCTTTAGCGAAGTTTTCGCCGCCTACGACGACGGTAGCGCCGACGCGATCGTTACAGCGGTCGAAAACACCCTATTTGGCAGCATTAACGAAGTTTACTGTTATATCGAGGAATGCAGTGCGCCGATCGTCGGCGAGATCAAGCTGCCTGTCGAGCAAATGCTAATTGGTCTACCAGACGCCAAAATCAGCGATATTACTGAGGTTTATTCTCACCCGGTAGCTCTTTCTCAATGCCGCTATTTCTTACAGGAACACCTACCGCAGGCAACACCAATTGAATTTTTTGATACCGCTGGCGCCGTCGAATTTATCAAGCAAAACGGCTCCCAGCACTGCGCCGCTATCGCCAGCCAGACTGCCGCTGAATTATATAATTTGCCAATACTACAGCGTTCCATCCACGACAATCCCGATAATATTACCCGCTTTTTAGTGATTGAACCGTCTGACACCCCAAAAGATGCTAATCGCGCGTCGCTGGTTATCACTACCGACCATCAGCCTGGCGCCCTCGTCGAGGTATTACAGGTATTCGCCAATCGACATATCAACCTCGCCAAACTGCAATCGCAGCCAATCGTCGGTCAGCCTTGGAAATATAAGTTTTTTATCGTTGTCGATTGCGCCGGAGAGTCGCTTTATCAAGCTATACGCGACATTGAGCGCAGCAACCACGAGGTGACTATCCTCGGCGAGTACGTTGGCACAAATTAACCCTAGAAATCGCCGCCCGAGTTAATCTCGCCTGCGCTTGAAATCAGCACTTCGCGCGGCCGCGAACCATCTGCCGGACCGATAATTCCTTGTTCTTCCATTTCTTCCATAATCCGCGCTGCTCGCGAATAACCAATCCGTAGTTTCCTCTGTAATAACGACGTTGATGCTTTGCGCATCTGCACTACCACTTGCACTGCATCTTTGAACATATTGTCGCCACTGTTGCCGCCAAAATCCATCACTACCCCGCCCTTACCATTCAATTGCACTGGCTGGCTAACGATTTCATCATTGTACTGCGGCGGCGCCTGCATCCGCAGTTGATCAGTAATTTTATTCACCTCGCTATCCATCACCCAAGCGCCCTGAATACGCTTCGGTTTCGGCATGCTAGCAGTTTTGATTAGCATATCGCCTTGGCCCAGCAGTTTCTCGGCGCCAGCCTGATCAAGAATCGTCTGGCTATCCGTCTGGCTAGCTACCGTAAAGGCAATGCGCGCCGGCACGTTTGCTTTGATCAAGCCGGTAATCACATCAACGCTCGGACGCTGCGTCGCCAGCACCAAGTGAATACCAACCGCCCGCGCTTTCTGCGCCAGACGGACTATCAGACCCTCGACATCACGCTTGGCTACCATCATCAGATCGGCCATCTCGTCAATCACAATCACGATATATGGCATTGTACCTTCATCAACTTGCTGTACATTGCCCTTTTCATCGGCAACGCCGATTTTCTTACCTTTCGCCTTAGCGCGCTCATTGTAAGTCTTGATATCACGTACTCGCTCCTCGGCCAGCAAGCTATAACGGCGCTCCATCTCATTAACCGCCCACTTCAGTGCGCTCATTGTCTTTTCTGGCTCGACAATCACCGGCGTTAATAAGTGCGGTATATCTTGATACGGTGCCATCTCGACCTGCTTCGGATCGACAAGGATTAATTTCATATCGCTCGGCGCGTTGCGGTAAAGCAAACTACTTAGCAGCGTATTAATCATCACCGATTTACCAGAGCCTGTCTGTCCGGCGACCAGCAAGTGCGGCATTTTGTTAAGTTCGCCGACAAACGGCAGTCCTGAAATGTCTTTACCAATCGCAAAACTCAGCGGCTCTTTGCGGCGGCGCCATTCAGCGCTCTCGAGGATTGAACGGATACGCACGTCGGCCGCTTTCTTGTTCGGCACTTCGATACCAACAGCTTTTTTACCTGGAATCGGTGCTTCCATGCGCAAGCTCGACGCTGCCAGATTCAGCGCAATATTGGTTTCTAGCGCTGTAATCTTGCTCAACTTAATGCCCGCCGGCGGCCGCAGCGTATACTGCGTTACCTTAGGGCCGATATTAGCGCCTTCCATATCGACATTAATGTTAAATTCGCGTAAAGTATCCTGGATAATGCGCGCATTCTGCTTGATATCGCCCGCATCAGCTGGCGCTTCTTTCTTTTCAAGCAGATCAAGACCAGGAAATTGCCAATTTGGATCACTAACCGCCAGCATCGCCATTTTGTCGTCGCGATCGGCTTCGGCTTTTTTAGCCTGCGGTTTATTCTTAAGCTTGGCACTTTGCTTACTATCATCTTGTGATACTGTTGGCACGCCTTCGTTAAGCTTGAAATCGTCCATCTTGCCGTGATCATCTTCGGCAGCTTTGCGCATGACCTGGACATTAGCTTCGTTCTCTGCCTTTTCGTTGCTGGCTACTGCCGTCTTGAACATTGCTGCAATATCGCTAAACCGCAGTTGCAACACAAACAATAGCGTAATCGCAATCAGCAAAATATAAATAAAAACACCGACTGGTATATTGACCAGTGACAAGACGACCGAATTCAAACCATCGCCAACAACACCGCCAGTCGACGGCGCACCCTTTTCGCGAAACAGCCCGAATAAGCCGCTGAACCAAATAACTATCAAAATCGAGGCAAATTTCATGACTGCTGGCAATCGGTTGTTTTCGGCGCCAAATATTCTAACAGCTACATATAAACCGACAACTGGCACTATATAAACCGCCCAGCCAATCGTTCGCTTAGACACCTCTAGCATTTGATTAAGCAATGGACCGCCCGCACCGAACCACGATACTACCAGCAGTACCGATAGCGCCATCAATAGCACCGCCGCAACTTGCGGCCAAAACCCAGAGGGTACTTCATGCTGCGGTGCTGGTGCTTTCGCTGCTTTGCTAGCGCGTGCTGTACGAGTTGTTTTAGTCGATTTTCGAGTTCGCGTCGTCTTTTTCTTTGCCATAACCGTTACCTATTGTACTCTGTTTATATCTAAAAGGGTATACTACTATTGTAGCATAAATTACTACAAAAAGCAATAGCGCTATCTGTTAGTACGAGCGGCTGTCTGAGGAATCTAACTTTCTATAAACAGTCGCCCAGTCTAGACCAAGAGTATAAACTTTACCTGTTCCTACGACCTGCGCGCCAACCAATACTGCTGCTGTCGAATCCGCACCATAAGTCTCTGATAAATAATCAAGTACACTCAAGCCGCTTGGATAGCGCAAATCTGGAAAATATTGGCGCAGTCCTGCGATACTTCCTTTGACAAGCTCAGCTTTCTCTCTGCTAGACTCAAGGTTTACCATTGAACTCAATACATAGCCATCTTGCCGCAATGATTCCGCACGAGATTCAAACCACTCAACAACCCTTTCTACATCACCTCCAGACATTCTCTCAATACCAGCTACCCTAGCAGCCTCTTTTTTACGTTTTTCTTCGTTCGCTTGATTTGTCTTAGCGTCATCAAGCAGACATTTTAACTGCTCTCTCTGTTCTTTCTCTGTTGACCTAAAGAACCTATCACTTTCTTGAACTTTTCTGTCATATCTATGCTTACTTCCAAATACAATAGAACCTTTGATGTTTCCTTCATTAAAACCAAGAGCTTCCAATATGGCCAGCCTTTCTAAAGCCGAACTTCCTAGTTGAAGAGGTTTACACAGAAAGCTATCCCCAGGCAACTCACCACTAAGTACTTGTCTTTCTATCCCATATTTTACCCATCCGGATCGTTCTGTATATCTTGCTAGTTTACTTTCCCTATCTTCTGGAGGTATTTTTCCTAGTCTAATCCCTTTGTCTATTAGTTTTTCCGCTGCCTGCTTTTTACTATCTTTAATGTCTACTTCTACCCGTAAGCCTGCCAGCTCCAACACTTCTTCATATCCAGGTTCTGCCCGCAATTCGTCTGCCTTATCAAAGACAGCCAGCGCCTCCCGCGCTTGCGGATTGAGCTGATCTCTTGGCGGAAGTATAGGCCAGGCGTCCGGACGAGATTTTTCAAAATAAACTCTAACTTTTGGATTTGGCGTAGACCACGGTTCAATTGCAGCGAGTTCTGGACAAACACTAATACTTGCTAATGGCGTTGATAAAGATGGGGGGTAGATTCAATATTCTTCATGTCTTGATCGTAACTAAAAATAGTTAATATATCAATTTTATGTTACAATATCTAATTTTATCTAGAAAACCTCATGTACATATCTGTTAGTACGAGCGACTGTCTGAGCGGTCGCGCGGCACTACCGTCTCGGTATCAGGAGTCTGTTTGCGCGGGAAACGCTTACCTGACGGCTGCGGCATCAACGGCTGGCCAGCAGATCTGGCTTGCGGGGCGCGGCCGTGCGCTTTCACTGCGCCGCCAACTTCATTGACTACTGGAATGACAATCGGCGTTCGTCGCGTCTGATCATACAAAATATGCGTTACTTCGTCTTTGATTTCTTTTTTGACCACCTCTATGTCATACTTACCAGAGAAACTGCGCGCCGCTTTTTGCTTGAGATATTGGCGAATCATTCCCATTAGCTCTTCATTATCGCGCATATAAATAAACCCGCGGCTGATAATGTCTGGACTAGTCAAGAGCCGCCCCGTACCGCGCTGAACCGTCAATATGACTATAAATATACCTTCTTGACTCATGTGGATACGGTCTTTGAGCACCACTTCGCTGACTACCGCGCCAGCATCATCATACATCGTACCGCCAGAGTGAATAATGCGGCCAATTTTGTGCGCGCCATCGCTAGTAAACTCAACTATATCGCCCGGATCACAAACAAATATATTTTGCCGCGGAATACCACATTCTTTCTCGGCCAAGCGTGCATTATGCACTAGCATATGAAACTCGCCGTGATTAGGCAGATAATACTTCGGTTTGACCGCATTAATCACCCGCACGTGGTCATCGTAATAGCCGTGACCCGATAGGTGCAGCGGCCCGATACCAGTTAGGTGTGTTTTGCCATTTTGAATAATCTCACCGCCCTCGCGCATCAGGCCATCAACTGTCCGCACTACGTATTTTTCATTGCCAGGAATTGGATTCGAACTCAGCACTACCACATCCGAACCTTTAATTTTAACGTATTTGTGTGCCCCCGTCGCCATCCGATTGAGCACCGCATTGAACTCGCCTTGGCTGCCAGTACAAACAATTGTTATCTTGTTATCAGGCAATTTAATCAAATCTTCCATCTTAACGACGGTATCTTTCGGCACTTTAATCACGCCTGAACGCAGAGCTACTTCCAGGTTCTGAATCATACTAAAGCCAGCGAACGCCACTTTGCGGTCGTGCTTTTTCGCTTCCTCGAGAAGTAGCTGAATTCGATGCAGCTGGCTAGAAAAACTACTGACAATAATCCGACTCTTCGACCATTTATCCATCACCTCGCCCATACTGTGCTGAATATCGAATTCACCGTGCGTATGCGTACCGTCGCTTTCACAGTTAGTCGACTCGTTCATAAACAGCAAGAAGCCTTCTTTTTCGGCGATTTCGCTAATCCGATTGAAATCGAATTTCTTGCCATCGACCGGATTTTCTTCAATACGCCAGTCGCCGCTCGAAATAATATTACCAACCGGCGTTCGTACCACCACTGCGGCTGCATCTGGAATTGAGTGATTGACCCGTACTAGCTCAATACTAAATGAATCACAAATTTGTACAATGTCGTGATTCTCCGGGTTCAACTCGTGATATTCCGGAGTGAAAGTGCCATCTGTCTCTTCCATCGTCCGCTGCAGCATGCCAAGCGTGAACTTCGTGCCATAAACTGGTGCTGGCAATTTCGGGATGATATGCCGAAATGCGCCAATGTGGTCGAGATGGCCGTGCGTAAAGACGTGCGCTCGAATCCGATGCTTATTTTCTTCCAGCCACTGAGTATCAGGAATTATATAATTTATACCCGGATAATCGCTGCCTGGAAACAAGAACCCCATATCAATGACGATGATATCGTTGTCGTACTCAATCGCCGTCATATTTTTACCAATACCCATCTCGCCAACACCGCCAATCGGAATCACCTTCAGCGTTGGCCGCGGCGCCCGCGGACGTTTCGGCTGGTCTTTTAGACTGAATTGCCTGCCCCCATAGCCGTTGTATACCGATTTGTTGACCGGCACATTAATCAAATGTTGGCTAGCCTGCGCATTCACGCCTTCCGACATCCGCCGCTGCGCCCGAAAGACTTCGCCTTTGCGCGTGGTTGTCGCGTTCAGTACAGTATTGGTTGATTTTTGTTTAACCTGCAAAGGGCGTTTACTAGTATCATCGCCTTTGGGGGTTGCCAGTCGCCGCTGACCCATATTGTTATACTCCTTTTTTATTACAATAATCTAAAAACCAGGTAGAGAGGTGCTTTTACTCGCTAGAAATCCCTCTCGTTAGTAGCTTTATTTTAGCAAACTGCCCGTATTTTGTCAAAAATAACTCTACGCCAACCAAAATGCCAGCGCCGTTTTCCCTTAAGACGCTGGCATTTCTTAAAAATCTCAAAGAGAATTAATCGTCGCCATCCACCGAAGTATGAGCAAATTTTCGCTTGCCGCGGTAGATGAAGAAGCCGATCATCAGCAGATTAGCCGCCAGCAAGAATCCCGCCAGCACCCACATGCTATCGCTATAGAACGAACTGCCTAAGCCTCCCGAAATAGCCTGGCGCAGCGCCCGAATAGAATAAGTCATCGGCACCAGCGGATTGACTGCTTGGAAAAAGCCATTGGCTGTTTGAATCGGGAACGTCCCCTCGCTCGACCCCAGCTGCAATACCAATAGCACCATCGCCAGGAAGCGTCCTGGATTATCCAGCACAATTACCAGAAGCGATACGATCGACATATAGACAAACGACGTCAAATAAATCGCCCCGATGAAGTTCACTGGATGATCTGGCACTAGACCCAAGCAGTAAACCATTATCAGCATCAAGATCGTTGCCTGAACGAAGGCCGCCAAGCCAGTAACCGAAGCTTTGGCTAGCCACCAGCGAAAAGCGTTTTCTTGCTCGGCAAAAGTTTTGCGGATTGGATAAATAATATTCAGAGCAATCGCCCCGACAAACAAGCTCAGCGACAACACGTACGGCGCCAGCGCGTAGCCGTAATTCGGCACGTCACCCTGCTTGGTCGTTTCCGACTTCACTGGATTCGCCATCTGCTGCTGAGTGGCTGCGCCAGTTGGTTGTATTTTGAGTTGCCGGGAAGCGTCCGCTAGCTTCGTAGCCAGAGTATCTGCGCCGCCCGCCAATTGCGAGGCGCCATTCGTTAGTACACTAGAGCGGCTATCTAACAGCCGCGCGCCATTCGCCAGCTGTTGGCTGCCAGTTTGCGCCTGCGCCAGACCATTCGCCAACGATGACGAGCCAGCCAGCAACTGATTATTCGCCGCTCTGACGCTGCTATAACCATTAAGGGCAGCGACTGCATTTGGCGCCAGCTGGTTAACGCCGTTGTTCAGCTTAGAAACACCGGTTTGCAATTGTGCTTGCTGCACTGACAGACTTTGGGTAAGTGTCTGCAAATCTTTAAGCAGCGCAGCTGCTTGCATACTAATCGTTTGTGTTTTATTAAGCGCCTGGGAAAGCTGGCTAATTTGCGGCAAAGTTATGGTTGTCGAACCGCCAGAAGCTACCGCCTGGCTGCCCAAATCTTTCAACACAACACCTGCTGCTGATAAATCAGCTAAAGACGTTTGCATCGTTTGCGCCAAAGCTTGCGCCTCGTTCTGTACCTTATTCTGCTGGCTAGCGAGCGTTGGCGATGGATTATGGACGCTGGTATTTAATTGATTAAGGCCTGCCTGCAACTGTTTCATACCGTTTGTTAACTGCGCAACTTGCGATTCGCTTGGCAAACCGTTCGACAATTGCCCCAAGCCTGCCTGCAATTGGCGCGATCCATCGCCGAGCCGCGCTAATCCATTAGCCATCGCCCGCTGATTTACCGCCAATTGCCTGACGCCGCCAGTATACGTCTGCGCGCCGGCTTGCAGTTGCGTCAAACCGCCATGCAGGGTGGACGCGCCACCCGCCGCCGTTTCCAGACCATCGCCAAGTTTATCTACATTTTCCAGAACGCCTTTAGCATACGCCTGAGTAATTTGCTCGGCCACCGACGTTTTGACTTTCTCAGCCGCTTGATTACTGACCAACGAACCGATATAGTTCTTGGCTGGCGTGGTCGTGTAGCGAATCACCGCCTGCTGCGGTTGAGTAGTAGTAATCGACGCCGCTTTTGCCGAAAAATCCGTCGGAACGGTCACCACCGCATAGAAATGTCCGCTGCTTACGCCGCTATCAGCTTGCTGTTTATTTACAAACTCCCAGCCCAAATCATGGTTATTTTTAAGTTTTTGTTCAACCGATTGCCCGATATTGACCGTTTGACTGTTCAGCTGCGCGCCTTTATCCTCATTGACAAATGCCACCGGCAAGTTTTTCACCTGCCCATATGGATCCCAAATTGAGCCCAAGAAAAATCCGCTATACATAATCGGGATAAACGAAATAACCGCCATCGACAGCAGTAATATTTTATTTTTGCAGAGGTGCTGCCATTCAGCTCGCACCATATTAACGCGGCGTCTATTTGACAGCCGCTTTAATTTTTCAACCATGCATTACCTCCTTGACAACGTCTGCTAACGTTACCGTTTTTAGATACTCGCTCCACTTCTCTTGCGCCTCGGAAAAGACTTTTTCAATCATAGTCATGCCAATTTCCACCTGGCGAGGCCGCGACGCAAACACTCGTTCGACAATTCCTTGAGGCTGAAAAAACGGCGCTTCGCCCTCGATCGCCAGCACCACATCATGCAGCGTCACTTGGCCCATTTCCCGCGCCAAAATGAAACCGCCGCCAGCGCCCTGCGTCGAGGTAATCAACCGCGCCACCACCAGCTTGCGGCTGATTTTCTTCAGGTACGTCGGCGATACTGCCATTTTTTCCGCCAAAGCATCGTTGGTCATCGGCGCTTTTCGCTGCGGGTCAGCTAAAATCGCCATAATACAGCATGCTTGTTCAACAGCTCCTGATAGTTTCATGTTCGTCCTTCCGTAAATTAGGTATAGTGGATATCGACTATCCACTATACTACGGTTGCTTAATTTTGGCAAGAGTTTAATAAACGAATTGGAAATAAGCCCTGACTTTTGAGCAGATATCTATAGGCTGCCAGCGTGCCAATCTTACGATTCAGGATTATTCTGCTGCACAAACGCCGCCGCCCGCATAAAATCGTCAATTAGCGTCTGGCGCATACCGCCATTATATAGCGCTGCTGCTGGATGATATAGCGGAATCACCACGAATTCCAGCTCATGCAAGCGCACCCGCCGCGGCCGTCCGTGGTCCTGGCTGATCCGCAGGCCAGGGATAAAACCACCGCCGCTGTGCCGCCCCAATGTCAGCACCGCTTTTGGCTGAATAATTTCTAATTGCCGCATCAAATACGGCCAAAACTGACGCTTCTCCTCTGGCATCGGATCGCGGTTATTTGGCGGCCGATACTTCACAATGTTGGTAATATAAACGTCCGGGCGCTGCAAACCAGCTGCCGCCAGCATCTCGTCGAGAAATTTCCCCGCTGCACCGACAAACGGTTTACCTTGTAAATCTTCATTCTTGCCTGGTGCTTCGCCAATAAATACGATATCAGAATCAGCATTGCCATCGCCCATCACCAGCTGCGTTGCTTGAGCCGCCAATTCCAAACAAATCCCAGCTTCGATAATTTCCGCCGCCAAGGCGTCTAATTCAGCTTGCTTATTCATAATTACATTTTACCAAAACAGTACCCTCTGCTGATACAGAGGGTACTACCGGCGCGGCGAATATTAACGCAGCGCAGTTAATTTTTGATTAACAACGCTTGAAAAGTCGTTGTAGTACCGATCCATTCCGCTATCGGTAACCTTGCGGCTAGCGTTAGTAATTAACGTATAGCCGGTAGTTGACGGTTCGGTTGGACGGCGCGGTCGAGCGCTGAAATTACCGCTGGTATAGGCTCTAGCGTATTCGACATAGTATTTCTTCAGCGAAGTGTAGTAATCGCTCCACTCCTTGCCAAAGCTAGCCACGTTGCTATTGTCCGATTTGCTCAGTTTCTGCATCAGAGATGTGCAATCGCCGTATTTTTGGTCAACTTCTTTGTCGACTTCATCTGGTTTCTTGCTTATATGGCCAAGATAAAATACGTTATCGCATTTTTTTCTGACCTCGCTATAAACCTCCACGTACTGCGACAAGCCCTCCATTTCCGGTTTAGCGACGTCGTAAGCTTTCTTGTATTTGTCGTAAGCTTCTTTGACATCTTTATCGTGCATAATCTTAGATTTCGACAATTTGTCGTTTAACTCGTCGCGACTCTTGATAGCGCTATTAACCGTTTCTTTGTAGGCTTCTGGATTACGTACAGATGAATACTGCAAACTGTTCAATTTCGAGCTTTCATCATTCATCCACGAAACGGCTTGACGGTAATCTTCTTTGCTCGGCCCCATATTAAGCAGCAAAACAACCACTATTACGATAATCAGCAGTAAAAATCCAACAGAACCGCCAATTATCCCCCACAAAGCCCCTTTACTAAGACCTTTTTTGACCGGCATTTGCGGCGGCATCCCTGGCTGTTGCATAGGCGGCGCGGACATTGGAGCTGGCTGCGGCGCAGGCGGCACTGGCTGCGGCGATTCAGGTGGTTGCGGTTGATTGTTCATAGACTTCCCCTCTTTTATAAGTGTATCTCTATTAAGTATAGCAAAACTTAAGCTGTCTCGTACAGTATTTGTTTACGTAGAAATATTATCGCTGTTCAATTCCCTTCATTGTCAAGCTTAGGCGCCCGCGGTTATCAATTTCTGTTAACTTAACACGTACCGTTTGGCCCTCTTTCAAGACATCAGTTACTTTGCCGACTCGTTTATCCGATAGTTGTGAAATATGCAACATACCGTCAATCCCCGGCAAGATATTCACAAACGCTCCGAAATCTTTGATACTGACCACCTTGCCTTGGTAAATTTTGCCAACCTCCGGCTCTTCGACCAGGCTCTTGATCCAATTGAGGGCTTTTTCGATCGATGCGCCGTCTGGGCTAGCGATGGTAATCAGACCGTCTTCCTTGATATCAACTTCAGCGCCAGTCTCACTGGTAATCTTGTTAATCACCTCGCCGCCCTTGCCGATGACCGCGCCGATTTTATCTGGATCAATCTTTAGCTTTTCAATCCGCGGCGCGTACGGACTGAGTGCTTCGCGCGGCGCTGGCAGCACACTCAACATATGCTGCAAAATATGCGCCCGGCCCGCCTTACTCTGTTCAATCGCTTGGCGCAGCACTGTCACCGGCAAACCATGCACTTTCATATCCATCTGCAGCGCCGTGATACCCTTGGCTGTACCAGTCACCTTGAAATCCATATCACCGGCAAAATCCTCAGCATCGGCAATGTCGCTCAATACATACGGTGTATCACCATCCATCATCAAGCCCATAGCAATACCAGAAACCGGCGCCGAGAGAGGCACACCAGCATCCATCAACGCCAGACAGCTCGAACAGGTCGCTGCCATCGATGTTGAACCATTCTGGCTCATGATTTCGGTGACGCTGCGAATGGCGTATGGGAAGTCTTCTTCGCTCGGCAACACTGGCGTCAAGGCCCGTTCCGCCAAGTACCCGTGGCCAATTTCGCGCCGGCCCGGGCTGCCCATCCGCTTGACCTCGCCAACCGTATAGCCCGGCGCATTGTAATGATGCATGTAGCGCCGTTCGCCGTCGTTAACCTCCATGGTATCAACCAGCTGCGCGTAACTCAGCGGCGCCAAGGTGACAATATTCATACCCTGGGTTACGCCGCGGGTAAA
>ERZ773074.248-NODE-248-length-24713-cov-6.492497_pt1 | contig 24713 bp, 31 predicted proteins | sample MGYA00580615_ERZ773074 | MGnify/ENA primary metagenome ERZ773074 (study PRJEB29015, sample SAMEA2738126) | human oral metagenome | biome: human oral; feature: human-associated habitat; material: saliva | place: China | collected 2160 ...
TAAAATCTCTATCATGATTTGCTCCACAATTAGGACATTGCCAATGACGATTACTTAACTTCAAACCTTTATGGATATAACCACATTGTGAACAAGTCTTTGAACTTGGATAAAACTTATCAATAAGCACAACCTTCTTATCGTTTGCGATGGCTTTGCTCTTCAATATATCCTTGAACTTATAAAACCCAACCTCACTGATTGCCTTGGCAAGATGGTGATTTCTCAACATACCACTTACACTCAAATCTTCAATATAGATAATATCGTAACTTGATAGTAACTCATTCACAACATAATGAATGTAATTCTCCTTCTTGTTCGTTATGCGTTCAAAGGTCTTTGCAATCTTAATCCGTTGCTTGTTGAAGTTATTTGAACCAACCTTCTTCTTGGATAATTGACGTTGAAGTTTCTTTAACTTCCGTTCATCGTTCTTGAAGAAATGCTTGTTTTCAAACTTCTTACCGTCAGAAGTAATAACAAAATCCTTCACCCCAAGGTCAATGCCAACTTCCTTATTGGTTTTCTTGAACTTTACAATTTCGTATTGAGGAATATCCATAAGGATTGACAAGAAGAAATTCCCACTCTTGGTTTTCGATAGGGTGGCACTCCTTATGTTATCCTTATACTTACGAAGTCTCTTAAAATACAAATCTGAACAACGGAACTTAATATTCTTGAGTTGTTTAACCAAGGTAATATGTCTTGTTTCAAATGTATTACGCTTTGATATTGCATTAAGCGGAAATAAAGCCGATTGCTTATCTTTCTTGCTCTTGAACTTTGGAAACCCTTTATGCTCCTTGAAGAACTTATCGTAAGCAGTAAGCATTTGACGAATGGATTGTCCCATCACTTGGGTATTTTGTTCCTTAAGCCAAACATATTGTTCATCCTTTCGTAATTCATGGTGAAAGTACTTGGACAATTCATTTAAGCTAAGGTTTGTTTTATCGGTATTATAGCCCTCTTGTTTGCGAGCAAGCATGTGATTATACACAAAACGATAGCATCCAAGCACTTTATTTAGTGCTTGCTCCTGTTGTTTGTTGGGATCTAATCGTACCTTAATTGCTCGTAACATAAATTATTTTGTTTTTACATCTTTATTATACTTCAAAACATCTATAAAACCAAACATGAATAACATAATGTTGAAGGGGAATGCACAGGAGAATGGCCATTAAAATGTTTCACGTGGAACAATCATAGAGAGATATTGTGAAGGAACAAATAAGACGTGAGAGAAATCAGCTTTGGAACATAAGCACTTTAAGGTTCTGTAGTTCTAAATGAAAGATTTCCATTGCACTTACTGTATGGTTAGCATTCCAAATAACTTATAAATTAAATCCAATAGTAATAAAATAAATTATATAATTGAATATTGCTCACACAACGTGTGACAAATAATAACAATTATAAAAGTAATTTACAAAACTAAATTAATAAATTTACAAATCTAAATTGAATGAAGCCTTAGAAGAAAAGAACTGTATAGCAATGTAAATGATATACTACTTAATCGTAATTTACATTCCTAAATCAAACTAACGATAATTTACATTTGTAATTTATAAAACTAAATTTGTACCCTATTTGAAGCAATTTTAGGAAGTAAATTGGTGGAAAAATAACGGATTATTTACAAATGTAAAACAGCCTATTATGGGGTATTTTTGTAAACCACTGATGTATAGGTAGTTACGTTTATAATTGCTTGAAAACGTGTTGGAGATGGGGGATTAAGACGTAAAATATTGTTTCACGTGGAACATTAATTGAAAACGTGTGGGTGTGGGAAGTGGGAGAAAGTGTTGCGCCTTGCGTAAATCTTCACAATTTTTCACATTTCCAAATTTTCCTAAAAATTCTCAAAAAACTTTAATTACCATTTTTTAACATATATTTTTTTTGCTTAATTTTTCTTAATGTTAAAATTTTATAAATAAAAAAGGGTATAAAAAAATCTGTTCACTCTTTTTAGGGAATGAACAGATCAGTTATTACTCATTTGAGTAATAGGTATGTCGCCAAGTGGCATAAGTTGTATTAACGTTGGTGAAAAACAAAAAGAAAATATATATACAAAGAAATAATCATTAGATTACTTTATGCCATGTCTTAGCTTTTTCTCGTATGTTGAAATTTATTAATTATTTCAACTTCTTGCTTCCTCCTACGACGTTAAGAAAAATCCAACGTTAATTTACTTTTTAAAAAGTGTCGTAGTCCACAAGCGTAAATTTGGCCTTACGGTTGCCTATTATATATTTTGGTTAACAAGGTTTTAACAATTGGTGTTATTGGTGTTCCCCTCAATTTTGTTTATTAAAAAATTTTTATTAAGTTAAAAATTTCTATTATAAGAATTTTTTGCTGAAACCTTTTATTAATGTAAATATTTCTCTATATCTATTTTTTACTTACCATTCTTTACTCATTTGAGTAATGGGTTGGTATTTTTCATGTTTCAGCACCCTCCACCAATCTCCTTGGTTAAATGTTGTGGAAGTTTATTACCTTCTATTATGTTTTTGTGTTTCTTTGAGTGTTCACTTATATTTCACAAGCATTTATAATTTTGTTTAGTGTAGTTGTGTGGTGTTGTTGTCCACTTTTTAAGTGTATCATCTGTTTGGGATTTTATGAACTTTTTCATATATTCTTCAGTAATTGAAAAATATGTAAATCCATAAGCTCCACCATACTCTGCCGTAGTTGATTGTACAAAATTATTGTTATTTGGTGTATAAATCATTTTGTTTAGTTTATTTTACCTTATGTTATTTAATCTTTCTCCTGTATTTTGTTTTTGCGATTATTCGCATTTTTATCCTGAATTATTTAGGGACACGTTGCCTGACATTTTTTATCTTTTCATTGTTATTAAAACTTACAGCATGTTAAATGGTATGAATATATTTTATTTTGTTATATTACATAGCAATTATTGTTTAGTTTACATATCTATTATACTACGTTTTCATCAAATTACCAACTTATGTATTATTAAATAATAATAATTTAGTTTATAATTTTTGTATAATATATGTGAATTTTTACGCATTTTTATAAATTATGTAAATTTCACTTTTTATTTCAAACTATTACTAAATTTATTAAGCCTGAGTTTTTATTAACAATAGTAGTATAGTTTATATACTAAGTTTAGTATTACAGACATTTTACTTAATTTTTCTAAGCCTGCGATTTTATTAACCTTTCATCACCTTTATCTCCAATTGTTGTGATTGGTTGTGTAAGATATTGGTGTAATTAAGCCGTGGCTAATTGTTTTGCCCTAAGCACTTATATTATACCAAAGTATTGCCCCAAAACCAACTTTGTTAGTCGAAAAATATGTGTAAAAATGTTTTTTGCCCTTTATCGCGTTATTTCCGCCTGCGAGCGTGTTTCTTTTTGTGGGTGTGGTGTTATGCCACTTGTAAGGTAATTGTGCGTATGATAGCTTGAAAGCGTGTTTTGGTGGTTTCATATTGTATTGTTGTTATTGTTGTGCGTGATATATCAAAGTGGACGATATACAAAATCGTAGTTGTTTGGTTTATATCTAAATTTCAGTTATATCAATTCGGTTATTATTAAATTTTGTATATTGTGTTTAGGCCTTGTTTGGCTGTACAAAGGTACGAAATAAATTTGTGGCGGTGCAAGTTTTTTTGCTTAATAATATCTTAACAATTGTGTTAATGTTTTTAACACTTTTTTTTAGGGTGTGACGGAGACTATACTCTTTCGTTTTACCGAAACCCATCAAAAGCCAAGGTCGCTATTTTTGATATTGCAAAGATACGAAATGTTTTGCCGAAATCCAAGCAAATTCCCGTCTTTAACATTCGATTAACATTTGCGTTAAATTATTTAACGATTTTTTTTAAGGTGGGTTGGAGACTATACTTTTTGGTTTCATCCAAACCCCTCAAACGGAGACTCACCTTTGTTTGATGATACAAAGGTACGAAATAATTTTGGATAATGCAAGTGTTCTTCTGATTTTAACATTCTATTAACGTTTGGTTCTTTGCGCTTGTTTATTTCATCGTTTATTTGGCTTGTAAGTGTGTTTCTTGTTTCGATAGGGTGTTATATCATTTGAGATATAATCGTGGTGTATTGCTTAGGAAACAACGTGTTTTGGTGTTGTTATTATCCTGCGTGTTTCTCCCACTAAATCCACTATATATTGTTTGCTTTAATACGTGGCTTTGAGTGAGTAGGTATCATAGATACAAGTTTTGTTTTTGAGTTGCGCAAAGGAAGTGTGGTTTGTTTCATTGTTTATTTGCCCCGTAGCCTTGTTTCTTTTTGTGGGTGGTGTGTTGTCAAGCAAAGTGGAGAAAGCGCAGGAGATGAAAGGAAAACACAAAGGTGAAGAAATACTCGGGCGTGGATAGATGTTCATTTTGGCAATACGCATATAGTGGATGTAGGCTTAAATAGATTGTTGTTTGGAGTGAGGGTAAATATGCCCGTTTATTGTGCAGTCGTTTATATACAAAAAAAAGCCGTACATTGATTAGTACGGCTCTATTTGCTTGTGGTGTGTGTATTATAGACGTTTGATGATGTAGTCTCCGTTTAATACGACAATTGTGTGGTTTTCGTTATCGGTGCATTTGTCTAATGTGATTTTTGTTTGTTTCTCCGCCTTGAGGATTTCTTTGATGTTGTAGAGTGACACACTAATTGTTTCGTCTATCATTCTTTGGTCGCAGTAGCTTTCGGGATATTTTGGCTTTGTGTTGTTGTACAATTCTTCCGCACTCTCAAACGTTGCCACGTGTTGCTTTTGTGTGTCGTAATTATCGAACCAAATGGCGTGGTTTTCTACGCAATTACAGAATGTTCGTAATACGATGAAAAAGTCCTCACATTTCACCAAGACGACTTTATTATCTTCGTCTAAGTGCAACTCACCTTTGAAACCTTTGTTTGCGAATTTGGCTAAGATTGCTAACATTTCGGCGGAAATCATAAAATCTTCGTCACCAAAGTCACTAACTTTGTCACGCTTAATCGTGTTTTCGTTAGCGGTTGTGATATATCCGTTATGGTATGCGGAAAAGATTTGTATTCTTATGGAATAAAGTTGCTTGTTTGTTTTTAAGATTTGTTTTGCTTCTTCTTTTGTCAAAGAAACTTTGATGATTTTTTTTGCATCTTGTATGCGTTTATAATCACCTAATAGACATAGGTCACGTTTTTCCCAAGATTTTGGAATAAATGTTTGCTTTTGGACGCATCTGAAATTGTAGACGCTTGTCTCGATTGTTTCCTGAAGATTGAGTTTGTCAAGGTTAGTAGCACCAAACAATACCGCCCCATCTTCATAAAAGAGTTCTTTCTTTTCTGTGAGTTTGAAAGTTGCGTAGGTGTCGATTTGCTTTCGCTGACGCAATACGCTTTTAAGCATATTGAGTTTTTCAGTAAGGAGTTCGATTTCACTTTTCATACGTTGCATATTTTATATTGTTTGTCTTGTGGGGTTTTCCCTCAATTGCAGTGCAAAGGTACGAAATAATTTGGGGAAATCCAAGCAATCTTCCGATTTTAACATTTCATTAACGTTTGCGTTAAATCTTTTAACACTTTTTTTTAGGGTGGGTTGGAGACTATACTCTTTCGTTTCACCGAAACCTATCAAACGGCAACTCACCTTTGTTTGATACTGCAAAGATATGAAATAAAATCGAGAAATGCAAGTAAATCCCTGACTTTAACATTTGGAATTTTGGTGTAGTCCTTATTTGCCCTGTAAACGCGTTTCTTGTCTCCGTCGGGTATTGTATCATCTTAGGTGCAAACGTGGAGGAGAGAGGAAATATAAGCCACCCCACGTTTATTTGTGTGGGGTGACTTGACTTGTTATATTTCAGAAAGCAGCATACAAAGTATTGATAACACCTTCCACAGATTTTGCGATAAACATTTCGTGCTCGAAAGGTTCAGAAACAATCAAGGAATCAAACGTTTTATAGCACAAGTCTTGTGTCAGCATGATTGTTTGCATAACATCTTTCAAATTCTCTTCATCGATTTCATCAGGCGTTTGGATTGGGGCTTGGAAAAACATTTCAAACTGTTCTTCAACGAAAGTGTTGAGTTGTCGAGTAACATTTTGCAAGCTTGCAAAGATATACTCAAGTTCTTTTGCCCGTCGATGACGTTTAATTCGTTCATCATTGATTAGAGCGGTATAGTGTTTATCCAAAAAGGACAAGTTTCCGCTTACTTGAAGGAGTGCCAAGGTGAAATTTACGTTATCCATGTGACGATGATTTTATGTGGTTATGAATTAGGACTATTCCTTTATCATTTTGACGATGCAAAGGTACGAAATAATTTTGGAATGTGCAAGTGATCTCCTGACTTTAACATTTGGAATTTTGCGTTTTTGCGTTTCATCTGTTTATTTGCCTTGTAAGCACGTTTCTTGTTATTGGTGCTTAGTTAGGTAAAAAAGGTCGCCCTACTTTTATGTAGAGCAACCTTGTTCTATTTAACCCCAAAAATAATACCCACGGCTTTCAAACAACTCGTAGCTTAAACCAAAGTACGTGTATGCAGCTTCGTAGTCGATGACGTTTTTAATGTCCTCGGGAATATCGTCGCGGTAGTTATTAAGGTAATATTCTGCCGCATCAGCATCACAAGAGAAAGAACCCTCTCCAAACATTTTCTCATAGACTTTTTGCAAGTCAAAATTCTCAAGGTCGAAACACTCAAGATAAGCGATTACTTGATCTTCATCATAATCATCAGTTGTTAGTTGATCCAAGATATTGATGATATCATCTGCGGTGTTTTCAGTGAAACGTCCTGCAAGATAGGAGTAGAGTTCTCCTTGAGCATCGACTTGAACAGAAACGTCCGACACGTCAATAAGGTCTGCAGCTTCTTCGTCTTCCTCCTCAAATTCGTCGATTGCCATTTGTTTAAGCTCATCAAGCGTTTCAATATCTTCGACAATTTCACAACCATAGGTGTATTGCTTTTCGTCATTGAGAGTTACGATAAAATCAAAATAAATCATAAGGCACATTGTTTAAGTTGTTTGTAAATAGAGGACTATCCCTCATCGTTTGATAGTGCAAAGGTACGAAATAAAATCGAGAAATGCAAGCAATCTTCCGATTTTAACATTTCATTAACACATCGTACCCGAAGCGAGACTCGAACTCGCACGAACTTTTCAGTTCAAGGGATTTTAAGTCCCTCGTGTCTACCATTTCACCATTCGGGCAAATAATAGGTTCTTTTATTCGGAGAACCAATAGAACCGATACTTTTTTTAATCTAACACGACAAGATTATTATCTTGTTTTGCGAAAGGATTCACTTTCAGCTCTTCGATTTTTTCTTTAATCAAAGCCACATTATCCTTAATGAAGGATAGGATTTTATCCGCATCCCACCAATAGGTATCACAGATAGTTGTAACAACTTTATCTTCTACCATAAGAAGAGTGTTGTTGTTGTCACCTTGTTTTACGTCGAAAATACCGATTGCAGAAGTAATCATAATTGTATAGGTGTTTATTTGTTGTGTGAGGACTATCCCTCATTGTTTGACGATGCAAAGATACGAAATAATTTGGGGGAATGCAAGGAATCCTCTGATTTTAACATTTCATTAACGTTTGCGTTAATTTATTTAACACTTTTTTTTAAGGTGGGTTGGAGACTATACTCTTTCGTTTCACCGAAACCTATCAAAACGGCAACTCACCTTTGTTTGATATTGCAAAGGTACAAAATAAAATCGAGAAATGCAAGTAATCTCCCGACTTTAACATTACAATAACGTTTGAGCTTATCGCTTTCTTTTGGCTTGTAAGTGCGTTTCTTGTTATTGGTTGGAGTTGCGACTGACTGAATAGTAAACGTGCAGGAGAGAGGGGCAATTCTTTGGTTGTGGACTAATATAACGGAGATGGTAAGTACATAGAGACAAAAAAAAAACTATCGCCACAATCACTTTGTGACGATAGGAAATCTTTTTTAGATTACTTTTTCTGCATAGAGTATGAAATAACATAGTATATTATTCCTTTATGGTTAAAACCATTGGGTGAACTCCAACACCCTCTATCCCATTTGTAAAGGCATTTGGGACTACTTTTATCATTTTACTATATATAAACATTGCATCAAGGTAAAAATGCTACAAGTTACTATATTTTTTATGAAAGTTCAATAGACACACTCATCGTGGTTTCCACATAGAAGATGATCAATTGGCGTTTGCCAAAACTCACCAAGTTCGGGACTGATAATACATACTTTGGTATAGCCATTTACATAGTTCATCTTGGAATAATCATATTTGTCGCCGTGAATCAAACGTGCTCGCTTAATGAAAGCCCTTGCTAATAAGGATTGTTCTTCACTATTCTGTTCAACATCACGTTTAGGACAGCCACAACCTTTTAGATGGTCATTAGGCTTTTGCCAAAATTCGCCATACTCGGGATCGATGATGCAAACCTTAGTTTTGCCATTTACATAGTTCATCTTGGAATAATCATATTTGTCGCCGTGAATCAAACGAGCATTTTTAATGAAATTTTCTACTATTGATTGTTTAAGTTTATCAATCGCAATCTGTTCACGTTTAGGACAGCCAAAACCATTTAGATGATTTGCAGGCGTTTGCAAAAACTCTCCATACTCGGGATCAATGATACAAACCTTTGTATTGCTATCCACATAGTTCACCTTTGAATAGTCATACTTATCGCCATGAACCAAACGAGCCTTTGCAATCCATTCTTCTGTTGTAGGAACATGTTTACCACTACGTTTAGAGCAACCTGCTCCTTTTAGATGGTCATTAGGCTTTTGCCAAAACTCTCCATACTCAGGGTCAATAATGCAAACCTTAATACTACCATTCACATACTCAACTTTGGAGTAATCGTACTTGTCGCCATGAATTTCACGAGCCTTTGTAATAAAATCTTTAAGTGTCATAATTCTAATTATTTGTTTGATGTTATGTGAGGAATATCCCTCGTTGTTTGACAATGCAAAGGTACGAAATAAATTCGCGAAATGCAAGTAAAATCGGGAATTTAACTTTCCATTAACGTTTTAGGGTTGTGTCTTATTGTGTAATCGATTCTTTTGCCTTGTAAGCGCATTTCTTGTTGTAGGCTTGGTGTTATCCCACTTGACACACAAAAGTGCAGGAAAGAGAAAGGTGGTGGTTGTTATTGATTTGATATTATACCATCCGAGGAGCAAACGTGCAAGTTGGATATGGGAATAAAAAAAGCCTACCGCCACAAGTATTTTTGTGACGATAGGAAACCACTTAATCTTCCACTTCGTGCAAGCTATTTATTGATATTCACATACACATTCTTCGTAATCGTCTATAGAACTTTCGATTACAGCATTACCACAGATACATTCGTGAGAAATATCTACACAAGCATTTTTTCTAAGAATTGCATTACCACCAATTGTAAGATTAAAACCTTCGGCAAATGCATCGTCAGTTACAAGTGCATTATCTTCGACTGAAACAGAGCCACAAAGTCTCGCATTTTTTTCAATGATAGCATTGTCCAAAACGTCAACATTATCGTTAATAGATGCGTCGTCCTTAAGTTTTGCATCACCATACACTTGAGAATCATCACATGCACAAGCATCATCATAAATCCAACAATTACCTTGTTGTGAGAGATTATGATAGCCCGAAACCCAACCACCTTTATCTCCTGCCTTTACGTCCCCAAAATCTTTGACGGCTTGAATGCGATACAGCCAACCAAAACCATCTTCGAGTTTTTCGTCTTTGAGAATGATGTACTTCTTGTTTGTTTCTTGTGACATAGTTGTAACTATTAGTTTGTTATATGAGGAATAGCCCTCGTTGTTTGACAATGCAAAGGTACGAAATGTTTTGCCGAAATGCAAGTAAAATCGGGAATTTAACTTTCCATTAACACTTGGTCTTGTTTTTACATTGGTGATTTTTTTGCTTTGTAGCCGCCTATCTTCTTGCAGATTGGTGTTATCCTATATGGCTAATAAGCACGCATGAGAGAAAAGAATAGCCACCTTACAAACGAAAATGTAAGGTGATTATTGTATCGTTTAGTAGGAAAAGTCGATGATGTACAAGTAATCATCAGAATAATTCTCCAAGATTACTTGGAAAGATAGCAGGACTTTTGCTACCGATTCAAAGTAATAATCATCATAGTCAAGTGAACCAAAGAAAAATCCGTCACACGTGGGCAAAATTTCCGACGCTTTATCTCGGTTATTAAGGACGAACTCACATTTTTCAATTAGTTCTTCCATTTCCCCCCTTGTGATAACCGCAGTCGTCTCTTCTTCATTAAGAGAACCCGAGAAGAACTCAAATAGGAAATTCACCTTTCTGAAATATGCAAGAAATTCAAAATTCTCACAATCAATGTCATTAAGTTCATCAATTAGTTTTTCATAATCCTTCCAACTATTGGTGTTTGTCTTAACCATAGACTTAGCGATTTTTGTAACGTTGATGTCGAGTCCCATAATGATAACTTTTTTATTGCTGTTTGTAATTAGAGGGATAACCCTCGTTGTTTGATGATGCAAAGATACGAAATAAATTCGCGAAATACAAGTAATCTTCCGTTTTTAACATTCTATTAACACTTGGTTCTTTGTAGTGGTGCAAGGAAGAAATGCCCAAACTTATGTTTAACAAAGGGTGAAAGTTCGGTGTCATAGTATGCTTGAAAATCAATATTCGGGAAAATCCATTGAGGAAATCTATCTAACTTTCTTGCGACTTCTTTTGCGAACTCTTTTTCGTTTTTGTACCAACCAAGATATGAATTAGCAACTGCTCCCTTTTTGCAATTTTCAATTCCGAATAACGCAACAAACATACCACCAACATATTTCTTATAGCTTTCGTTTGCCTGCATAAGGCTGTTCTGCTGCTCTTTGATAAGTTCATCAAAGATATTGGACAATGCAACGTTTTGTTCAATGTTTGCGGCTTGTGAGGTAAAAGTCTTCATACTGATTATAGTGTAATTGTTTTTAGTACTCGAAGTGAGATTCGAACTCACACGGACATTACTGCCCAAGGGGTTTTAAGTCCCTCATGTCTACCTTTCCATCATTCGAGCGTTTGTTTCATTTTGGTACTGCAAAGGTACGAAATGATTTCGGATAATGCAAGGAAAAACGAGGATTTAACTTTTCATTAACGTTTCCGTTAATTTATTTAACACTTTTTTTTAGGGTGGGTTGGAGACTATACTCTTTCGTTTCACCGAAACCTACCAAACGGCCACTTACCATTGTTTGATGATGCAAAGATACAAAATAAAATCGAGATATGCAAGCGTTCTTCTGATTTTAACATTTGAAATTTTGATAGGCAGTTATAAGGTAGTGTTGTACCGACCAATGAACAGAAATTCAATAAACAAGCATAGAGCAAAAAAAAACCACTACCTTTATTAGGTAGTGGAATGCCTGATATTTAGAGATAGGTTTCTTTATAGTAGTTACAAAGGTCTATAATTTTATTGAGGAGTCCCAAGATGAAATCTTTTTCTTCCGCGAAATCTGCGTGTTTGACGAGTTCTTCTTTCGTGTAACTTTTACCACAATAGGAAAATTTGTCGTGGTAAGGAAGATATGTTACAAATTCATCATAAGGAAGCCACAGATTGAAAGTATAGAAATATCTCTGACTTTTGATTTCGACATCATCCAAGATTTGTGTATAATTTGAGATAACCATATTTGACACCTTGGCATCCTTAATGAAGGCTTCTCCACTAATTGTAGAATGTCGGTCAATAACTGCATTTCCTGCAACGCAAGCAAACTCACAAACCTCCGAATCATTCAAGATTTTGGCGTTCCCACTAACGTGAGGGTTTCCAAAGGCGATGGAATCATCATAAATCCAACAATTACCTTGTTGAGAAAGGTTGCGTTCACTTGCCACCCAACCACCTTTGTCTCCCGCCTTTACGTCCCCAAAATCCTTGATGGCTTGAATGCGGTACAATGTTTTGCCGTAATAATTTCGCGTTTCATCGGTCAGTTGGTACTTCTTTTCTTCTTGCATGGTGGTATGTTGTTTGTTGTTTATAATTTGAGGAATACCCCTCATTGTTTGACGATGCAAAGATACGAAATAATTTCGATATGTGCAAGCCTTAGAGCGAATTTAACACTTGAAATTTAGATAGTCAGTGATAATGTATTGCTGATCTTTATCCTTATATTCTACCTTAATGTCGTTGTTGCTTGGCGTTGTTTGATATGCCATACGATATAGGTGATATGTTTCACCAACAAGGTCATTCAAGGTTGTACCATCTTCAAACGCTGTTTCATCATAGGTCATCTGTAAATCATCCAATGTTATGATGATATTGAAATGTTTTTCGCTCATAACCTTATTTGTTATGTAATTGTTAAATTCCGTAAAACCATGTTAGCAAATTGGTTCATGTGTTTTGCGTAAACTTTTCCATAGGCTTCTTGGTCAAAGATTTCTTGTTCATCTGTAACCTTAACAATCAAAGCGTCACTTGATAGGAGTAAGCTATTACAATAATTGATTTGCTCTTGCTGTTCATCAGTCAATTTATTTCTGTAACCTTCAATTTCATTTTTTAACTCTTCGATACGACTGATAAAGATATCAACGGAACTCTTATTGCTTGTTGTGCCCTCTTGCAAAAGAAAATCGTGTGTGGTCTTGTATGAATCCATAACTTATATGTTTATGTTAAATGTGGTTATTAACTTTACTCCTTATACTCGATTTTAATTTCATAAAGTGGATACGTGAGTTTAAGGTACTTCAACTCGCACTTAAATTCAGTTTCATAAACTGCGTGTACTTTAATAACGTATGTACTACCATCACTATTTTCACGCGTTGTTTCACCATAAAAAGTAGGATAAAGTTCACCACCAATCTTAGTGTAGATTTCTTGCACGTTATAGAATTTCATATAGCGCAGTCGGAAGCCATCACAGAGATATAGTGTTTCATTTTCATACCCCAAAACGCCCTTAATGAAAGGTGGCAAATTATCTTGCCATTTATCGTAGGTTTTAGTACTTTTATTATACATTCGATATGTCACCTTAGGGTGCAAGATGTCAAAGTAATAATCTTGTGCTGCAAGGTTGAAAGTAATGCAGATAAAGAGAAGAACCAAAGCAATTTTTTTCATTTGTGTTATTTGTTTGATGATGTTGTGTGAGGAATATCCCTCGTTGTTTGATGGTGCAAAGATACGAAATGTTTTCGAGAAAACCAAGCAATCTCCCGATTTTAACATTGCATTAACACTTAACATTTGCATCTATGGGTGTGTTTATTGTACCAATACAGCCGTAAATAGTGGGGTGGCGGAAGTACCACCCCATTGCCTGCAAATACTAATCCACTACTTCATCGGGAAAATGTTCCCATATAAATTCTTGTATAATTTTTTCAAACGTTTCCTTAAACACATAGCTGCGTATGATGGTATCACATCTAAACGGATATGCAATATATTCCGACAAATCAATACCAAACTCAGAACAAGCCTTTTTAAGCAAGTCCATGTTTTGGCGAACGTAACTCTTTGCTTTTTTGTCGCAAGTATAAGCACCACTTTTGTCGCCCGTAACCTCATCATAGAGGTCAAAGCTCTCCGTTACTTGGTTGTTGAAAATCTTTGCAAGGTTCTTCTTGATGTCCTTCTTTACAGCCTTGTAGTAGTCGTACTTTTTCATTGTCGTTTATCTGATGACGTTATGTGAGGAATATCCCTCGTTGTTTGATAGTGCAAAGATACGAAATGTTTTCGAAAAAACCAAGCAATCTCCCGATTTTAACATAAGGTTTGGTTTTTACATTTCTATTCAGCGTGACATTTAGGACACCCACGGCCGTAAAAGTGGTCATAAGGTGTTTGCCAAAATTCTCCATGCTCAGGACAAATGATACAAACCTTTGTATATTTATCAATATACTCAACGTTAGAATAGTCATACTTGTCGCCATGAACTTTACGAGCTGAAGAAATATCACCATGTTCAGTACAAATAATAATAGCCTTATTTCTACCATTCACATACACCGCCTTGGAATAATCATATTTGTCGCCATGAACTTCACGTGCCTTTGTAATGAGTTCTTTAATTGTCATGTTTCTAATTATTTGTTTTTTGTTATGTAAGGCCTATCCCTCATTGTTTGACAATGCAAAGGTACAAAACATTTTCGGGAAATGCAAGCAATCTTCGGATTTTAACATTCCATTAACATTTGTGTTAATTATTTTAACACTTTTTTTTAAGGTGGGACGGAGACTATACTTTTTCGTTCTACCGAAACCTACCAAACGGCAACTCACCCTTGTTTGATAATGCAAAGATACGAATTTATTTTGGTTTGTGCAAGTAAAAACGAGGATTTAACGTTCCATTAACGCTTGGTTCTTTGCTTATATCTATTTATTATTGATAATAAAATAATCATAAAATTAGCAAATGAAATTAGGTAGTCACAACACTATGACTTATTTAAGGCCAAAAGTTTTTTGGCAGCGTTTATTGCCTTTTGTTGGTAGGTGTCAATCAGTTGATTATAAGGTTCAGCATTCGTTGGGGGCTGTTGGTTATGATTTAAGGCTGTTTTGGGACGATGATGGTAAGTTAGAATATCGCCATGGTTTCTTGCGTTTTCCTGCCGATAATATAGATGAGGTATTAAGTTACGCAGAATCAAATAATATCATTGTTAGGGTGTTGTTAGAGGTGCGTTCTTACAACAAGCCATTGATTAGTAACATTGATGAGTTACGTTCAAGGTTCAAGGCTTATTGTTCTGATATTGAAAAGAAATATCCTTCTATTATATTCTTTGGTGGCCAAGAATCGGGCAGTGGCGAAAAGCTATATACGTTTAAGAATGATACGGGCAATTTGGCAATTGAAGAGTTACATAGTTCTGTTACAAGTTTGTTTAAGAGCCACAACAAGTTTCTTAGAATGATAGATGACTTATTTCCAATCATATACTCTCTAATCAAGAATGAGAAAAATATAAGGGCTTATCAAAACAATAAGGATAAAGAGAACACGTATTTATACGTGGACTATATTGAAGTACAATAAAGAAAAACCACCTTACATGTGTTTATGTAGGGTGGTTTTATAGTGTCAGTTGTTAGCGTTTGAAATAGTAGTTATCTTCACACCAAAATACGCTGTCAAGCACACTAAGAATTGTATCATGTGTCATCTCTTCTTCCTCAAGGTCTACGTTGTATTTTTCAAGATACCAACTTGCGAAAGAATAAACGTCATCAAACATACCAAAAAAGTTTTCTTCAAACTTTTGGATTGTCTCTTTTTCCGTTCCGAGGTTTTGAATGTAAATTAGAAACGCAGTTGTCTCAGTCTCATCTAAGTTATTAGCAATATAATGAAACAACCAAAACACCTCTTCGGTCATTTGTCCTTTATTACATCGTGCGTTCAAGAAATCAGCAAGTTCATTTTCACTTTCATCTTCACCTTCAAAGGTTAGATTAGTAATAACGTTAGGGGCGAAGAATGAATTAAAGTCGGCAAGATTGGAAAATTCAAAATCGTTGCACTCAATCGTTTCATTGTTAGAAAGAGTAATCAATAAATTAAGCATACTTGTTCTTTATTTATTCAAGTTTTCAACAATAGTTTTCAAATCTTTAATGATATCCTCCATTTCATTGATATTTGTCTCTTCTTCAATAGACCTAATCGCAACCTTTATGCCACCTTTTTTGCCTTTATAAAACTTAAAAGAAAATCTTTCTTCCCCCCATTTATCCCAAATAATTAAAGAGAAGCCACGCGACTTTTTATCTTTATTATAATAAATTGAGAAGTTAGTAAAAAGATTATATCCTAAACAAAACAAACATTCGTAAATTTTGTTTCTATTGATTTGGAGTTTGTCTTCAATGAACAAAACAAACTCTTCCATTTCAACGAAATCGTTCTTTGTCTCATCTAAAAATTGTGGGGTTCTAATCATATTGATATTTCTTTTTTGTTATTATACCATCAGTACTCGAAGCGAGACTCGAACTCGCACGGGCGCAATGCCCAAGGGATTTTAAGTCCCTCATGTCTACCATTCCATCATTCGAGCAGAACCTTTGACTTAACTTGATAGTGCAAAGGTACGAAATAAATTCGAGAAATGCAAGCCTTAGAGTGGGTTTAACATTTCATTAACGTTTGCCACTCTTATTGTTGGTGATCGTTGTAAATGCTAACCACTTCTTTGCTAAAGTTTTCTCTTAATGTATCGCTGTGTTTCTTTAAGTTCAATAGCATAACGCTATCATTATTAAACTGCTCTTCGTTCCACTCATAAATGTGAGTACATTCTTCCATTTCAGTGATGAGTTGTTCCATCACATCAATTTTTTGGGTGAAATAAGGGTGAGTATTTTCGTCCAAATTAAACTGATCAATTACTTTGATAAGGTCTTCCTTGGCGGTAGAAAGATTAAACTCCATATCTTCCACAACCTTCTTAATTTCTTCTTGTGTCATAATTCTACTATCACTTATTATTTGATACTGCAAAGATACGAAATAAATTCGAGAAAAGCAAGCAAAATCGGGAATTTAACATTTCATTAACGATTTATCTTATCAGCTTCTTTTGCCTTATAAATGCGTTTATTGTTCTTGGTGTGGTGTTATTACGTCAGAATAGTGAATATGTAGGAGAAAGAAAGCGCACCATGTTGTATAGTATCCTTTCTTATCACAATAGCCATCCATTAAGAGATCGGTAAACTAAATCGGAAAATTTATCAAACTTTTCGGTGTAATCCTTGATACTTTGTGTTTCAGTGTCATGGTTAAATCGTGTCATTTCCTTTCGAAGATCATTGAAAGAATAATACAATTCGTTCAACACATGTTTTACTTCCTCTGTAAGATCTTCTTTTGTGATATTCCGTTTTTCAAACGTATAAACCTTTCTTTCTTCAAGTTCATCAAAGGCATTATCGACGTATTTGACGAAAATTGCAAGTTGCTTAGTTAGAGAGTCTTCTGCATCAGCTAATTTAGAAAAAATGAATGGCTCACGATGATCCACAGCGTCATAACATTTTGTAGCCAACTCATCAATTTCTTCAAGGAAAAAACGAAGTTGCTTTTCAACCGACCATTCCTTAAAATCATCAAGTTTGATTTGTTCAAGATTTTCCATATAACAATCCGTTTATTAGGTTCATAATTGGATAGGATTCCCTATCCGTTGTTTGACAATGCAAAGGTACGAAATAATTTCGGATAATGCAAGTCTTATCGTGATTTTAACTTTTCATTAACGTTTGTGTTAATTATTTTAACGCTTTTTTTAAGTGTGGATTGGAGACTATACTCTTTCGTTTCACCGAAACCTACCAAACGGCAACTCACCTTTGTTTGATAGTGCAAAGATACAAAATAAAATCGAGAAATGCAAGTGATCTCCCGACTTTAACATAAAAAAGTGGCACTTGTTTCCCAACAAATACCACCAAAAAGAATTTAAGTACACAAATTTTTATTTATTGTAATTTTCCGCATGTTTTTTGAGCGGAAGATAATAGAGATCTTCTACATCTTCATTGTAGTATTTATCATTGGCTGCAATGATAAGTTTTTGACCTTCTTCTCTCACTTTATATTCGGCGATAATATCACCAAAAGAATAGAGAGTAATGTAGAACACACCAAGACGAGACGTATCAAATGTCACTTCAATTTGGTCAAGCTCCACACATTCCTTTTGATAAAGGAACGGCAATGTTTCAATAAGGTCAATAACGTCCTTCACGTTAGTAAACTCTGAACCTTCGCAGAAAACTTGGAAATCATTCTTTGTGGCCTCAACACCATATTCCGATTCAATTCGTGTGTAGAGGATTTCGAAAACGTTCTTAGTCATAACTATCTTTTCTTTTTTAAGTTGAGACTTCAATTACAATTGAGGACCATCCCTCGTTGTTTGACAATGCAAAGATACGAAATAAATTCGGATAATGCAAGCAATCTTCGGATTTTAACTTTCTATTAACACTTGCCCGTGTCTTGGTTTTACATTGGACGTTTGCCTTGTAAGCACGTTTCTTGCTTTGGTTTTGGGTTGTGCCAAACGCTTGGAAACATTGCATGAGAGAGAGGAAATAAGGCCTTACTTATTGAATGTTTCAAAGAATCCGACCAATAAGATTATCGCTGAAATTATTAGCCACAGAATATCAATTGTTTTGTTTATCTTTTTCCCCATCACTCCAAACATTGTTTTTTAGTCATTTCTCCAACCAATGCTACCATATAATACAAGCCGTCGGAAAATACGTTTAATAGAATCTCTCGCATTTGTTTTACTTCATAGCAATCATTCCAAGTCATGCTAAAAAACAAATGTTGAAACAATGAAAAGTTGTGCAAGCCTTCCAAAAACTCATTAGTTTCAATTTCCTCTTCTTTTTGAATCTTTTCAAAAATCTTTTTTGTTTTTTCAAACTGAGGCATAATCACATTAAAAATGCTTGTATTATAAGAAGACGGGTCTTCATCTGTCTTGTAACTTTTATAGAGGCCATCAATTTGTTTAATGCTCTTAGTAACCTTCTCAAATAATTCTTTCATTGTTTATCAGCTTCTTTTGTTGGTTTTCAATATATCTATTTACTTAATCATATTATAGTAGACTTCATACGATGAGGCTTGTGTATCATGGATATTTTCATAATAGATAATACCATAGAATTTATAATTGAAGATTTCTGTTAGCGTACGATAACGTTTACAAGGTTTTATTGTTTTCTTTTGTTTATCAATTTCAAAAACAAATAAAGTATTATCGATTTCTTTTAGTATAACTAAATGCGACTTTACTTGATGCACATACGCATACTTATCAGTTCTTCTTTTATACTTATCTTTTTCATTTCGTAAGATACAAACGCCAAGCACATCACCATCTCTCGGATGCGGACACTGCAATGTAGTTGTATTAGGAAAAAGAATATAATCCTCATACTTAATTTTATGATAGTTGATTTCTTGTGCCATGATAGTTTGTTTTTTACCACGTTGGGCGGTGAAACATTGGGTAGGCATTTGCCTTTCGATTACAATGCAAAGGTACAAAATGTTTTCGAGTTATGCAAGCAAATCCCATATTTTAACTTTTCATTAACGTTTGATTTTTGCGTTAATCTCATCATACAACTTATTTAGAAGTTTACCTAATAAATTTTCCCCCCAAAGTTCGGTGTGAAAAAGGTCTTTGTCGTTTTCAGACATACCAATACCCCATATTTTATCATAGGGGCTTGCTTCAACAAAGATTTTCCCTTTATGTGCCTTTCTCATAAGATATGAACGCAGTTCACTATCGCCATAAAACTTTGCTTGAATAGCTTTATACATAAAGTCACATTTCACCTCATCCCATTTTTCACCATCGAAATTAAGTACTTTTCTTCCATAATTCTTAGCTTCTTGTGGGCTATTAGACTCCAAAATCAATTTAGCATGATACTCATCGTTAAAAAATTTGGCCTTCAACCACATGAATAATTGTTCAGACGAATGAAACCATTTTCCGTTATAAGAAATGTCAATTTTATAAAAGTTGGAAAGTTTACCTTTCCAAAAGAAAACATATTTGTCAGTAACCATAATATTATTTTTAATAAAAAAATATATGGTTGGCCAATTATATAACCAACCATATAAAAATCTTATCGCTTAATGTTCCACATAGGGACTTCTGAACCACCAACAAGCACATCAATGTTCGCCCCATCCTTCTTTTCAATTACGTCCCATTGTCGGAGTTGAATGAATTGTGAGGGAGAAAGATTCATTGCGTTCATATAAGCCTTATCAGCAATTGCACGAGCGTTTTCTGCCTTAGCACGAGCATTTTCCATTTCCACTCGTTTCTCTTGTGTCTGCTTGGCTTGAATAGCAGCCGCCGTCTTATTCATTTCACGCAATTGCTCTGAATTGGGCATTACGCGGTCAGTCACCACTTGATTGATTGTAATAGGAAATTCGCCTTGCTTTTTAGAAAGTTCTTCAACATAGTTAACCATTGTTTCTTGAAGTTTCTTATCAAAGTTAGCAAGCACTTCACGATTACTCATCAAGTCAAAAGGAGAGTAAGTAGATACCAATTCACGTACCTTGTTACGGAAATAAGGTTCAATAAATGTTTCATACCAATTCTCACCATAATTTCGCAATAGAATTGGGGACTTTCCTTTTTGAATTTGATAAACAAGATACATGTTCACATCCAAAGGAGTATTATCATTTGAAAGCAAATCATCAAACTTAAATTCCTTCTTCTGCGGCAAGATATTGAAATGAACGCAATTCGTCGTTGCTACGTAAAACGTAAAACTATTTGCAGGTTCATCAGCCACACGAGTGTCACCAAAAAAGATTGGCTTCATCTTAAACGCTACTTCCTCGTTATAGTCGGGGTTAGTAACATGCACGATTGCAATAGCAATAATTGCAAGTAAAAATGCACCAATTGCTCCAAAAATCTGTTTGTCTTTCATTGTTGTTTATTTATGTTATTTTATTACGTTTTATCTATTTGGGAAAGTACTTTATTGAAGAGTGCCACCACCTATGAAAGTGGTGACACCTTTCATTTCATCTATTATACTCTTCAATTGTCTCATTACAAAATTCTCGGAAGGCTTTCAGCTTGTCAATACAATCATTGAGTGTTTGGTTTTCTACATTGTACCCAATTTGGGATTCAATCGTTGTATAGGCTTTTTCAAGCATAAACTCACGAATTTGTTTCTTTGTTACACCAACGTATTCCTCTGCGTCCTCGTCGGTAAAGTATTCGCAAATGTCCTCAAGACTATCCCAAAGGACAAATTTCATATTCACCTTGTGTGTTCCGTCAGTAAACTTGACATAGAACAACCAATAGTAGTTATGACATTTGTCGTTGTTCACTTCAAAGATTTGACTTGCCTTAGTTACTTTGTACTGCATAGCTGTTTTATTTGTTTGATGATGCAAAGATACGAAATGTTTTCGAGATTTGCAAGCAATCTTCCGATTTTAACATTTCGTTAATGTTCTAATTACCTTATTAACCAACGTAGCTATAAAGCAACTCTTTCAGAGTGGGGTCATCATTGATAGACTTTCGAGTTTTGACACAAATCTGTCTAATTCGTTCATCTGTCATATTGAAACGAAGAGATAGTTCTTTATAGTCCATAGGTATATCACCAATCAAACCAATGTTACGCATAAAGATTTCTGCATCACGTTCATTGTTTGCATTTACTTTAATAATAACTTTCTTGGCCGTCTCTTCCATGTCTTCTTCAGCCACAAATGTCGTAAGGCTATCCACATTTTCAAGAACTACATTCTCGTCTTGTGTTAAGCCAAAGCAATTTTGTTTCTTCTTGCAAGTACGCATTGAACTTACAATACAAGTGGTGGCAAAAGTCTTAAATGTGGTTTCCTTATCATCATTATAATACTTAATAGCCTTTTCCAAACCAATAATGCCTGCATTCAAAAACTCTTCATATTTGATACTATAAACTGCGCCGTAGGCAAATTTATTAGCTAACTTACAAATGAGTTCGTAACTCTCTTTATTAAAAGAACATTCCATTGTTGTATAATTTTTATTTTGAGTGTTAATAAATTAGTGGCATAAGATATCAGTTAATCCACCGATAATAAAAGTAGTCACACATCTTATTTGAAATTGGTTGCAATTTTTTTTCATCTTCCGTTATGCCCGAATCTATAAGCATTCCACGAACATCAGCATCATTCGACACATCCCATTTGGATAAATTAGGCATGAATTTTTCAGCAAACAAAAACATCCAAGCCATATTTTTTACGTTTGACACATTCCACTCCGAAAGGTCGGAAGTGAAATTATAAGCAAAAGCAAACATACGATACATGTTTGTAACCTTTGAAACATCCCATTTTGAAAGGTCACAATTGAAATACCAAGCACGTTCAAACATGTGAGACATATTCGTAACATTCGAGACGTCCCACTTATCAATTTTAATATGGCCAATGAGTAAGCCTTCAAACAACCAAGACATGTCGGTAATCTTGGACGTATCAATGAAGTTCAAGTCAGCGTCACAGCCTTGGCGTTCAAGCTCTTTCTTGATTATCTCACGCAGTTCAAATTTTGTGTTGGGTGTTACCTTATTCATCGTTTTGTTGTTCTTGTTTGTTGTATGAGGACTATCCCTCGTTATTTGATGGTGCAAAGGTGCAAAATAAATTCGGCATATCCAAGTGAAATTAGGTTTTTAACTTTCCATTAACACTTATAATAATCCTTTTTACTTTGTGATAATTTACTCTGCACATGAGAGTTTACTTCTCTTACATTTTGGACAACCATGACCCCTTAGATGATTGTTTGGCGTTTGCCAAAACTCTCCATGATTGGGGCAGATAATACAAACTTTGGTATGAGCATTGGAATAATCCACTTTGGAATAATCGTACTTATCACCATGAATTTCTTTTGCCTTTTTAATAAACTCTTCTTTTGTCGAAGTTTGCTTTTCAACCCCACATTTTGGGCAACCTTGGCCACTTAAATGATTATGAGGTGTTTGCCAAACCTCACCATGCTCAGGGCAAATTATACAAACCTTGGTTCTATTATTTACATATTCCACTTTAGAATAATCGTACTTATTTCCGTGAACTAAACGAGCCTTTTTAATAAAGCCTTCTTTGGATAATATTAGTCTTTCACGAGTTTTATCAGCCTTACATTTAGGACAACCTTGACCACTTAAATGATTAGAAGGTTTTTGCCAAAATTCCCCATGTTCAGGACAAATGATACAAATCTTGGTATAGTTGTTTACATAATCCACCTTTGAATAATCATACTTGTCACCATGAATTTTACGAGCCTTTGTAATAAAATCTTTTTTGGATGAACGGCGATATTCGCCTTTATTTTTATTAGCACATTTAGGACAGCCACAACCACTTAAATGATGAGATGGTGTTTGCCAAAACTCCCCATGTTCGGGGCAAACGACACAAACTTTTGATTTAGTGTCAATATACTTCACCTTGGAATAATCGTACTTATCACCATGAATCTTCTTTGCTTTAGCAATGAACTCATCTGTTGTACATGTTTGTTTTTTAGACTTACATTTTGGACAACCTTGGCCTTGCAAATGAGCATGTGGGCGTTGCCAAAACTCTCCATGTTCGGGACAAATGATACAGACCTTAATATAGTCTTTTACATAATCTACTTTGGAATAATCGTATTTATCCCCATGAACCAACTTAGCCTTAGCAATAATTTCATTCGTCGTAATTTTACTCATACTATTTAAGTTAATCTTATGGTTGACTTTAAGAGGACTATCCCTCGTTATTTGATGGTGCAAAGGTACAAAATAATTTCGAGAAAACCAAGCAATCTTCCGATTTTAACATTCCATTAACGTTTGGAGGTTGTGTTTCTTGTTACATGTGAGCGTTAGAGTATGAAATAACATAGAATATTATTCCTTTATGGTTAATACCATTGGGTGAACTCCAACACCCTCTATCCCATCTGCAAAAGCATTTGGGGCTACTTTATCATTAAAACAAATTGGGTAGCTACTTTCACAAGCCACTACCCAACTAAATCATAAATGCGTCACGAATTGAAAATTTTCCGTCACCACACGGAAATCATGCTACCCATCTTCATTGTTATTCTAAATAGGTGCTCCACTATCATAATCACCTATTTCATTGGCAACACTTTGCCCTAAGAACAACAACCAAATTCGTTCATAGCATTTATGTCCTCAACATCTTTCCATTTACATTATACTACTTTTGTATCAATTTTCCAAATTAAACTTGGATGATTTTGTTCGATTTACGATTACAAGATATTGATTACTTCAATCAAAATAAAAGTAATTGAGATTAAAACTCATCAACAACTTCAATGTCGCAGTAAATCTCATCACAATCATGGGCTAAGGCAACAAGGCAATCTTCTTTTTCGATGATTTCAAACACTTCTTCAAGTGGGCGCTCACCTTTATAGCCCCATTCTCTCATCCAATAGTCAAGGCAGTTATAGAAGGCCATTTTTTGAGCTTCAACCGCACGCTCTTTGTAATTGATAACTACAAACTTATTTGTTACAGAAGTTCCATTGCCATCAATGTCTTCTGTCAATTTAATGACATAAATCTTAGTGTGTATCATTTGGATATTTGTTGTTGCTTACATTTACAATATAGGGAATAAATCACAGAAATCGGGGCTAATTGAGATTAAAGTTTATCAACGACCTCAATTTCGTGCCAAGTCTCACCACAATTTGTCCAAGATCTAAAACTGATGCTGTATTTATTTTCTTCATCATTGATAACCTCATCGGGTAGTACTTCAGAAATATCATCAGTTGATTTGCAAAGATAAATTCTCTTACCCATCGTGTAGAAAGTTTATTTGTTTTACTTACAATTACAATATAGTGGCTACTTCACTCAAAATGAAAGTATTTGGAAAATTTACCAAGGACGACAACCATCTATTTCGTTAATTTCACATCCATCATAAATAAT
>ERZ773074.250-NODE-250-length-24640-cov-22.316901_pt1 | contig 24640 bp, 14 predicted proteins | sample MGYA00580615_ERZ773074 | MGnify/ENA primary metagenome ERZ773074 (study PRJEB29015, sample SAMEA2738126) | human oral metagenome | biome: human oral; feature: human-associated habitat; material: saliva | place: China | collected 2160 ...
GGCGTACGTGGAGTCGTTGCGCCGCCTGATTGAGGAGCGCGTGGAGAACGGCGTTCCCGCCGACCTGCGCCCCGGACGCGAGAGCGTCTGCGCTCCGAGCGCGAGCGGCCAGTACGGCTGGTTCGACGAGTGCGAGCCGGGCTGCTGCAAGCCGGGCCGTGGCGCGGAGAAACCCGTCATCGCCGAATATTGCACCGGATGCACCGACCGGTCCGAAGAGGACTAGAGCAGGAGAGAAATGAGCCACAGCGAGTATATTCTGGGCACCCGAGGCTCCGCGCTCGCGCTCACCCAGAGCCGTCTGGCGGCCGAATCCGTCACCGAGCTTTACGCCAAGCATCAGCCGGGCGGTGAGCCCGCCGAAAGCGTGAGCTTTGAGCTGCGCACCGTCAAGACCGAGGGCGACGTGCTCACCGGCCCGCTGGCCACCCTGGGCGGCACCGGTGTGTTCGCCGCCGCCCTGCGCCAGCGCCTGCTGGACGGTGCCGACGCCCCCGCCGAGCAGCGCGTGGACATGGCCGTTCATTCCCTGAAGGACCTGCCCTCCGCACCCTGCCCCGGCTTGGTCGTCGCCGCAACCCTCAAGCGTGAGGACCCGCGCGACGCCCTCGTGGCTCGCGACGGCCTGACTGTCGACACCCTGCCGGAGGGCTCCCGCGTGGGCACCGGCTCGCCGCGCCGAGCCGCCCAGCTGCGAGCCCTGCGACCCGACCTCGAGATCGTGGATATCCGCGGTAACGTGGGCACCCGCATCGGCCGCGTGAAGGGCCTCGAGGAGCACTCCGGCAAGCAGGTCGTCCTCCGTCAGAACGCCGAGACCGACGAGCACGCCGACCGCGGCGTGGGCACCGAACGCCTTGGCGATTGCGACGCCGTGGTGCTGGCCGTCTCCGGCCTCAAGCGCCTGGGCAAGGAACACCTGATTACCGAGTACCTGGACCCCAGCCGTATGCTGCCGGCCCCCGGCCAGGGTGCCCTGGCCCTGGAGGTGCGCGAGAGCGAGTTCGGCAACCCCGATCCGGCCGCGCTCGACGACGCCGAGCTGGCCCGGCCGACCCGCTCCCTGGGCCGCGCGCTGATTGCCGCGAACCACTACGAGACGCGCCTGGCCGTCAGCGCCGAGCGCGCCCTGCTGCGCCGCCTGGAGGCCGGATGCGCCGCCCCCATCGGCGCTTTCGCCGAGATCGTTGAAGGCGACCTGGTGCTCAGCGCGATGGTGTCCTCCCCGGACGGCACCGACCTGCTGCGTCACACCTCTGCGACCTCCGAGCTGGATGTGCCCGGCGCCGAGCGCCTGGGCGTGCGCGTGGCCGAGGACCTGCTGCAGATGGGTGCCGCCGCCCTGGCCGGTCTGGACGTCAAGTAGCCATGGACGAGGAGCAACGCCCCGCCGAACGGGGTGCCACGGTTCTGCTGACCCGCTCGGCGGCCCAGGGCGCGGCCTTCGCGCGCGCCCTCGCCGATGAGTGGGAAGCTGAGCGGGCCGCTAAACCGTCCGCCCGCGAAGGCACCCGAGAAAATACCCGCGAAGGTGACAACGGGGAGGGCCCGCGGGACCCCTCGCAGGACCGCCTGCGGAACGCCGCGGCCCCTCGCGTGCTCTTCGCGCCCCTGCAGCAGGCACGCACCGTGCCCGCCACCGAGGAGCTGCGCGGTATTCCCGCGCTCCTGGACTCCGGGGTCTACGCCTGGGTGAGCTTCACGAGCGCACACACGGTGCGCGCCTGCGCCGAGCTCTGGGGTGAGGACTTCACCCGCGCGGTTCACTCCGGGGGAGCGCGCATCGCCTGCGTGGGTGCGGCAACCGCCCGCGCCGTGCGCGCCCAGCTCGGGCTGGACGCGGACTTCCAGCCGAGCGTTCAGAGCGCCGCCGGCATGCTCGCGGAGTTCGAAGGGCCCGCGGCCGGGGCTGTCTCAACCGATTCAGCCGCGGCCGGGCCTGATTCAACCAAGCCCGCCGCCGTGCTGGTTCTGGAGGGCTCCAACGCCCGCCCGACCCTGCGCGAGGGCCTCAAAAACCTGGGCTGGTCGGTGACCGCGCGCGTGCTCTACGACATGGTGCCCGCCGAGCAGGTGGCACCCGGCGAGCTGAGCCTTGCCGCCGCCCGCGCCCTCCTGCGGGGGAGCACAGCTGAAGGGAGCATGCCCGAACCCCCCGCCCCGGACGTTATCGTGGCGACCGCCCCCTCCCGCCTGCACGCCCTGCTGGACGGCGCACCCGCGCTAGCGCCCGAGTCTGTGCCGCCTGAGTCCGTGCTGCCTAAATCGGTGCCGCCGGTGGTGGCGATTGGGGCGACCACCGCATCCGCCTGCCACGCCCTCAACCTGCGCCACGTGCAGGCCGACTCACCCTCCCCGAGGGATTTGGCGCGCGCCGCCGTATCCCTCATTTAGGCGCCCCACAGCTAAGACCACATTTCTATCGAAGTTTTCAGGAGAGATCATGAACCTCACCCGCCGCCCGCGCCGCCTGCGCACCACCGCAGCCATGCGCTCCCTCGTCGCCGAGACCACCCTGCGCCCCTCGCAGCTGATTCAGGTGTTCTTCGTGCGCGACGGCATTACCGAGCCGCAGCCGATTCGCTCCATGCCCGGTCAGTACCAGCACACCCTGGAGAGCATCATCCCCGCCGTGCGCGAGGCCTACGAGGCGGGCATCCGCTGCATCGACCTGTTTGGTATTCCCCGCGATGAGGATAAGGACGAGGTCGGCTCGACCGCATGGGATCCGCAGGGCATCCTGAACCGTGCGATTGCCGTGTGCCGCGAGGAGTTCGGCGACGACCTGGTGGTTATGGCCGACACCTGCCTGGACGAGTTCACGAGCCACGGCCACTGCGGCGTGCTGGTCGATGACGGCCACGGCACGCTTGTGGTGGATAACGACCAGACCGTGGAGCTGTACTGCAAGATGGCGGTTTCGCAGGCTCGCGCGGGTGCGCACACCGTTTCGCCCTCGGGCATGATGGACGGCCAGATCGCGGCCATGCGTGCCGCCCTGGACGAGGCTGGCTTCGAGGACGTGTCGATTATGGCGTATTCGGCGAAGTACGCTTCGGCGTTCTTCGGCCCGTTCCGTGACGCGGTGGAGTCGACCTTCAAGGGCGACCGCAAGACCTATCAGCAGGACCCGGCCAACCGCCGCGAGTCGCTGCTGGAGGTGCGCGCCGACCTGGAGGAGGGCGCCGACATGGTCATGGTGAAGCCCGCCGGCAGCTACTTGGATATTGTGCGCGAGGTGGCGGAATTTTCGCCGGTGCCTGTGGCCGCCTACCAGGTGTCGGGCGAGTACGCGATGATTGAGGCGGCCGCCGCGAACGGCTGGATTAACCGCAAGGCCGTGGTGCTGGAGTCGCTGCGTTCGATTCACCGCGCCGGTGCGGACGTCATCCTGACCTACTACGGTACGGAGGCGGCCCGCTGGCTCCGCGAGCTGGACGCCTAAACACCCCCACTTTTAATGCTGAGAAGCCACATGTGCTTCGAAAAGCCACGTCTTTGGTGGCTTCTCGAAACACATGTGGCTTTTCGCTGTGTTACCGGTTTACTTGTACTGCGCCTTCTGGAAGGACGCACGGCGCGCCGCCTCCTCCGCGTGCTTACCCGCGGGGATGTGACCCAGGGTCGTGCAAATCGCGCGGCCGTCCAGGAAGTACCCGGCCAGTTTCTCGCGGTCGGCAGGGGAGTCGAGCCGAGCCCAATCCCCCTGCTCCAGCTTGAACGCGAGCTGCGCGATCAGGCAGTCAATGTTCGGGTCCTTCAGCGGGAAGGTGCGCTTGCTGCCGTTGGGGAGCATCACCTCCACCTTCCACTGGGCGGGATCCTTCGCGTCCGTCTTAATCGCGTCCGGGTTGTTCGGGAGTACCCGGAACGCCCGGAGTGTCGAGTACTCGCGGGTCTTCGCCGGCAGTAGCACGCGACCGGTCACGAAGGAATCGGGGTTGAACAGAATATAGCTGCGTACCTGTGCCCATGCCGCCAGGAGCGAGATTACCGCGCCGATTCCCAGGAGCATCGAGGTGTGGCCAACGTAGGGGAGGGCGACATCCTCCACCTCCAGCCCCGAGAGCGAGTACAGGAAGTACAGCAGGGCCTGAGCCGCCAGGAACTGCAGAATCCAGACCCCAACGCGGTCCAGACGAATCGGGCCGATGCCGGGAACCGCACCCTTCACGCGGAACGGCGCGCTCAGCCGACCCAGGGTCGCGGAGTAGATGCGGGGCATACCCAGCGTGCGCTCATCGGCGCTGAAGCCGCGGGCCGTACGCCAGCTGCGGCGGCCCCAGCGGGCACCCGCGTACACCATGAGGAACGGTAGGGCCAGCGCGGGTATCAGGATGCCGTCGTAGGCGATGTCCCAGTACAGCGTAAAGATGGACACCATCACGACCCACGCCCACGCGTACATCAGTACGTGCAACCAACCGCCCACGATGCTACTGCCGGGGATGCTCTCCAGCTGCTTCTTTGCCCGCTTCGTCACCGAGCCCTTCTGGGCCGAAGAGAGCGGCAAACCGCTCGCGGCCATATCCTCGAGGCGGATTCTCGCGGCCTCAACAGGATCCCCCTTGACCGCCACGAAAAGCTCCCGCGCCTTGGCGGCGGGAATATTCACCGGGTAGGCAATATCCACCAGCAGGCAGGCGAAGGTGTACGCCATGAAGGCGATCAGCCAGACGTCACGCACCGGCTCCAGGGGGATTCCCAGGGCAGACAAATCCATGGGTTTCTCCTCTCACTATTCGCTCGCGTCTAGGCGGCTGCGGCCGCAGCTGCGGCGGCCGGCAGGGCCGAGATGATGCGGTCCATCGCCTCATCATCGTGGGCGGCAGAGACGAACCAGGCCTCGAACGCGCTCGGCGGCAGGTACACGCCGGATTCGAGCATCGAGTGGAAGAACGCGGTGTAACGGTTGGTGGCCGAGGCCTTGACGTCCGCGTAGTTGTGCACGCCCTTCTCGGAGGTGCCAAACGCCACCGAGAAGAGGTTGCCGGCGTTCTGGATTGAGTGGTCCACACCGGCGGCGGTGAACGCCTCGGTCAGGGCCCGGCGCAGCTGGGCGCTGCGGGCATCCAGGGTCTTGTAGACCTCCTCGTCGGCCAGGGTCAGGGTCGTAATGCCGGCGGCTACCGACAGCGGGTTACCCGAGAGGGTGCCGGCCTGATAGACCGGGCCGACCGGGGCCAGGTACTCCATGATGCGGCGCTTACCGGCCAGGGCCGCGATGGGCATGCCGCCGCCGATGACCTTGCCGAAGGTGAAAATATCGGGAACCCAGCCGCCGTCCTCGGGGGCGGCGTAGCCCCAGTAACCGGCAGAGGAGACGCGGAAACCGGTCAGCACCTCGTCAAAGATGACGAGCGCGCCGTTGGCGTGGGCAATCTCGTGCAGGCCGCGGTTGAAGCCGGGTTCGGGGGCGACCACGCCCATGTTGCAGGGGGCCGCCTCGGTGATGACGGCGGCAATCTGACCCTCGTGGGTTTCGAAGGCCTCGCGCACGGCATCCAGGTCGTTGTAGGGCAGCACGATGGTCTCGGCGGCGGTCGCGGCGGTCACGCCGGCAGAACCGGGCAGCGCCAGGGTTGCCACGCCCGAACCGGCCTCGGAGAGCAGCGCATCCACGTGGCCGTGGTAGCAGCCGGCAAACTTAATGATCTTGTCGCGGCCGGTCACACCGCGGGCCAGGCGAATCGCGGTCATGGTCGCCTCGGTACCTGTGGACACCATGCGCACCTGCTCAATCGCGCCGGGAATCGCGGCGTTAATGCGGTTGATGACCAGCTCGGCCAGCTCCGCCTCGGGGGCGCTCGCCGCACCGAAGGACAGGCCGCGCGCGGCGGCCTGCTGAACGGCCTCCACGACATGCGGGTGCGCGTGGCCCAGAATCGACGGGCCCCAGGAGCAGACCAGGTCAACGTATTCGTTGCCGTCCGCGTCGTACAGGTAGGGGCCCTTAGCCTTCGCGGCGAAGGCGGGGGTGCCGCCTACGGAGTTGAAGGCGCGCACCGGGGAGTTCACGCCGCCGGGAATCACCGCGCGGGAACGTTCGAATAGCTTCTCGCTGGCTTCGTGGTGTAGCGGGTGGGTGGGGGAGGGAGTCATCGTATCGGTGCCTTTCAAACGAGACGGCGAATTCAAGAATTACAGGGGACGAGGCGCGATAAGGCGGCAGAGCCCGCGCGCCGCTAACGTCCCGTACCCTAACCATCATAGGTGTTTCAGGTAAACCGCAGGTGACGAGCGTCTGAACGTACCGAAAGGTGACGATAAAACACGTCTGACGGGCGGGGTAATGGACGGGGAACGCAGCTGGGTCGCGCGCGTGGGGGGGGGGGCTACGCGGTAGGGGACCGGTAGCGGTTAGCGCAGGTGCCGGTCGGTATCCAGGCGGTTCAGAACCTGGGTGTCCTGATCGAACAGCCAGTTCTTGTCGAAGATTAGACGCACGAAGGCCAGGCCCATACCCAGCGCCATGAAGATGAGCAGGGACTGCACGAAACCGGTCGCCGCCGAGTACATATCACCGCTGGCAAAATGCGACATGGAACGGTAGAACGGAACACCCGGAACCATCGTCACCACCGCCGGAACCGACAGGGAAATACGCGTGTACTTGCGCTGATGCAGCGGGGCCACAACCTCGGCTAAAATACCCACACCAAACACGGCAATCGTCGCGGCCATATGCGCGGGCATGCCCGCCTCAACCAGATGAATACGGACGGGGTTCGCTACCGCAGCAATCACGCCACCCCACACGCACGCCACGGGGGAGGCGGCGAAGAGCATCGCGAAGCCGGCCGCCGCAACACCCGAGGAGAGCACCTGCAACGCCAAATACAGGGTCGGGTCAAGGTTAAGAGGAGCCGGGGAAGCCAATGGCAGGTGGAAGAGCGAACCCAAAACCCACACCGCAAAAGACGCGCTGAGCAGCAACAAACCCACGTAGGTCAGGCGCGAAATACCCGCGAGGAAGTCCATACGGGAAATGTCGAGCATGCCCGTCACCATGGGGAAGCCCGGCACCAGGAACAGCACCGAGGAAATAAAACCGATCATGTGGTTCGGGCTAACCCAACCAGCCGCAACCAGCACATTGACAACCGCAATGTACAGGCCGGCTGCCAGGAAGCCGCAGGCCATCCAGGTGGCCAGGTGGCTCACACCGCGCTTGAGCAGGGTCGAACGCAGAAATTGGCCGGCACCGGCGGCGAGGAACACGACCGAGCACTCCACTAGGCCGCCGCGGTTCAGGAACGCGAACCCGGCACAGGCCACCGCAGAGGCCAGCGCCAGCATCCAGCGGGTGTACAGCGGCTTAGCCGAATCGATGCGGTCCAGCTCGGCGTTCGCCTCCGCCGGGGTGATGCGTTCGGGCAGTTCGGAGATGAACTTGCCCAGCTGATCGATCTTGTGGGCGTTAATGCCCATCGTGCGCTGCTCGGCCACCTCGGTGCGGAAGTTGCCTTCGGTGTACGAGGAGGTGGAAATCTCGGTGAAGGTCACCTGCGCGTGGTGCTCCTTCAGACCCACAGCCTTCGCCAGGCGCGCCATGGACGCCTTAATGCGGTACGCGCTCGCACCCGATTTCATCAGGATGCGTCCCAGCCGGAGCACCACCTGGGATTGCGCGACCAGGTGCTCGTGGGCGAGGCGGCTCGACCCGAGGTAGATGCTTCGGGTGTTCGTGTCGTAGTACTGTTCTGCGGATTCTGAGGGGTTGCTGGGCTGATGATCCATTAAAAACTCCGTGGCGCGCCGTCGTATGTGTATTGGGGGTTCGTGTACGTTCCTCACTAGGATAGGCGAGATGCCGCGGCGGTGGTAGCGGCGGGGCGCCCCTTACCGGCGCACCGGCCAGCGGCCGTCGATAACCTCGGATTCCTTGCCCGGCTGCGTGCGCAACCACGCCTGGAAGTTCGCCGCCTGCTCTGCCGCCCACTGCACCTGCTGCTCATGCAGCTGGTGGGCGTCCACGTTGAGGACCTCGGGGAACTGTTCGGTGAGTTTTACGAGCAGGCGCTCGGCGGCCAGGGCGTCATCGGCGGAGGTGTGCGCATTCTCCAGGGAAACACCGTACTCGGCGGCAAGAACCTCGAGGGTGCGCTTGCCGCGCTTACGCGGAATCACGTGCTTGTGTAGAACGTACGGGTCGAGCACCGCACCGGGCGGCAGCTCACCGTTCGCGATGCCGTAGCGCAGCATCTCGTGGTGGAGCACCGAGAAGTCGTAGGCGGCGTTGAACGCAATAATGGGCACGCCGTCGAGGTTGAGCGCGCCGATTGCGCCGGCAAGCTCCCAGACGACCTCGCGGGCGGGCCGGCCGTGCTCGCGGGCGTACTCGGTGGTGATGCCGTGTACGGCGGCGGCACCGGCGGGAATCTCGACGCCGGGGTCGGCCAGCCATTCGCCGCGGCGCACCACGTTACCCTGAGGGTCCAGCAGAATCAGGGAAGCAGTCACGATGCGGGCGGTGGTGACGTCCACGCCGGTGGTCTCAAGGTCAAAGGTGGCGCGCAGGCCGTTCATCCAGGTCATGGTTTAAGACTAACCCAGCGGCGGTGCAGGCGCGCGCCCGGTGGTCATTAGCTACCTACATAGTGAGTTTGAGCTTAGATGTAGATATGAGATAGCCCCCAATGGGTATGTACGGTGCGCTCATTGGCGCGAAGGATGGAGGTAAACATGTGGTTACTTGTGTATTCGAAGACCACGAGATAGTAGAAATATAGCTTTTGTTGTATTTAGATATATTTTCTTATGTCTTAATGTTTTCTTTATTCGAAAATATGTGCAGCTCATGGTTATATTTTCGAATATATTAGTGTATAGTGGTGGGCATGGAATTTAAGCTAGGTGAACTTTTCTGTGGCCCCGGTGGCCTTGCCATTGGCGCAACCCGCGCTTCTATCTCTGACCCCGACTGGAAGATTGTTCACCAGTGGGCGACTGACTACGACGAAGATACGTGCAATACTTACCGCCAAAATATCTGCCCGGATCGCCCTGAATCTGTAGTGCATGCTGATATTCGAGAGCTTGACTACTCCGTGCTGAAAGAGCTGGGCGATATTGATGGTCTAGCCTTCGGCTTCCCCTGCAATGACTTCTCTACTGTGGGTGAGCAGAAGGGGTTGGACGGTACTTATGGTCCGCTTTATACCTATGGCGCTAAGGCCTTAGAAATGTTCCAGCCCCTGTGGTTCCTTGCTGAGAATGTCGGCGGCCTTCGTAGCGCTAATGAGGGTAAAGCCTTTAACCAGATTCTTAAGACCTTTGAGAAGGCCGGTTATAAGCTCGTGACCAATCTCTATAAGTTTGAGGAATACGGCGTTCCTCAGGCACGCCACCGCATTATTATCGTGGGTATTCGTAATGACCAGGATGTAGAGTTCAAGGTTCCTTCTACTGAGCCTTATCGCAATCATGACGTGTCGGCTCGTACCGCATTGGAGCAGCCTCCTATCACTGCTGAGATGACTGGTACCGAACTGACTAAGCAGTCGCAGGTCGTTCAGGAGCGTTTGTCATACATCAAGCCGGGGCAGAACGCTTTTACTGCGGATATTCCTGAGCATCTTCAGCTAAAAGTTAAGGGCGCAAAAATTTCCCAGATTTACAAGCGTCTTGACCCTGAAAAGCCCGCTTATACCGTAACCGGTTCTGGCGGCGGTGGTACTCACATGTATCACTGGGAAGAAAACCGTGCGCTCACTAACCGTGAGCGTGCACGTTTGCAGACGTTCCCTGACGACTACAACTTTGCGGGTAGTAAAGAGTCTGTTCGTAAGCAGATTGGCATGGCAGTTCCTGCTGAAGGGGCCCGTGTTATATTTGAAGCGATTTTGAGGACTTTTAAGGGCGAAGAATACCCCAGCCAAGAAGCATCCTACTAATCAAAGAAGCTGCAAAGGAGTAGTTTTTATGGCTCGTAATACGTGGTGGGTTACCCGCCCCAAGCGTAGTCTGCCGCCCGTTCCCCGCTGTCTAATGGCAATTGCTCTTGAAGCAGAGGGCAAGGTCTGGAAAACGACTGATAAGACAACGGAACTGACCATCGAAAAGAACCTGGAGCTTGCCGGTCTTAAAGCGAAAGGAAAACGTCGAGATCAGACTGGTGGCGGGGCCCGCACGTATCGAGCCTGGCTGAAAAGTCTCGGCCTTGTCTTTATGGATGAGGACGGGAAATTCTGGCTAACGGATGCTGGAGAAGCGCTGGTAAAGCAGGAAATGCCTCCTCTTACGGTGCTCAAGAAGCAGGTTTTGGATTATCAGTTCCCCAGCGCCTTTACCTATAAGGGGCAGTCTGCTGTCGATTCACGGTTCAAAGTTCGCCCTTTCGTCTTCCTCCTGCAGCTTCTTCTGGACGAGCGTCTTGAAGGCTACCTGAATGAGAAGGAAGAAATCGGGAAAATCGTCATCGCACATGGCGTATCGAATAAGCAGTCGTGTGTGGATGACGTCGTATCTCGTATCCTTGAACACCGCCGTATCGGTGACGAATCTCTGGAAGGGAACTATGTAGAGCTCTATACCACTCCTCGGGCGGCTCCTCTCCTTGAGAAGATTTTTGCGAATCACGGGGACATCGCGAATACCTGCGGTAACTGGCTGGGGTACACCCAGCTTATTGAACGTTATAAGGGCACCTGGACGATAGCTTCGGGCGCTGAGGATGAAGCACGGAAGTTCGTCGAGGAATACTCATCGAAAGCGCTGGTTGCTAAGCCTAACGATGAGGAATACTTCCAGCGTAAGTATGGTTTGCGCCCCGGTAAGTTCAAAGACACTCGACGTCTTGAAGGGACCGGTAGCGTTTCTTCGAAGAAGATTGAGGAGAAGAACGTTCTTCTGGTCGCCGAAAAATACGTGGCTGAGCGTCTTATCAATCGTGTGGATACCCAGCTCGTTGCTGATATTGCGGCGGAGACGGGTGTTTCTGCGGTGGAGACCGAACGTATTCTCTCCGCTAAGTATCCGAACGGCCTTGTCGATTCCTTCCTTTCTGAGTACGTACAGATGGCCTTTGAATCACGCGATAGGGCCACTGAATTTGAGAAGGCAACAACTTCAATTTTTGCCGACATCTTTGGGCTCTACGCAGAGCATATCGGTCAGAAGGGCATTGTCCCGGACGTGGTTGTCGCCTCTCGCGAAGAGGGCTGGTCAGGCATCTTGGACAGCAAAGCATATGCCAAGGGATACAGCATCGGACATGACCACCGTAACCGTATGGTCGAGTACATCGAACGGTACCCGAAGTATGGCCCTGAATTTGCGACGCTCGCGTTCTTCTCGTATGTGGTTTCAGACTACAAGAATTCGGTGACACCTCAGATTCGTACTATCTCTGAGAAATCCGGTGTGCCCGGATCTGTGATTACCGCGCGAGATATTGTGCGTATGGTGGAACGTCATCAGAAGAAACCGTACACCCACTCGGAGATTCGCGAAATTTTCTCGCTGAATCGTGCAATTACGTTTGAAGATATCGGATAGGAGGAATGCTCGTAAAACATGAGAACGCTTAGAGCTATTGACTTATTTACAGGGGCTGGTGGTCTTACCCTGGGGTTTCATAAAGCGATGGAAGATTTGGGGATAGATTTTGAAGTTGTTGCATCTGTGGAGCTCGATAAAGACTCATCAAAGACATACGCAAAAAATTTCAGCCCTGATAACCAGTACGTTGGAGATATTGGTGTTTGGGTTCAAAATAATGAAATCCCTGAAGCGGATATCGTTATTGGTGGTCCGCCTTGTCAGGGTTTTTCTTTGTTAAATAGGAAGAAGGACCTTGACCCTAGGAATCAGCTGTGGCAGGAATATATTCAAGTAATTCTGAAATCTAAGGCAAAGATTTTTGTGCTTGAGAATGTCCCCCCATTTCTTAAATCCAAAGAATTTGAAGAATTTTGTTCTCTCACTGATAAGGGTGGTCTTCTAGAAGACTACTCTATTTATTCTCGGGTTCTTGACTCATCGCTTCTAGGCTCACCTCAGAAACGTAAGCGAGGAATTATTATCGGATACCAAAAGTATCTTGAAGCGCCTATTAAATTTGAGGAATGTGAACCTCGAACTCTTCAAGATGCCTTTCAAGGGATACCGCTAGAAGTCTCAGGCGTTAACCTACCGGATAACCAAGAGTTTTATAGGACGGACGAGTTGCATCTTGGGAGGAACTATACTGACCTGTCGCTTGAAAGGTTTAAACATATTCCCCCTGGTGGCAATCGCTTCGATATACCCTATGAATTGCTCTCTCCCTGCTGGCGTAAGCATAAGAATGGTGCTGGGGATGTCATGGGGCGACTATCCTGGGATAAACCGTCGGTGACTATTCGCACTGAGTTTTATAAACCTGAAAAGGGACGTTACCTTCATCCTACTGAAAATCGAGCAATTACACATTTTGAAGCAGCTCGTCTGCAAGGATTTCCTAACGATTTCTTGTGGGTCGGTTCGAAGGTCTCGATAGCTCGACAAATTGGTAATGCTGTTCCTGTTCAGTTGTCATATAGTATATTTACTTCTCTGTCCAAACTAATTAGAAAGGTTGTTGAATAGCTATGGTCTCGCGTCCTTCTGAGAAATCTGTACCTGAGGTTATTAGGGCAATCAGTGGTGCATATAAAGCCAAAGAATATTCCCCAATGATTAAAAGTATTAAATTTTCAAACTATAAAAATATTGCAAGGGATAAAAATATTGAGTTTAATTTTCCTGTTAGTATAATCGTTGGTCCAAACGGGACAAATAAAACTTCTATTCTCAGGGCTCTTGAAAGTTGCCCGAAAGGCAAGAGTTTATCTGATTATTGGTTCAGTACGGATCTTGATCCAATTCCGCGCCCTGTATCAAAATCGGATAACCCGGAATATACCTATTCATATGATATTCCGGAAAGTGATAAAGTTGTGGGAAAAGTCCGAAAGTATATGACTTTTAAGAATGATCGCGATGATTATTTTGAGCCAGCTAAAAGAGTGGACAATGATGGATATGTACTTCTTTCCGATAGTCAAAAACGTAAAGTAGCAGGGTATCGTAAATCGGAGGGTTGGAAACCTGTAGCTAAAAAGGTTATTTATATTGATATGCGTCAGCGTGTCCCTGCATATGACATCAATATGACATATGGTTTTAGTGAAATACTCCTTGAAGATCGAAATCGCAAAAAACGAAATAAAATAATACGGAAATATGGCGGGTCTATAAATGATGAAAATAAAAAAATAATTAATAATGAGTATAAGCTCGTTAAAACGACGATGAAAAAATCCATTAGAAAGGTGAGCAGAAAGATTTCAGAGGTATTCAGGGGGGAGAATATTGAAAAAAATAGATTTTATTATGGGAAGAAAAGATTTTCCGAAAATGCGATTAAGCTTACGGATGACGAGCTTGCTTGGGTGCGCTATATTTTGGGGCGAGAATATAGGGAAATCACCATTTTGCGCCATTCGTATTTTGAACTTCCTGGTGTAACTGTTCAGGTTAAGGTTGAAGATAAAATTAACAATAATGGCAATAGTTCTGATGGTGTAGAGTTAGAAGCTGAACCAGTTTTTCATACTTATTCTGAAGCTTATGCTGGTAGCGGTGAGTATGCCGTAATTATGATGGTCCATTATATTTATACAGCTGAGAAAGGGTCGTTAATTCTGATGGATGAGCCTGAGAACTCGTTGCACCCAGAATCTCAGCGCAGATTAATGGAATATATACTGTGCAAAACACTGACTAATAAACATCAGTTTATTATTTCATCTCATTCAATGTATATGTCAGAGAACCTTCCAAATAAGGCTAGAATTGCTCTTTCGTTAAATAGTAGTGGTTTTGTTGAACCTCATATGAGCGTTACTCATCGAGATGCTTTTATGGGTGTTGGTGCAGCTCCCCAGGTTCCTGTAGGTAAGGTTGCAATCAAGGTTGAAGATGGTTTAGCCGAAGCTATGGTCAGGCATGTCCTCTTGGGGTCTGACGATAGAAGTATTCAAGATAGATATATTATCGAGACAGTTGGGTCTTGCTCTTATGCTATTGGTACATATATCCCTGCCGATATTATGAGAAACGCAAGTGATACTTTGTGGATTCTTGATGGTGATTGTAATTATTGTGAGAAAGATAATATAATTTCAAGGCTAGAAGAAAAGCTTGGTCCACGCTATGAATATGATTATTATGCCTGCCGTGTAGCCCTGTATTACGTAGTGAAAGTTCAAGGTTCTTCGGGTGTAAATCAAGATTCTTCGCGTGTAGTTAATGGATACGATGCTGTGGTTGCTTATCTTGACGCTTTAGAAACTAAATCTCGAGATGAAGTTAATAGATGTTTGGGAGAAGTAAATAAGAAGGTAAATAATTTTATTCTCAGTAAAGGTGATTCTCAGAAAGAGCGGAAGGAGCGTATTCAGTCAACCCTCTCATGGCTTGAGAAATATGTTCATTATCTACCAGGCGACCGCAATCCTGAGTCTTGGGTTCTGGAGCAGACGGTTGGAATTGATTGTGATGGTAACCGAGCCGCAAAGGAATTGATATCTAGCCATGGTAGGGAAATTAGGGAAAATTGTAAGCTTCTACCAGGTGAGGAAATTAAAAGTAATCATATTTTGCAATATGAGGTTGGGCTGTTGGGGAATATTGATATGTCTAAATTTGAATCCCTACGTACCGTGCTCGAGAAATGTGATGGTTGATAAAAAGCCATCTTTTTATTAGATGTTTAGTATCTACGCATTCTTCTCTGAGTATGAGGAATTTTAGATAGCGAATATAAACATGACGGGCGGCGGGGCGGACCCGCCGCCCACCCGATAGACTGAAGCCATGACAACTCAACTGCTCACCGGCATCCCCGGCACCGGCAAGACCCATCACCTCACCGAACGCGCCCTGCGTTACCTCGCCGACGGGCTCGACCCCGCCCGCCTGCTCATCCTCGCACCCACCCGCACCGCCGCAACCCGCATGCGAGATGCCATCGCCGCCGCCAGCGACCGCAGCCTCTCCGTAGCACCCACCCGCGCCTGGGCCGCATACGCCTTCGACCTGCTCAAACGCGCCCAAACCCGCGGGCTCCTCACCGGCGTCGAAGGCAACCTCAAACTCCTCTCCGGCCCCGAGCAAGACGTCATCATAGGCGAACTGCTCGCCAACCACGCCGCCGGCATCGCCCCCGGCCCCGCCTGGCCCGACTCCCTCCGCGAAGCCCTACCCACCCGCGGCTTCCGCCACGAAATCCGCGACTTCTTCGACCGCATGGCAGAATACGACCTCACCGCCGAGGACGTCCAAGCCCTCGCCCGCGACTACAACCGACCCATCTGGGCCGCCCTCGCCCAGCTACACACCGAATACCGCGCCGTGCGAGCCCTCCGCGCCAAAAACGCCTACGACCCCGCCGTGCTCATCAACGACGCCTGCCGACTGCTACTGCGCAACCCCGAATTCCTCGCCGAAGAGCGCCGCCGCTACGACCTCATTCTCATCGACGACGTGCAGGAGCTCAGCCCCTCCACCTACCGCCTGCTGCGCCTCATCACCGCCGAAGAGCCGCCCGCAGATGCCGCCGCGCTGGCCGCAGAACATCCCGAGGTCTTCGCCGCCGCACCCGAAGTCATCATGACCTACAGCGACGAAGCCGTCGTCCAGGGCTTCCGCGGTGCCCGCCCCGACCTGGTGCGCACGCTACCCGAAAGCTTCCCGCACCTGGCCGAACGCACCCTCACCACCTCCTACCGCCTGCCGGCGCTCATGATGCCGCTGCTCGCCGACATCCGCCGCCGCCTGCCGCGCTACAGTCGCTACGTGCCCGCCGCAGAGACGGACGGGCAGAAGCCCCCCGCAACCTTCGGGCGCATCAACACCACCCCCGCCGACGAAGCCCTCACCTGGGGCGCCGCCGACGAACCGCTGCTGCACCTGGGCGCCGACGGCAAAATCCTCGACCCCGCCCACTACCGCACCGCACCCGCCGGAGTGTATAAGTATGCGCTCTCCAGCGCCCAGGACGAGGCAAACCTGCTCGCCCAGCTGCTGCTCGAAGACCGCATCTACGGCAACCGCCCCTACCGCGAGAGCGCCATCATCGTGCGCAACGGCGCGGACGTGGCGCGCATCCGCCGGGTGCTCTCGGCCAGCGGTATTCCCTCGCGTACCTCCGCCGCCCTCGTGCCGGTGCGCGACGAACCCGCCGTGCGCCCCTTCCTCGACGCGCTCAGTCTGCTCGTCTACGCCCGCAAGCGCGGCGAGAAGGCCCTCAACCCCGCCGTCACCGGCGCGGGCTACGAGGCCCTGAGCCCCGACGAAGCCGAAGAGATCATGCGCAAGAGCCTCGACGACGTTATCGCCGAAGAAAACCGTTCCAACCCCCTCAACGGGGCGAACAGCGCCATCACCCTGCTCACCTCGCGGCTGGGCGGTGCATCCAGCATGGACGTGCGACGACTCCGCCAGCAGCTACGATCCGTCGAACTGCAAACCGGTGGCCACCGCCCCAGCGACGACCTGTTGTTGGGCGCCCTGCTACACCCCGAAACCCTGCCCGCCGAAGGCGTGGGGCGCGCCGTGCACCGCATCGCCGCCGTGCTCTCCGCGGGCCGCAAGGCCCTCGCCCAACCCGACTCCACCAGCACCGAGGTGCTCTGGGCCCTCTGGGAAGCCAGCGGCCTCGAAAAAACCTGGGTCGCCCAGACGCGCGGCGCGGGACCCGAAGCCGACGCCGCCCACCGCAACCTCGACGCTATGATCGGTCTCTTCGAGGCCGCCAGCCGATTCGACGAGCAGATGCGTGGCGCCGGGGCCGAACAATTCCTCGACTTCATCGACGCGCAGGACCTACCCATGGACACCCTGGCCGCCCGCGGCGTACGCCAGGACGCGGTGGAAATCCTCACCCCCGCCCTGGCCGCAGGCCAATCCTGGCGCACCGTATATGTATGCGGCCTGCAGGAGGGCACCTGGCCCAACACCACCGTGCGCGGCTCCCTGCTGGCTACCGGCGACCTGGTCGACATCTGCGACGCCAGGATGCGCCGCCCCGCCCCCGCTAACCCGGCCACCCCGGCAGAGGGGGAGCAAGCGCCGCCCGCGCGCATCCGCAGCTACCCCGAACGCGTGCGCGACACCCGCCACGACGAGCTGCGCATGTTCGCCGTCGCCGCGACCCGTGCCAGCACCCGCCTGGTGCTGACCGCCGTGCGCAACGAGGACGAGGCTCCCGGCGAGTTCTTCGACTTCGTGGTGCCCACCGACGCCGAGAACGAGTCGCCCGAGGTGCCCATCACTCGCGTGCGCCGCCCCGCCACCCTGCGCTCGCTCGTGGCGGAGCTACGCCGCACCCTCGTGGAGGATGCGCTCACCGCCATGAGCGCCGAGGACGTCGAGCTGAAGAACGCGGCCGGCTCACCTGGCTCCGAAGCTCACGTGCCCGATGCTTCAGCCCCCGAGGCCCCCGACACCGCAGGGGACGCCCTGAACCCGGAAGCCGCCCTGAACCCCGAGGCCGCGGCCTTCCGCTTCGACGCCGCATCACGCACCCTGGCCCGCCTGGCCCGCGTGCAGGCGCCCGGCGCATCCCCCGAGCAGTGGTGGGGCCTGCTGCCGCTGTCGAGCACCGAGCCGTTCTTCGCCCGCCCCACCCACGACACGCCGGAAAACGACACCGACGGAAACGCCCCCGACGAGGGGCGACGCACCATCGCGCTCTCGCCCTCGCGCCTGGAAACCATCCACAACTCCCCGCTGGACTGGCTGGTATCCACCGCCCGCGCAGAGGCCCAGACCGACCTCTCCCGCTCCCTGGGCACCCTCGTACACGCCATCGCCGAGGAGTACCCGACCGGCACCCTCGAACAGCTCCAAACCGCTCTGGAGGAGCGCATCGGCTCCCTGGGCGTGCCCGCCCGAAGGGAAGACGAGAGCGAAGAAGAATACCGCGAGCGCGTGCCCTGGGAAGCCTACGCCCTCTACGAGCGGGCCAAGCGCATGATTCTGCGCCTGAGTTACTACTACCGCACCCACATGGATGCGCAGGGCTGGAAGAACCTGGGCGTAGAGGGCTCCTTCTCGGTGCGCGTGCCCGTACCCTTCGACCCGCGGGGAGAAGTGGGCGAGCTGGATGCGCTCCTCACCGGCCGCGTGGACCGTCTGGAGGAGGCCCCCGAGAGGGACGGCACCCGCCGCTTCGTCATCGTCGACCTGAAGACCGGCAAGACCAAGCCGGACGGGACGGCCGTGGCCACGCACCCGCAGCTGGCCGCCTACCAGATCGCGGTGGAGGCCGGCGCGGGCGAGCAGCTGGCCGAGCGGTACCGCGCCGAGGCCGCCGCGGCGGAGTCCGGGGAGCCCGCTCCGGATGCGCGTCCGCAGGAGCTGACCTACGAGTCTTCCGCGGGGCGTTCCGCCGGTGCCGCACTCATGCAGGTGGGCGTCTCGGACGTGAACGATGACAGCAAGGCCCGCCTGCAGGTTCAGCCCGCGCTGGAGGATAACGACGAATGGGCCGTGGGCCTGGTGCAACGAGCCGCCGAGCTCATCGCCGGTGCGCAGGTGCAGACCCGCCACCGCGAGGGCAACCACGGGCACGAGTGCCGCCTGCCCGAGCTCTGCCCGATATGCACTCGCGGCCGCCAGGTGACGCAGCCCTAACGCGGCGCGGCACCCGACCGACCACTGACCGCGCACGCCGGTACCCCGGCACCGGTACAACACGAACCATTCACTCACCCTCAACGACGAAAGATGAGGACCCATGACCAACCCCGCCACCGCCTCCGGGCAGTCGCTCACCCCCGCCCAGTGGTGCGAGCGCAACACCTGGCAATTCGCCGACGGCACGCTCCTGGCCGACCTGCCCGCAGGAGCAACCCCCGCGGGCGGCTACCGTAGCGCCCTCGACATCGCCGCGATGCTCAACGGCCCCGAGGGCAAGAAGCCCACGCCCGAGCAGATCCGCATGATTGAGGCCGGCCCCGCCCCGACCCTCGTCATCGCCGGAGCCGGTTCGGGCAAGACCGCAACCATGGTTGACCGCGTGATCTGGCTGGTCGACAACGGCTTCGTGCGCCCCGAAGAGGTGCTCGGCGTGACCTTCACCCGCAAAGCCGCCACCGAGCTGCGCAACCGCATGCGCGCGGGCCTAAACACCCTGCGCCGCAGCCGCCGACTCGAACCGACCGAGGAGGAACTGCGCAACGGCATCGCGGACCCGACCGTGCTGACCTACCACTCCTACGCGAACAACCTCGTCAAGGAGTACGGCCTGCGCCTGGGCGTGGAACAGGACGCGCAGATGCTCGGCGACGCGCAGAAGTGGCAGCTGGCCGCGCAGATTGTGCAGTATTGGGAGGGCGAGCTGCCACAGGATCAGGGTGATGTGCCCCTCTCGGCGGCCACCATGATTAACCAGCTGCTGCAGCTTTCCGACGAGTGCGCCGAGCACCTGCGCGAGCCGCAGGAGGTCATCGACTTCTGCACCGAGCAGCTGGCCGCCTACGCCGCGGTGCCCGATTCTCGCCGCCCCGTCAAGAAAGAACGGGACATTCAGAAGGTTCAGCGACTGTTGCGTAACCGCCGGGTGTACGCGCAGATGGCGCAGAGCTACGCCCGCGTGAAGGCGCGCATGCAGGTGCTGGACTTCGGTGACCTCATGCGCCTGGCCGCGCGCATCGCCGAGAGCGACCCGGCGATTCGCGAGGGGGAGCGCGCCCGCTTCAAGGTGGTTCTGCTGGACGAGTTCCAGGACACCTCCCACGCGCAGATGCGCCTGTTCTCCTCGATTTACGGGGCCGATGAGGCAGCCGGTATTCCCGCGCACCCCGTGATGGCGGTGGGTGACCCGAAGCAGTCGATTTACGGCTTCCGTGGCGCTTCCGACGGCCAGATGTTCAGCTTCTACCGTCACTTCCCGACCCCGCACGCGCAGCCGCTCTTCCTGTCAGTGGCGTGGCGTAACGACATCTCGATCCTGAACGCCGCGAACCACGTGGCCGAAAAGCTCAAGGACGTTCCCGAGTGGGTGCGTGCGGTGCGCGGCGATATCAGCGCCGATCAGGTGCCCGACCTGCGCCCGCGCTGCGTGCTGGTCGGGGAGGAAGGCACTCCCGCCTTCGAGGAGGCCGCCTCCGGGATGACCGGTCGCGTGGAGATGACCTACTATGACTCCGACCGCGCGGAGGCCGCGGGCATTGCCGAGCGGATTGCCGGGATGCGCGCCGAGGCCGTGCGCGAGTACGAACGGGCCTATGCGGCACACCGCGGCGGCGACGGCTCGGTGCGTCCACGCCTGAAGATGCCCGAGGTCGCCGTGCTGGCCCGCTCCCACGGCCAGCTGGACACGATTCGCGAGGAGTGCGAGCGCCTGAACATTCCGGTGCAGCAGGTGGGCCTGGGTGGCCTGCTCTCTCAGCCGGAGGTCGTGGACCTAGTCTCGGCGCTGCGCGTGCTGGCCGACCCGAACCGTTCGGATGCGCTGGCCCGCCTGCTCACGGGTGCCCGCTGGCGCCTGGGCGGTGCCGACCTGCTGGCGCTGGGGGACTGGGCGCAATCGCTGGTTCGCGAGCGTGAGCGGGCCCTGCGGGAGCAGATGGCCCTGCGCCTGCTCGAGCAGGCCGAAGACGCCGAGGAGGCAGAGGACGGCGCCGCCGAGGGGACCGGCCGGGGTGCCCGCGACCGCCTGACCGCCGAGCATCTGCGCGCCGCACAGGAGCAGCTGGACGAGGTGCTCAAGGGCGCGGTGGACGACTCCTCGGGGTACGTTTCGCTCATCGAGGCGGTCGAGAACCTGCCGCAGGACGGCCCGGACGGCGAACCTCTCTACGGCGAGCACTACCGTGGCCGCCGCTTCTCCTCGGCGGGCCTGGAGCGCCTGCGCGCCTTCGCCGAGCAGATGCGCGTGCTCCGCGCGGGCCTGAGCGACGACCTGGGCAATCTGCTCTACGAGATTGAACGCACGATGCTCCTGGACATTGAGCTGGCGGTCCGCCCGGGCACCGACCCGCTGGTGGCGCGCGTAAACCTGGATGCCTTCCACGAGGTGGCCGCCGCTTACGGAATGTCGGCCCCGCGCATCAACGCCATGATTTACGCGGGCGCCGACGGCGTGAGCGCGGAGGAGGGGGAGCCGGGCGCTCGCCGCTTTATGCTCTCCTCGGGTGGCGTGAGCTACGTGATGGGCTTCCTCGCCTGGCTGGAACGTGCGGACGACGAGGAGAAGGGCCTGGAGCTGGGCTCCATCGACCCCGATCCGAACGCCGTTCAGCTGATGACGATGCACGCCTCCAAAGGCCTGGAATGGGACCGCGTTTTCCTGCCAGGCCTGTGCGGCACCGTCGGTGGTGCGCAGACCCCTAACCTCTGGCAGGTCACGGCCAACGTGGCCCTGCCCTGGCCCCTGCGCGGCGATAGCGAGTACCTGCCCTCAATCCTGGAACGCCCCGAGGAAATCGCGGAGTTCGAGGAGGCCAAGAAGCTCGAGGAATACCTGAAGGCTCACAAGGGGGACGCCGGCGAGCACGCGGGCATGGAGGACCGCCGCCTCATGTACGTGGCGATGACCCGCGCCCGCAACCTGCTGGCCGTGAGCGCCTTCCGCTGGAAGAGCACCGCGAAGACCCCGCAGCCGGTCCAGCCCTTCTGGATGGAGCTGTTGTGGACCCTGGCCGAGGCCTACCAGCGGCACGCCGAGGACACGGTGGAGTTCCCCTGGACCGCCCCGCAGCTGGTCGGCATGGGCCTTGTCTTCGTCGTGGCCGACCCCTCGGACGACGGCAAGAAGAAGCCGATTGATAACGTGACCCCCTGGGTTGAGTTCATCGCCGACACTGGGTACCGCCTCAAGGAACCGGTGACCCTGGCGCAGGGCACGGTGCTGAGCCCCGAAAGCCTGCCCGACCCCGACGAGGCGGGCGAGGTCCCTTACGCCTGGGCCCTGGCGGGGGCGATGATTCCCGCCCTGATGCGCGAGGTACAGCTCTCGCCGCTACCGATGCGCGTGCGCACGGTGCGGGAGAACTGCGAGCGCCTGGATCTGCCCGCGCCCGAGTGGCTGGACGAGCTGGCCGCCGAGGAGGCGGAGCGCGCCTCCCAGCCTCCGCGCCCCGGCTATTCCCCCGTGATGGCCGCGGCCCTGCCCGTCGTGGCGGGCGGCTGTTTCAGCGCCCAAACCTACGAGACGATAAACCCGCACCTGGGCGCGGTGCTAACCGCCATGTGGCCCTTCGACCCGCTGGAACGCCCCGTGATTTGGCGCTGGCGCTCCGAGGAGGACCTGAACGAGGGCACCGAGGCGATTCTGCGCCACGGACGCCACGAGGAGTTGAACCGCGAGATTGCCATTAACTCCACGAGCCGCCGCGAGGCGGTGGAACGGGCCGCCCTGGCCGTCGAAAACGCGGTCGCCGAGCTGGAGGCGCAGCTTGCTGCCGGTGCGGATCTCACCGCCCCCGAACCCGCCGGGGCCGTTCCCGAGGCCCTGCGCCGCCGCGCCCAGGATTGGGAGCGCGAGGCCGATTTGCTCATGCGGCTGGCCGAGCACACCGAGCCGGTGCTGGCCGAGCAGCTGCCCGGTCACCTCTCGGCCTCCACGTTCATTCGCCTGAGCGAGGATCCGCAGGGCACGGTGCACGAGCTGTTACGCCCGGTGCCGCAGCGTCCTTCGCGTGCGGCGACCATCGGAACGGAGGTGCACGCCCTCATCGAGGAGCATTTCGGGGTGGTGCCGAGCGCCGATCCGCTGGAGGCCCCGGAGGCAGAGGACACGCTGGGCGTGATCCTGCCCGGCGCGGTCGAGCCGGCGGGAGAGACAGCGCCGGAGGAAGTAGCGGGGGAGGAACACCTCGAGTTCGCCGAGGGTCTTCCACAGGACGCCCTCTTCGACGAGCTGTCCCTAGCCGAGGAGAGCGAGCAGGATTCCTCCGTGCGCTCGCTCTGGGAGCGCTTCGCGGCGAGCGAGTGGGGTTCTCCCGGATGGAAGGAACGCATCTGGGCCGTGGAGTACCCGGTTGAGACCCACGTGGAGGGCGTGAGCCTGCGCGGCCGCATCGACGCCGTGTTCCGCACCGAGGACGGGGATGGCGAACGCTGGATTCTGGTGGATTGGAAGACCGGCCGCCGCCCGAAGGCTGCGGCTATGCAGGCGCGCCGCTTCCAGCTGGGCCTGTACCGCATCGCGTTCTCCCGCATTATGGGGATTGACCCGGAGCGCATCAGCACGGTGTTCGTCTACCTGGGCGGCAAGCGCGTGGAGGAGGTGTGGGACGAGCAGATTCGCGGTGGCCTGCCTTCGGAGGCGCAGCTGGCCGCAGTGATCCGCAAGGCTCGCGCGGGCGAGGGCTAGGCGCTCGCGCTTCTCGGCCCGGCCGCCAATAGCCCCGCTCGAACAACCCGGCGCCAATAGTCTAAGCGGATGCGCAAAGCCCGAGCCGCCCCCATCGCGGGGCCGGCCCGGGCTTTTCTCACTCTCGAAGTGAATAGCAGAAAACGCCTCTCGGCCCTACTGCATTAGGGCGGGGAGGCGTTCTCAGCCGCTGAAGAACTATAAAGGTACTTCGTGCCCTCGCACGCTCGGATCATCCGCAGACAACTGCCGCCGTGGCGGCCTCACTCACGCCGTCTGCGTGCCGTGGGGTTCGCGTGCGTCTTTACTCTCAAACACAACCTCGAAAGTACCTCTATAGAATTCTGCCATCGGTGATTGGTTGCGCGGTGCATGAATCCGGCTCGGGGTGTGACATGACCGGTCACGGTCCCCGTCCAATCGTTCCCCCTCGATACCGCTGCCACGGTATCGGCGCTGGTCAGTGCGCTTTTGGGGGCTGTGCTCGTTCTCTGTGGAACGGCACAGGAAAAGTATTCCAGGACTTGACAAAAAAGTCTAAGCGTAAAATAATTGCCCTAAAATGCATGTTTTTGAGCATGTTTCAAGGTGAAATTGAAGCCTTGTGGATTCCCGTTCTGAGTGTTTGGGGTGTGTGGGATTTCGTGAATAAACTCTGTGCGAAGAGGTGTGTTCTGTTTTTAAATCACACCTTCAACTCTCACCCTTAAATGCAATTTTTCGTGCACAAAAATGCAGAACCGGCGCTCAAAATGTGTTGGAAAATACATTGAAAAATTCGGTGGGAACGCCCTAAATCCTCCGGAAAAGCGCTCCATTAGTACGTTTATGGCCCCCGAGGCCTGCGCGAAGCAGGCTCCCGGGGGCCATAAATCTTAAGGAATGGGGGCTCGGCACCGTTCGCTGGGGAGACTCATGCGGCCGCCGTCCAATAACGGGCTACCCAATAACGAGCCCAGCTCTGCTAGTTTTGCGGTCCGCTCATGAGCGGGGGAGTGTCCTCCTGGCCGAGTAGCTCGCCCGAGGAACGCAAATCGTCCTGAATATCCAGGAGCATCGACACCGCGTGGGTTGCGCCGTCCTTATCGTCGGTCTCCACCGTGTGGGTGAGCCACTGTGCCACCGCGAACTCGGCGTAGAAGTTCGCGCGCTGCGCCAGGTAGGCGTCGGGTAGCTGCGGCATCTGCTGACGGTACACCTCCACGGCCTCGTCGGTGAAGTCGATATCCTCGCACGAGTACAGCCACGCGAAGTCCTGCGCGGGGTCGCCCACGTGTACGTCGGACCAGC
>ERZ773074.251-NODE-251-length-24539-cov-25.178974_pt1 | contig 24539 bp, 16 predicted proteins | sample MGYA00580615_ERZ773074 | MGnify/ENA primary metagenome ERZ773074 (study PRJEB29015, sample SAMEA2738126) | human oral metagenome | biome: human oral; feature: human-associated habitat; material: saliva | place: China | collected 2160 ...
TGTTGATGGACCAGTTACCACCGGACTCGCACTGTGCCAGTGCGTCCCAGGTAGCACCGTCTACTGCGTTTGCAGCGGGCATCGACATGGTAGCTGCTGCAACGCCACCGATGGCGAGAGCTGCTGCGGTACGACGAATGGAAGTGTTCTTCATAATGCTCCTTGGGGCCGTCCCCGCTCGTTCCGTCCCCGGAACTCTGGCGCGGCGCCGCTCACCCTTTGATAACGAAGTAGGTTACTCATTTTCTGGCTCTACCATGTGAGCGGCTCTCCATCGATTTCATGTCACCGTGAGCGATTCTGCGCTAGTGCGCGGAATCCGGTGGTACTTCCTCGGTGGGGACGTGCGGTAGAACCGGGCATCGTTTCAAGCATTCCAAGCTTGAAACCACATAAGCGATTCCCTGACGAGAATCTTTCTGGTCTCCAAGATAGCCGAGGTTGTGGCGGTTTCCAACCCCGTTTTAGGTTCACAGCGAACGTCCCGACTTCTCCCAGGGTTCTTTAAGGTAAAGAGTGCAGGAAACGTTAACCCCCCGATTGAATCTCGGGGTTTTTGACCCGTTTTCCCCGGTATTCCGGGGTTTTCTAGGGGGTTTAGCCGGATGCGCTCCCCCGCCCTCCGCCTCCTTTAACGGGTGCCCGCACCGCCCGAATAGGGGATTCGAACAGCGTGTAAAAAAATTTTAAATATTTCTACGCTCTCGGAGTGTTTTAAGCTCTCCAACCCCCAGAAACTGTGGTAATTACAAGTGCCAAATTTTGGTATTCGGGCCCCGAAGAACACTCTTCGGGGCCCGAATGGCGTATACACATACCTCAATACCCCGCGACCCACAGTACCGCGGCCCGCGGAGACAGGGGAATACCTCGACGGCTTACGCCTCCGACTCTCCGGGGGTACTGCCGGAGCCGGCCTCAAGCGCCTCCGGGCCGCCCTCGAGCAGGGCGGTAAAGCCTTCCTCATCCAGCACCCGCAGGCCCAGGGCCTCGGCCTTATCCAGCTTCGAGCCGGCGTTCGCGCCGGCCACCACAAAGTGGGTCTTCTTCGAGACCGAGCCGGAGGCCTTGCCGCCTCGAGAAATAATCGCTTCCTTAGCCCCGTCGCGGGTGTAGCCGTTCAGGGTGCCGGTCACGACCACGGTCAGACCCTCCAGGGTGCGCTCCACCGATTCGTCGCGGCTGTCCTCCATGCGCACGCCGGCGGCGGCCCAGGAGTCCACGATTTCGGCGTGCCAATCCTCGGCGAACCACTCGATAATCGAGTCCGCAATGGTGGGGCCCACGCCGTCCACCGAGGCCAGACGCTCGCGATCTGCCTCGCGGATCGCCTGCATCGAACCAAACTCGGTCGCAAGCGCACGGGCGGCAGTCGGTCCCACGTGGCGAATCGAGAGGGCAACCAGCACGCGCCACAGCGGCTGCTGCTTAGCCTTCTCCAGCTCGGCGAAGAGGTTCAGCGTATTCTTCGTGGGCTTCGGCTCGGGGCGCGCCTTGGTCGGCTTGGTGTAGAAGTAGGGCACGCGCTCCATCTTCCCGGTGCCCACGCCCTTGACCTTCTTCTCACGCTCGATGGTCACCTCGCGCAGGTCCTCGGGGGTCAGGTCGAAGAGGTGCGCCTCGGTGGTCAGCGGAGGGGTGTCCGGGGTTGCGGGGCTGATGAGCGCCTTGGCGGCCTCGAAGCCCAGCGCCTCAATGTCGAAGGCACCGCGGCTTGCCGCGTAGTACACACGCTCGGTCAGCTGCGCCGGGCAGGAGCGGGGGTTCGTGCAGCGCAGGTCCACGTCGCCCTCCTTGCCGGGGGCCAGCGGCGAACCACAGGAGGGGCACTCGCTGGGCATGACGAACTCACGTTCGGTGCCGTCGCGCAGGGCGACCACGGGGGCGACGATTTCGGGGATCACGTCGCCTGCCTTGCGCAGCACCACGGTGTCGCCGATGAGCACGCCCTTAGCCTTGACCACGTCCTGGTTGTGCAGGGTGGCCCGCTCCACGGTCGAGCCCGAGACGAATACGGGCTCCATGACGCCGTAGGGGGTCACGCGGCCGGTGCGTCCCACGTCCACGCGGATGTCCAGCAGCTTGGTGTTCACCTCTTCGGGCGGGTACTTGTACGCCACGGCCCAGCGCGGCACGCGAGAGGTGTAGCCCAGCTGCGCCTGGGTTGCGAAATCGTTGACCTTGATGACGATGCCGTCAATCTCGTGCACGAGGGAGTGGCGTTGCTCGCCGTAGCGGTTGATGAAGTCGAAGATGCCCTCGACCGAATCGGTCAGCTCACTGTATGGGCTCACGGGCAGTCCCCAGGAGGCGAGCAGGTCGTAGGTCTCAAACTGGGTGGCAATCTCCAGGCCGGTACGCGAGCCGATGCCGTGCACGTACATACTCAGCGGTCGGGAGGCGGTCACCGCCGGGTCCTTCTGGCGCAGCGAACCTGCCGCTGCGTTACGCGGGTTCGCGAAGGGGTTCTTGCCGGCGGCAATCATGGACTCGTTGAGCTTCTCGAAGTCGGCGGAGGAGATGAACACCTCGCCGCGAATCTCGATTTCTTCGGGGTGGCCCTCGCCGCTCAGCTGCTGCGGGATGCTGGCGATGGTGCGCACGTTGTGGGTGACGTCCTCGCCGGTGGTGCCGTCACCGCGGGTTGCCGCGCGCACGAGGGCGCCGTTGCGGTAGAGCAAGTTCACGGCCAGGCCGTCAATTTTCAGCTCGGTGAGCCAGCGCGGAGCGGCGCCGGTAAGGTTGCGGACGCTCTCCTCGGTCTTGGTCAGCCAGGCGCGCAGCTCCTCGAAGGAGAAGACGTCCTCGAGGGAGTACATGCGTTCCAGGTGGGTGACGGGCGCGAAGGCTTCAATGGCTTCGCCGCCGACCTCCTGGGTGGGCGAGTCGTTGGCGATGATGAGCGGGTGCTCGGCCTCGATGATTTCGAGGCGGCGGTAGAGAGCATCGTACTCGGCGTCGGAGAGGAACGGTGCGTCCTCGTTGTAGTAGGCGCGGCGGGCGGCGCGAATCTTATCTGTCAGCTCCGCGTATTCGGCGCGCAGGGCATCCGTAATCTTCTCGGAGTTTTCTGCGGGGCTCTCTGCTCGAGTCTCGGCGGGTGCGGTGGTGGGGGCGTTGTTCTCAGTCACCCGTCCAGTTTAACGTGTTGGGGCGCGCTCCTCCCCCGCCGCCGTCACGGCGGGTCCTGCTCGGCCGGTTTCCCGCGGGTAGAGTTCACCCCCGCATCCTGCCGGCACTCGAGCGAGTACCCGCTGAAAGCGGGGGTGAATCAGAACTATGGGTTTAGGCCTCGACGGCGTCCGCCACGATGACGGTGATGTTATCGCGGCCGCCCGAGCGTAGCGCCTCGTGCTGCAGCACGTCCGCGGCGTCCTGCGGGTGACGAATCGAGGTGAGCACGCGAGCCATGTACTCGTGCGACAGCTCGCCGGAGAGGCCGTCGGAACAGAGCATCAGGCGGTCGCCGGGGCGTGCGGGCAGAACCCAGAAGTCCGGTTCCCAGTAGTTGCCGGTGCCCAGCGCGCGGGTAATCACGTTGCGACGCGGGTGGGTTAGCGCCTCCATGGGCGTAATCTGGCCCTCGTCGACCAGGTACTGCACCTCGGAGTGGTCCGTCGTAATCTGCTCCAGCGATGCGGCGCCCTCGGAGCCGGGCAGCTTCTCCATGCTGGAGTGGTGGATGCCGTCGTCCTCGCGCATCAGGCGGTAGGTACGGGAATCGCCGATGTTGAAGACGACCCACAGGTTCTGTCGGCCGATGCGGGTCAGCCACGCACCGGTCACGGTGGTGCCGCCGGAGCGCGAGAGAGCTTCCTTGATCTCCTCGTTGGTTTCGCCGAGGATGTCGTGCAGACGGTCGAGTGCCTGCACGATTTCCTTGTTCAGCTCGGCGTTGATGCGGCGGCGACGCTTGACCGGGTCGCTCTCGTCAATGGCGGCGATACGTTCGGTGTAGGCCGCCTGCTCGCTTTCGCTGCGGCCGCCGGGCATCGTAAAGAAAGGCGAGTAGGCAAGCTGACGCACGCACAGGCGTGAGGCGACCTCGCCGGCCTCGTGGCCGCCCATGCCGTCCGCGACCACGCAGAGGGAACCTGCGACGACCATCGAATCTTCGTTGTTTTCTCGATGTGCGCCGCGGTGAGTGGCACCGCCGGTACGTAGTTTCAGTTCAGTCATGAGAGGTTGATCTCCATAGTGTAGTGTGCGCGACGGGTCACCGCCACGGGGTCTACGTTACCAAAGCTTCGGACGTTTCGCGTTCCCTGGGATGTAAGGGTGTAATGATTTCCCACCTGCCGGAGTATGTTTGCCGTCTCATTATCGGTGAGCACGGTGCCCGGTTCGGCCAGGGAAACCAGGCGCGAGGCCAGGTTCACGCTGGAGCCGTACACATCGCCGCGGTTGGCCAGCACCTCGCCCCAGATGAAGGCGACGCGCACATCCGGCAACTGCGGGTCTGCGCCAATCTTTTCGGAGAGCTGCAGGCTAATCTCGGCTATCGCATCCGGGGCTTCGGTGAGGAAGAACACCTCGTCGCCAAGAGTCTTAATGATGCGCCCGCCCAGGGGTGCGATGACGTCCAGGCAACTCTGCTCAAAGTGGTTAATGAGCTGCGAGAGGGCGGCCGCGTCCAGGTTGCGCACCAGGGAGGTGTACGAGACCAAATCCACGAAGCCCACGCCGCGCACGAGCGGCAGGTGGGTGATGCCCGAGCTGGTGGCGCTGTTCTCGCGCAGGCCCAGGCGCAGGATTCCGGCGTACATCTGACGGCGGTAGGCGTAGACGGCCAGGTGCTCGAGCGTCTCGAGGTAGCGGGGGAAATCCAGAAGTAGCTTGCGGCGGGCCTCGTTGTCGTCCACGTCCTCGGTGACCATGATGTTGTGCACCAGGGCCTCAATCTGCCAGGCGACCGTGCGATCGGTCAGCTGGCCCTCGGCGCGAACCAGGGGCACCACGTACTCCATGCGAATCGTACCCTCGTCGTCCAGGGCCCGCAGGTCGGCGAGCATGCGCACATCGGTATCGGTGAAGTAGGGAACGTTCGGGGCGATATCGGGGAACCCCATGTTGCGCCAGATGCGGCGGGCCGCTTCCAGCGGAATCCCGGCAAGCTCCGAGGCCTGCGAGGGGGTGTAGCGACTGCCTTCGCCGAGCAGGGACTTCTCGAGGGCGCGCACGCCCTCCTTGGAGCGCTCGTCCCGGTAGATATTGTTTTGGGCGAGGTTCTGCAGAATCTTGAGGTTGAGCATCTGGGTTTCGGGGCCCATGCTCCCGCCGGAGGAACCCGCCGAAGCGGCGTCGCCCGATTCCCGCGGAGAGGGTTCGGGTCGGTAGTGGTTCGCCGTGCTCATAACCGTTACCGGTCCTTTCTTCTCTGCCGGATGAATAGTTCGTTGTTCTGCCCGGGCTTGCGCCATCCGCCGGAGCATTAAATGCCTGCCGCGCGAGCGTTTCCCGCCGGTTGGGGCACCTTCCGCCGCGGCGAATCGTGCCCTGCACCCCGCCCGGCGTGTGGTTCCGGGCTCACCTCTACCCCCATGAGAGGGCGCGGTAGTGGAGTATTTCACAGTTAAGGATACTCCAGTCAGCGTTTTTCCGGCGGGGTTCAGCCGAGGGCCTGTCCCACGAGTCCGCTTTGGCGCGGCGAAACGATGAAGTTTAGATGTAGCCGGCGCGCAGAGGGTAGTGCTCGCGGTAGGCCGACTCCAGCTCCGCGTCGAAGCGTTCGGGGGCGGGAACGTAGCGCAGACGGTGGTGCACTCCGCGGCACACCACGTAGACCGAGCCGTACCCCAGCCAGGACCCCGGAGCGCTCTCACGCACCCAGCGCTGCCCGAGCGAATCCAGGTAGAGAGACTCGTCGCCCGTGCGGGTCACGAGCCCCCGTCGCACCACCAGGCGGTGCGTGGTGATGAGGTACCCGGTGGTCAGCCAGCGCCACCCGATGCGCAGCGCGCCGATGAAGAAAGCGACCGCCGCAATTGTGCCGATCCACCAGAGGATCACGGAGGAACGGGCCGTGGATGCGAAGGCCGCCGCCGCGATGCCGAGCAGCAGGCAGGTGAGGCCGGGCAACAGCGCCCCCGGGTGCTGGCGGGTCGCGACGATGACGTATTCGCCGGGGTTGAGTTGTCCGCGCAGGCGCATGGTACTCCTCGATTGGTGGTGGGTCTGGTGTTGGCGAGTCGGTCGCCGGGGTCTTCTCGTACCTCTAGTGTGCCGGTCGGAAGTCCCCGTAGCTACCGTTGGCCGGGCGCAGGTGCTCAATATCGCCCACCGCGTAGGGGGCGAGCGTGCCGTCCCCGCGACGAATCAGGATGCGTCCCTGCGCGTCCATGTCCTCGGCCACGCCGCGCACGACGCTACCGTCGGGCAGGCTCATGGCCACCTCGGCGCCGAGGGTGGAGCATACGGCGCGGGCCGCATCCAGCAGGCTGGGCGCGCCGGTGAGGGGATCGGCCGCCTCGGGGCCTCCCCCGGCGCGCAGGAAGGCGCGGTAGCGTCGGGCGAAGGCGACCAGCAGGCGCTCGAGCACCTCGGTCGAGTCGACGGTGTGTCCCGTGCACAGCCGCAGGCTCGTGGCGGTGGGTACGGGGAGCTGCCCTGCGGTCATGTTGGTGTTCTGGCCGATGCCCACGATAATGCTGCGCAGCCCCTCGTTGGCTCCGCTTTCGGGTACGAGCTGGGCAAGGATTCCGCAGCCCTTCGCCCCGTTGGCGATAACGTCGTTGGGCCATTTGAGGTGGGCCTCGGCGCCGTAGTACCGCCAGATGTCCACGACGCTCAGCCCGGCCACAAGGGTGAGCCAGTGGTAGCTGTCTTCGGGCAGTTCGCGGGTACCGGGTTCGGTCGAGGCGTGCGGGCGCACCACGATGCTCGTGGCCAGGCACGCGCCGGGCGGCGCAGTCCAGGGGCGTGCCAGTCGTCCTCGACCGTCGCTTTGGTAGAGGGTTGAGAAGACGGAGAGTTCGCCGAGGCTTTCGCGGTCGGCGTCGGTTCCGTTCATGAGCAGTTCGCGGGCCCGGGTGGTGGTGGAGTCCACGCTGTCGAAGAGGTGCACGCTCGCGTAGCCGGCCTCCAGAGCGGCGGTGCGGGCGCGGGGTGCATCCAGCACGGTGGTATCCAGCACGGTGGCCGGAGTCCGTTCGCTCTCGTTGCTTTCGGTCATGTTCTCTCCCCGGTTTGTTCTGGATTTTTGTGCTTCGCGCGGCACCCGTCGGCACGTTGCGGCCCGTTCGGTTTTGCCCAAACGGTGCGGGTTCTCACGATATCATCAAGCGGCCGTCCACCGCGCCCCCTTCCCTCGCTTTCTTTGCGCGCCCGCTGTTCCCAGCGGCGACGAGACGGTACATTAGACAGTGCGGGTGTGTAATGCACCGAAGCAGAAGCGGGATCCACCCCGCTCACCCCGAGTTTTAGCCCGAAGGAAGTCCCCATGGCTCACTACGCAATTACCTACGTTTACGCCGCACCCGAGGAGCAGACCAAGTACCGTCCGGCTCACCGCGAGTACCTGGCCTCCCAGATTGAGGCCGGCAACCTGATCGTTTCCGGACCCCTGCTCGACGGCGAGGTCGCAACCGGCGCCCTGCTGATTGCGAAGGTTGACTCCGCGGAGGACGCCGAGAAGATTGTGGCTAACGACCCCATGAACGTCGGCGGCGCCGTGGTTTCGCACACCGTGACCGCCTGGAACCCTGTGCTGGGCACCATCTAGTCGTTTTCCGTCGTCGATACGGACGCTTCCCCTCCCGCGGCTCATAAGGGCCCGCGCGGAGGGGATTTCTGCGTGCACGCGAGTGTATCTAACGATGGGATGTGCGCTCTTCGTCTGGCATGTGTGCCCCAGTTCGCACTATAGTTTAAGGATATGCACTGTTATGCCCGTCCCGTCGTCGGGGAGGGCAAACATCCATCACCGCAACCACTGGCTCCCGTCGCGTCGGGTAGGAGCAGGAACGAGGAATAATGTCCGAGAACCTCCAGCAGGAATACGATCTGAGCACCACCGCCGGTAAGCTCGCCGATTTTTACGCGCGCCGCGAGCGTAGCTACGTGCCCAGCGGTGAGGCAGCCATCGAAAAGCAGCATGCCCGTGGTAAGAACACCGCCCGCGAGCGCATCGAAATGCTCCTGGACGAGGGCTCTTTCGTTGAGTTCGACGCCCTCGCGCGCCACCGCACCACGGCCTTCGGCATGGAGTCTAAGAAGCCTCTCGGCGACGGCCTGGTCTCCGGCTACGGCACGGTGGATGGCCGCCTGGTCGCCGTGTACTCTCAGGATTTCACCGTGTACGGCGGTTCCCTCTCGCAGGTCAACGGCGAGAAGATCGTGAAGGTGCAGAAGTTTGCGCTGAAGAACGGCTGCCCCGTCATCGGCATTAACGACGGCGGCGGCGCCCGCATCCAGGAGGGTGTGGCCTCGCTGGCGATGTTCGCCGATATCTTCCGTATGAACGTGCGCGCCTCCGGCGTGATCCCGCAGATTTCGGTCATTATGGGCCCGTGCGCCGGCGGTGCGGCGTACTCCCCCGCCCTGACCGACTACATCGTCATGGTGGATAAGACCTCCCACATGTTCATCACCGGCCCGGACGTCATCAAGACCGTGACCGGTGAGGATGTGGACATGGAGACCCTGGGCGGTGCGCGTCAGCACAATTCCGTGACCGGCACCAGCACCTACCTGGCCGAGGATGAGGACGACGCCTTCGACTTCGTGCGCGAGCTGCTGGAGTTCCTGCCCTCGAATAACCTCACGGAGTCCCTGCCGCTTGAGCACGATCAGGATCCCGAGGTGACCGTGGACGACCTGGATCTGGATACCCTGATTCCGGATTCGGCCAACCAGCCCTACGATATGCGCGAGGTTATCGAATCGGTCGTGGACGACGGCCACTTCCTCGAGATGCAGGCGCTGTACGCCCCGAACGTGATGATTGGTTACGCCCGCGTTGAGGGCCGCACGGTCGGTATCGTCGCCAACCAGCCGATGCAGTTCGCCGGCTGCCTGGACATTTCGGCTTCCGAGAAGGCCGCCCGCTTCGTGCGTCACTGCGATGCCTTCAACATTCCGATTCTGACCTTCGTGGATGTGCCCGGCTTCCTGCCCGGCACCGATCAGGAGTTCAACGGCATTATTCGCCGCGGCGCGAAGCTGCTCTACGCCTACGCGGAGGCGACCGTTCCGCTGGTCACCGTCATTACCCGCAAGGCCTACGGTGGCGCGTACATCGTGATGGGGTCGAAGAAGCTGGGCGCCGACATCAACCTGGCTTGGCCCACCGCCCAGATTGGTGTGATGGGTGCGCAGGGCGCCGTTAACATCCTGTACCGCCGCGAGCTGGCCGCGCTGGCCGCCGAGGGCGGTGACGTTGAGGCCCGCCGCGCCGAGCTGATCGCCAAGTACGAGGAGGAGCTGCTGAACCCTTACCAGGCGGCTGAGCTCGGTTACATCGACGAGGTGATCGCCCCGAGCGAGACCCGCGTGCGCATCATCTCCTCGCTGCGCGCCCTGCACGATAAGCGTGCGGCCACCCCCGCGAAGAAGCACGGCAACATCCCGCTGTAAACCTCGCGACAATAGCGTTTCTATTCCCATGTGTTGGGGTGCCACCCGCGCCCCGTACCGCACGGTTCGCGCCCTCCGAAACCAGGAGGGTCGAGCCGTGCGGGTTCTTAGGTTCTAAGGAGGCGTGCCGATGGCAGGCTACAATCCGCTGAGTTACTTCTCGTTCGGCAAGAAGAAGGATGCGACGAGCACCTCGGCGACCCCCGCCCCGTCGGGTCGAGGCCACGAGGGCGCGCACGCTTCCTCGCGCGGCGCGTCCCGGGCACATTCCGAGGCGGCCGTCCCCTCGCCCCGCGGTCGGGCTGAGGTGCATCACGAGGAGGCTGAGGAGCACGAGCCGTTCCTGAAGGTCACGAAGGGCAACCCGACCGAGGAGGAGCTCGCGGCTCTGACCGCCGTGGTGGCCGCGATGCAGGCGAACGCCGCGCACCAGGAGCAGAACACGCTGGTGGGTGCGGCTTCGCGCATCTTGAACCGTCGTCAGCGTCTGGGCGCCTCGTTGCGTCCGGGCCCCGGTTCGTGGAGGCGCGCGCGCCCCATGTAGGCTCTCTCTCCGATTTAGATTGGTTCCCGCCGATTGTCGAAAGACACGGCGGGAATCATTTATTTTCGGGCTTCTTTATCGAAATAGCACCGTATTCACCGCAGAATACAGATAACCGAGCGGTTCCGTCATAATTCACCCGGATAGGGCATAATGATGCGCTTTAGTGATACGATATACACACAATCATAATAGTGTTGATATACGACAGGGAACGTGTCTAAAAATATGACTAAAAATCACAAGCCCCCTCCGGATGTCTACATCACACTTCTCCTGCCGACGCTCCGGCGCCTGTCGAAAACCTCACCTCGCACAGCCGCCTATATTTGTGAACAGCTACGACAGCAGACAAAGGCCCTCGGCTCGCGGAAGGATCTTCCGGACCTCGAATCCACCGATTTTGCGGTTGCGGTGCGTACCACCCTTAAGATCTTGGTGGCGTTGCGTTACGCCCAGCTCATGCCCCGGCTTACCCCGTGGGAGAAGCGCAAGTACCTCCTCACTCCCCTGGGTGCGGAGCTCACCTGCACCCCGCATCTGCACGGCACCGTGCCGCCGCGCGTGGTCAAGCAGGTTCAGTCGCTGTGCGCGCAAAACCTGACCGCCAAGAGCGCCAAAAAGCTTAAGAAACAGGCCAACGCCCTCCTTCAGGAGGCGCAGACGCGGCGCTCGCTCTTCTCTCATTCCTCCGAGGATTCGGGGCTGGATGCGTTCCTCCCGGCAGAGGCTGAAAGCCTGCAGGAGCAGCTCGCCGCGGATGTCACCCCCGGAGAGGCGGGCTTCGGTGACGGGTCACCGCAGGGTACTCCCCTCGATGTGATACTCAAGGCCAGCGAATCGCCGATTATGCACGCCCAGGCTGAATTTGCCGAGCATTTTACGCGGGATTTGATTCAGCATATTTACGCCGTTACCCCGGAATATTTTGAGCATATTGTGGCCGATATTTTTACGGCCCTCGGCTTTATCACCGAGGTGACCGGCGGCGTGGACGATAAGGGCGTCGACGTTATTGCCCGCTATTCCGACGGTCTCGATTTCGCTCCCATTTACATTCAGGTTAAGCACTATTGCGGAACCATGAAGGTTACGCCCAATGAGATTCAGAAGCTGGCCGGGGCGGTTCTTCTACACGGCGGTCTGCAGGGTGTGCTCGTGACCTGCGGTTCGTTCGCTCAGCCGGTTCCCGAGTACCTGCAGGGCCTTCCGGGCGCGCGCAATATAGCCCTGGTCGATCAGCACAAGCTGGTGGATCTCATGATTCGCCATCGCGTGGGTGTGCGCGAGGGCGAGGGCGAATGTGGCTACACAATTGACGAAGAGTACTTCGAGAAGGGTATAGAGCCCTAACCTACCCCGTGCGGGTGGCGCAGCTACCGCGGCTGCTCGCACGGGGATTTACGTCTGCGGTACGATCCTGCGATATACGTATATTTGCCGGCCACGATATGCGCTGCGGCAAATTCTTTCGGCCCCCATTTCCCCGTGGTGCCCGTTTATGTCTCGGTAGATTTCCAGGTATTTCTCGTCATTAATTCCGGCACCTATCTTCCGCATATTTCTCGGCCTACCCCGAAATGGGGAGCGCCGCCTTGTACGGTTAGAATAAAGAATGTTATGCGACGCATATTCCTCGCGTTCTCAGGGCAGAGGACAGCTCCGAGTTAGGGAGAGATGAGCCCCGCATATTCACTCGGGGGGCCACTCTTACTCGGCCCGAGCGTCGTTCGCGGCGCGTCGCACCACCATAAATTCATACATTTAAATCACGATAAGGAATCCCCCAGTGGCTTTTGTGAATAAAACGATGCTTCACCTCGACCACTCCGACCTGCGTCAGCTGCAGGAACAGACTTCCTGGGAGGCGCTGCCCGAGCAGGCGCATACCCTCGGCCTCGCGGCCGCTTTCTCGCTCCTGCACCACTTCGAGCGCGCATCCGAGCGCGGCGAGAAGGTTTTCTTCCCCGATACGTACACCCCGGTCGGCGTGGACCTGGGCTTCACCATGACTCAGCGTTTTATCGCCGTCGATGACACCGTGCTCTTCCGCGAGGCCGTCAATAAACTCATTACCGCCCTCGTCAACAGCGACTACCTGGAGGTTTCCCTCAGCCAGCTGCACCCCGGCAACCTGAACTACGCGCTCAGCGAGGCCGGGCGCGAGCTACTCGCCGCCCCCAAGGAGAGCCAGGCCCGCGACCTCGCGAAGATTCTGCCCCTGCAGACCGGCGTCTACCTGTACTACCTGCAGCGCTTCTACCCCGAGCTGCTCTCACACCTGACGGTCCGCGAGCTGCTGCCGATCGTGCTGAGCGTAACCCCCTCCTACCCCGCGGCCGCCCCCGTTAAGATTCGCGAACTGGTGCTGCGCGAGTGCGGTTTCGTGCAGGGCTGGTACGGCCTGTCCTACCTGGAGCAGCGCATCGTCGAGCCCGCCATCGCCCGGGCGCTGAGCCTGCTGACCCGCGCCGGATACCTGCGCACGAAGACCATCCACGAGCACACCGATTCGCCGGTGACCCTGTACTCGCTCTCGCCCGAGGCGAAGGAACTCGTGGCACGCTACCCCGAGCAGGCGGTACCCGCCGCCGAGCTGTCCTCGGTGCTGAAGGAGGTTCCCGAGGACGATGCCGCCGCCGTAACCGCAGAGGATATTCTCGCGACCGAGAAGCTGCTGGTGCACATGGGTGCCCTGCTCTTCGGCGTGCTCAACGACGGCGGCGCGGACGTCGAGCTGAGCCTGCCCAGCCTGGAGCAGGTCTTCGAGCGGGACGAACGCCTCAATGCCGCCACGGAAAACCCCTACTTCCAGCGGATTGAGGCGCAGGACTACCTCTACGACGTGCTGACCGCGCACCGTTACCTCTCCGAGCGCGACACCGTGTACTCGCTGGGACCGGATTTTGCCCCTGCGCTCGCGCAGGCTCAGGAGCCGAAGGTTGAACGTCTGGTAACCGCGGCCCTGCTCGACCCCGCCGCGGTGGATGCGCTGCCCTACCCGCACCAGCTGCTCTACCCGATCCTGAAGATTGTGAGCGAGAGCCCGCGCATCTCGTACTACGACGTGTACGACGAGCTGAAGGCTTCCCTCAACATCCCCTACCTGCAGGGAGAAATCGCGCCGCACCGCTATAAGCTGACCCCGCGCCTGCGCAACCGCTTCTCGGTGGCTATGCACGTGCTCAAGGGTGAGCGGCTCTTGAACGCCCTGCGCGAGGGTACGGGCCGCACCTCCCGCAAGAACCCGGAACGCTACGAGCTGAGCGAGTCGGGTCGCGAGCTGCTGGAGCGCTTCCCCGAGGACGCCCCGGAGGCGGTGACCGCCCGCATGGCACCCCTGCCGCCGCAATCGCTCAAGCACAAGCTGCCGCAGGATATTGCCGAGGAGCTTGCCGCCCGCGAGCAGGCGGTGCAGGCCGCGAAGGAGGCGCGCGCCGCCGAGCGTCAGGCCCGCCTGGCCGCTCGTGAGCAGTCACATCGTGCCGAGCCGGTGCCGGGCGCATCCCCCGCACTGCTGGCCCGCCCGGGTGCCGCCGCGTCCGCTACCCCTTCGGCCTCGGAGGCCCCCGCGGTTCCCGCCTCAGCTCCAGCCGCGCAGTCTCCCTCGGCTCCGGCACCCGCCGTTTCCGAGGCGCCCGCCGCAACCCTGAACGTCGAGCCCTCCCCAGCCCTAGAGGTTGCCGCCTCCCAGGTGCGTGAGGCTCTCAAGCGGTACCGCGCGGTCTTCCGCCGCGAGGCCCTGGCCCCGGCCCTGGCGGGCGTGAGCGACGAGCGGTTCCGCCGCATCGGGTTCGATCTGTTCCTCATGCGCGGCTACAGCGTTGAGCCGCTGGATGCTCAGGGCGTGGACGGCGTGGCGACCCCCGCCAGCGGCGATGCAGAACGCGCGTTCTACATTCGGGCCCTGCGTCTGGATTCCGGAACGGTTTCCCCGCAGGAGGTCACCCAATTCTTCCTGGCCGTGCACGCCCGAGGCGGTCAGCTCGGCACCTTCATCACGAACACCGCGTTCAGCGATGAGGCCTACGACGAGTTCATCCGCTGCTCGACCAAGTACCCGCAGATTCTGGTGGATCTGGTTTCGGGTAATGAGCTGCAGGATCGCCTCATCGCGCACCGCCTGGGCGTGGCCGAAGGAGCCGGCGGTCTGCTCGAGCTGAAGGGCGAGTACTTCACGAGCTAACGGCTCGCGGGGCCCAGGCGGAGCCGGGAGGTCCGCATCCGGACGAAAGAGCCGCTATCGAGAGGCCCGTGCACACGAGAATCATCCGTGTGCGCGGGCCCCGTGCTCTCCCGGGCCCCCACCCGGTCCGCCCCGTCGCGGTGTGTAATAATACCGCCACAAGAGGGGCATATCGTGGCAGAAGGCACACTGCTGGGTTAGGATATGAACATGAGCACCTACCAGGAACTTCCGAGCATTTACCGCGTGAAGCGCCAGTTGAGCGACGTCGATCAGCTGGCCAACGATTACTTCGAAAAGGTCCTCGACCTTAACCCCGTGCTGGCTACAGAGCTGGGCCGAAAGGGCGTCGAAACCCTCTACCCCGATTACTCCCCCGCCGGAGAGAAGGCGCTACACCGCCTGGCCAAGAAAACCCTCAAGAAGATTGACAGCGTTCTGCCCATCGACGACGTCGACCTGGTCACCCTGGACGCCCTTCAGGAGCGCTTGAGCCTGTACCGCGCCCAGCGCAAGGCGGGGTTCGGCTATTGGCAGCTTAACAACATCACCTCTGTTCCGCAGGAGGTGCGCTCCGTCTTCGACCTCATGAAGCGCAACTCCCGCGAGGACTGGGAGCACATTATCGGCCGCATGCACCGCGTGCCCGAGGCGCTGGACGGGCTTGTGCTGAGCCTCGAGGCGGCCCGCGCGGACGGCAAGATTTCCCCGCGCCGCCAGGTGGACATCGTCATCGAGCAGACCGCCGCGTACTACGCGCCCGGTGGTTTCTTTGACGAGCTGGCCGCCGAGGTTGCCGCCGCCGAGCCCGAGCTGGCCGAGGCCGCCGCAGAGGGTGCAGAGCGCGCCAAGGACGGCTACCGCCACCTCAATGACTACCTCGTGACGGTTCTGCAGCCCGCCGCCCCCGCCCGCGATGCGGTGGGCCGCGAGGCGTACAGTCTGCACTCGCGCTCCTTCCTGGGCACCACCGTCGACCTGGACGAAACCTACGTCTGGGGCGTGAAGGAGCTGGAGAGCATCATCGCCCGTCAGCGCAAAGTGGCCGAAGAGATTGAACCCGGCGCCAGCATCGAGCGCGCCAAGCAGCTGCTCGACGAAGACCCGAACCGACAGCTGAACGGCACCGACGAGCTGAAGGCGTGGATGCAGAAGCTCGCCGACGCGGCGGTGGAGGACCTCTCCGCCGAGCACTTCGCGATTGGCGGCCCCATGCGCCGCATCGAGTGCTGCATCGCGCCCACCCACGAGGGCGGCATCTACTACACCGGCCCCTCCCCCGACTTCTCGCGTCCCGGCCGCATGTGGTGGTCCGTGCCTGAGGGTGAGGACCGGTTCACGACCTGGCGCGAAACCTCCACCGTATACCACGAGGGCGTTCCGGGGCATCACCTGCAGATCGCTATTGCTACGGCTCTGGCCGGAACCATGAACTCCTGGCGTACCAATATGCTGTGGGTTTCGGGTCACGGCGAGGGCTGGGCCCTGTACGCCGAGCGCCTCATGGAGGAGCTGGGCTACCTGAAGGATCCGGGCGACCGCATGGGCATGCTGAACGCGCAGCGGATGCGCGCGGCCCGCGTGGTCTTCGACATTGGCGTTCACTGCGAGCTGCCGGTGCCCGATGAGTGGACCGAGCGCCTCGGCGTTGAGCCCGGCACGATTTGGACCTCCGAGCTGGGCTACGAATTCCTGAAGCAGAACCTGGACGATTCCGAGGGTCAGGTGCGCTTCGAGTTCCTGCGCTACCTGGGCTGGCCCGGCCAGGCCCCCAGCTACAAGATCGGCGAACGCCTGTGGCTGCAGCTGCGCGAACAGGCCCTGGCCCGCGGCGAGGATATGCGCCAGTTCCACACTCGAGCCCTGATGCTCGGCTCGGTGGGTCTGGACACCCTGCGTCGTGCGCTCACCGACGAGATGATGCTTCCGCTCGAGGCCGAAGACGACGATGACGACGACTAGGCCGTAGCGCCGCGCCGATTTTTCGTCACGGTCCCGCCGCAACGGCTGACATAACGCCGAAGGCCCCCGCCTCAGCTAGTGAGGTGGGGGCCTTCGGCGTTAGCGGGCTCGGCGGTTCAGCCTCGGCCGAGCCCGGCGTGCGCGCCTAGTAGCCGAAGCTTGCCGTGCCGGGATCCTGCGAGGCGGAACCCAGCGAACCGGGGGCGTTCAGGTCAACCAGGTGCGGCGCGAAGCGGCACCAGTAGTCGGTCAGCGCGCCGTTGGATTCGCGGATGCCCACGCCCACGCAACGTCCGCCGACGACCCACACGCCCAGAACGGGGTGGCTCACCGGCTGGATGATACCCTCGTAGCGGGGTGCCGGGATGTACTCCTGGTAGACGAACTCGCTCTCGGGGGCGGTGGAGAAGAAGTCGTCCTCCTCCGGTTTGACGAAGACGTTGTAGTCGGGGGCGTAAATCTCCACGCCGTCGCCCTCGCGCCCGAAGATGGGCTTGCGCACCCAGTTGCGCAGGTCGCCGCGATGCCCGGCGTAGGTGGGTACCAGGTTCGGGTGGCCCGGGTACTTATCCCAGAGAGCGGCCAGCAGAAGCTTATTGGACAGGAACATCTTCCAGGCGGGCTCAATCCAGCGCTGCACCGCGCCGTGGTAGGCGAAGAGCAGCTGGTCGTAGCCCGAGTCGCTGTCGGTGGCCAGGTCCTCCCAGGGGTAGAGCTTGAAGAGGTTGCTGATGGGCCGCCCCTCGGCGTCCTTCCAGCTCTTGGTCGGCTCGTCAAAGATAATCTCGTCAATGGGCACGAGGATGGTTTCGATGCCGGCCTGCTGGGCGGCGTAGGCGATGAGCCACAGGTTGTTGTAGTCCTCCCGGTTCTCATCGATGTCCTCGGGCACGTGGGCCAGGTGCAGGACGGGGCGCTGGCCGCTCGTGAGCTCGGGCGCAAAAATCTGTCGCCAGCGGTCCACGAAGGCCTCGCCGATTTCGCCCCAGTGCGCGTAGCCCTGCATGTCGAGGCGCTGATCCTTGGCCCAGGTCTTCTGGCAGACGGCCGCCTCCACGATACCGGTGGGGGTGTCGGCGTTGTACTCCAGTAGCTTGAGGGGTTCGCCGGGCACGCCGGAGTAGATGAAGTCGAAGCGTCCGTAGAAGTCGGGGTCGCGGCTGTTCCAGGATTCGACGGCCAGGTTGAACGCGCCGTGCGGCAGGCCCAGGGTGCCAAAGGCCCCGGAGGCCAGGTAGTCCACGGCGCTCAGGCACATGCGGTGCATTTCTTCGGCCTGGGCGCGGACGGAATTCATCTCTTCCGGGCTGAAGATGTAGGCTGCGTACTCGTTCCAGTAGTGGTCGGGGTCGTCGGGGCCGTCCACGCTGTAGGTGAGGCCTTCTTCGACGATGACCTTCTCCCACTCGGGGCGGCCCAGGGGGAATTCTTCACGGCGCATAGTGGTTTCCTTGCCGGTAGCGGGGGTGATGTACGGGTGCGGACGCGGGAGAGCTTAGCCGCCGGAGCGGCCGCCGCCGGACTTGGAGCCGCCGCCGAAGCCGCCCTTGCTGCCGCTGGACTTGCTGCCCGACTTGTTCGAGCTGGACGAACCCGACTTGCTACCCGACTTGTTGCTGGAGCTGGTGCCCGACTTAGAGGAGTTGGAGGAGTTGGAGGAACCAGAATTGCTACCGCTACTGCCGTTGCGGCGGGAGTTCGAGACCGTGCCGGTCGTGTTATCGCGCACCGAGGAGGTCTTGCCGGTGTTCTTGGTCGAGGTTTCCTTACCCGAAGAAATCGTCGAGGACTTCTTGGCGCTGCGGTAGGAGTCCTCGAATCCACCGCCGCTCGAGGGCACGCCGCTGTACACCGTGCCGTTCGAGGGACGGGTCGTGGAGCCGCCCGAGAGCTTCTCGCCCACGCGCGGAATGTAGTTGCTCGACGCTCCGTTCGAGTTGGCGGCGCTCTGACGGCCCAGGTAGTACCACAGGAAGGCGTTGGAGCCGCTGTGGTGGGTCGTGGTGGAGGAGTTCGAGGTGCCCGAAGAACCGGAAGAACCCGAGGAACCCGAAGAGCTCGAGGAATCCGAGCTGGCCGACTCCGAGGGGCTGGCGGTCGTTTCCTGCGCACCTGCCTTCTCACATTCGGAGTCGTCCACGCGCTGACCGGTCGTGGCGTCCTGGCAGACGCGGGCGTACTCATCGCCGGTGGCGAGGAAGGCGTTCTCTTCCTGATGCATGCTGTTGTAGGCGAAGATGCCGCCACCGATGAGCAGCACGCCGGCGCCGGCCACCGCGATCATCTTGGTCACGCCGGGGCGGGTGGCGCCCAGGTTCACGGCGTTCTGCGAGGTGGAGCGGGCGGCGCGGCTCGCGAAATCGGCAATGGAGTTGAGGGGGCCTCGCGAGGTCTTGGGCTGATCAACCCGGTGGGTTCCGCCCGGGCGTTGGGGTGCAGAACTCATGCATCTCTCCTTGAAGGTGTCGTGCGGGGGCGTTCTCGCCGGATGCGCGGCCGGCCGGTGAGTACCTGCCGAGGACGGCCTCGGAGGGGGCCCACCGGGCCGTTGCGCGGGCCGGAAGAGCGAAAACGGCGCTGGTCCGGGGCCTATCCCGGACGCACATCCAGCATAGCAAGGGAGTCTGGGAGTCACCTTAGTTCGGGGAGCCGTCTCACGAGGTTTCACGCGTTGTGCCGGTCTCGTTATGCCCGCGTTCCATTCGAGTTTGCCTGTTGTTTGCTTTTCAGCGTTCCGAAGGCTTCGCAGCCTCGTTTCGCGTGGCTTACTCTCGCACCGCCGCGCGCCCCGAGCCGCCTCGGGGTTCCGCGCCCGGCGCCGCTGCGGCGGCCCACAATCCGCTGCGTAGAAAACCGCCATACAGAAATCCGCATCAAGTCACGCTTCGTCACGAACGGCCCTTGTGGGGCTCGAATGAAACACTTCTTCATAAGAATTTGCACCCCGCCGCACCTCGGTGGCAAAGTATCCCTCATGTCCACATCTCATGCATCATCGTCGTCCCGCCGCCTGCCGGCGTGGGCTACCTCATTCGGTAATCAGATTATTGCTTCGCTCATCCTCGGCGTGCTGCTGGGTGCGCTCGCGCTCGCCCTCGGCGGCGACGCCAAGAGCAACCCCAACTGGCTCATGACCACGCTGGATACCATCGGTTCCTCCTACGTGACCCTGCTGAAGGCCGCCGTGATTCCGCTGGTCTTTACCGCAGTCGTCGCCTCCATCTCTAACCTCGCGCAGGTGACCAACGCGGCCCGTCTGGCGGTCAACACCCTCATTTGGTTCGCCATCACCGCGTTCTTCGCGGTGTCCATCGGCATCATCCTCGGCCTGGTGGTGCAGCCCGGCGTGGGTGCGCAGGTGCAGGGTAAGCCCTACACCGGTTCCACCGGTTCGTGGACCGCGTTCCTGACCGGCCTGATTCCGGTGAATTTCCTAGGCCTGGGCGTGAGCGCTAAGGCCGGCGACTCCGGCATCACCGCCTCCGCCTCCTTTAACGTGCTGCAGATTCTGGTGATTTCCGGTGCGGTCGGCATTGCCGCCCTGAAGGTGGGCGAGGCCGCCAAGCCCTTCATCGACGTGGTGAAGAGCGCCCTGGCCATCATCCAGAAGATTCTGTGGTGGATTATTCGTCTGGCCCCGCTGGGCACCGTGGGCCTGATTGCGAAGGCCGTCTTCGCCTACGGCTGGGGCTCGATGGGCTCGCTGGCCAAGTTCATCATCGCGCTGTACGTGGGTCTGCTTCTGGTGTTCCTCGTGGTCTACCCGCTGATTGCTCGCGCCAACGGCCTGTCGGTGCGACAGTACTTCTCCGGCGTGTGGCCCGCGGTTCAGATGGGCTTCGTCTCGCGCTCCTCGATGGGTACCATGCCCGTCACCCAGACCGTGGCGGAGCGTAACCTGGGCGTGCCCCGCGCCTACGCATCCTTCGCGGTGCCGCTGGGTGCGACCACCAAGATGGACGGGTGTGCCTCGGTCTACCCGGCCCTGGCCGCCATCTTCGTGGCCCAGTTCTACGGCATCCACCTGGACTTCACCCAGTACCTGCTGATTGTGCTGGTCTCGGTGCTGGGATCCGCCGCAACCGCGGGCACCACCGGCGCGATTGTGATGCTGACCCTGACCCTGTCGACCCTGGGTCTGCCCCTGGACGGTGTGGGTCTGCTCATGGCTATCGATCCGATCATCGACATGGGCCGTACCGCCCTGAACGTCGCCGGTCAGGCTCTGGTTCCGGCGGTGGTGGCGCGCCGCGAGGGAATCCTGGACGAGACCCTCTACAACGCTCCCCGCTCCGAGGGCGGCTTCGTGCCGGAGGCGCTGTACGAGGAGCAGGTGGCCGACGAGCCGAAGCGCCTGCAGGTGGCCGAGACTCGCTAGGTCGGCCAAGTCGGGTGCCCCCGCAGCTCCGCGCGGACGGTTTTGAGGCCGCTGGCGCGCAAAACGGCCGTCACCATGTTTACGGCGTCATGTTTACGGCGTATCTCGCTCCCCGCGGTTGTGGGGATTGGGATACGCCGTTTGCGTACCCGCAGCGGGGTTCGTCGCATGAATCGCACGCCTAGACAGCAAGCCCATAATTGCAAACCTAGCCCGCGGCCTGTACTCGGCCTATCGCGGTCCGTTCGCGCGCTACCTGTACGCCCATCGCGAGCGCGGCAAGCTTCAAGGTGCACGTGAGGGTAAACTTCCCGCTCCCGGCCTTAAAATAGAGAGCATGACTGCAGTAGACCCCTCCCCCGTCCCTTCCGCCGAGGCCGCGCCGGCACGATTGGTGCTCGCCTCTGCATCCCCCGCGCGCAGTAAGCTCCTGGAGGATTCCCGCATCGCCTTTACGGTGCGCGTCTCCTCGGTTGATGAGGACGCCGCGCTCGCCGCCGCCAACGAGCGGGCACGAGCCGAAGGGCGCGAGGGGCTCAGCCCGGCCGAGACCGCTTCCCTCCTGGCGAGTCTCAAGGCCCGCGCGGTTGCCGCTCAGCTGGCCGCCGAGGGCGTGCGCGATGCCCTGGTGCTGGGCTGCGATTCCGTCTTCGAGTTCGAGGGCCGGGCCTACGGCAAGCCGCACACCGCAGAGAACGCCCGCGAACGCATCACCGCCATGAGCGGGCACCACGGCACGCTCCACACGGGTCACGCGCTCGTGGATCTGCGGGAGTTCGACCCCGAGAAGCATGCGGAGGCGCCCGCCGTTGCCGAGCTACGTAGCGCCGTCGTGCACTTCGATGAGCTGAGCCCCGCCGAGGTCGAAGCGTACATCGCCACGGGCGAGCCGCTGTGGGTGGCGGGCTCCTTCACCCTGGACGGCTACGGTTCGGCGTTTATCCGCGGTATCGAGGGCGAGTTCCACACGGTGGTTGGTCTGTCCATCCATGCCCTGCGCGAGCTGCTGCGCCGCCGCGGCGTGGCCGTCACGGACCTGTGGCTACCGCCCGAGGACTGACCCAGCGGACCAGTCCCGAGGACAAAACACCCGCGCGGGCGCGCACGCCGGACCGCGCCCCGCACCTCCAACACACGTATTTGAACACTAATCGATATCATGGAGCAGTACGATGCGCGATACATTCGCCATTCTTGCCGTTTCTCGATATGCTTTCGGCAGGAGATAAAGGAGAGCTTTAAGTGACTCAGAACCAGGCAGAAGCCGCCAAAAAATTTACCGCGGTCCCCGGCCGACACACCGGCCCGGTCAGCAAGATTCTCATCGCCAACCGCGGCGAAATCGCCGTCCGCGTGATTCGCGCGGCCCGCGACGAGGGCCTGCAGACCGTCGCCGTCTATGCTGATCCCGACCGCGACTCCCTGCACGTGAAGCTGGCCGATGAGGCGTACGCCCTGGGCGGTTCCACCGCGGCGCAGTCCTACCTGGTGATGGATAAGCTCATCGAGGTGGCCATCCGTTCCGGTGCTGACGCCGTGCACCCCGGCTACGGCTTCCTCTCCGAGAACGCGCAGTTCGCGCAGAAGTGTATCGACGCCGGCCTGACCTGGATTGGCCCCTCCCCCCAGTCCATTACCCAGCTGGGCGATAAGGTGGCCGCCCGCCACATCGCTCAGAAGGTGGGCGCTCCCCTGGTTCCGGGCACCAAGGATCCGGTCAAGTCCGCCGACGAGGTTGTTGCCTTCGCCGACGAGCACGGCCTGCCGATTGCAGTGAAGGCCGCCTTCGGTGGCGGTGGCCGCGGCATCAAGGTGGCCCGCGACCGCGAGAGCATCGTCGAGATGTACGAGTCCGCCGTACGTGAGGCAACCGCGGCGTTCGGTCGCGGCGAGTGCTTCATCGAGCGCTTCCTGGATTCCCCGCGTCACGTTGAGACCCAGTGCCTGGCCGATGCGCACGGCAACGTCGTGGTGGTCTCCACCCGTGACTGCTCCCTGCAGCGCCGCAACCAGAAGCTCGTCGAGGAGGCACCCGCCCCCTACCTGAGCGAAGAGCAGACCAAGCGCCTCTACGAGGCCTCCCGCGCGATTCTGCGCGAGGCCGGCTACCAGGGTGCAGGTACCTGCGAGTTCCTGGTCGGCACTGACGGCACCATCTCCTTCCTCGAGGTCAACACCCGCCTGCAGGTGGAGCACCCCGTCTCCGAGGAAATTTCGGGTCTCGACCTGGTGCGCGAGCAGTTCCGCATCGCCCGCGGCGAGAAGATTGAGGAGAAGGACCCCGTGCTGCGCGGCCACTCCTTTGAGTTCCGCATCAACGGCGAGGACCCGGGCCGCTCCTTCATGCCGGCCCCCGGCACCATCGAGAAGCTGAACGTCCCCACCGGCCCCGGCGTGCGCTGGGATTCCGGTTTCGTGGCCGGCGACGTCATCGGTGGCAACTTCGACTCCATGCTGGCCAAGCTGATTGTGACCGGCGCGGATCGCGAGCAGGCCCTGCAGCGTGCCCGCCGCGCCCTGTCCGAGCTGAGCATCGAGGGCATGCCCACCGTCATCCCGTTCCACCGCGTGGTTCTGGAGGACCCGGCGTTCGTGCCGGCCGAGGGTGAGGACTTCAAGGTGCACACCCGCTGGATTGAGACCGAGTTCAACAACACGATTCCCATGTACGCTGGCGCCCCCGGTAGCGTGGATTCCGATGAGGATGAGCGCACCACCGTGGTGGTTGAGGTCAACGGCAAGCGAATGGAGGTGTCCCTGCCCGAGATGGGTGGCGCCGCCAAGCCCGCCGCCAAGCCGGCTTCGAAGAGCCGCAAGTCCCGCTCCTCCCGCGCATCGGCGAAGGCCGGCGGCGACGAGCTGACCAGCCCCATGCAGGGCACCATCGTGAAGGTGGCCGTCTCCGACGGAGATACCGTGGCCGAGGGTGACCTCGTTCTGGTCCTGGAGGCCATGAAGATGGAGCAGCCCATTACCGCGCACAAGGCCGGTAAGGTTTCGGGTCTGTCGGCTAAGCCGGGCGACACCGTCACCTCCGGTGCGGTGCTGGCGATCATCAAGTAGCGACCATCAAGTAGCTTTTGCGAAGCATCCCCGTTGCGAGTTTCTCTCGCGGCGGGGATGCTTGCGTATTCGGGCTCATCACTCGCGCGGTGCGGCGGCCCCCATTCCTCCGCCGAGGATTATCCGGGGATGCGCCGCCCCTAAAAATTACCGTTCGGAGGGCCGCCGTCCAGATAGTGACGGGGCCTGCGCTAACTTTTCTGAACGGTTTATAATAATGCACTTTAGGGGAACCTTTCGTTCCGAACCCGCACACCCGGTTCAATTCCTCCGGCCTCACACCGCGGCACTATCCCCGCCGCCTAGCACGCCGAGAGCTGCGTCACCGACGCCACGGGTTCCCTTTTGTACGCACAGTCCATCCTCGGGAGCATCTCTCATGAGCACCACCGTATCCGGCACCAGGGCCTCCGCCGCGCCGGTCGAGAACACGACGCCTCGCAGCCGCGTGATTCTCGCATCGCTCATTGGTACCACCATTGAGTTCTACGATTTCTATATCTACGCCACCGCCGCCGTGGCCGTCTTCCCCGTGCTGTTCTTCCCCGCGAAGGACGCCACGACCGAGCTGCTGGCCTCCTTCGCAACCTTCGGTGTCGCCTTCGTCGCGCGCCCCCTCGGTTCCATTATTTTTGGCCACTTCGGCGACAAGATTGGTCGTAAGGCAACCCTCGTCGGTGCGCTGCTCACCATGGGTATAGCGACCTTCATCATCGGCCTGCTACCCACCTACCACCAGATTGGTCTCTGGGCACCGACCATGCTGACCATCATGCGCTTCTGCCAGGGCCTGGGCCTGGGCGGCGAATGGTCCGGCGCGGCTCTGCTCGCCA
>ERZ773074.254-NODE-254-length-24383-cov-24.275033_pt1 | contig 24383 bp, 29 predicted proteins | sample MGYA00580615_ERZ773074 | MGnify/ENA primary metagenome ERZ773074 (study PRJEB29015, sample SAMEA2738126) | human oral metagenome | biome: human oral; feature: human-associated habitat; material: saliva | place: China | collected 2160 ...
TGGCTTTTAGATAACGCCACAGCCTATGCTATCAGCAAAAACTGTGGCGTATCTACTCAAGCTGTGGATAAATATAAAAATGGTGTATCGGATATAATGAACATGCGTTTAAAACACGCAATCAGCATGACTGCTTACGCCCAAGAATTAAAAGACAAACAGTGAAATTTTTCACTGTTTTTTTTTTACTACTTTCAGAGCAAACAAACGATATTCAAGCGAAAAAGAACGCTCCTAACCCTATATCTATAAAGGTTTTTCAAGAATTTCAAGCGATTATCAAGCGTATTTTTGAGCAAACAAAAAAACCGCCAGCAATCGCCAGCGGTCAAGTGTAATTAAATTTTGAATTTCTTTCTATTTTTATTTTGTTGTAATTAATCCATCTGGTTCTACTGTGAATTCAGGCTTATCAGCCATTCTGCCGTCAGGAAGTAGCAGATACCAGCCATCATTATATTTAATGAAGCAATCGGATTTCATTTCGCCATTGACTGCATCGAGGTAGTACCACTTATCGTAGTATTTAACCCAGCCAGTAACCATAGCACCATCATCTTTGAAGTAGTACCATTTATCAGCAATCTTCTTCCATCCAGTAGCCATTTCTCCTGACTTGTCAAAGTAGTACCATGTGCCGTCTGGTCGCTTCTTCCACTTGTCAGAAAGCATATATCCCGAACCATCGAAGTAGTACCAAGTTCCGTCAATCTTTTCAAATTGCTCTTTAGGATAAGAACCGTCTGAACGAACATACCAGTAGCCATTATTGTTTTTTTGCCAGCCTTTTTTAATTTCAAGACCGTTTTCAATATCGTGTTTGAATTGCTCACGACTTATACCCCAGCTTGCTAGATAAGGATAAGGGTCTACATGGTCGCTGAAATTGTTAGGTTGGTTATTCGTACAGTATTCATGCGACTTAATACCTTCCAATGCGTCCGAATCTAAAGTCTTTGGAAGTCCAGCTTCATCTGCAAGATTGCGTAGCAATTCGATGTATAGACGGTAATCTTCCATAAATTCTTCTTTGGTTGAATGACTTTCGATTAGTTCAACTGCTGCATAGGTTTCATAATTCCAACCGCCACCGACATCGTAAGATCCGTTGTTAGTTGGTCCTACTTGCATGACTCTTCCATTCCCAACAACGTGAGAGAAAAAGCCAGATTCTACTGGTCTGCGCATGTGGTAGTCAGCTTCATTTTGAGCTGTTGAGTTTTTATTACCCGTCGAATGAGCGTGAACTTGTCTGTAAGGTGCATATCCGATTTGTGGAAGCCCTTCTCTGTATCTGCTTGTATCAATATCCATTTTTAATTTCCTTTCATTATGGCAATCGTTCAGGCCATGGCTCGCTATTTAACTCCTATAAGTGTTCTAAATCGTTTATACGTTTCTTAAGAGCTTCCATATCTTTATCGTACTGAGCTTTAGGAACATAGTTAGCTAAATCTGCATTCTTAGCAAAATTCTGAGCTTGAATATTATTAACGTAACGAGAAGCAGCATCGCCAGGTGTTAATGCATATTGCCCAATCTCGTTTTTTCTAATAAAACTACCTAAATCACCTTTATATGCAAACGTTTGAGTTGCCCAGCCTTTTTGAGCGTAGTGGTTATTGGCGTCATTTCTAGATAAATAAGCGTTTAAATCGGTTTTAAGTGCGTATTTAGATAAATCTGCTCCACCTGTCCCGCCTGTGCCACCACCAGAGCCAGAAGGACCTTGTGGACCAGCTGGACCTCGTAGCGCTTCAAGTTGCTCTTGAGTAAAGTCGCTATACTTAAATGGATCACCCTTCGGGCCTTGCGGACCACGAGGTCCGATGTCCCCTTTAGGTCCTGGTTGACCATCAAGTCCACGTTCTCCCTGGATACCTTGCAATCCTTGAGGGCCTTGTAAACCGTCTGCTCCTCTTGGTCCAGTTTCACCAGTCGCACCTTGTGGACCAATCGGTCCAGGCTCTCCTTTATCTCCTTTTGGTCCAGGAGTTAGTGAGATATTGCGTAATTCGTCCTTAGTAGCAAACTGACTTGTGTCAATATTAGACTTGTTTTCTAAGACCTCTACACGCTGTTTTAAGGCGCTATCGTCGTAGACAGTATCTTTATCTGTCTTTGTCTTTAAAGCTTCAATATCGACTGAAATATGGCTTATTTCACTACGAATATTGCTATCGTCATACGTGCCGCCTTGCGCTTTGATTTTGGCAAAAAGTTCATCCAATTCTTGCTTAGTTACAATGTCATTGACGTTAACAATTCGCCCTGCTTTACGTTCAATAAGTGGTGTCTTAACTGCCTTGTCGATTTCGCTCACATGAACGCTAAACATAAAGCTATACACATCTGCTGACTGCTCTACTTTTTCAAAGTAGATATAACCAATAACAGACTCATCAGTTGTGATCAACGATGTATCGAATTGAACCGTAAACGAATTATCTTCGATTACTGCTTCTACTTCTTTGTATCGCTTGCTGGATTTGAAGTAGAATAAGCAGATAACCTTTGTAGCAGTTAGCTCATCAAGTGTGAATTTGAATTCAGCGATGCTTTTATCTTTGCTATAAAATTCTTGATAAAGCCTATCTACATCTCGATTGTTTGCTGAAATGGTTAACTTTTTCTCAATAACCTTTTTCAATTTCTACCCCCTTTCTTTTAAAAAGAAAGAGAACCCAAAAGGGTTCTCAAATTGTTTAGTCTTCGCTTGGTTCTGTATAAGTCAATGCTCTTTCACTATCTGATAGCCCAGCGGTTGTCGGGTCATTGACAACACCAACTAAAACAAGAAACGCAAACAAAACATTAATAAACACTAGAATTTTATCAACTGTTTCTCCAAACTCTAGTGAATAATTGAAGATATTCGCAAATGCTTGTGCGAGTAGTGCCAAAGCTGGAACTAAGGCAAGCCAAAAGTTTTTATTTTTAAGTCGTACTGACCAGTTAATTTTATTCATCATCATTTTCCTCTTTGATTTCTAGTTTGAGAAATTTCTCAAACAGTATTTTGATAGCACCGTTCCCGCCTAGTTCGACATAGCTTTCATACAGCCTTGAAAGTTCTTCGATTTCATGCTGACTTGTCTTTCCACGTCGGATTGCTTTTTTTAAGTTTTCTTGCAATCGAAAACGCTGTAATCGTTGCAAGCCTTTCCCAATAAGCGTTAAATTCCGTTGGTTATCTTTCCCAATCTCTTCCACGCTTGAGACTGACTTTTCGAGGGTATCTATCTTATTAGATAGACCCTCAAGGCGTTTGTCAGCCTCTTTTGAAGTTTTTGTACTCTTGAATGAAAAGTAGCTTGGAATAATCACGACTAAAACGGGCGTGAGCTTATCTATTAAAGTTAGAAAGTCCAATCTAACCACCCTCTTTCTAAAACGGATGACTATTGAACAGGTTGAGTGTCTAACTCACTAGAAGGTTTCTCTTTTTTTGGTTCAGTCCACTTCCAAACGCCCAATTTTCCGTTTTGCTCAAGGTCTGCAAGTTGTTCAAGTGTTTGTCCTTGATAAGTGAATGGCTCGTTGACTTGAATCATGACACGTTTTCCTTCTTGGAATTTCTCAACGTGGTTTGGATTTTCAAGCGTGAAAATTTCTTGCGGTTTGTAAGTTTTGCCAGTTTTTCCGAGATCGACAAGTTCCAATCCACGTTTAAAGACTGTTGGATCTAGCGGATTGTCTGTGTCAGTAACACGAGCCAACACTGCCCAGTCTGCGACTGCCTTGACTTCGTTAATTTTAGCGTCTTTCTCAGCGAGCTTGACTTCGTATTCTTGCGCTTGTGTGTGCAAATCTTCTTGAAGTTTCTTCACACCATCAGCAGGGTTTAACTCAGTAGCGACTTGACCGAGTACAGCTTGGATAAGAACTTCGTCTGACTCACTCACACGGTCACCAATCAAGACACGGTCATAAGCTGTGTATGGTGCTTCTTGGCGGATTGCTACGAATGTACGGTTATTTTCTTGTAGATATTTGTTAATGATTTTGAATGTCATATATTATTCCTCTTTTTCTGTTTGTTCTGCTTGTAGTTGTTGAAGTTGTGCTTGTGCTTCTTCATAGAGTGCTTTATAGTTTGCGCATTCAATCGTCTTGTTTGCGAGTTGAATTGCTAGGTCATTGATAACCTTGTCTGTTGTGTTCATAGATACTCCTTTTTAAAGTTTGATGTTATACAATCCGGGAGCACCGAGATTATTTCTTTTGAACCAATCTACGATTGCTCGAAAATTTGCGTTAACATCATGAAATAAATTTACCATCGAAAAATTGCGTAACAATATATCGTTAACTTCAATCTTATTCAAACCGACAATATTTCGTGTTCCTGTATTAATCGATACCCCACCGCCTTGTGAGTTAGGCATAAAATCCATTGTTTTTCCGTAAAATGTTATAGCTGTTTGGACATTGCTTCCTGAACGTCCATTCCAAATTTGAATACCAGCAGATGTATGCTCGATACCAGTGACACCATTTCGGTTACTCATTAATTGAGTATATGCGCCGGGAACACCGTTGAGTGACCCTTGACCAAAGATAAGGAATTGCATAGGTCTGTCAGGGAATCTATTTCTAATTCCAACCGCTTCCTTGTTCATCTCAATCCAGCCTGTCTGTAAGTCAAAATCTGTAACGCCATTCAAGGATGATAGCTTACCGCCTCGTATGATATTTGCCGTCAAACCATCTGCGACAATGTTTTTAGCTGAAATATTGATAATTCTAGCTTGACTTGCGTCAATCTCTCCAATGTGAGCCGTACCTATCTGAGCGTTACCAATCATAGATTTTTTAATAACTCCATCTTTGATATAGGTCTTATCGCCCACGGAAATCAATCCCTCGTTGATTTTAACTGAGCCGTCGGGATTTAAGTTTAACTGCCCAAGGATGTCTCCAGCGTTATTTAAGGCCTTGACTGCCCACGAATTAGAAAGTAGCGTCATTTGTGTCCGTGTTGCTTCCAAGCCTTGAGAAATCTGTATCGCTCTTGTCTGTGCATCCGTAGCAAGTCCTTTAGCTTCATCTGTGCTCCTGTACGCATCGTCAAATTGGCTTGGTTTGTATGGTCCAGTCTTTGAACCACGAACCAAAATAGGCTCTTTAAACTCAATCCAACCGTTTTTGGCTAAAAAGATATAAAATGGATAATCGCTGTCCTCACCAAAAGCAAAATCCTCTTGAACTGTAAAAGTTTTTTGAAACTCTTGCCACTCGTTGAGAGGTGGTCTATTTTCGCCAATGTTAGACCATAAAAGGATTTTATTTAAGCCGTGGTTTTTGACGTTAAAAGCGAAAGAACTGTCCGGATACTCTCTGATACGGTATTTAAAACCGAGTGTGTAGGTTTCATCTCGATAGATTTTTTTGACATAAATAGGAAGTGTGAAACCAGACCAATTATAGCTAGTCAAGCCATTAGCCTTGATTGTGAAAACTCCATCGTTTACAGAAATATCAGCTTTAGGATTGTTATTCCCAATAAGCGTATGCTTGTTCATTGTCATAGAGTTTACAATCAAGTTATTATCATCTGTGACGTACTTTCCAACCTCAGTCTGGAACACTTGGTTAGTCAGAACCATTCGTGAAACGTTGTTAGATACGTCATTTTCAGCACCACCTAAAATACGTTCGTATAATTGAGCTGTTTCTTTAACGCTTTGAAAGTCTGCTTGATTGACCTTACCAGCTATCTGACTAGCTAGACTCGTAAAACGTCCGTCAATACCTTGTTTGTAATCTGCTAGCTTGGCTTCATTATCTCTTGTGAGTGCTTCAAAACGTTGGTTTGTACTTTCAACTGTTTCTGTAAAAGTGCTTTTAGCGACATAATCTCTTGATAAAGTTTCACGGATAGCACTTGTTTGTTTGGCCGTTTCTTCTCTAGCGTATCGCTTCAATTCCTCTTGACGTTGACCGTCCTTATCAATGAATGATGTTATTTCTCCAATTTTTGTTTTTAGGCCATCTGTCGTTTGAGTGACTTCAAGCATTTTAGAACCATATTCATTTTTAAAGTCAGTAATAGCGTTTTTTAACTTGTTATCTTGCTGGTTAACTCTATTAGCTATTGAAGCGAATATGATTGAATTTTGTTCTGCAATATACTTCGCTTCATCTGCTAGATTATAACCAGCTGCAGCCTTCTTCAAAGCCTCTTCTGCTTTTGCGCCTGCTTGTTCGATTGCTTGGTTCGTTGAGGTTTGGGCGTCTGAGATTTGTTTGTCAACCTCTTTTTTAACCTTGTCAATATCCTCAGTGTCAATGCGCTTCTCCCACATTTCACCATTCCAAACATAGATGCGATCATAAAGACCATTCTTCTCAAACCAAGTGTCACCGACTTTATGCTCTCTTGTATTATCTGGTGTTTGATACCAAACCTCATTACCTTTCCCATCTAAAAGATATGCAGGTATATTACTTTCAAGTCTTATATGCCGATTTTCCAACGCTTCTAATCTTTCACCAAGGCTACCTACCATCGCGGACTTCATCCCTTGTCCGATAGTACCAATTTCTATAGATTCGTTACGATCGTTGAGGACATCATAGTTAACTACTACAACTTTCCCATCTTCATTAGTCAAGCCAATTTTTGGATAAAAGATAGGGACTATATCACAAAGTTCAACCTCCTCCATGAAAGCAATGTCTGCGTAATCAAGTGTTTTCGCTAAATCTACATACTCTACTTTAATGCTCGTCTTAGGTATACCGATACGATTGTCATGAACATATCTTTCAGCCATTTTCCTAAGTTTATCAAGAGTAGGTGTTTCTTTTTCAGCAAATTTAGACGAGAAATCTACAATTTGAACACGTCTATCAGCGTACATTTTGACCCACTGGCTGTCTACTATCTTTTCAGGTAAAGTAACAAATACTGGGTCAGCCTGTCTTCCACCTTCATCAGCTTCTGGAGTATAACTGGCATAAGGGTAAATAGATGTATAACTAGATTCCGAATTTTCATCTTCCTCAGCCGATAAAATATTTCTCCCATACTGCAAAACTGTCGGAGTTTTCCTCCCTAACTGTTTATGAAGTCGGATAGTTGTGTTATCGAACTCATACTCTCCTCCCCAAACATCTAATATAGACCCTTCTACTCCACCCAAAGCTTCCCTAGCTGTCTTGAATTTGTCAACAGTCCAACTCGCTTTACCTTCAGTTTCGATATCAGACCATGTTCTAAATTCAATACCACCAACCAAAGACTCGGACCATCGAGCCAAAGCGGCGTTAGCATCGCCGACTACAGTCGTTCCGTGCACAATACCCATCGTTTCTGTTAAATGGCTAATATGTTTAGCGTAGATTTTAATCACATGGCTACTATCTTTTACAATCCTTGAAATGTAGAACGTTTGATTCTTGGTACGAACCCCAGCGTCTGCTTTGATTCTCATATCTTGCTTAAACAATGGAGCTAGAGAACCACCTACGGGGTACTCAATATACAAAGAGTAATTCCCGTTTCTCTCTCTTGTTACCGTCGCTTTATTAGCGTCAATTTCTCCTAGACCGTAAGAATCAAATACAGTTTCAGTCGCATTATATAAGATTGGTCTCAAATCATCACCCCCCAATAAGGGATAAGCTCCACGCTGAAATTACCTGTCCAAGAGATTCTGTTCTCTCCTGGATCTAATTTTGGCATAACGTATTGTGGAGACCTCACAACTTTATCCCAAGCTGGCAAGTTCCCACTGTATACAAGTTTTTTTTGCATATCAAAAACAATCACACCTTGGATATTCTTAAACTTTGTCTGTCTGCCATTGACGGTTAGAATTCCTTCTCCATTTCCACGGATTGTAATAACAGGATCACTCATCACATTCCCTTTGCCCATAATAGTTGAGTTATTGGATAAATTGATTCTGTTAAATCCATCTTTACGATACTTGATGGGATGAAGCAAAAAGTTTAGCTTTGTTTTCCCAAATTGCTTCAAGGTTTCTTCTACACTAAAACCTTCCAAATAAGCTCCTTTATAGATATGTTCCTTGTCCCAAGAGAAGGACATATCACGAAAACCTTTCACGCTTAGCCACTCAGTAATTTTAGGAATAATATCTGTTGTCAAGCCTTTTTCTTTTACCAAAAGCAAAGGGAAAGACTGCTCGACAGCCTTTCTCCTATTGTTATATACAAGCAACTCTCCATCGCGCCCTGGTACTGTTACACGTTCTAAATCGTTAGAGGATGTTGCATACTCAATCCCTTGACCTAATTTCAAATTAAATTCTTCATTAGATTTTCCGTTAAATGTAAAAAAAGACATTAAACTAAACGTCCTCCTTCCTGATTTGTATAATAGGCGAATTCTCTCATCAATCTCTGAATGAATTCTGGAGAGTATGGATCTTCACCATTTGAACCATTCCAGTTAAGTGTATAGTTAACATTACCAACTTGACTTGTTGAATTTTGTTGCGAAGAAGATTGACGAACCAATTCTGACAACAATTGAACAACACGTCTATCATCGTATTGTTGCCTATACTCATTCACTTCACCAATCCTACGACTAAGGTGCGAGATTTTAGTATCCTCGAATCCAATACCTTTTTCATAATTTGGAATACCTAAACGATTCATCATGCTACGAGTTTTACCAGCTCGCATGACTTTTGAACCTGGAGGAAGTGGTAAGACTACGTTACGACCTTCTGGAATGAAGGAAGTTCCGTCTGGCAATGTTACCAACTCTTTATAGAGCGTACCACGTTGGTCATTGACTGTTGCAAGACCTCCTGGGTGATTGTCAGTACCTTTAGCGTGTCGTTGTGTAAAATGCCTTGTGATGATATCAATAAATTTTACAGCGGGCAAGGATACCAAACCAGACCATGCACTATTGATCGCGCTACTTGTTCTGTCTCTTGCATAAATATCAATAGGTCCGTTTTGTCTAACTGCGTTTACAGCATACTCTGCAGATTTAGCTTCTCCTTGCGTTCTGTCGATAGCGTTAATATCAATTGGTTTAAATTGATAAGGAGAGTTTACACTTAAACTTGCTGATTGTGATTCTCCTGCTGTGTTATCATTAGCATAAATACCAATTGGCGCTTCTTGTTTTGGAGAATTCACACTTAACATTGCGCTTCCAACTGCAACACCAGTATTATCTACTGCATCTAATGACTTGGTTAGAGCTGGTGCTAAATTCCACTCTCCAATCTTATCGATTGATAATTGACCGTTATATAAAACGTTACCAGGGTTTACTTGTAAGTCTTTTGTGAACGGTGTAAGAGCATTCCAAGTAGTCAATGTTTCAGTAGAACGAGCCACTGCATCTCTGAACTTATCATCTGTTGCAAGCAACTCTTTTTGTTTTGGTGTCAGAGCTTCATAGTTCGTAAGAGCTTTTGTTGCTTCATCTGCTTTACTCATGATGTCAGTATTCTTCAAAAGAAGTTCTTTGACTTCAGCTGGCATATCATTCCAAATCTTGAGACTGCTTTCGCTATCAAAAATAGCTTGTAAGCCTGCTTGATTATTAACAATGACTTGTTTTTCTTCAAGACTCATCTCTTTCCACTTGCCTGATTCAACAAGCGCTTCAGCAATGGTTACACGAGCATTTGAGTTGATATCAGCAGTTTTAGCAATGAACTGTAACTGCTCCCAACCTTCTGCAGATTTAGCTGCTTCTCCGATGACTTCCTTAACATTTGATTTGACTTGGAAATTACCGTTTTTATCGATATTTCCGACTAACAATGACCACGCATCATTGGCTTCTTTGACTTCCTTGCTCATCTCACTAGTATATTTAGCGAGAATGCTATGAGAGTTTCCAGCTTTTTCGGATGCTGCTGCTGCTTTTTGTCCGATTTCTTCATAAGATAAGCCATATTCTTCTAAGACTTTTTTAGCTTCTTCCCAGTAGTTCCAACTTTGACCAGTTCTGGATTTAACTTTTTCGTCCAGATTCTTCATAACTTGATAATACTTACTACCCAAAGCTTCCATAGTTTGAGTGTGGTTAGATTCGAGTTCTTGTATTTTCTTGTTGTAAGTTTCTTGGTCAATCGCTTTACCGTCTAACAACTCTTTCAATTCGCTCTTGGATGTTTCGTAGAGTTTCTTTTCTTCATCCATGGCTTGTTTTAAAACATCTTTAGTATGTTTTAATTGAGTTTCGTTTAGACTTACAATATCTCCATTTAAAGCTTGCAATGCCGCTTTTTGTTGATCAGCAGATAAGCTCATCATAGAAAGTTTAGCTTTAATCATCTCATTCTGGTTATTTAAGATGATTTCTTTTTCTTCTTGAGAAAACTTACTAGCATCGCCATTATGACGCGCATAAATTTCATTGATTTGGTCCATCATTGATTCAGTATTTGAAACGATTTGACCATTCCTGTCTTTAGCTTTAGTGATTTGCTCTTCACTCAAGCCCCATTTATTACCAAGCTCTTCCATTCGTTTGTTGCTTTGGTCTGCCGCTGCTTGGATATCTTCATAAAGCTTTTTAAAAGCTCCTGAAACTTTCTCAACATCTCCAGCATGTGTTCCAAAGTTTGCGACTGCTGTGCTTGTTTCATCAACTGTCTTTTGGAAGTTTCTCAACTCGCCTTGTGCAGTGCTGCTTAATTGTGAACCAAACTCTTCTGTCTTGATTCTTGCTTTGTCTTTCTCGTTTCCAAGATAGACAAGACCAGCTGTTACTAAACCAATACTACCAACTATCAATCCTAAAGGATTTGCAAGCGCACCAATAGCACCAGTCATAGAACCAGCACTAGTTGACATACCTGCCATAGCTGTTTCAGCAGCACCAGCTGAACCAGCCAATGCATTTAAACCAGCTGGAATATTTGCAAGGTATTTAACTGATCCACTTAAAACACCAAGTCCTTTTGATAAGCCACCAATGGCTTTTACAAAACCACCAATAACAGATACACCACCACCTAACAACTTCAAAGCAGGACCTAAAGCAGCTGCCATCAATCCCCACTTAATGATGTTCTGTTGTTGTTCTGTTGATAATGAACTGAATTTTTTTGCTAAATCAGCAAGATTGTTCAGCCATGGTTTGACTGCATCAAGACCGCTTCTAAGAGCCTTGATTAGAGGTCCACCAAATTCAATAGCCAAGTCGGTGATTTGATTTCTAAACATCTTTAATTGAGACTCAGTAGTCTCATAACGTTTATTCGCTTCATTGGTTAAGGCAGTATTTTCTTTCCAAGCTTGGTTAGAGCGTTCGACCGCTGCTCCCATTTTATCTGATGACAAAGCTAAGGATTTAAGCATATTACCTTGCCTAATACCTGTCATGCCTAATTTCATCAAGATAGCATCCATATTTGCCCCTTTTTCACGGGCTGTATTAAGCCCCTTAATAAAGGATTGTAGAGCTTCAGCGGGTTTTTCTTTCCACGCTTGTTGGAATTCTTCTGATGTTGTGCCAGCTACTTTAGCAATCAACGCTAGATCATCTGCTGAATCCTTGGTAGTCAATGAAACTGCATTACCAATAGCAGTAAGAGTTTGAGTCATTGCAGTACCACCCGCTTCTGCTTCAATACCTACACTACTCATAGCAGTAGCAAGACCTAAGATTTCTGGTGCAGTTAGTCCAGCAAGTTTACCACCTGCTGCTAAACGGTTGGCCATCATTACGATGTCTTTTTCAGTTGTAGCAAAGTTGTTACCAAGGTCTACAACGGATGCACCGAACCTTGAATAATCATCTGAACTCAAACCCATAATGTTTGCTACTTTAGCGATTGCAGTTGCAGCTTCTTCAGCACTTAGGTTGGTTGATTCTCCCATATCAATCATAGTACGTGAAAATGAAAGAATATCATCTGCCTTAATACCAAGTTGCCCTGCAACTTCTGCTACATTTGCAATCTCAACCGCACTTGCTGGCAATTCTTTAGCCATTTGACGGATACCATCCGATAACTTTTGATAAGATACCGTTGCGGTTTCATCAACTGTCTTTTTAACACCAGCGAATGCAGATTCATAATCGATTGCAGCTTTCACTACAAGACCTGCGCCCGCTACAATCGGAGCAGTAACACCACGAGTTAAAGCAGAACCAAAACCAGATATGGTTTGACCCGCTTGACTGATTTTGTTACCGACTTCTTGAGCACCTCTACCAAACTTAGTGAAGGCACTATCATCGATATAAGCTTGTTTCATAGAACTAGCTAACTGTTGATAACGGTTTTGCAATTCAGCTACTTTAGCAGCAGTAGCTGTCATACTAGCACTTGCTTCAACCAACTTCTGCTTTTGTTCTGCAGTGGCAGTTGAAACATCACCTATACTAGCTTTCAACTGGTTATATCGTTCACTCTGTGAACTCAATACCTTTTGGTATGAACTAAGAGCTGAACCAGTTTGCGATAAAAGTCCTTTTAAGTTACTGATATTATTACCAGCTCCTTTAAAATTGTTTTCCATCGCTTTTAGGGAATTATCGACACCTTTTAAATAGGTTTTCAACCTCCCGACATTCGACTGAAAAGGAGCGACATCTAAGGTTGCAGTGGCGACTAATTCACCAATATTACTTGCCATTCATTCTCCTTTCTATCCAAAAAGGAATGGGAAGGCCTTGTCAAGGGTTGTTTCTTCTTCCTCTTGGCTTTCTTTTGTTTCTAAAGCCTGCACCATCAAATCAAAATCTGATAAACGCATGCTCTTTATGTCATGGATTGTATATCCTTGACTCATTAACGATTGAACCCAAACTAATAAATTATTTTGAGCTTCTTTAGGGCTTAACCCTTTTTCTTCTTTTTTCCCTTGGCGGTCTCTTTCTCTTCTTGTTTTCCACCGAGTGCTGCAAGATATAGATCATTCAATGTTTCAAGCGTTTCAACACTTGCACTCTTCAAATCTTCTACATCGAATTGCTCACCGTACATTTTCACAAACATTTCAAGATATGCTTCATTCAACTCACGATGTTTAGCAGGGTTTAGCAAATCTTCCTTGTTTTCGTACAATGAGGTTTGTCGAACCTGGTGTTCCAAAGCCAACAGGTTGTCTTCTACGTTTACGTAGTCTTTTGAAAATTCCTTCAACACACCTGCTTTTTTAAATTTAATTTCAAACATTATTTACTCCTTTAAAAAATAAAGGCTTGGAAGAACCAAGCCTATTCTTATAATTCTTGTCTTGCTGCGCCTGATTCAGCGGTTACTGTTCGTTCAGAACTAGCACCGCTTAAGACTTTGGGAAAACGAGTTTACGGAATTCAGTTTCTTGGAATTGTGGGTTGTCTTCACGACCAACTACAATTACAAGACCTTCATCGTCATCTCCACGAGCCACAAAGCTACCAGATACAGTATCGTTCTTAGGTTCTGGAGAACCGTCTTTAGTTTCCAAATCCATTCCTGGAAGTGAGAATTTACCTTTAAGGAGACCAACCCAGATACCTTTACCATCATCACCAGTGGTACGGAACAAGCAAGCGATATCGTTTGGAGTCATCTTCTTATTGTATTTCTCAACACCGTTTTCAACAGTGATACCGTAGAAATCCTTACGTGCATCGCTTCCTAAATCAAGCCATGACACTTCAAGGGTTGTTCCAGTGATACCAGAAGACAATACTACGTATGGTCCATCATCTGCTGTGATAGTGTTCAATTCATTTGTGATATCCAATTTTGCTGATTTCAATCCAGGGATTTTTTTAGTTTCTCCTGGCACAAGGTTTTTATCATTCAAAACCCCATATTCAAAACCACGTAAACCAAATTTAACTTTAGACATTTATTTATTTTCCTTTCATTTCTTCGAGATCACCCCAATCAAAAAGACGATATTTTCGGACATTCATTAACAGTCCAATATCGTCATCCATGTATCGAGGTTTCTCATTTGCTGTGTAGCGTTCAAATCCACTACTTTCTAAGATTGTATCCATTCTTTTAGTGATTTGGTCAGCTTGCTTAGCACTCTTACACCAAAAGTTGATTGTGATACGTTGTTCCATTGAGATGATTTTATCATCTGCATACTTGTGAGGCGCTTCGTAAGTTAAATAAATTCTTGCAAACGGAGCAAGCTCTTTTTGTTTTAAGTTTGTAGGCTTTTCTGGAATATCGTAAGTAAAGATACCTTGTTTGTATCCTGGAAACTCCTTGCCTCTAAACTCATTGAACAGTCGATTTAACTTTTCATCTGCTACCAAAAGTTTATATGCTTCAGTTTCAGCAATCATTTATTTTAGCACCTCCTTTATTTTTTGTTCATATATTCTTTTAGCACGAGGAGTAACTGCATTAATAGTCTTTTCCTCGAAGTCCTGTGCTTTTTGATAGATTGTACCGCTATTTGGGTATCTAGCACGCCAACCAGTAGCACGACCAAAACCGATATCTTTAGAAGGAGCACCACCACGGCCTTTGAAATTACTGATTTTTATATCTGCTTTCAACCGTGTTTGTGTTGGTTCATCAGAAACTGGAGTATTTACTCCAAGTTCTTTTTCAAACTCTTCAGCAACCATTGTGACTGCTTCACGAGCGACCTTAGGTGCTTTAACTTCTAACTTAGTGAGATTGTTTAGGCAAAGGTCTAATCCTTTTGTCATGACAACATCACTCCCTTAATTAAGTCAATTTCCTTATTTGCATGATCTCGTTCGATGGCTACGATTTGATATTCATTACCATCAAAATCTACATAGCAAGAATTGTCAAAAGGAAGTTTTGGAAGATGACGAATCAAGAACGTTTTAGTATCTTTATGTTCAGTCAAACCACTTGCTTTTGTGACGGTCGCATTTTCACGAAAATCCTTGATAGATGTTTTAGATACTTCTGCCCAGCAAGTATATAAGTCTTTTCTTTCAAAGTCTAATACTTCTCCATCTTCATTTTGTCCACCTACTCTTTGAAAAAAAGTAATGCGAACATTCATGTTACGTGTTCGCATTAACTTTCCCTCCGTGTTCTAAGTTGGTGGATGATGTTTAGCACACCATTCGCTAATGGATAGCGCATGGTATCTGCTGACATTCCACGATGTTCGTACTCTTCTTTTACTTGCTTTTTGACAGCTAGTCGGAACTTTGCGTAGTCCACTAAATCATCTGGGTTTAAGTCATTATCAATTGCAAAACAAATCTGTTCTTTTGCAGACTCGATAAGCTCAAGCAATAAATCATCTTCGAAGTCGTAGTCGATTTTACAATACAACTTAACTTCTTCAAGAAAACCATTCTTTTTAGCTTCCATATCCCTAACCTCCAATCAAGGCTAGTAGTTGCTCTTTGGTTTGTGACGAATTGTAAGAAATTCCCTTGCTATCTAAATAAGCCATGATGTCTGCTTTGGTGCTACTTGCGGTTGGTACTGCTAAAGTTACAGCTGACCGTGAGACTCCCCCACTGACTGGGGGAGTATTAGGGCATAGTTACAAAGAAACCAGCTTTAGCATCTGCTTTCTTAACATCAAAACGTACAACTGCTTGCAAGTATTGACCGTAGATTTCATTGTCAGTCCAGCGAAGACCTAATTCTTGACGGTCAGCAAAGAGTACAGCACGTTGTACATCACCGATGAAAGCTTTAGCTTCACCAGCTTCACCAAGAACTGTGTCAGCAACTACGAATACTGGATGACCAAGGAAGGCTTTACCAGAAGCTGAAACGATAGAGTCTTGAAGCAAGTAGCGACCGTTCTTATCTTTCAAAGTGTCAAGTTTTTGATAGAAGCTTTGTGAAACTACAAATGACACGTTGTAAGCTGGGTCAAGATCTACATTCAAAATAGCTTTGATTGCATCTAAGTCAGCTGCGTTTTTAGGTTCAAATGTTTTCAAAACACCACCGATTGCATCGTTTGTAGTGTTTACTTTGATTTGGTTAGCTGCTTCAGCTACGATAGCAAGAAGGTCAACATCTGCATCGTCAATAGCTTCTTGTGAAAGTGGAATAGCACCACGATAAGTTTTAACTTTCCAAGGTACATCTGTGAATTCTGGTTTAGCAAGTTTTGGGTTCTTTTCCAATTCTTCTACGCTTGCCATCTTAGATGTAGCATGTTTAAGAATAGGGTATGAACCTTCACCTTTAGCTGCTTTGTGAATAGTAACGAATTGTTTAAGGTCAAGAACTGTTTTAACTTCACGCATTGGAGTAGTAACAATTTCTTTGCTAGTTACTTTTTCAGTTTCAGCCTTCTTCAATCCATCTTGCGTCGGATCTACTGCTTCATTCATAGGGATAAGAAGGTCTTTTCCTTCAAGTTTCAAGTTTGAATCAGCAACAGCACCTTTAGTACGTACCCATTCATTTACAGAATCACGGTAAGTTTTACCGTCTGCTTTTACTTCATGTTTTTCAATAGTCGCTTCCATTCCAGCTCCTTCTTCTGCGATTTCATAAGTCTTCAAGTTATTTTCAACTTCTTCTTTTTGTGATTTCAAATTGTCGATTTCAGCACGGATTTCACGAGCTTTTTCAAGATCATCAGAATTTAAAACAGATTTTAATTCATCTGTCTTAGCAACAATTTCAGCACCGATATTTAAAATCTGTGCTTTAAGTTCTTTCATTTTTTCTTTAAACATATTTTCTTTCTTCTCCTTACGGTATTAAAAAAAGAGCTTATAGCCCTTTAAGTAATTCTTCTTTTTCGATTTCTCGTAGCATATTTTGGATTTCTGACTTACGCTTGCTACGGTTAGCGTAGAAGTCGTCAATAACAGCTTGTGGTAACAGTCCATCTCCAAGACTTGCAACTGCACCAACATCATCAAAGGTCATTACTTCATCTGCGAAGCCTTTTTCAACTGCTTCACTAGCTGACATGAAGGTTTCATTTTTCATCATGTCAATGATCACTGATTCTTCCAATCCAGTCTTAGCTACATACGCATTCACAATAGCTTGGTCGCTAGATTTAAGAGCATTAGAAGCTTTGTCTAAATCATCGCTATTACCAGACACAAATCCATACAATGCTTTGTGAATCATAATCTGTGCTGTTGGACTGATAAGCACTTTGTCAGCTCCCATGATTGCAACACTAGCAGCGCTTGCTGCCATTCCTGTTACTTCAACAGTCACGTTCCCTGGATAACTTTTTAATGTTGTGTAGATTTCACTTCCAACAGTTACAAGACCACCGTTGGAATTAACTTCCAAAACGATATCGCTATTGTCTTCTGGAAAAGCATCTGTGATAGATTTTGCACTGACCGCTTCCAAACCGAAGTAGTCGTAAACTTCCTGGCTGTTATTCGGAATCAGTGGACCTTTCATCTTGATTCTCTTTGGCATCTCTTGTCTCACCTCCTTTCATTGCTTGATACTCTTCTTTCTTATCCAAGAAGACATAGTTTAAACTTGATTGGTAACGGTCCATATTTGGATCAGTAGAACGTTCTTTACCGAGTTCAACCAATGCTTGGTTAGGTGTTAAGATTTGATTGTTCACAAGTTTTACAATCTCATCTACATTTCTACCAGTTACACTACGTGTATCAAAATCAACACGATACTTCCTGCGTTCTTCATCGCTAAATACTTTCAAAGCAAGTTCGCTCGTGATTGCATCAAAATAGAATGGAAGATCGTTGGTTACATAGTCTTCAGTCAACTGTGCAACAGATTGGTTAGGACTATTGACTCCCAATTTAAAACTAGGAACTCGTAGAGCTTTAGCAATCTGAGCAGTAGAGAAGTTATTCGATGTAATCAACTGCAAGACATTCGTATCAATTTCAAGTGGGGTGTATTCTTGTGTATCGTCAAACACCAAAGGACTGCCACCAGTCGAGCCTTCACGCATTTTCTCAAAGTCCATACGGGCTTTCTTACGTGCTTCACCGTTTAATTGAGCGCCTTTAAGTTTGATAATTCCACTTGAGAAACCATCTCTAAAAAATTTAATCAAGGTATTCAATCCACCATCTTGCAGGCTGATTTCATTTCCAAGAGAAAGTAGTGGAGATCTACCTAAAATAGTATCATGGCTAAAGAATCTCCAATGGATAACATCTTCTGCTTTACATACAATTTCCTTACCATTCAGACGGTCACGGAAAGTATAAATCAGTTCATGGTTATTGGTTTCTTCAACAGTTGTTTCAGACGGCCTAAAGAATTGAAATTCCAAAGGCTTGCCACTTATTGGATCACGTAGAATACGAGAGAATGAATTACCAGTCAAAATTGTATTGACGGTCATTGCAAACTTCCATTGTCTTGCTGATGTGTTGCTTGTGGATTTAACATTCAGTAGATAGTTCATATCTTCGTCCTGCTCGATGTTACCCACTAAATCCTTCTTCAACAATGGAAAACGAGCAACATCACCAGCTATGATAGATACCGCTGTTAAGACATCGCTATTTTTTAAAGCAGATATACCAGTATATTCAGGACTTGAATTACCAGAGATTACCGAAGAGATATAATCGTCATAAGATAGTTTTGACGACCCTAAAGATTGAAAAAAAGTCATTTATTTTCTCACCTCCTTTCTAATTCACCCCCTTGTTTTACTGATATACAAGGCTAGTAATATTAAAATAGTTCCACTACATAAAAAACCTGCTACTTGATTCAATAAGAAAAAGCCATAGATTAAAAATCCAAGACCTATCAATAGCAAAATTGTGTGGATATGTTCCAGTATTTTCAAAATAGCGAACCTCCTTCCAAGATTTTCTCATTTGTCCAATAACCACTTCCATCAAATGGCTCTAAGTAACAAGCTGCATAGGCATCTAATAACGCATCCAGAGGGTCGATTTTATTACTGTTTTTGTTTTTATCAATCCTCATACCGTTATTATCAACTCTGGTATATGCGTTATTGATTGCCATTGTTAGCAACTGATTACCACTATGCTTGATTTTCCCTTGACGAACATCATCACGGAATTGTTTCGTGGGCATATTCAAGACCATGGTAGTTTGTGGTATCTGGACTAGTGGCCATTCTGGGTGTCGTTTTTCAATCATAGTTAATAGTGAACCGAATTGGTAAGGGTCAAAATAAATACCTTGTAATTCCCACTCGTTTTGATAGACCATTTCCTCAATTTTCTCAAGTACGCGCTCATCATCAATAACCCCACTCTCAAGCGTTGTTATCTCGCACTCACCAGCTCTTTCCAAGTTGGTATAAGAAACACCGTCTCTTTTTTCTTTTGCGATTAAACCATATTTTGTGGCTACAAAAGAAAAGCTATCTGCATACCAATAATCATCCATCATGACCATCGGTGAGATAGAGAATAAGTCACTCGACCTACCAACATCGACACCTAACCACACTCTACGTTTTCTAGTATCAGGTTTATCAATCTTAGCTTTTGCCCAGCTTTCTTTATCCATATAAGATTCTTCTGATGATTGTCGCCACATGTTGTAGTTTTTAACTAGGATTTCATTTATTGTTCCTGTCTCAAGTGCCACCTTCCTACGTTTTCGTAGGTAGTCCATCATCTTCTTGCGTAGCGCTTTGACTTCAAGAATTGGATTTGATTTTATCCAGCTCTTTTCATCTTTGATTTCCTCTTCATCATCTTGTTCAGCAATGAAGGCAAAGTATTCATCGTTTTCAACTTCTTCATCGAGAAGTTTTTCGATATACGCATATTCGATAGTGTGCATTGGTACGTTTAAATCAAATCCAGCAGTTGAGATAATCAAAATCAATGGATTGTCTAACTGGCCTTGACCAGACTCAAGAAGTTCAATCATCTCATTAGTTTTAGATGCTGCAAACTCGTCCAAGATACCAACATATGGTTCAAATCCATCGACTGCACCAGTTTCGCGACTCAATGCACGCACATAGCTTTCATCATTCAAATTACGTAGTTCATCTCGTACTACTTTTGTAGCCTTTCTGATATCTGAATTTTGACTTCTTAATGCTTCCAACTGCTTACGGATCATATCGTAAGCAATTCTTGCTTGTGAACGGTCATTCGCTGTACAAAACAACTGTCTACTCATTGCAGGGTTTCGACCAAACAAAAACTCATATAAGGCAATACCTGCTACTAAGATTGTCTTACCGTTCTTTCTAGCCAAGCTGATTAAAGCTTTTTTGAACCGTCTGATAGATGTATCGGACTTTTTTCTCCAACCATACAGACTACTCAAAATAAACTTTTGAAAATCTGCCAGCGGATATGGTTTGCCCGTTTTGACATCGGGGAGCATTTCGATAAAATCTATTGGATTTTTTGCTTTGTCAGGCAAGTAAATATATGGAAAGTCTTCATCATCCATACGCTTTAAATCTCTTAAATGGCGCTTACAAGCTTTTATAACTTTCTTACTAGCTATGATTTCTCCATTTACAACTCTTGAAGCGTATTGATAAGCTATATCTTCCATTGTTTCACCTCCTAACTACCAAATTTATCGAAAATACTCTCTTTCTTTTCTTCAACTTGTGGCACGAATAACTTCATGCGACTGTCAACTGTCAATCCTAATTGTGATGCTGCTTTTGTTAAGTTAGTAGTCGCACGTTCCAGGCTATACAACATCTTATTAGGCAACACCTTACCATTATCTGTTTCAATCACATACCCTTCTTTTTGCAATCCACGAGATATTTCTTTGTAGACTGCATACCAAGTGCAGTAACTTTCTAATACAGCTCTATCTAGGTTTCTGAGGGGTAGCTTTCTCAAATCTTCAATCACGCGCTTATATTCAGCTTTAGCAATTGGATCAAAGTGTTTTGGTGGTGTCAGTTGCAATGCTTCCAAACCATCAGAAGCCTTTTCTTGTATGGTTTTTCTTGCAATCTTTTCTTCTTTCGTCAAATGACTTTTAGTAGTTTCCACTATCTTCATTTTTCGTCCCAAATCGACCACCTCCTTTCTTATTTTATGGGGTCTCAAAATTTCAAAAACGGAATTTTTCGCACAGAAGAGGGCGGCGTTCTAGAATCCGAACAATACCTACCCCCGTTTAAAACAAAAGGGGGTATTTCCGTACATTTTACAGCGTATTCCCGACCGATTTGCCCTTTTGTATTCTGTTTTTGTTCGCTTTTTGATAACATTTTTAATGTTTTAGCACACAATCAATACGAATACTTCTCTTTAATTGCTTTCTTATCATTACATTTCTTACAACTTGCTTGAAGATTGTTTCGATCTAATCTTTTCGACCAGTCTTGCTTCACGCTAACGATGTGGTCTGTCATTGTAGCTTCATCTCCACACATAGCACAGATATAATTTGCTTCAAGTAATACTTGTTGACTTGTTCGCTTCCAGATTGATGAGTTATAGAACCTCTTCACATCCTTATCATACTTCCAACGGGTACGATTGTAATTCGTGTATTCCTCGTTACGGCTATCGTAGTCTACAGCAGTTCTCTTGCCATTTAAAATAGTAATTCTCTTTGGTTTCATCGCACTCCTTTTAAAGCCCATAAAAAAACCACACAATAATTGTGTGACTTCATGTAAGACCTCTCATGAGAATAGCGGGATTTGCACCCACTGGCATCCATGCCGATGTCGACTAATCGGCTTATGCAAAGATTACAGTACGTAAATTCTAAGACTATAACCTTATCTCTCCTGCGAGAGACCTATTATTCCCAAAAGTGAATAGACGGAAACAGAGACAGAGAAGATAGAAACAAAACTAGAGGAGGCAAATCACCGTGCAACGTTATCTCGTACCGTCTATTCGATACTATCATAATAACACTTTAAAACTATCATTTACTATCATTATTATCAAAAGTGTTAGTAATTTCTTGAATAGCTTTATCCCTTGCCCGTTGTATCGTCGCATTACTACAATTTAGCCTTCTTTGAACTTCATCCCAAGATAGACCATCGATATAAAGTAATCGCATAACAATATTTTGAATCGGATCAATAAGATTCTCAATCGCTTTGATTAAGTCATCTTGCTCTTGATATTCTTGTTCTATCTTCTTGTAGATTTCATTAATCTTATCAACCACTCTAATATTCATATCTTCAGTCTGATTGTCGTTCGATGGTGACTTAGGCATACTATCGAATGACTGCCCTTTAATTATTCCAGACCTGAGACTAATGATTTCATGATGCAAGGACTTGATTTTAATATTCACATAAGGCAGTCGTTTTAAACGTTTCTTAATATCAATCAACTTATCCCTCCCCTATCAAAACATTCATAGGCAAATTGAAGTAGGTCGCTACATCCTCCACTTGATACAAGTTAGGTCTTGTCTTACATGCTTCCCATTTATAAATATATGCTTGACCGTATCCTAAAATGTCACCTAGCGCCTCTTGTGACAATTTACTATCTTTGCGTTTCTGTTTTAGCATAAAAGCAAAACGTTGTCTTTGTTTATCATTTAATCTTTGCTCGTAGTTCATCTGGTAAGTCCTCCCATTTTACAAAACTACCATCAATCCAGCGACCTTTACGGTCTTTAATTTCTTGGTAAGCCAGTTCAAAGCATTCATCAAAATCATATCCAAGATTTTTGAGATACCCAATGCAGCGTACTAGATTGTGTCTGCACATTTCTTTACTTGCAAATCCTTGAGACAGTTGAAACTCACTAATATTTGCATTGATTGAGATTAATGTTTCTGTAATTTCTTTCTTTCGTAAACTACCAGATAATTTGAAAATCTGATTGACATCTTCTTTAATGAGTAATGCCAATCCTACAATAACGACTGCACAATCTCCGATGCTATCTTTGGTCACTTTCTCATTCTTCTTGAGATACCCAGCACATAACTCACCGAACTCTTCACTAAGCTTGAGTGACTGTTTATCTAATCGTCCACCATTTTCTAAGTCACGATCAATAAACCATTGCTTTACATTCTCTAGTGTGTTCATAATTCAATATTATCTCCTATCTGTGTATGATTATATTTCTGCTCACTCACCACAAAAACATTCCCATTTACCGTGATAGTGAAAAGACTTCCGATTTTTTTCTTTTCCGTAATCTTGCCAGTGATAACGTATTTACTATCAGCATGATAAACTAGCAAGGGTTTCTCTTGCTCATCTATAATCGACCGCTGCATGAATAATAGACAAGTCGTGAGTAAGGCATAGCCGATTAAAAAGCGTTTCATTCTGGAACCTCCAAAAGCTCCTGATTTTCGTAGACATTGCCGATGATTTCTCTTGAATTAGCCACATTACATAATCGTTCAAAATTGTTGTATCTAATCAAGCTATTCACAAACATTCCTAAATCTTCTCTATATTCGATAAATCCGTTTAACAAACCATCTTTTGTACCTAAAATATCTTTCTCGTATATCTCCCGTAAATTTTTATCAAACATCCCTGTGAAACGTCCTACTGATTCTATACTTACAGGACACCAAGAACCTATAGTAATGTATTGTTCATTAGCTTCTACCACTTCGTTGATAATAAATGCTCTTCCTCTATCTTCAATCAAATGTCCGTATTGCCATTCTCCTTTGCTGTTTTCGTCAATGGATAACCCTCTGAATTTTGGTATCATCTTGCACCTCCCAGGAAATTATTAACAATATTTTGCTGTTTAGTATCGATTATTTTATTTCTATAATTCAATATTGGAGCCATAACATCATTTATCAATGTAGGTTTCAAAATGATTTCATTTGTGTTCGAAAATCTTTTACCATCGATTTTGATTTTGATGTCATAACCGTTTACGATATGTTCAAGGTCGTTCTTAGACAAGGAGATTTCAAATTTACTCATTCTTCTACCTTCTACTTTTCAAGTTTCTCAATTTCACGCTCAACTAGTTCTCTACGTTTTGCAATTCTTCTAGTTTTTGAGCGTCTAATGCTTTTTTGATGATCTCAAGTCGTTCAATATTCATCTGAAATTTATCTAGAGAGTCAACTTTGCGAGCGTATTCTCTAAAATTATGCGCCCATTCCCATTCCTCAAAACATCAAATCTTTCATTTTCCCACCTCTTCCTTCGCATACTGTAACCATACAAGACTTTCATATAAAGTCCTTGCTTTTATTTTAATGTTATTCAATTCATAGGCACTCAAGGATTCGGATTGAGTTAATACCTTTACTTGTATTTCTGTGATTGCTAAACCAATTTCTTTTGATTTTTCCATCACTCCACCTCCTCAACCGTGAATTTAATTCGATGGCTTCCGATGTTGAAGAAGTTATCAACAGATATTTTCTTTTCACTTGATACAATTTTCATTGCAGCTTCCATCACTTTTTGACCAAATAAAAATTGATTTTCAAAAAATCGTTTTTCAAGCTCATCTAATTTTTGATAAGGCGATATGTACTTTTGTTCAACCGCCATTTCTTCTTCAAATTTTTTCTTTTCTTCTTCTGGAGATAACGAATGATTA
>ERZ773074.258-NODE-258-length-24190-cov-4.495504_pt1 | contig 24190 bp, 18 predicted proteins | sample MGYA00580615_ERZ773074 | MGnify/ENA primary metagenome ERZ773074 (study PRJEB29015, sample SAMEA2738126) | human oral metagenome | biome: human oral; feature: human-associated habitat; material: saliva | place: China | collected 2160 ...
TGCCTGGTCTTTAAGACTACGTGCGTAGACAGAGAAAAGCCACTACGTGAAGGCGCTTTTTTCTTTGCGAGAACAATGCTTTTTCCTCCGCTGGATAATGAGGAATACGCGCGATAAGACAAAGGGCTTGCGTGTCTCTTCGGAGAGGTATATCGGGGATCTGGGTGCGCAATGCCTTAGCTCTCTGAATCGAGGGCAGGACTCGCGGCAACAGTCTCATGAAGAGGTAGGCCTCTGTCATGCCAGACACCCCATCGCTATTTGTCACTCCCCCCCTCTCCAAACCTCTTATAGAATAGACCTTTGTAGGAGAGTAAAACCAACCGATACAGGTACATCTGAGGAGTATGAGAAGGCCTATGAATCCGTCTATGAAGTGAGAGGATGATCATGTGATGGTCTTCCGCTATTTTTGCAGGCGAAGGAGATGGTGGGAGAGCTCCCTACTTCGGCCTCTCACCCCTCCCCTATACATTAATATATAATGGATAAGATCCCTACCCAGCATATAGGACTGACCGCCGAGCAGGCACACGAGAGCCGGCTACAACACGGTAGCAATGAGCTGACACCCCGCCCACACACCTCACGCTGGAAGCTTTTCCTCGAGAAATTCGAGGATCCCATCATCATCATCCTACTCATCGCCATGGTCCTCTCCCTCCTCTCGGCCTGCTATGAGTATTTCATCACGAAGACAGATCTCACAGGAGCTGAATTCTTTGAGCCCATCGGAGTCTTCTTAGCGATCCTACTTTCCACAGGCATAGCTTTCTACTTCGAGCTGAAGAGCGAGAAGGAGTTCGAGCTTCTGAGTCAGGTAGGCGACGAGGTGCGCTACAAGGTCATGCGCGATGGTGAGATCATACAGATCCCGAAGCGCGAGATCGTCGTCGGCGACCTGCTCTATCTGGAGACGGGGGAGGAGATTCCAGCCGATGCTGAGCTCCTTGAGGCTGTCACACTCTCCGTAGATGAGTCAACCCTCACGGGTGAGCCGATGACAACCAAGAGCATACGCCCTGAAGATCAAGACAGCGAAGCCACTTACCCGACCAATTATATATGTCGTGGCACGACCATCCTCGAGGGACATGCCGTCTGTCGCGTACAAGTCGTCGGAGATGCGACCGAACAGGGGAAGATCTTCGAGGGCATTCAGATAGATGCCTCCGTAGAGACTCCACTGAATCGGCAGCTTGATCACCTCAGCAGTCTCATAGCACGAGTCAGCTATATCCTCGCAGCGCTCGTCCTCGTAGGCAGTACCCTGATCTATGCTCACGATGGGGGCTTTGCAGCTCCATGGGATGCTACACTCGCCTACTTCCTCGGCAAGATCATGCTCGCCGTGACGGTCATTGTCGTCGCGGTCCCCGAGGGGCTACCAATGAGTGTGAGCCTCTCTCTGGCCTATAGCATGCGTAGCATGATGCGTAGCAACAACCTCGTCCGCCGTATGCACGCCTGCGAGACGATGGGGGCTATCACCGTCATCTGCACCGACAAGACGGGGACGCTCACAGAGAATCGCATGCGCGTCGAGAGCTTCTTCAGCGAAGCCTCTACTGAGGCACAAAGCCTTCTCCCCGAAGCCATAGCAGCCAACACAACTGCCTTCGTCAATACACACGACCAGCAGCACCCCGAGGTCATGGGTAATCCTACCGAAGGAGCCCTCCTTCTTTGGATACGAGAGCAAGCGTACGACTACCTCACCCTTCGTGACTCCGCCCCTATCATCCGACAGCTCCCCTTCTCGACAGAGCGTAAGTACATGGCGACTTTAATTCAGTCTGCAATGCTGGAGGGGAAGGCTGTACTCTATGTCAAGGGGGCACCAGAGATTCTGCTCAGCCTATGTAATCTTCCTACGGAAGTACGTACCCGCTACGAAGCTCAACTACAGCAGTACCAGTCACGTGCTATGCGAACGCTCGCTCTTGCCTACCGCATAGTCGAGAGTCCGACAGATCAAGAGAAGCCTCTTGATGAGCTGATCAAAGAAGGACTACAGCTACAAGGGATCTTCGGCATCATGGATCCCGTGCGTAGCGAAGTGCCCGAGGCTATCCAGCAGTGCCGAGAGGCTGGTATTGGTGTAAAGATCATCACAGGGGATACCTCTGGCACGGCTAAAGAGATCGCCCGACAGATCGGTCTCTGGGGAGAAAGCTCTACCGACGATGAGCTCATCACGGGGGCAGAATTTGAGGCCCTCACAGACGACGAAGCCAAGGCTCGACTTACTCGTCTTAAGATCATGGCGCGCGCACGCCCTATGGACAAGGAGCGCCTCGTACGCCTGCTCCAAGAGTCGGGCGAAGTCGTGGCCGTCACCGGAGATGGGACCAACGATGCCCCTGCCCTCAATAGAGCACATGTCGGGCTGTCGATGGGCGACGGTACGGCGGTAGCTAAGGAAGCCAGCGATATCACCATCCTCGACAGCTCGTTTGCCAGCATCGCGCAGGCTGTTCTATGGGGGCGTTCACTGTACCTGAATATCCAGCGCTTCATCCTATTCCAGATGACGATCAATGTCGTGGCATGCCTCACCGTCCTTATAGGAGCCTTCCTCGGCAAGGAATCGCCCCTCACCGTGACACAGATGCTCTGGGTGAACCTCATCATGGATACCTTCGCATCGCTGGCGCTGGCCTCCCTACCCCCCAGCCCTCATCTTATGAAGGAGCATCCACGCAGGGCCTCTGCTGGGATCATCACACCGCAGCTCGCACGACAGATATTCGGAGTCGGTGGCCTATTCCTCCTTCTGCTCTTTGCTCTACATTATATACTGGAGCACTTGGACCTCACGACGGGACAGTGGGCCGAGGGGAAGGATCAACTGACGGCACTCGACCTATCCGTATTCTTCACCACCTTTGTCTTTCTTCAGCTGTGGAATATGTTCAACGCAAAAGCATTCCACTCGGGCCGCAGTGCATTTGCGGGCATAGATCGGGCACGCTACTTCCTGCTGATCACAGCTGTCATCCTCGTAGGGCAGTTCTTAATTACTACCTTTGCATACGATTTCTTCCAGATAGCTCCTCTCCCATTCAGCTACTGGATCGCACTTCTCATAGTCACTAGCCCAGTACTCTGGATCGGTGAGTTGGGGCGTCTCATCGCCCGCCTCACTGGACGGCTTCGTGCATAAGTAAGCAGATTGCAGTTCCTACTCCGATGATATGTAGTTCACTCCACCGCCCCCTGTGTACCCTTCTCTTGGGGATAGGGCTTCTCGCCACCTCTTGTCAGCAGGGCGAGCAGCGGTCTACCCGACTCCAGATCGCTACGACGATAGCACCAGCAGCTCAGGTCATTACGGAGATCGCTGATAGCTTAGTCACGGTGACGACACTACTCCCCCAGGGGAATAATCCCGAGAATTACGAGCCTACACCACAGGCCATCCAAGCACTCGCCTCCAGCGCAGCCTACTTCTATATGGGTGATCTGGGCTTTGAGCGTAGTTGGGTGGGGCGTATCCATACGATGCAGCCAGCCCTGCAGCTCGTACGTCTTGATCAGGACTTGGTAGGGCCTGCACATCACCACAGCAGCACCTCCACTCATCTTCACGACCCACACTACTGGACAAGTGTACGCGGGCTTCAGTCTATGGGGAAGAGCATATACAGCTCTCTCTGCCGTATTGACACGACGCACCGAGCACAATATAATGCGGGTTACCAGCGCTTCATCCAGCGCCTGGAGCACGTAGAGCATACGATAAAAGAGCAACTCTCCGATATTCCCTCGCGTGCCTTCGTCATCTACCATCCATCCCTCTCTGAGTTCGCAGAGGAGTATGGTCTCAAGCAGCTCGTCATCGAGCAAGATGGCAAGGAGCCTACGCCTCAGCATATACAAGCACTCATCGAAGAGGCTGGGAAGCTGGGGGTACGCATAGTCTTCATCCAGCAGGAGTTTGACTCCAAGCTCATCGAGAGCATTGCGAATGAGCTCGGTGCCCGTATGGTCGTCATCAACCCACTGGGAGGGGACTGGGAGGAGCAACTTCTACTCATCGCTCGTGCACTGAGCGATACCACCTCATCTATCCCGACTCGATGACCTTCCCTATGCAACCACTCTTAGAGCTACGTGATGCGACCCTCGGCTATCCCGACAAGGTCGTACTTGAGCACCTCGACTGGTGCGTGCGTCGTGGTGAGCGCTGGGCTATCACGGGACCGAATGGCAGCGGTAAGACCACCCTTATGCGTACTCTGCTGGGGCTCATCCCGCTACAAGCTGGACAGCTCCTCCGCTACGACCGTGAGGGCCATACTACCGACCAGCTGGTCGCCAGCTACCTTCCACAGATCAATCAGATCGATCGCCACTTCCCCATCCACGTCTACGAGGTCATTGACTCTGGTCTCCCTAAAGGCACCACGGGGCGCAGTGTGCGTAGAGAGCAGGTAGAGAAGCTCGCAGAAGCCATCGGGCTCACGCACCTCCTCCAGCTGCCCATCGGCAAGCTCAGCGGTGGTCAACTCCAGCGAGCTCTGCTCGGTCGTGCGCTGGCATCTAATCCCGAGCTTCTGATCCTCGACGAGCCACTCAGCTTCCTTGACAAGTCTTATAAGGAAAGCTTCGAGTCGCTACTGGAGCAAGTCGTACGCCCCGAGACGACGATGCTCATGGTCACCCACGACCTCCACCAAGCCAAGTCCGAGTACTGGCAGACCCTTACCCTCGGACGCTTCGAATAGACTTATGAATAAGAAAGCCTATCCACTCGCTCTACTATTCCTCCTCACGGCTCTCCCCTCTGAAGCGCAGAGTGTAGCCGATACGCTCAGCTACACGGCGGCAAACACATATCGTCCCGACACGCTGAGCAATGCACAGAAAACGAATCAACTCCTTCTACAGGGGGCGCTCAGTGCAGCTCCACTCGTAGGTATCGGAGTGATGCAGAATATCCACAACGAGCAGATACGCACGATACGCTACGGGCACTACCCTCACTTCCGCCATCACTACGATGACTACCTCCAGTTCGCTCAATTAGCAGCCCAACTTGGGCTACGCTTTGCCGGTGTGGAGGGTACAAGTAAATCACCCTGGCAGGTGCTCACAGCTGATGCTGCCGCAACGGCTACTATGCTCGCTGTCACCTCGGCGATTAAGTACACCGCCCGTGTAAGACGCCCTGACGGATCGTCTCGAAACTCCTTCCCCTCTGGGCATACTGCTATGGCCTTTACCTCAGCTACGCTACTGAGCTTGGAGTATGGCGAGCGCTATCCTTGGCTTCCTCCCGTAAGCTACGGACTGGCCTCTATCACGGGGCTGGGGCGAATCCTCAATAACCGCCACTGGATCGGTGATGTCGTCACGGGGGCTGGACTTGGCATCCTCTCAGGACACATCGGCTACTGGATAAGCGATCGCCTCTTCGGTAGCACAGGACGTCAACTAAAGTACTACAATGAGGAGCCTACTCCTCACCTCCGTCTCTATGCCCCCATTACGCTAAGCGCTACCCCTTCGCAGGGTGAAGGTACATGGAGCCTCCAGGGGCGACATGCTGCGCTGGGCATCGAGTACACTCCCCCACAGTGGCCTCTATACCTAAAGGGGAATGTGGGTCTATCTACCTTCCGCGCTCAGGAGGGAGGCGATGGTCTGGGGCGCAGTGCTCAAGACCGCTACCTATCCCTACGCTTAGGCCTCGGGCGTGACCTACGCCTATGGCGAGGCTTTCATATCTCGGCATCCGCCTCGGCTGCACTTCGCAAGCACGTAGGGCGGGCTACTACATTCCCAGCCCATGAGCCTGCGCTGTATATGCCCGCAAGCTCGGTAGGCATGGGTATCGAATTGGCGCCTCGCTGGCGCTTCACGAAGGAGCTTGGTCTGCGCCTACCCCTCGGGCTGGACTACTATCCTTCGTCCTATCACCTGACTACCCCTCAGCGGACCTACGGACTCAGTCCCGTCTCGTTCTATGGGGGCACGGCGCTGGAGGTCTACCTCTGATCCCTCCTCGCCCTTTACTCACTTACAATCCTATTATTCTATGAGTTGGTATTACCTCATGCCCGTGATCTTTGTCTTAGGGATCATAGGTATTGCTCTGGAGGAGCAGATCAAGATCAACAAGACCGCGACGGCACTCCTTACCTCCGTTGTCCTCTGGGCGATCCTCCTCATCGACACGGATATCGCTGCAGTGACTGCAGGCTTCCGTCAGTTCGTTGCCTCCTTCCCTCATGCTCCAGCAGAGGACTTAGGCGTATCGGACTACCTATCCTTTAAGCTCACAGAGCACCTCGGCGACGTCTCGAGTACGCTCTTCTTCGTCCTCAGCTCGATGGTCCTTGTGAATACGATCGATACCTACGGGGGCTTCAAGTCCGTGGCTAAGATCGTCGCTACGACGAATAAGCGTGCGCTGCTGTGGCGTGTAGCTATCGCCTCGTTCTTCTTCTCGGCATTCCTCGACAACCTCGCTGCCGCGATCGTCATCATCGCTATCCTGCGTCGCCTTGTCCCCGACACCACGGACCGAATGAAGTATGCCTGTATCAGCATCATCGCCTGTAATGCAGGGGGCTCTTGGTCGCCTATCGGTGATGTGACGACCCTCTTGCTGTGGAACAACAGTCGTATCACACCATACTACCAGATCTTCCATCTCGTCATCCCCGCCTTCGTGAACATGGTGGTCCCTACCCTCCTGGCGCACTACTTCCTCTTTAAGAAGAATGCTCAGCTGCGTGCCCTACCAGATGTTCCCGAAGACTCACTGGATGATATCCTCCCTCAGCATGCGCGTATCATCGTCCTCGTCCTGGGGATCGTCTCGCTGATGCTCGTACCTATCTGGCAGACCTTCTTCGATGTACCCGCCTTCATGGGGGTTATCTTTGGTCTGGTCATCGTATGGATCTACACTGAGCTGATGTTCTTCCGCTTCAAGAAGCGCCTTGAGAATGCAACTGAGCTCCGTGTCACGACCCTCCTCAATCATGCTGACCTCACTACGATCTTCTACTTCCTCGGCATCCTAATGTCCGTGGCAGCACTGATCGAAGGCGGACAACTCGCCGCAGCCTCCACTCGCGTCACAGCCCTCATTCCCAATACGGGTCTGCTCGCTGCTATCATCGGGGTACTCTCCTCCATGCTGGACAACGTTGCCCTCGTGGCCGCTGTCCTCGGTATGTATCCGCTGGAGACATCGGGGGCGATCACACCCTTCGTCGTCAATGGCTCCTTCTGGGTCTTCCTCGCCTACTGTGCCGTCACAGGTGGTAGCCTGCTGATCATCGGTTCGGCGACAGGGGTTACAGTGATGGGGCTCGAGGGGATCAGCTTCGGCTACTACTTCAAGCGCTTCAGTCTGCTTGCTCTTGCCGGCTATATCTCTGGGGCAGTAGTCTACCAGCTCATCTCGCTCATCTTTTAGCTTCAATTTGGCTAAAAAGCATACCATACACAGGGAGCGGGTGACCTTCTTCTCCGAGGGAAGAAGGTCACCCGCTCCCTCTTTTTTTCTATAGCACCATTATACATAATATATATAGCATCAATAGCTCCATTTACCAATAGGATAACACGGCTAAGCAATTTCACTACCTTTGCCCTTAGATAATCTCTAATCACTCATTACATTTAATTCATTACCAAGAATAATGAAGAAGTTCATCCTCGCTGCAGCGTGTATCTTCGCGCTCGGCACTAGCCTCTCCGCCCAAAGCCCCGCCAAGACGGACTCAGTAAAGAAGGAAGCTACAGCCAAATGCTGCTCAGGCAAGAGCAAGCAGTGTGACTGCAAAGCAGGTGCAGCCTGCTCGACACCCGAAGGAGCTAAGGTATGCGAAGCACACCACGCTGCAGTACAAGACTCGACAAAGTCCTGCTGCAAAGCTGAAGGCAAGCACTCGAAGGACAGCAAAAAATCTTGCTGTAAGCGCCAAGATATGACGAAGCAAGACTCCACGAAGTCTTGCTGTAAGAAGAAGTAAATCACTTCCACAGATCTATCTCTTCTAAGAAGAGGACGGCGCCCTGCCCGCACATCTGTGCGAGCAGGGCGTTTCCTTTTGGAATCGGGCAAGAGCTTGGCATCAGCCCTCTCCTATAGGCTATTCTGAAGCACATCCCTGAAGGGGTAGTATCAACCTATATTGGTCGATGGGCTGACCAATATAGGTCAGCGTGCGAAGCTATATAGCTCACAGCGTCGACCTATATAGGTCGGAGCAGCAAGCAATATAGGTTCACACCTCTACAAGTACAGGGGGAGAATATCAGAGAGGAACGACATTCAGCTTCTTAGGGGACTATCTCACCGAAGTATCTACTTTTTCGTGGTAGAAACAGACACGATATACCCCTCGCATTTTGATACGGAGCCGCTACACTCTTTACACTACGGAGGTGAAATAACAAGAAAAAGGTTAACTTTGCAGGCGAAAATGGTGCCCCATCGGTGGGACGTGGATAGATTTGAGATGCTTGCAACCACGAGAAAAAATGCTAAACCCGTCGTCCAGATAGAGCCAATACCTTAGCTCCCATCCCTTACGACAGACTTAGCGCTTCGACCTTGGTTGCCACCATAGAGCAGCTGAGGTCTTTTCGCATCCACCCAAGGGCACGGGACATATTTAACCAACCCATTCAATCAATATAAGATGAGTTATCTCTTCACCTCTGAGTCCGTCTCAGAAGGACATCCCGACAAAGTAGCCGACCAGATCTCGGACGCCATCCTTGATCACTTCATGGCGCTCGACCCGCACTCCAAGGTAGCGTGCGAGACGCTCGTCACGACGGGGCAGGTCGTGCTGGCAGGCGAAGTCAAGAGCGATGCCTATGTAGAGCTGCAGGACATCGCGCGTGACGTCATCCGCGAGATCGGCTACAACAAGAGCGCTTACTGCTTCGATGCCGATAGCTGCGGCGTACTCTCAGCCATCCATGGTCAGAGTGCCGACATCAACCGCGGGGTCGAGCGCACCGCTCCCGAGGAGCAGGGTGCAGGGGACCAGGGTATCATGTTCGGCTATGCTTGCCGTGAGACCCCCTCTCTGATGCCTCTTACCCTCGATCTCTCCCATGCCCTCCTGGAGGAGCTCGCTCACATTCGCAAGGAAGAGCTTCACCTCATGCCCTACCTCCGCCCCGACGCTAAGAGCCAGGTGACGGTAGAGTACTCTGAGGAAGGTAAGCCCCTACGTATCGACACGATCGTCATCAGCACCCAGCACGACGACTTCATCCAGCCTGCTGATGCGACTGCCGAAGCACAGGCTATCGCTGATGCTGAGATGCAGGCACGCATCACGGAGGATATCCGTCGCGTACTCCTGCCCCGTGTCTTAGCGCGCTACCCTGAGGATGTACAGCGTGCTTTCGACAGCGAGACGAAGCTTTTAGTCAACCCCACGGGTAAGTTCGTCATCGGTGGTCCCCACGGAGATACTGGTCTCACGGGGCGTAAGATCATCGTCGACACCTACGGTGGTAAGGCTGCCCATGGTGGTGGTGCCTTCTCGGGTAAGGACCCCTCTAAGGTAGACCGCTCTGCAGCCTATGCAGCTCGCCATATCGCGAAGAACCTCGTCGCTGCTGGCGTCGCTGACGAAGTACTCGTACAGCTCGCCTACGCCATCGGGGTCGCTGAGCCGATCAGCATCTTCGTCAATACGAATGGGACAAGTCACGTCTCCCTCAGCGATGCAGAGATCGCTAAGCTTGTAGACGAGGTATTTGACCTCCGTCCCTATGCTATTGAGCAACGCCTCAAGCTCCGTGCTCCTATCTATCGTGAGACAGCCAGCTACGGACACTTCGGCCGTGAGCCTCGCAAGGTCACGAAGTACTTCTCTACGAATAGCCGTGGCAATGTCGCCCACGAAGTAGAGCTCTTCACCTGGGAGAAGCTGGACTACGTAGACACGCTCCGCCAGCGCTTCGGTCTCTAATCCCCCCTACCGGCACCGCCTCACCCCTCTCGCTACCACTTCGATCGTGGAGCAAGGGGCGAGGCGGTTCCGCTTTTTTAGCTATCTTTGCGTGCAAAGCAGAGCTAAAGAGGCCCTGCGTAGCATCACTAATCACGTCAATGATACTGAGGTCTTCGCTCCCCACGAGCGACACAAGATATAAGAAAGCCGTATGTCAAGCTCTGCTTGGTAGACGGCTTTTCTCTTTATAAAAGCCTCGAGCAATCCCTTCTACACTCCATTCTCACAAAGTATCCATCCTATGCAAGACTACAAGAGAGCTACCCTAATCCTCGATGACGGCAGCCGCTTCGAGGGGTATTCCTTCGGCTACGAAGCCCCCGTAGCAGGCGAGGTCGTCTTCAACACCGCCATGACGGGCTACACCGAGAGCTTTACGGACCCCAGCTACCGAGGCCAGATCCTCGTGATGACCTATCCGCTGGTGGGCAACTACGGGGTCCCCTCTCCCAAGCACGATGAAAATGGTATAGCCTTCTTCCGCGAGAGCGATGAGATACATCCCTTGGGGATCATCGTCTCCGACTACTCCGAGGAGTACAGCCACTGGAACTCCGAGGGCTCGCTCGGTGACTGGCTCCGTCGTGAGAAGGTCTTCGGTCTCACGGGGATTGATACGCGTGAGCTGGCTAAGACCCTTCGCGAAAAGGGCTCGATGAAGGGGAAGATTCTTCTCGAGGGCTGCGAAGATATCCCGTTTGATGACCCCAACGCACGTAATCTTGTAGCTGAAGCTTCTCCCAAGGAAGTCACGATCTATGGTAACGGTCCTAAGAAGGTCGTGCTCGTAGACTGCGGCGCAAAGAACAATATTGTCCGCAACCTCATCCGTCCAGAGATCACGCTCTACCGCGTACCCTGGGACTATGACTTCAATCAGATCGACTTCGACGGACTCTTCCTCTCGAATGGCCCTGGCGACCCCAATAAGTGCAGTGTCACCGTCGAGCATATCCGCAAGGCCTTCGCTAAGGAGAAGCCTATCTGCGGGATCTGCATGGGCAATCAGCTCCTCGCCGCTGCTGCGGGAGCAAAGATCAGCAAGATGAAGTACGGACACCGTAGCCACAACCAGCCCGTACGCGAGGTAGGTACGAACCGCTGCTTCATCACCAGCCAAAATCATGGCTATGCCGTAGATGCCTCCACTCTCGGCGAGGGCTGGCGTGAGAAGTATGTCAACCTCAATGACGGCACGAACGAAGGGATCTGCCACGAGCGCCTCCCCTTCTTCTCTGCTCAGTTCCACCCCGAGGCCTGCAGTGGCCCGACCGATACGCTCTTCATCTTCGAGGAGTTCCTCAACCTGCTTTAATTACCCCTCCCAATAGCACGAGACTATGATCGACAAGAATAAGATACAGAAGGTACTGCTCCTCGGATCGGGAGCGCTGAAGATCGGTGAAGCTGGTGAGTTCGACTACTCCGGCTCACAGGCACTCAAGGCCATGCGCGAAGAGGGGATACGCACCGTACTCGTCAACCCCAACATCGCCACGGTACAGACCTCCGAAGGCATTGCTGACGAGATCTACTTCCTCCCCGTCACCCCCTTCTTCATCGAGAAGGTCATCGAGAAGGAGCGCCCACAGGGCATCCTCCTTGCCTTCGGTGGACAGACAGCCCTCAACTGCGGTGTAGCGCTCCACCAGAGCGGTGTCCTCGAGAAGTACAATGTTGAAGTACTGGGTACGCCCGTTGAGGCTATCATGAATACCGAAGACCGTGACCTCTTCGCTCGCAAGCTCGATGAGATCAGTGTCAAGACGATCCAGAGCCATGCCGTAGAGACTACCGAAGATGCGCGCCGTGCAGCCCAAGAGCTGGGCTACCCCGTCATCATCCGTGCCGCCTACGCTCTCGGAGGCTTGGGAAGTGGCTTCTGCGACAACGAAGCTGAGCTTGACGAACTGTGTAGCAAGGCATTCGCCTTCTCCCCTCAGGTCCTCGTAGAGAAGAGCCTCAAGGGCTGGAAGGAGGTTGAGTACGAGGTCGTCCGTGACTGCTACGACAACTGTATCACCGTCTGTAATATGGAGAACTTCGACCCGCTCGGTATCCACACGGGTGAGAGTATCGTCGTCGCTCCCTCGCAGACGCTGACGAATAACGAATACCACAAGCTCCGCGAGATCGCCATCCGTATCGTGCGCCACATCGGCATCGTCGGGGAGTGTAATGTGCAGTACGCCCTCGACCCCGAGAGCGAAGACTATCGCGTCATCGAAGTCAATGCACGCCTATCACGCTCCTCGGCCTTGGCCTCTAAGGCTACGGGCTATCCTCTGGCCTTCGTCGCTGCTAAGCTTGGCTTAGGCTACGGCCTCTTCGAGCTGAAGAACTCCGTGACGCGCACTACCCCCGCCTTCTTCGAGCCTGCACTGGACTATGTCGTGTGCAAGATCCCTCGCTGGGACTTAGGGAAGTTCCACGGCGTATCTCGCGAGCTCGGCAGTAGCATGAAGTCCGTCGGGGAAGTCATGGCTATCGGCCGCACCTTCGAGGAAGCGATGCAGAAGGGCCTGCGCATGATCGGCCAAGGCATGCACGGCTTCGTAGGCAACAACACGAAGGAAGTCCCCGCTGATGAGCTGGATAAGGCACTCAAGGCACCCACCGACACGCGTGTCTTCGCCATCAGTCAGGCTCTGCACGCAGGATATACTATCGAGCAAATCCATGCGCTGACGAAGATCGACTGCTGGTTCCTCGACAAGCTCCAGAGTATCGTCCGCACCTCCCAGCGCCTCGGCGAAGTCGCTGCTATTGATAAGCTCCCTTACGAGCTCCTGCTTCGCGCCAAGCGTCAGGGCTTCTCCGACTTCCAGATCGCACGCTTCGTCCTCGCTGCTAAGGGCGTGAAGGCTGGGGACAAGGAAGCCCTTGCCGTGCGCTCCCAGCGCAAGCAGCTGGGCATCGTCCCCGTCGTCAAGCAGATCGATACGCTTGCAGCCGAATATCCCGCAGAGACGAACTACCTCTACCTCACTTATAGCGGCACACACAGCGATATCAACTATGAGGGAGACGGACGCTCCGTCGTCGTCCTCGGCTCAGGGGCTTACCGCATCGGGAGCTCGGTAGAATTCGACTGGTGTGGAGTCAATGCCCTGCAGACGATCCGCGAGCAAGGCTACCGCTCGGTGATGATCAACTATAACCCCGAGACCGTCAGCACGGACTACGATATCACCGACCGTCTGTACTTCGATGAGCTAACCTTCGAGCGCGTGCTTGACATCCTTGATCTGGAGACGCCACGCGGTGTCATCCTCTCTACGGGCGGACAGATCCCCAACAACCTCGCTCTCAAGCTCCACTCACAGCGCATCCCCATCCTCGGGACGCAGGCTGAGGACATCGATAATGCAGAGGACCGTCACAAGTTCTCCGCCATGCTCGACGAGCTCGGCATCGACCAGCCCCGCTGGCAGGAGCTGACGAGCCTCTCGGATATCGACCAGTTCATCGCCGAGGTTGGCTTCCCCGTCTTAGTGCGTCCCAGCTACGTCCTCTCGGGGGCAGCGATGAATGTCTGCTCCAACCAAGAAGAGCTCTACCGCTTCCTCGAGCTGGCTGCTGATGTATCCAAGGAGCACCCCGTCGTGGTAAGCCAGTTCATCGAGCACGCTAAGGAAGTCGAGATCGACGCCGTAGCCCAGCGTGGCGAGATTGTCGCCTACGCTATCAGCGAGCATATTGAGTTCGCTGGGGTACACTCGGGCGACGCTACGATTCAGTTCCCAGGTCAGAAGCTCTACGTCGAGACGGTACGTCGCATCAAGCGCATCAGCCGCCAGATCGCCGAAGCGCTGCACATCTCGGGGCCGTTCAACATTCAGTTCCTCGCTAAGGGCAACGAGATCAAGGTCATCGAATGTAACCTACGCGCCTCACGCAGCTTCCCCTTCGTGAGCAAGGTGCTGAAGATTAACTTCATCGAGCTCGCCACGCGCATTATGCTCGGGCAGCGAGTCGAGAAGCCTAATAAGAGCGCCTTCGACCTCGACTATGTAGGGATTAAGGCGTCGCAGTTCTCCTTCGCTCGTCTGCAGAAGGCCGACCCTGTGCTCGGCGTCGACATGATGAGTACGGGTGAAGTCGGGTGCCTCGGTGACGACACCAACGAGGCCGTACTGAAGTCAATGCTCTCCGTCGGCTACCGCATCCCCCAGCGCTCCGTCCTCCTCTCCACGGGTGGCTACAAGCAGAAGGTCGACATGCTCGATGCAGCACAGCTCCTGCACAACAAGGGCTATGCGCTCTACGCTACGCAGGGCACGCACGACATGCTGGCTGAGAACGGCATCCCCTCCACGCTGGTCTTCTGGCCTACCGACGAAGGGAAGCAGCCCCAAGCCCTCGATCTGCTGCATGAGCGCAAGATCGACATGGTGGTGAACATCAATAAGAATCTCACCGCTGGCGAGCTCACCAACGGATACCGTCTGCGTCGTGCGGCCATTGACCTCAACATCCCGCTGCTGACCAACGCCCGCCTGGCTTCGGCCTTCATCACCGCCTTCTGCACGCTCCCCATCGAGGATCTGCAGATCAAGAGCTGGGCCGAGTACAAGTAAGCGCAAGGCTCTCCCTAATAACCCATCCCCCTGAAGGCTCCTCGGAGCGCTTCAGGGGGATGGTCTTTCCGACTGGGGAGAGGAAGGAAAAAAGGCGCAGTCATACCCGCAGAGAAGGTGCTGAATATGCGGCGATAAATCTCCGTGCCCACGGCGATAAATTTTCGTATATGCGGAAATATTTTTTCGTATATATGGAAATTTATTTCTGCATATACAGAAATTTCCCTGCGTATATGCGAAAGTTTCTTTGCGCATATACGCAGGGGTTTCCCCAAGCTATGGGCGCTCCTATTCGCCTTCTCTCACGCGATAAAGCGACGGGCATGCGCTCGCTTCGTACTCGCCTCGGTACAACATCAGCCCGCACTGCGAGATGCTCCACGATTGGTAGTATCTTTGCACTGTGAGTCCGCAGAGGCCTCACCGACTACAAGACAATCAAGCAACTTCAAGCTATGCGCATCCTGACCATCATACCCGCCCGCTACGCCTCGACCCGATTCCCTGGTAAGCCCCTCGTAGATATCGGGGGGAAGCCTATGATCATCCGTGTCGTAGAGCGTGCTCTCGCTGTGTGCTCCGATGTCGTCGTCGCCACCGACGATGAGCGGATCTTCTCTACGGTCACCGAGCGGGGCTACCGCGCCGTGATGACTTCGCCCGACCACCAGTCGGGCACCGAGCGCTGCCTCGAAGCCTACCAGCTCCTCGGAGAGCCCGTAGATGTCTTGATCAATCTACAGGGAGATGAGCCCTTCATCGCCGACGAGCAGATCCGACTCCTTATCTCGGCCTTCGACGACCCTTCGGTAGATCTGGCGACCTTGGCCCAGCCCTTCCCCCCCACGGCGACCAACGAAGAGCTGGCTAACCCGAACGCCGTCAAGCTCGTACGTAGCACCTCCACGGGCTATGCACTCTACTTCAGTCGCTCCGTCATCCCCTATCTCCGCTCAGTCGAAGGGCCTTGGGCGAAGGAACATACCTTCCTCAAGCACATCGGGCTCTACGCCTTCCGCACCCACGTCCTCCCGACGATACAGAGCCTTCCCGCCTCCCCACTGGAGGAGAGCGAGCGTCTCGAGCAGCTCCGTTGGCTCGAGGCTGGCCTGCGCATCCGCGTCATGCTCTCTGACCAAGAGTCCATCGGCATCGATACGCCCGAAGACCTCAAGCGCCTACCTCTATAATCCCTCCCCATAGCCTCCTCCCGACCGTGATCGATCAGCAGACCCGACAGCGCATCCTCGACTCCGCACAGATCCTCGATGTCGTCAGCGACTTCATCAGCCTACGCCGCCAAGGTGTGAGCTACGTCGGGCTGTGCCCCTTCCATAGCGATAGGAATCCCTCCTTCTACGTCAATCCCGCTAAGAATATCTGCAAGTGCTTCTCCTGTGGCGAAGGCGGTACGCCGCTGAACTTCATCATGAAGCACGAGCAGCTCTCCTATTCGGATGCGCTCAAGTACCTGGCAAAGAAGTATAATATCGAGGTCATCGAGCGCGAGGAGAGCGAAGAAGAGAAGCAGCGCAATAGCGAGCGTGAGAGCCTCTTCATCATCAATGACTACGCAGCGAAGTACTTCCAGACGCAGCTTACCGAGACCGAGGAAGGGCGTACAGTGGGGCTTGCCTACTTCCGCGAGCGTGGTATCCGCCCTGAGACCATTGAGCGCTTCGGCCTCGGCTATGCCCCCGAGTCAAAGACTGCCTTCACAGAGCAAGCCATCAAGTCGGGCTATCCACTGAAGCGCCTCGCCGAAGTCGGGCTCTCCATCGAATACGAAGACCACCCCGGCAAGGCTATCGACCGCTTCCGTGGGCGCGTCATCTTCCCTGTGCGCAACCTCAGCGGGCGCTATGTCGCCTTCGGTGGGCGCGTGATGAGTAAGACGGCTAAGACAGCCAAGTACGTCAACTCCCCCGAGAGCCTCATCTACTCGAAGAGCCGTGAGCTCTACGGCCTCTATTGGGCAAAGAGCGCGATCTCCAAGCTCGGCAAGTGCTACCTCGTCGAAGGCTACACCGACGTCCTATCCATGTATCAGGCGGGGATTGAGAACGTCGTCTCCTCTTCGGGTACAGCCCTCACGATCGATCAGATACGCCTTATCCGTCGCTTCACCACGACCATCACCGTGCTCTATGACGGCGATGCCGCGGGGATTAAAGCCGCCCTGCGCGGTATTGACCTTCTGCTGGAGGAAGGCTTCCGTATCAAGGTCGTGCTCCTGCCCGATGGCGAAGATCCCGACTCCTTCGCACGTAGCCACAGCAACACCGAGCTACAAGCCTATTTGGATGAGCACGAGACGGACTTCATCCACTTCAAGATCGACCTCTATCACGAGGAGATGGAGCGGGATCCCCTGCGCCGAGCTGAGCTGATATCCGACATCATGCGCAGCATCGCACTCATCCCTGACACCATCCAGCGTGCTGTACTGATACAAAGCTCTTCGACAGCTCTGAGGATGAGCGAAGAGCTTCTGCAGTCCGAGGTCAATAAGCTCCGACGTCAAGGTGTGACAGCTCAGGGCTTCACCTCCCCGCAGCGTACAGCGCTAGTCGTTCCCCCGACTCCATCTGCACCAGTTCCTCCGCCCTTCACGGAGCCGATACCTTCCGAGCCAGCTCCGTCATCCGACGAATATCTCAGCCCGATGGTCGTCGAGGAGAGCATCAAGCCCTTCGAGCGCGAACTCATGCAGCTGCTCCTACTCTACAGCGATCGTGAGATCATCATCCCACAGGGCTTAGGTACTCCAGAGTTCGAAGACGAGATCTATCCCGAGCAGGACTCTACTTTTATCCTCAGCTACTTCATCGAGCGCGAGCTCATCATGGTCGGTGCAGACCAAGAGTATTCCCCACTCTTTGCTCGCTTCATGGCTGAGCTTCGCAGTGACTGCCTTGAGAAACAGATCTCCCCTGCGACTTACTTTGCCAACCATCCTGAGGCGCCACTCCGAGAAATCACGACAGCTCTCCTTGCAGAGAGCGATCTCTTAGAATACCGCCCCGACCAAGATCTCCACATCGGTGGTGCTGGTAGCTCCTTCTCCTCCCGTATCCTCAGCGAAGAGGAAGAGCGCGAAGAAGAAGCCCGCAAGGAAGCTCGCTATTTAGGCTCACTTGCCCTACGTGCCTGCAACAGCTATAAGATGGCGCTCTTAGTGCGATTCATTGATGGGCTACATCAGGAGATCAAGCAAGCTCAACGAGCAGGTGACAGCACAAAGATCCTCGAATGCATGACCGAGATCGCACGCCTCAATGTCCAGAAGCGTCGACTCTCCGATCTCCTCGGTGAGCGTACAATCATTGGATAACTAACCCACATCAAAGCAACAAGGGCGAAGGCTTATCGTAAGCCTTCGCCCTTGCTGTATAGGAGCATTTCGCGAGGAAGTTAGAGAGGATCTACATCAAAGAAGATCTGCAGACGCTTACTCTCGGGCATGGAGAGGCGTAGCTGCTGTAGTGCCGATGCAAAGGCGGCACGTTCCTCACGATACGACTGCTGGAAGGGGCGACGTATGACGATCTGCCGCTGGTAGTAGCCTTCCAAGCGAGCTAAATCGGGAATCTGTGGACCCGTTACGCGCTCATTAGGGAGTAATCCCTTGAGATACTGTGAGAGGACTAAGGCTGCAGAGGCCAGTAAGCGCTCATCCTTCCCTCGTAGCCATAGGTGCGTTAGGCGAGTGAATGGCGGGAAGTTCGTCGCTTCACGCTCTGCGAGTACCTCATTGATGAAGGTATCGTAGTCACCTACTTGCAGCGCCTTGATGAAGGCTTGCTCGGTACTACTCGTTTGGATCAAGTAGCGAGGACAGTCTTCCCGAGGAGCACGGGAGCGAAGTCTAAGTTGATGGAGTAGTTGATAGGCACGCTCCTCCGAACGAAAGTCTGGTACCCCCAGGACTGCATCGAGCTGTACAACGGCTATTAAGCCAATACCCTCCCATATCGGTTGGTTGCGTATAAGCTGGGTACCCAAGAGGATCTCAGCACTTCCCGACTCGATCTGCTCGAGTAGCTCCATACGTTTCTTCTGCGATGAAAAGGTATCGCTGTCGATACGCAGCACTTCATAGGCGGGAAGCTTCTCCTTGAGTTCCTCTTCCACACGCTCAATACCATAGCCTACTTGACGAAGTGCAGGACGAAGACCAGACTTTGTCGTGACTTCAATGGCTCCACAGCTCGGGCAAGCCTCGGGTAGTGCTGCTGTATAACCACAGTAATGGCAGAGTAAAGCTGCGCGAGTGCGATGATAAGTAAGACTCACATCACAGTTCGGGCACAGCAGGCGGGTTTGGCAGGCATCACACGTCACATAAGGAGCATAGCCACGACGATTCTGTAGGAGCAGGACCTTCTTTCCTCGAGCTATCGTGGTGCGAATCTCTTCAAGGAGGTAGGGCGTCAGCGTATGTCCCCACTCGACCTCACGTAGCTGCCGTAGGCGCTTAAGATCAATGAGCTCTATGGTGGGTAATACCTGCTGGGATTGCAAACTAGTCTCCGCAGGGAAAGACTCGGGACGTAGTAGCTGGTACTTACCACGCAGGGCATGAAAGAGGACTTCTGCCGAGGGAGTAAGAGATGTAAGGAGCACTTGAGCCCTTGATTGGTGCGCTCGCCAAAGAGCGACATCGCGAGCATGATAGCGTGGAGCTACGAGCTGTTGCTTATAAAGATACTCCTGCTCCTCGTCAATGATAACCAGAGATAAGCGAGGAAGCGGCACATATATAGCCGAACGTGTCCCCACGACAAGTGCAGGGCTGTCAAGCTTAGAGAGACTAAGGTACATCTCCACTCGCACTGCCTCACTGATGAGACTATGATAGGGATAGTAATTAGCTCCTGCGATCTCGGCAAGTCGCTGCATAAAGCCAGCTGCCGACGGGACCGAATGCACCGAAGACGTTAGATAGAGCACCTGCCCACCACAAGCCAGCGTCGCAGCGATCTGCCCCAAGATATAGCGTTCTTTATCCTCTGCCGTATGCCCATAATAGAGTGTCACGGGATGGGTCAATGGCTCCACATCAGCAATAGAGGATTCTCTGCTTGAAGGCTCCACTGCTCGCAGTCGGCTTACAGGCTCTAAGACCTGCTCCAAGATGCCTTTCTCAATGAGAGCACGTAGTTGTGCTTCGCTCTTTGGCACGGCTTCGAGCAAGACGGAGCGGTGTAAAGCGCCTGAATGATCTTGTCCCGTCTCTTGAAGCGCCTCAAGGAAGGCCATCAATAGCTCTACTTGCCGTGGCGCACGAGAGAGTCCATCGAAGAGAGTGGATAGAGCTCCCTCATCTTCTTGATATTCGGGAGCAAGACGAAGATAGCGGGCGAGCTTCGGACGATAGCGTGGCTGGAGCACCTCCTCTGTATATACCGCTCCCAACTCAATGAGATGGAGGAGCGGACGGGTGAGTCTTCGGCCGACAAGTCGCTCCAGTTGCTCCGTCGTCATCGCCCCCTTCTCGGCAAGTGTATCTAAGATCAGTAGCTCCGCATGAGGAAGTGTGCCTTCCGCCTCAAAGCCTTCCACAAGCGAAAGCATCGTCTTGCTCTCGGGAAGTAGCCCTGAGGGGAGCGCATCTCGAAGGATGGAGCCCAGCGGACAGGCATAATAGTATGCCATCCATTCCCATTGCTTCAGCATAGCTTCGGGGATGATTGGAGTAGCATCAAGGATTTGCTCGACTTCCTTACAAGCGGTCACCTCTGCCTCCTTATCCATAGAGAAGACCACCCCCGTATAGTATCGCTTGCCACCAAAGGGCACAACGACACGACAGCCCACGCTGAATCCAGGCGCTTCACTAATAAGCACCTCGGGAACAGCATAGCTAAATAGCCCGTCTAAGGCTAAGGGGATGATGACCTCTACTCGGATCATAAAGGGAGTTTAAGTGAAGAGGAGAGCTCGGTGAGTGCAGCGATGAGCAGATCATTCTCCTCGGGGCGCTGCGCTGCAATACGTATCGTGGGGGAAGAGTAGCCAAAGTTCGTCGCATCACGAACCAAAAGCCCGTAGCGCTGCGCTAAGATCTCTTTCAGCTCGGCACCACTTCCTATCGCTGGATGGGTACAGCGCACAAGGAAGAAGTGCGTATCCGTCGGCAGAGGATCAAAGTATGGGAGCGACTTGATAGCATTCCATAGACGCTCACTCTCTACAAAGAGCTGACGTCGGTCCAGTAGGTGCGGGAAGTCATTACAGACGATCCATTCTCCTGCTGAGATGGCGAGCGATCCAACCGACCACGGCGCAGCATATTCGCTTAGTCGGCCGATGACTTCACTGTGCGCCATCACGTATCCCAAGCGCAATCCCGGCATAGCATAGCGCTTAGTCAGAGAAGCGACAAAGATGACGTTGGGGAAACGCCGTATGGTTTCTTTGGGATCAGGAAGAGCAGCCTCCGTGAAGTAGCTGTACGAGCTATCGATGACGAAGTAGATCTGCGGGTAGCGACTCCAAAGTGCCTCTAAGAAGTCCTGCGAATAGACCTGCCCTGTGGGATTATTCGGTGAGCAAAGCCAATAGACTCCCGCAGGAGCATCTTGACCAGGCTCGAAAGTCTCCAGCTCACGCTGCTCACGTGCAAAGAGTCTTCCCGCATCTCTATATTCACTGAAGGTCGGATCAGGGCTATAATAATGTACAAGCTCTCGATAAGCCTGTGCGATGAGGTAGATCCCTTCGGTCGCACCACTTGTCACGAGCACCTCGCCATCAGCTAAGTCGTGATGCTTCGCAAGCGATTTCCCAAGCGAAGCGGCCGTAGGCTCGGGGTACGAACCAATACGATCGATCTCTCCTCTGAGGTATTCCCGCAGCGAAGTGGGGTCCGTGAGGCTCGTTACATTCGAGCTGAAGTTCGCACGTATCCGCTCATAGCGGTGGAGGTCATCGCCGTGTCCGTCTCTCATCGCTCAAGTAGCTGATAGATTCGCTCCAGATCGACGTGCTGGCGGAGGTGTTCGGCAAGCTTGTCGTACTGAGTTTCCTTGAAGGTAGCATAGTCTTGCCCTGCAGCTTGCTCATGAAGGCGCTCAGCGAAGGGCTGAAGTAGCCGCTCGATAAAGATCTCATTGTCGAGAATGCCATGCAGGTAGGTACCCATACAATGATCTCCGACGCAGTAGCCCTCAAGACGTCCATCAGACATCTGGACTAAGGGCGAGGCGTCGAAGCCATCTACGACGCGACTTCTCCCCATATGGATCTCATAGCCACTGCAGGGGACGTCGCTACCGATAAGAGTGAAGGTCGCTTGCGTAGTTGCCTTCTCGGCAGCCATCTCCGTTGCGATCGGGAGCAAGCCTAAGCCTGGCAGACGAGTTAAGTCACCCTCTACCCCATCTGGGTCGTAAACTTCTTGGCCTAAGATCTGATACCCGCCACAAATACCGAGGATCGTCTTCCCTGCACGGTGAGCGCGGATGATAGCTTGAGCTACTCCGTTGCGGCGCAGCTCATAGAGGTCCGAGAGGGTGCTCTTACTCCCAGGCACAATGATGATATCTGCCTGCTGCAGCTCCTCTACATTGTTCGTATAGAAGAGATGAACACGCTCATCTTGCTCGAGGCGCGCGAAGTCGGTGTAGTTGGATATGTAGCGAAGTAGCACGACTGCCACATTGACCTTCCCCTGCTGAGCGGAGAAAGCACGCTTGGAGAGGGCGACGGAGTCCTCTTCTTCGATGTGCACGTCATTCATGTACGGGACGACTCCAAGTACAGGCACACCACAAAGTGACTCCAGAAGCTGGCGCCCTTCGTCGAAGAGACGCAGGTCACCGCGGAACTTATTGATGATGACTCCTACGATCAGCTCCCGCCACTCAGGCTTCTGCAGCATGATCGAGCCATAGACTGAGGCGAAGACTCCTCCACGATCGATGTCAGCGACAAGGATTACCCGAGCGCCAGCATACGCAGCCATCGGCATATTCACAATGTCCGAGTCCTGGAGGTTCAGCTCGGAGATGCTCCCTGCACCTTCGAGTACGATGGGGTTGTAGCGAGAAGCCAAGCGATCAAAGGCAGCATGCACTTCGCCACGAAGCTCACCGCGCCCCACGGTACGGAAGTATTGGTACGCATCTTTATTGCCGATGGGGCGCCCATGCAGGATGACTTGGGACGTCTTATCTGAGCTGGGCTTGAGAAGCACAGGATTCATGTCCGTGTGACAAGGGATACCTGCGGCCTCTGCTTGCACAGCCTGCGCACGGCCCAACTCTAATCCCTCGGGCGTAACGAAGGAGTTTAGAGCCATGTTCTGCGCTTTGAACGGCGCAGGGCTGTAGCCATCTTGCTTGAAGATGCGACAAAATCCCGCCGTGAGGATGCTCTTCCCCACGTCACTTCCTGTGCCGACGAGCATCAGCGATGCCAGTCGTTTGCTCTCGATCTTATCCATTACTCTGCGGGGGCTGGCTGCTTTTTCTTGCGCTTGTAGCTGAAGGCCTGCCAGCGATCTTCTGGCCAGCCTTGCTGATGCATCTCCCATTTGGACGAGACGAAGAGCCAGTCGCTCATTCGATTGACCCAAGGGATCAGTCCCTCAGGAAGTGGATCCAGTCGCTCCAAGGTCCATAAGCGGCGCTCGGCACGTCGTGCGACGGTGCGCGCCAGCTGCATTTCGGCCGAGAGGATCGTGCCGCCCGGGAGGATGAAGAAGCCATTCTCTGGGATCTCAGCCATCAGGCGCGCCGTCTCAGCCTCCAACTCCTCGACCCACTGCAGGTCGAAGTGATTGGGATTCTCTTCGCGACGCTCGCTACGTGTAGCGATAAGGCTCATGGCTTGCATGATGCGCATCTGCACTTCGCCGAAGAAGCGGTGACGGGGATCTTCCGTAGGGATGTGGGCTCTTATCAATCCAAGGTGGGCATTGAGTTCGTCCATCGCACCGTTAGCTTCGATACGTGGATCATCTTTGGGGACTCGCTCGCCACCGAATATTCCGGTGGTTCCCTTGTCTCCGGTTTTGGTCATTATTCTTGCCATTACTTGTCGTGTAAGCTTGAGGTTGGGCGGATATCGCCCCGACAAAAATAGCGCAATTCCACCGTATAGCACGTGTGCAAAGACATTCACCAAGCGAGTGAAAGAAGCGCTACTCACGCCCGCTCCTCAAAGCACCTTGTGAGCGAAGCAAAAGCAATTCATTCGCCCTTCCATTGACCCGTCTCTACCCTCTTCAATGACCCGCTGGGAAAAACACCTCTACTTTCTCTCAGAAATACCTCTACTTTTCAATGAAAACACCTCTACTTCTTGGAGGAAGTAGAGTAACATTCGGAGAGAAATAATATAACTTCCATCGAAAAGTAATATAACATCCGACCGAAAGTAATATAACATTTGACTGAAAGTAATATAGCATTCAGAGAGAAGTAATATAACATTTGCGAGGAGGCTATATACCCTTGGGAAGCATACACCTTATCGCACTCAGAGAAGCAGCTTGGAGAGGCTTCGCTTTCTCCAACTCTTCTACCCACCTTCTCCTCCCGCCAAAAAGAATCCGCCCCTCGAAGGACAGACCTTCGAGGGGCGGATCATAAGGGAAGT
>ERZ773074.262-NODE-262-length-23942-cov-8.958555_pt1 | contig 23942 bp, 19 predicted proteins | sample MGYA00580615_ERZ773074 | MGnify/ENA primary metagenome ERZ773074 (study PRJEB29015, sample SAMEA2738126) | human oral metagenome | biome: human oral; feature: human-associated habitat; material: saliva | place: China | collected 2160 ...
CGCAGTTGCCAAACTTTGGTAATGCTCGTGTAGTTCGTACGATGCTTGAGGACGCTATGGTGGCACAGGCTGTACGTGTAAATGCTGTCTTAGCTGGGACTGCCGTTCGGGACGTTGGATCTGCAGAAGCTGCTGAGACAGCAGAGAAAATTGACTCTACCAAGAAGACTATTGACGATAAGCAGCTTATGGAACTGCGTGGATGTGACTTTAAAATCGATATTCCCTTAGCATCAAAATCATTCATGGGTTTTGCGTAGAGTTGAGAAGGTTGTGTAGTTGGTAGTTGTTTCAATGCGAATGTCCTGACTATGCCATTTTTGTATCTATTTCTCGTGCTTTTGAGCAGGCGTCATAATGGCGCCTGCTTTATTCGAGGTTTTAGCCTGTTGAGCACGAGTAACGTGCGAAACATAAAACCACCCGCTATTGAATTGCCTCCCATTTCTTATGTCCAAGTTTTGGGACGCAGTTCAGATCGGGGCATAGTAAAATATCCACAGTTCCAACGATATTGTTACGGCTGGTGGAAACGGCAGGAGGATTGACATGGCGATTAGCCTCATTGACTTGATTAAGTTCTACTACGACAAGGAAAAACATTACCCGATTAGCGATGAGTTCATAAAGAAGTATCAACAGAAGCCGATGGGAGATAGTTATATAGATTTTGCTCGCACGACGGGCCATACAGTATCCGCCGAGCAATGCGAGCCGAATCAAAAGTGGCATCTCTTCGTGGCGTATATCTCAGATAAACTCGAAGTCAAGGACGAGGACACTAAAGCTTGTATGGGGAAACTGGCTTGTATGGGGAAACTGTGGTGTCCGGAATTGCTGCTCTGGATGGCCGAAGCTGCGGGTATCGACGACGAGATCGTTACGGAAGCCAAAGAGGCGGCCGCGAGCGAGATAGACAGAATCAGGGAGGAAAAACCCGATAGCAGCTACTCGGCGAAAGCGGTAGACAAGATGGATGCAAAGATGAAAGAAAAGTACGGCAAGAACCTACAGTATATGATCGCTGAGAAGGTCAAGCCAGCCTTGTAGGCAGCCGCTTGCCGGGTGAGTTTTTCCTTGAGCCGAACATGCTTGAGCTGCCGCTCAATGCGCACAGTGGGCAAATGATTTGTCTGGGAAACAGAGGCCCGGTTTTCGATTGATTCAGCACTCTAAAGAGGAAACCGAAGAGAGGCAGTGTCGCAGGCCTCTCTTCGGTTTTATGGTTTCGAGATGCTAGCGCTCGTTGGACCCAATCATCGAAATGGCCTTCTCGTCGTTCATGATGCTGAGCAAAACGGATATCAGGGGGGAAGAAAGATCCTCGTTGATGCGGGCAGGCAAAGTCGCTGTAATGCAGTCGCACACCTCGAGAAGAACTAACTCGAAAAGGTCGTCGCTGACGGCCATTATGGCCATCAAGTCGTATTCGTCGTCTCCCTTCGTCAAGCAGAATCTTGGCGTTACTAGACAGGACGGCGAATACAGGTTTCCGCTTGCCCAGTTATCGCTGAAAGGTCAGTATTTCGCATTGATGAAATTAAGCAGCCGATACAGCTGCGGCTATTTATTGGTCTTTTTGCGAGCCATCCGCTTACGCTTTCACCAAAGTACACCCTTGCTTCCAAGCATGTCTGATAGAAGTCGAACGAGGACTCCAATAATTCGCCGGGGGTAATGCTCAAGACCGGTTAGGCCAACCAGCAGGGAGCCGCCGCCCCTGATGTTCTGGTAAAAGATATAGCGGCTATTGGCGGGTATGGCAAGGCTCTTGGATGCGGCGAAGTCCAACTTGCCCCTAAAGCGTTTTCCTTATCCACAGATTCGCCCGCTTGCCCGCCTTTGCTGCCCGCCAAGGTCTCTCATCGCTTTGCGGGCGACAAGAGACCTTCTGGCCCGCCGGGGGGGGGGGGGGGGGGGAGATCAATCTACGGGCCCTGCCCCGCCGTCCAGGGCGGTCGAGGCCGGCTACCTCACCTCGAAGTATCGCGACATATTTTCCTTCAGGTTGTCGAACCCGTAGGAATTCTCGTAGGCGGCCAGGATCTCCTCTAGCTTGGGGAGGTCGTCACCCGCAATCTTCGCGATTTGCGCGATGGCCTCGTCTTCGGTCTTCCCGTTGATAATCAGTACTGGCTTGCCCTCCACCGCTTGCGCACTTCCCTTGCATCAATCGAAAACCTCGCCCTGCCCGAGTTCGAGATCCTCGAACTCGTCTCCAGGGCGCCTATTGCCTGCTGCGCTCTTTATCGGACCCTCCATCATGTACGCACCTATCACCTTGAAACTAAGCAAATTACAGCCAACAGAAGACTCAATAGATCCTTTCGGGTATGATCCCCGCCGCCAAGCCGTCTCTTGCAGATTTAGCGTATTCTATAAAGCGGTCGATAGTTTTAAACTCTTTTCGAGACACGATAAACTGCTGCTCGATGTAGTCTTCAAGCTGCGCCTTCGTGGGAACGAAGAACTATCCAGTCCTTTCGTCTATCGCGATGTTAATTCTCTTCATAGAGCTTGTCCTCCTCGTACAGCTTCCGCAGATCCACCCCGTTCTCAAAGAGGTTGATGTAATCGAACACGTTGTGCACCCAGATTGTCACAGCGACAACGTGTTCGTACGGCACCTCATGGCCATCTCAACCAGTCCCGATATCGAAATAGGCTCCGGTACTAAGATACCTGGTCATAAGGTCGCTTTCATTAGTAGAGAACGTTCCAGACATGTCGAAAGTATGTATGAACTGATCTCCATCGATCTGGTCTATGAGAATCCCTGTCCAACGCGGGCTCGCGGGGAGAACAGCCGGCGGCCTGCAGCCGCAGCTGACGCGAACCGAGGCCCGCCGCGGCTCCTGAGCGTTGGTGGCATCCGGCGCATCGCCTTGCACAGCGGTCTTGACTGGACTTGGATCTGATGGTATAAAAGATTCAAATTCTGGGCTGGCCGAAAGGCCCTGGTCCACCCAAGGGCGGGGACGTTTTCCCCGCCATTTTTGTATCAAGAGGAGAACGGTGGCCGAGCTGAGCGTCTTCATCGACGAGTCGGGCGATTTCGGGCCCTACGAGCCCCATGCCCCCTACTACATCATCACCCTGCTCTTCCACGACCAGAGTGTCGACATCTCCGAGCAGATTGGGCACCTGAGGCGCCACCTCGCCGAGCAGGGCTTCGCCGAGACCCATGCTATACACTCCGCCCCGCTCATAAGGCGCGAGAAGGACTACTCCGGGATGGACTTGACCGCTCGGCGCAAGCTGTTCAGGTCGTTGTTCAACTTCATACGATTGTGCGAGATTTCGCACAAGTCGTTCGTTTTCAAGAAATCCGAGTTCCCGGACCACGACAAGATGGTATCCAGGATATCGCGTGAGGTGAGCATGTTCCTGCGCGACAACCTGCCTTTCCTCCAGGGCTTCGACAGCATCATCGTCTACTACGACAACGGCCAGAAGGAGATTACCAACCTGGTCAACACACTCTTCAACGCGTTCCTCGAGGCCGACGTCAGGAAGGTCTCCCCATCGGACTACAGTCTGTTTCAGGTCGCGGACATGTTCTGTACGCTCGCGCTTCTGGAAACCAAGCTTGAGAACGAGGGGTTGAGCAACTCGGAAACGGAGTTCTTCCTGAACGCGAGGAACCTGAGAAAGAACTATCTAAAGCCAACCGCTGCGAAAAGGATCTTTAATTAGTTGTCCGCCTCCTCACAGGGCGGCTTACCGTGACCCGCGAAACTTCCCTGCCCCGCTCTGAAAAGATACGACCCCGGGTTCGGTCACATAGCACACGGATACCTGCGTGACTCACCCCAGGGAGGGCAACGCCCCCCAATGGGCTGTTTTTTGCATGAAAGATAAACCCCTGGGTAGCTCATGAGTTTGATTTGTCTTCAAAACCATATAAGGCTCTGACCTGCGAAAACTCAAACGAGAGACCTCAGGAACAAAAAACGTAAACTCAGAGGGCATGAGTTTGTTCGTGAGTTTATATATTTGTTCCGAGATTGTCCCCAAAAGCGCTTAAAAGCCCAGGTCACGGGATTCCAGCACTCGGCGGCACTCGAAAAATGGCGCACCTTGCATATGCAAACCCAAACCTCGGACTTTCTCAATCATTGAGTGGGAATAAAGCTTAGTAATATATCCTTCATCACTTAGTGATAGCCGTATTATTTTTTCACTTAAAGTTAGTTCATAAATATAGAATGATTTTTGTCTAATATTTATTTATATTTGAGGCTTAGCCTGTTGAGTGCGCGAAGCGCGCGAAACACAAAACCACCGCTATTGAACTGCCTCCCATTTCTTGGACATAAGAAATGGGAGGCAGTTCAGACGGCGATGAAGAGGCTTGGTAGGCTCCTCAAGGCGGCGTTAAAGGTTACGCTGGGTTTTTTCGTCTGGCTGTTCCGCACCGTGTTCAAATGGGTAATGTAGGAAGAGAAAACGAAAATAGTGCGGAAGCAATCTCGGAAAGCAGGAAAGCGAATAAGGTCTCATGCTCGAGCATGGGACCTTATTCGTTAAACGGGTGGTTTATTCTCCCGTGTACGCGCCGACGAACAGCGGCGCACCGGCATTGGTGAACAGCGCGAACGCGAAGGGTCAATCGAAGACGATCCTGACGGGCTCGGGCGGGTCCATTGGCAGAGCCCCAGCGCAGCAGGCAAACTGCGTGAAGGCTGCGCCCTCGGCCCCGTTGGGGTCGAGCTTGAGCATCGAGCTCTGGATCGTCCTGTCAAGCATTGTGTCTGCCTCGGTAAGGCTGCCGAGCTGAGCCTCGGTCGAGAAGACCCGACGCACTCTCATGGCCTTCATGGCGGAATCGAGACTCATGCCTTCTGTCTTCAGGTCTAGCTCGGGGACGACGAGCTCGATGCCCCCCTCGGGATGATTGACGCACATCCTATCACGGCATCGGGAGATCAAGCTCCATGCCGAGCCACTTCCGATGAACTTTTCGATGCCGGCCGTTTCATCGGGCATGGCAAACACGGCTTGCGCTCCCGACTCCATGTGCCAGGTCACTGCGGTGCCGCCTGCTTCCCTGATAAGGTCTTCATAAAAACTGAATCCGTCCATCATCGTGACGGTCGGTGTGGAACTGGTAGCATGGAACGGCATATCCGTTTCTTCATTATCCAGACAGTTGATCCACGTGTTCTTGAAGTGCATCACGCTCATGAGGGCGAGCGTCGTCGAGGCATCGAGCCGCGGAACCGAAGTGAACTTGCCTCTGGTGTTCTCGGCGAGCCAGCTCGACATCTGCGAATGAGTTTCTTCGCTGACGGGGGTTCGCCTCGACCGCCTTGCCATTCATATCGCTAATCGACTCTGCATACGATCCGCGAAGCGGCGCTTGGTCGGGATTGGTCCAGATCGACGTGCCGATGGTGAAGCTGTAGTCGTCAGGCAAGTTTTCAGAGGGCTTGCCGAAGAGCGCGGTGTGGGCAGCTTCCCGCGCATCCGCGTCGCCGAGCACCTCATCGATCTCGGTGAGCGTCTCCGTCTCCGCATCCCTTGCGAGCGCTTCGAGTGCAACCTCGAGGCACGCAGGCGAGGAAACGAAGCTCTTGCCGTCCCCGAAGCCGATCTTGAGAAGCCGTGCAGCTATGGAGTCGAGCCCTTGTTCTGGTTGGGTATCAAGGCGGTTTCTTCCATCTCCGCGGGGTCCTCTGACGCCGGCGACTTGGGTCTCTTTTCCACGAGAGCGCGGGCGCGTTGATCTTTCTCGATGATGAAGCGCTTGTGATAGAAGAGATCCGCAAAGTCCAGGATTCTTTTCATCTGCGCAGTGTCAAACAGCGCCCCGAAGCCCGCGCCGATGACGGGGACCATCTTTCCGACGGTTTCGAGCGTCATCTTCTGCCCAATCTGGGTGAGCACTTTCTTGAAGACTCCGGCCTCGAGCGCCTTCTTGCCGCCGTTCTCGACTGCCTTGCGGGCAGCGCCGTTGGCAAGCGCGCGGATTTGGGCTATCGCGAGGGCGCCGCCGCCTTGTTTGACCATCGCCGACCAGCCCTTTTTCGCGGCCTGTTTGACAACGGCTGCTTCCGCGTAGACGAGGACCTTGCCGATGTACTCGCTCGTGGCGTCGACTTTGGCCTTGGGAGCGAGGGCACTCTGGAACACCTCGCTCGCGACAACGAGCTCGGATGGGTCGTCCTTGACGTCGTAGCCGTAGAACATGGCGACCGACTGGACGGCTCTGAAGTAGATGAGCATGCTAAGGGCAAGGTTGGCGGGCAGGCCCCAGAAGCCCGCGGCGCCCGTGCCTCCGCCTTCGGCGAGAGCTATGCCCATGTGGTACAGCCTTTCGTTCGCGGACACTGCAGCGACGTCGTAGGCGCGCAGCAGGCATATCTCGGAGAGCGAGGAGACCTTCTGCTCCTGCTTGCCCTCGTTGATGTGGGAAATGACGTACTCCCTGCTGACGCTCGCCTTCGCCGCCTGCTTCTCGAGTTCCCCAAATCCCTCTGCTGCCACCTTGATGGCGTTTGCCATAAGTTCTTGCTCAGTCAGCCCGTTGAGAGTGTCCGTCGCGGCCTTCCCGGCCTTATTGGCGAGGGCCTTCACGGGCGCGGGCACCGCTTCGCCGATCTGCCTACCGGCCTTCGCGAGGGCACCGGGTGAGGTAAGCTTCTCGTAGCGTTTTGCGAGGGTTTCAATCTCGTTGAACTCTCGCTCGTCGAGCACTGGGTCCGGCATGATATACGAGCCATCATCGGCGACAAGGTTCCCCTCAAATATTTCTCCGTATTCGCCTCCGAATGCCTGGTGGGTCTTTTTTGCTCCGGCCTTAATCGCCTCGGCGCCGGCGTTCACGGCTTTTGCACCCGCATCCGCGGCATCTGCAACACCAGCTGCCAACCTGCCTAAAAGGCCACTATTCTTCATAGGGCCTGAATCGACTGTTTCGTCGTCCATCTTCTTCTCCTGGTTTCGAGAGCTGCATTCTCTATAAGGGATGTAATTCTCGCGTGGAATCTGCCTCGTTTGTAATTATCCTACCGTATGCGACGGACGAATACCAGACAGAGGGTGTTGGCGTCTTATAGACGCCAACAAGCATTCCTGCATCTCGATCACCGTCATCCACTCGTCGCGGCCCCGGTTGCCCTCGGGTGCCGCGCATTTCGTCGCGTGTGCCATGGTTCCTCCAATCTTTCCGCGCGATGTGTCTGCGCGGTTCCGTGTGCGTTTTCGTATGCGCGACGATTGAACCGCCTGATGGTGCGTCGCGCGCATGACGGGAGCGGAGACGGGTCGAGGTGGGTCGAGCTGGTCGGGCCTCCACGAAACGGCCATGAGCCGTACGTCTTAGCTGGCAGCTAAGTCCCAGAAAAGTAAAAGGCGCCCATCCGGGCGCCTGCCTAATAGCTGGAGTTGTTCGGTTGTGGTCGGAATACTCGTCTTTTGCGGTGCTGTCGTCCGGGGTCCGGCATCTGTCGTTTGCCTCTTCTGTCGTGTTTGCTGTTGCGTGTTCTGCGAGCGACCTTGCGCGGGTCTGCCGGACCGTTGCCCCAGGTGCACCCAGATAAATGGCGCCCATCCGTTGGAACACGGACATTGCGGGAGGGCCGTCTGGGCAATGAGGGATGGACGAGCGGACGTCGACTGCTGCTAGAGTTCGGTTCCTCCCTTGCTACGTCGCTTTCGCCAGCCGTTGGGCGTCGATGTACGCGATGGTGCGCCGAAATGCTGCAAAATGCCTTACAATGCGTTTGTATTGCATTGTGAATCATAGGAGTGCGGATGACTGCTTATAAGGAGCTCTTGGAGGGGAATCCAAGAGAAATCGAGATTCGCAACTACCTAGTGGACGGCGAGCGCGTCTCCGTCACCCTGCGCATCCCAGAGACGCTTCGGGACGCGGCGAAGGACGAGGCCGCGCTTCGCGGCATGAGCTTCGCGGCCTTCGTGCGCACGTGCATGATCGAAGAACTCGCCAAGCGAGGTGCGTGATGGCAAAGCTCTCGGAAATCACAAAGGGCGTGCGCGTGCGTGGCATCGCCGGCGACGCCGCTGTTACGATTAGGGACATCGAGTGGCACGGCGACTCCGTGCTGAGCGTCACCTATAAGACGGACCAGGGCGCCTTGGGCGAGGCCATGCTCTACGACTTCGACGAGGAAAGCTACGTCGTCGAGGAGTCCAGCGCCTGGGGGTTCGACGCCGACGCCGACGACTTACGCCTCGTGTCCGAGGCCTACCGCATCGGGCTCGCGCACCTGTTTGACCCCTACCTGGCCATACGCACCTCCGCCATCGAGCCCTTGCCCCACCAGATCAGCGCCGTGTACCAGGAGATGCTGCCGCGTCTGCCTTTGCGCTACGTGCTCGCGGACGATCCCGGCGCGGGCAAGACGATCATGACGGGCCTCCTCGTCAAGGAGATGATGGCCCGCGGCGACCTCAGGCGCTGCCTTATCGTGGCGCCAGGCAACCTCGTGGAGCAGTGGCAGGACGAACTGTGGTGCAAGTTCGGACTGAAGTTCGCCATCCTCACCAACGAGGTGCTCGAGTCGTCTGCCACGGGCAACGCCTTCGACGAAGTTGACCTCTGCATCGGCCGCCTGGACAAGCTCGCCCGAAATGACGAGGTGCAGAAGAAGCTCAGGGCGACCTCCTGGGATCTCGTGGTGTGCGACGAGGCCCACAAGATGAGCGCCACCAACTTCGGAAACGAGCCTAAGTACACCAAGCGCTACCGCCTGGGCCAGCTCCTCGGCGACACGACCGAAAACCTACTCCTGCTCACGGCGACGCCCCACAACGGCAAGCCCGCGGACTTCCGCTACTTCATGGCGCTCGTGGACAAGGACCGCTTCGCCGGCGGCAACCGCATAAAGAACCCCGCGGCGCGCGCAGGCTCCGACGCTGGGCAGCGCCTGGCTGGCACCGCGCTTCCGGACTGTGACGTCTCGGACGTGATGCGCCGCCTCGTGAAGGAGGAGCTGCTCAAGTTCGATGGGCGGCCGCTGTTCCCCGAGCGCCTGGCATACACCGTCGAGTACGACCTCTCGCCGGCTGAGAAGAAGCTCTACGACCTCGTGACGCAGTACGTCACCGAGGAGTTCAACCGCGCAGAGCGCCTGGGCGGCAAGCACCGCAACAGCGTCGGCTTCGCCCTGACCATCCTGCAGCGCCGCCTGGCGTCGAGCCCCGAGGCAATCTATCAGTCTCTTAGGCGCCGCCGGGTTCGCCTGGAGTCCAAGCTTGCCGAGGCGAAGAGCTCCGCGGGAGGCAGGGTGGCCTACTCCGACAGGTGGAACGTCGACGCCGAGGACTTCGACGAGGACGACTACGGCACTGATGAGTATGAGCAGATGGAAGACGACGTCGTCGACACCGCTTCGACCGCGGCTACCGCGGCCGAGCTTGCGGTGGAGATCACCACCCTGCGCATGCTCGAGCGCAAGGCCAACGACGTGCGCATCAGCGGCGAGGACCGCAAGTGGGAGGAGCTCTCGCGCCTCCTGCAGGACGACTCCAACATGTTCGGCGCGGACGGGCGCCGCGAGAAGCTTATCATCTTTACGGAGCACAAGGACACGCTCAACTACCTCGCGGGGAAGATCGGCTCGCTCCTGGGCGACGCAGGCGCGGTGCTCACCATCAAGGGCGGCATGACGCGCGACGATCGGCACCGCGCGGAGGAGGCGTTCAAGCAGGACGCCAACGTGCGCATCCTCGTGGCGACTGACGCCGCCGGCGAGGGCATCAACCTGCAGCGCGCCCACCTCATGATCAACTACGACCTGCCGTGGAACCCTAACCGCCTAGAGCAGCGTTTCGGGCGCATCCACCGCATCGGCCAGACCGAGGTGTGCCACCTGTGGAACCTCGTGTCCACGCAGACGCGTGAGGGCGAGGTGTTTCAGCGCCTGTTCAGCAAGCTCGAGGTGGAGCGCGCGGCGCTTGGCGGCAAGGTCTTCGACATCCTGGGCAGGGTTACCTTTGAGGGCAAGACGTTGCGCGACCTCTTGCTCGACGCGATTCGCTACGGCGACGACCCCGAGGTACGGGCGCGCCTGAACCAGGTGGTCGACGCGTCGCTGGACACCGCGGCGATAAAGGACCTGCTCAAGGAGTACGCGCTCACCTCCGACGTGATGGACGTGACTAGCGTCAACGCCATCCGCGAGGATATGGAGCGCATTGAGGCGCGCAAACTGGAGCCGCACTTCATCCAAGCATTCTTCATGGCGGCCATGAAGCGCCTCGGCGGGCGCGTCGAGGCGCGCGAGCCTGGGCGCTTCGAGGTGCTCGAGGTGCCGTTCTTGGTGCGGTCGATGGACATGGGGGCCCAGAACGGGTGCGTCCTGCCGGCCTACGAGCGCATCTGCTTCGACAAGGCCTCCAAGGAGGGCCCCGGGCTCGTGCCGGCGGAGCTCGTGTGTCCCGGTGAACCGCTCCTGGACGGCATCGTGAAGGTGCTCGTGGGGCAACTCGGGCACGCGCTCAAGCAGGGCTGCGTACTCGTCGACGACATGGACCCAGGGCGGGAGCCGCGCCTTTTGCTCTACATCGAGGACTCCGTCCTGGATGGCACAGCGCTCGCCGACGGCACGAACCGCACGGTCTCGAAGGAGTTCCGCTTCGTCGAGGTGAACGCCGCCGGCGAGGCGCGAAACGCAGGCTACGCGCCGTACCTTGACTATCGCGGGCCGCTCCCCTCCGAGATGGCGGCGGCGCGCGCCGTGGCGGGCGCCCAGCAGTGGCTCGCGGGCGACATTGAGAAGCGCGCCGTGGACTACGCCATCCGCGAAATCGTGCCAGGGCACCTCAGGGAGGTGCGCGAGAGGCGCCTGCCGCAGATCGAGAAGGTGGCGCGCGCCGTGGACGCGAGGCTCACCGACGAGGCCAACTACTGGGACGGGCGCGCCTGGGAGCTCGAGGAGAATGAGAAGCAGGGCAAGAAGACCCGACTGAGCTCCATCAACGCGCGCAGGCGTGCCGACGAGCTGCGCGACCGCAGGCAGGTCCGTCTGGCACAACTGGGGCGCGAGAAGGCCATGAGGTCCGCGCCCCCGCGTGTCCTGGGCGGCGCCCTCGTCGTGCCGGCGGGAATGCTGGCGGGCGATGTCGCGTCGGACAGTTCAACCGCCGCCGGCAGGCGCGAGGTGGAGCTCGCTGGCATGCGCGCGGTCATGGCTATCGAGCGCGGGCTTGGCTACGAGCCGCGCAACCGCAGCGCCGACAACTGCGGCTACGACATCGAGTCGGCCGTGCCGGACGACGCCCGCGCCGTCGGGTGCGCGCTTCGCATGATCGAGGTGAAGGGACGCTCCGCGGGCTCGACCACCGTGACCGTCTCCCACAACGAGGTGATGTGCGCGCTCAACCGGCCCGACGCCTTCATACTGGCGCTGGTCGAGGTCGACGGTGACGTCACCCGCACGACCTACATCAAGCGCCCGTTCACCAATCCGCCGGACTACACGGTCGCTAGCACGAACTACGACATCGCGCGCCTCAAGGAGGCTGGCGATGTGATACTAGAGAGGGAACAGAAATGGCAGTAAAGAAGAAACTCATCGAGGTGGCGCTGCCGCTCGACGACATCAACGCGGCGTCCGCCCGGGAGAAGTCCATCCGCCATGGGCATCCCTCGACGCTTCACCTCTGGTGGGCCCGACGCCCTCTGGCCGCGGCGCGAGCAGTCATCTGGTCGTCGCTGGTGGACGACCCGTCCGCGCATCCCGAGGAGTTCCCCACGGCGGAGGATCAGGCAACCGAGCGCGAGCGCCTGTTCAACATCCTGCGCGAGCTTGTGGTGTGGGAGAACTCGAACGACGAGCGAGTCTTGGACGCCGCGAAGGTGGAGATCAGGAAGTCGATGGGCGACGGGGAGCTCTCGTTGCTTGACCCCTTCGCGGGAGGGGGTGCCATACCTCTCGAGGCTCAGCGCTTAGGGCTTAAAGCCTATGCGCAGGACCTCAATCCTGTGGCCGTGACCATCAACAAGGCCATGATTGAGATTCCGTCGCTGTTCGCGGGCATGCCCGCGGTGAACCCTGACGCGCGTGCGCGTGAGGCCATGGAGAGCTGGGCCGGCAACAATGGGCTGGCGGCCGACGTTGAGTACTACGGCTCCTGGATGAAGGAAGAGGCCACCCGCCGCATCGGGCACCTGTACCCCAAGGTGCGGGTGCCGGCCGAGCAGGGCGGCGGCGAGGCTACCGTCATCGCGTGGTTGTGGGCGCGCACCGTCAAGTGCCCCAACCCCGCCTGCGGACGCGATGCGATACTCGCGCGCTCGTTCGACCTCTCCAAGAAGAAGGGCAAAGGCTGGCACGTCGAACCCGTCTGCGGGGGTGGCGAGGTGCGCTTCGAGGTCGCGCCTGGCAAGGCCACCCAGGAAGGCACGGTGAGCCGTCGTGGTGCAACCTGTATTCACTGCGGCGCCCCTATTTCTTTCGACTATATTCGCGAGGAGTCGCGTGAAGGTCGCATGGGCGCGAAGCTCATGACGACTGTCGCAGAAGGAAAGCGCAGCAGAATCTACATTGCTCCTGATGAGACACAGGTCGCGGCAGCAGACGTTCCAATGCCCGACGACTATCCCCAGGGCAAGCTCGCGTATTACCCGGGGCACCTGAACACGAACGTCTACGGCCTCGACGAGTTTTGGAAGCTCTTCACCAATCGGCAGTTGACGGCATTGACAACGTTCTCTGCCCTTGTGGGCGAAGCGCAAAAAAAAGCCGAGTCGGACGCTGTGGCAGCGGGCCTTGCCGATGACGGCATTGGTCTAGATAACGGAGGCAGCGGTGCACGTGCCTATGGTGAGGCAATCGGCGTGTACTTGGCGTTTGTGATTGACCAGCTCACGAACCAATGCTCTTCGATTTGCGGATGGAACGCCCCAAATACCCAAATGAGAACGGTGTTTGCTCGTCAAGCAATCCCCATGACGTGGGATTATGCGGAGAGTAATCCTTTTTCAAATTCTTCGGGTTGTTTCGATAACATCTTCAACCTTGAACTGCAGGCGTTTGAAGGATTGGTCGGCAGTCATGCCATTCCCGGAACCGCTAGACAGCGAGATGCCCAGAGCGACAACGGTATGCGCGGTATTGTAGTTTCGACGGACCCTCCCTACTACGACAACATCGGGTACGCAGATCTTTCGGATTATTTCTATGTATGGCTGCGTCGTTCGTTACGTAACACGTACCCCCAGCTTTTCAGCACAATGCTCGTGCCCAAGCACGAAGAGCTGGTGGCCACTCCTTATCGTGAGAATCGCGGCAAGGAAGGGGCAAGAACATTCTTTGAGGAAGGAATGTTCCACACGTTTAAACAGGTATACGAATATGCCCGCGAAGATGTGCCTGTGACCATCTATTATGCCTTCAAGCAGAGTGAGACGGAATCGAAAAATGATATAGAATCCACGGCTTCCACTGGTTGGGAAACCATGCTCTCAGCGATTATCAAGGCAGGGTTTTCGATTACGGGCACATGGCCAATGAAGACTGAAAAACCAGGCCGTACTATCGGCAACGGCGCGAATGCCCTCGCGTCATCCATCGTGCTTGTGTGCCGCAAGCGCACCGAGGGCGCTCCCATAGGAACGCGGCGCAACTTCGTGATGGCGCTCAAGCGCGAGCTGCACGTGGCGCTCGACGAGCTGCGCTCCTCCAACATCGCGCCGGTGGACCTGGCGCAGTCGGCCATCGGCCCGGGCATCGGGGTTTACTCGCACTTCTCGCAGGTGCTCGAGGCCGACGGCAGTCCCATGACCGTGCGCGCCGCGCTGCAGATTATCAACCAAGAACTCGACTCGTACTTCTCCGACCAGGACGGGGAGCTCGACCGGGAGAGCCGCTTTTGCGTGGATCTTTACACCCAGAAGGCTTTCGACACCATCTCGTTCGGTGAGGCCGACGTGCTCGCCCGCGCCAAAAACGTCTCCATCGAGGGTCTGGCGGCAAAGGGATTGTTGGCATCGGCCAAGGGCAAGGTCCACCTGCTTGATCGCAATGAGGTCTCTGACCGAGCGAGCTTCACTCTGCCCACGTGGCTCGTTACTCAGCAGCTCACCCACGCCCTCGAGGACGGCGGCATCACGGCGTGCGCCAAGCTGGTCGCAGGCACGCTTGGCGGGAAAGCGGACGACGCCAAAGCGCTGGCGTACCGCCTGTTCACCATCGCCGATAAGAAGAACTGGCAACAGGAGGCCTTCGCGTACAACTCGCTTGTGACCGCTTGGCCCGAAATCCAATCGAAGGCGGCGCAGCTCGCCGCCGAGGCGCCCACCCAGGGCACGCTGTTCGACTAGAGCACGAGGAGGACACCCATGGAGAACAACAGCAACCACGACCTTATGACAAAGGGGTTCGACCGGCTTCTGGAGGCCCTTGCGCCCTACATCGTCCGAGAGTTCATACAGACCTACGGCGCCGACTTCTGGAAGGCGGGTGTCGTCGACAAGCTCTATGACGACCAGAGGCGGGACCTGCCGATCAGCGGCAAGCCCAGCGAGCTTGCGAAGTCCCTCGACATCGCCAAGTGCCTGCTCCTGATCGAAATCAACTGGCGCGAGGTCTTCGGCAAGAAGCTGCCTCGCGACTGCAAGAATTACGTCATCGAGCTCAAGGGCAAGCGCAACGAGTGGGCCCACAAGGGTATCGAGGACGCGACCGACAGCAACGCATTCCGAGCGCTCGACACCATGAGCCGCCTGGCCGAGCAGATCGACCCCGAGGCGGCCGGCGACATTAACGCGCTCCTGCGCCAGGTGCGCTACGGCAGCACCGAGGGCTCGACGGCGGTGACCTCGAATGCGGGTAGCGGCGTCGAGGCGGCGCCAGCGCGCAGGAAGTCGCTCGAGCAGACCAAGGCCGTGCGCGGGTTGCCCAGCTGGCGCGAGGTGATGGAGCCCCACATGGATGTGGCCGAGGGGCGCTACAAGAACGCGGAGTTCGCCGCCGACCTAGCGCAGGTGGCGCGAGGAAAGGGCGAGCTCGAGTACCGCGACCCAGTCGAGTTCTTCAACCGCACCTACGTGACCGAAGGCATGAAGGGCCTGCTCGTGCAGTCGTTGCGCCGCGTGAGCGGGCTCGACGGAGAGCCCGTCATCCAGCTCAAGACGGCCTTCGGCGGCGGCAAGACGCATAGCATGCTCGCCCTTTACCACATGATGCGCAGCCGCTCCCGCGTGGGGCAGATCGCGAACCTCGTGCCCGTGCTCGAGGCGGCCGGCGTCACGGAGGTCCCCGAGGTGCACGTGGCCGTGCTCGTGGGTACGGCGCTCAACCCAGCCAACGCCAAGCGTCCCCAGACGATACCCGGCATCACTGTGAACACGCTGTGGGGTGAGATGGCCTTCCAGCTGGCGGAATCAGCGGGCAAACCCGAGCTCTACGACTACGTCAAGGAGGCCGACAAGCGCGGCGTGTCGCCCGGGTCGGAGTCCCTGGCGAACCTGTTCGACGAATGCGGGTGCTGCCTAATCCTCATGGACGAGCTTGTGGCCTACGCCAAGAAGCTCTACGGCGCCGACAAGCTACCCGCGGGCACGCTCGACAATTTCATAACCTTCATTCAGGAGCTCACCGAGGCAGCCCGTGCCTCGAAGTGCAGCCTGGTCGTTGCCTCCATCCCCGAATCTGACAACGAGATCGGCGGCGAAGCCGGCCAGCGCGCGCTCGAGCAGATCGAGCACACCTTCGGCCGCATGGAGTCGATCTGGAAGCCCGTGGGCGCCAGCGAGGGCTTCGAGGTGGTGCGCCGCAGGCTCTTCCTCAACTGCAAGAACGAGGCCGCGCGCGACGAGGTGTGCTTCGCGTTCAGCAAGATGTACGGCGAGAACACGGCGGAGTTCCCGACGGAGTCTCGCGAGCTGGAGTACCGCGAGCGCATGGTGTCGTGCTACCCGATACACCCCGAGGTCTTCGACCGCCTCTACGAGGACTGGGCGACTCTCGAGCGCTTCCAGCGTACCCGCGGCGTGCTGCGCCTGATGGCGGCTGTCATTCACGAGCTGTGGATGAGCCGAGATCCCTCGCCGATGATTATGCCGGGCTCGTTCCCGCTCGACGTGCCGGGCGTGCGCGACGAGCTCACCCGCTATCTCGACGACAACTGGAACGCGGTCGTCGACTCCGAGGTGGACGGCAAACAGTCAATCCCGTACCGCAACGACGGCAACAACGGCCGCTACGGCAGCCTCCTCGCGTCGCGTCGCGTCGCACGCACTGTAATGCTGGGCAGCGCCCCCGACGTGGGCGGGCAGTCCGTGCGCGGCATCGAGCGCGCGCACATCCGCCTTGGTACGGTGCAGCCCGGAGAGAACATCTCCGTGTTCAACGACGCGTTGAGCACGCTGCAGACGTCCTCGTCTTACCTCTACAGCGACGCCAACGGCAACCGCTTCTGGTACGACACGCGCCCGACGCTGCGCAAGATCGCCGAGGACCGCGCCCAGATGGTGAAGGACTCGGACGCGCTCTTCGAGGTGGAGGGGCGCCTAAAGAGGCTGCGCAAGGCCGATCCGTTCGCGGGCATCCACGTGTGTCCAGCGAGCACCCTTGACGTGCCGGACGACCAGTCGCTGCGCCTCGTCGTGCTGCCGCCCGCCGCGAAGCACCGCGGCAGGGCAACCGAGAGCGAGGCCCTCAAGCTGGCGGTCGAGACGCTCGCTGGCCGCGGGACGACCCCGCGCACGTACAAGAACATGGTCGCGTTCGCCGCGGTCGACACCTCGTACTATCCGCAGATCCTGACCGCGGCGAAGCAGTACCTCGCCTGGGACTCCATCAAAGCCGACCGCGAGTCTCTCAACCTCGACGTTGCGCAGACGCGCGAGACCGAGCAGAGCGCGAGGCGCGCTGACGAGTCGCTCGACGCGAAGATCCAGGAGGCGTACAGCTGGCTCCTCTACCCGCGCATCGACCTGCTCGGCGGCTCGATGGACATCGAGTGGGAGGTCGAGCACGTTGCAGGCGGCGGCGAGAGCATCGTGGTCAAGATGGCGCGCAAGCTCCTCTCTGACGAGGCCGCCATCCAAGCCTGGGCGCCGGCACTGCTCAAGATGGAGCTCGACCGCGTCCTGTGGAAGGACTCCGATCACATCCAGGTCAAGCAGCTGTGGGAGTACCTGTGCTCGTACTGCTATCTGCCGAGGCTCTCGGGCTACGGCGTGCTCGAGGACGCGATCAAGCGGGGCTTGGAATCGAGGGAGTACTTCGGCATCGCCGCCGGGTTCTCGGACGGGCGCTACATGGAGCTCTCGCTCGGGGAGGCCAAGACGTTCATCAACTCGAGCGACCTCCTTGTGAAGCCGGCAATCGCCCAGGTGCAGATCGACGCCGACGCCGCAGCCGCGCGCGCCGCCGCGGAGAAGGCGGTCGCCGATGCGGGCGCCACTCAAGACGACGCCGGGTTCGACGTGGAGTTCGGCGGCACCACAACCGAGACCTACGACAACGGCGACGGCGGCACCAGCACGGTCTCGACGACCGAGGTGACGTTCGTGCCTAAGAGGCGAAAGACGACGTTCCACATGGCGTCAAAGCTCGACAACACGCGCGTCAACCGCGGCATCCAGAACATCATGGACGAGGTCGTGAGTCAGCTGAACGCCATCGGCGCCGACGTGGAGCTTACGTTCGAGGTTCGTGCCCGCGTCGAGGACGGCATCCCGCCCGAGACGATGCGCGCGGTGAGCGAGAACTGCTCGACCCTGGGTGTCGGCGACTTCGGGTTCGGGGAGTGATCGAAATGGCGATAGCTTCAGCGGAGTAAAGAACGTTTACTGCGGGAGGCGGAACCACACAACATGGCGCCGCCTCATCGCTTATTCGCCGCAATCGCTTCAAGCGAATGCGCAATGATTGGAGTTGATTATGGGCGATAGCAGCCTGGAGCAGATTAGGGCAAAGACAAAGATGACCATTCAAAGTTGGAGCGAAACCTGCGGACTAGCCCCGGAGGCCGTTACCGGCAAGCTTGATGCCGCCATGTTCAACTGGATGAGCGATCTGACGGATTCGCTGGATATCTGGATATCCAAAAGCCTTGATATGACGGACGGCGAGCTGATTCTCGCCTGGACCAATCTGGGTGCTTTGGTTGAATGCTGGCTGCGCTTTTTCTACTGCGTTTACTACGAGGACTACATGAAAAGCCCGAAGCTTGGGAAGAAGTGCAAGCCGCTTGAGCCCGACGACAAGGCGATGACCTTCGATTACCTAATCCAATACAGCAAAGGGATACTTTGGGACAACCTCCAGGATCCGCTATATCTTTGGGTGTATAAAATCCAACACTACCGAAATGCGATCCATGCATCCAGCTATAAGAATATCGGGCATCCAAGCGATTTTATTTTGGAGATCGAACAATACTCGCTCTTCGTAGACGAAATTATCGAAAGATTACCGTCCATCGAAGATTACAGGCAGGATTTGTTGTTCGATTGCTATTAGCCAATTTGGCGAAATGGCCCTATTTGGCATTCCCGTACTTTGCTTTGCGAAGGATTAGCATGATGTTGTCTGTGTACTCACGTACTAGGCGTTAAGCCACTTTCCATTGAAGCAATCGTTGCGGACGTCGCCCTCCACGTCGATGTGGCCGATTCTTAGCCCTGGGATGTTGGCGATGAGGTCTCGGTATGCGCGTTCGTCGAGGTCGGTGAGCCGGCGACCATCGCGCATACCGTCGTAGAGTCCCTTGGGCCCGTAACCGTTGAACAGAGCGTGCTCTATGGGAAAGCTGGTGAGCTCACTCGCGGCTTGGATTATTTATGCGCTGCCGTCCATTGAATCGACTGGAAACCTGCCTTGAGGAGCGTGAGGGAGTCCATTACTGGGATCCGCACGAACTTGCCTCCGCTCCCGCTGTTGCAGCCAGGGGCATGCGAGCTAAATTAAGTGCTTCAATGTCGCACTTAAGGTCGAAACAAAGCCGCCCGCGACAATTCTTTCAGTCATCGCTCTCGCACATCCTATCTGACCTACGGAAACGCAAGACAATATAGCAGCTGGCTACGATTCACTTCGCTAAAGAGGAGCCAAAGAGGAAAATCGGCCGTATTGCTATCCATTTCGGGCATTGTTGATCCACAGAACCAGCCCGTTTTTGTTCCCGGGACAAAAGCGAAACTGCGAGCTCGCGGTTTCAAAATAGTTCGCGGATTTGTCCCAGGATTTGTCCCAGGATTTGTCCCAAACGCCTATGCGAAGTTACGCGGTAGGATTCGGCGGTACGACGGTCAAATTCGACGAACCAACTGGAATCAACTGGAATGACGCCACGGCATACGAGCTTGAAAGAGTTGGAATAAGGAAATTCCTTGGTTATGGGGGTATAAATCGTTTTGGAGATAAAAAATACCCCAATAAACCCATAATTTGACATACTGGCTCCAATGAAGAATAGAGCCAGTATGCGTTTGTTTCCTAGAGAAAACTACTTGAAAAAGATTTGTGGTTTCTACCATGACGAAGGGATGATCAAGGTCATCACCGGCGTCCGCCGCTGCGGCAAATCCTGCCTCATGCGGTGCATTTGCGCCATGTTGCGTGAATATGGCAATCCCGTGTGCTAAAAGCTGCAAATACTCAACCTCAAATACTGTCCATTTCAGTGGACAGTATTTTTTATGTCATTACATAGACTGGTATTTCTATAAAACGAAGTCTTTTAGTAGGCATTGTGAGATGGGAGTACTAATGGAAAAGCAGAGTTCAGATAGCCCCGTATGTCCTAAATGTAATAGTACGAATGTCGCTTTTTGAGGTAAGCCGCGACCCTCTCATTAAAGTCCTTTCATGTAAGTCCATGGAGCTATCATGCAGAATTGTACATTAATGCTTAATATGAAATAATATTCAGCGTAAATGTTCAATTTGGAAAGAGGGATTCGCCATGACCTTAATTGAGATTGCGAAAGGCCAGAATGGCTACGTGTCAGCATCACAGGTTACTGCCGCTGGCATTCCCAGGAGAAAGCTTGCCGAGGCTGTCGACAGGGGCGAGCTCGTTCAGGTTGAGCGCGGTCTCTACGCTCTTCCGGAGACATGGGAGGACCCATACCTCGCCGCACAGCACCGGTTCTCGCGCGGCGTATTCTCCGATGACACGGCACTGTTTCTGCACGGTATGACCGACCGTGCACCCTTTTCCCTCACCATGACGTTCCCCAGAGGCTACAATGCCACACCCGTCAGAAAGGCAGGGATAATCTGTCGTACCTGTGCCGACGAGGTGCTTGAGCTTGGACTGGTAGAGCTGACTACTCAGCACAACAATATTGTTAGGGCATACAATCCAGAGAGAACACTTTGCGACCTTGTCAGGGGTCAGGGCACAGTAGACTCACAGGTTGTTATTCCGGCGATGCGGGCCTATGTTAAAAGTCCAAAGAGAGATGTAGAGAGACTAGTTGAATACGCGCGCAGACTTGGCGTTGAGAAGAAAATCCGAAATTACCTGGAGGTGCTGCTATGAGGATGAAGAATGCAATGCAGCTCAAGGCACATGTGAATAACATGGCCAAGGAGGCGGGCATCCCTACACAGGCGCTTATGCAGAGCTACCTCCTCGAGAGGTTGCTTGAGCGCCTCTCAAGATCGACATGGAGAGACAACATTGTCATCAAGGGCGGTGTGCTCATCTCGTCCCTCGTTGGCATCAGCTCTAGGACCACCATGGACCTGGACACGACGGTCAGAGGGTTCGCTCTTACCCATGATTCTGCAGAGAGAGTCTTTCGCGACATCATGGGAGTGCAGGTAGACGACGATTGGGAGTTTGAGTTTGACAGAATTGAAGACATTCGCGAGACCGATGACTATCCAGGCATTCGCGTACACCTCAAGGGGAGCTATGCTCCCATGTTGGTCCCGCTGACAGTAGATGTCACCACTGGTGACAGAATCACGCCGGATGCGGTGGAGTACATCTACCCGCTGCTCTTCGGTGAGGGCAAGATTAGCCTTATGGCATACCCGATTGAGACTGTACTCGCGGAAAAACTTGAGACTGTGGTATCTCGTGGAGTTACCAATACCCGTCTCCGTGATTTCTATGATATTCATGTTCTGTTGGGTGTTAAAAGAAATGACATCAATATGGAAACATTGAGAAACGCCTTGGCATCGACTTGTGAGAAAAGAAATAGTCAAGCCGTCATCGCACGTTGGACCGAGGTGCTCGACGCTGTTGCTGGCGATGCTGCTATGCAAGCGCAGTGGGCGACGTACGTGAGGAAGAATCCGTACGCAAAAGGAATCGCTCTTCAGGACTGCTGCAAGGCTGCAAAAAATGTGTTTGTGGAGTTGACCGACATAAACAGTTATACCTACGACAAATAGTAGAACAATAATTGTAAGATAACTTAAAGTTCATACAAGTTCTTATATTTTTCAGGACATGACCCGGACATATCGAGTGGGAATAAAGTTCAACAGCGATTTTTATAGCTACAGTTTTAAATTAGCTCCTCGCTCACGATGCGAGGAGTTTTTTATTAATAAAGGATTATGGATGATATCACGTTATCGTGATATCCTAAATAATAGTAAAAAGAGATAGGGAAGCCGCAAGAATTTAAGAAAATTGATCCGCTCGTCTAAAGGAAGCAGATTATGAAATTTCATAAGGTAAAAGATGTCTCTGCCCTGACTGGCTTAAAGTTAAGTGTTCAGTTTATTAATGGCACCACAAAAATCTACGATGTAACTCCACTTATAGATCGTTTTCCTGTCTTTAGGACACTGGAGGATGATGAATCGCTGTTTAGAGACGTAGAGGTTAATCAGGGCGGCTACGGAATTATCTGGAACGATGATCTGGATCTCTCTTGTGATGAACTGTGGGAGAACGGAACGGAAGTTGCGACGCCGTTCGATGGGCTTATATCGTTTTCAGACGCTAGCGACCTCTGGGGCCTAAGCGAGTCCACTCTGCGTAAGGCTGTTGCGTACGGCAAAATAGTTCCAGGAGTGGATGCCCGCAAGTATGGTAAACAGTGGATTGTTAACCGTGAAGCTATGTTGCGCGAGTATGGCGATCCGATTGGCATGTAATCTAAGGTCTTGCAGGTGTCAAACTTGAGTTGAGTTGGTGAACGTATCTACTTAATATTGGCGGAAAAGCTCTGTTAAGACAGTATTGCCCAGGTCGTACAAATTCAAATTTGATGGGAGCACATTCAAGGTGAATGAATTCAATGAATATGTTCGTGAAGTCTTTTCTGTAGCAGGCGATATTACCATAAGATCCATGATGGGCGGATATCTCGTGTATCTTAATGGTAAGTTGATAGGTGATATTGGCGACAATGAACTGTTTTTGAAGAGAACACCTACATCGGATACGTTACTTGCTGATTCAGAATTGCGATATCCGTATGAAGGCTCAAAGACACTAATGCATGTATTTGATAGATTTGAAGAGACGGCACTTGTTCTGGAACTTCTGGATGGTATGTATGCTGAGCTTCCGGAAAAGAAACCCGTAAAAGTTAGAGGAGAAATATAAACCTCAACTGTGCGAAATCGTTTCGTATTTTTATTGTTTGAGTAAATTATATTGCCTATAAATATTGCCGATATCGGCAAGAAATAACCTCCTCTGCTATAATAATCTCATCAGTTTTTGCCGATAGGGAGATGAAGCTTGATGGGATTTCTTTCTGCAGCAGAGATTGCTGAACTCTGGGGCATATCCGAGAGAAGTGTACGCAATTACTGCGCAACAGGTCGCGTGCCAGGTGCTTTTCTCGTGGGAAAAACTTGGAACATTCCAGCCGATGCAGTAAAACCTTCTCGAAAAAACGCTAAAACATCGTCAACAAGTCCGCTGCTTTCGCGCTTGATTGAAGAAAAGGCCTCAAAAATAAAGGGCGGTATTTATCATAAGCTCCAGGTTGAGCTTACCTATAACTCTAATCACATTGAGGGAAGCAAGCTTTCCCTTGATCAGACGCGCATGATTTTTGAAACGGCAACTATCGGTGTTGAAGAAAATCCTGTTCACATTGATGACATTGTAGAAACTCAGAATCACTTCCGCGCTATCGATTACGTGATTGACCACGCAAAAGATCCCCTTACAGAGGGCATTATTAAAGAACTGCACCGTATTCTTAAAACGGGAACTACAGATTCTGTACAGGACTGGTTTGCTGTTGGAGATTACAAACTCTTTCCAAATGAGGTTGGTGGGCGAGAAACCACTCTTCCAGAAAATGTTGCTAAAGAGATGAAATCGCTGTTAAAGGCTTATAACTCAAACAGCTCTCATTCCTTTGAAGACGTTGTTGATTATCACGTTCGCTTTGAACGCATTCATCCGTTCCAAGATGGCAACGGACGTGTCGGCAGGTTGATCAAGCTTAAAGAATGCCTTGCTCATAACGTTGTCCCGTTTGTCATTACTGATGACATGAAGTCTTTCTATTATCGAGGGCTCTCGAAGTGGGATAAGGAGAACGGCTATCTTCTTGATACGTGCCTTACAGCTCAAGATAGATTCAAAGTCACGCTGGATTACTTCCGAATTCCGTACGGTGATAAGTAGGTGTAACTGCTTTTCTCGTTTTAACGTTATATTGCTGAACCAGATTAATAGGCGTCATCATATTGCGCATGCAGTCGATGAGTTCCTTTCGGATAACGAAAGACCCTCGTGAGCCGTTGCACTACTTCCTCAGGGGAGGGGGTTCACCGCGTCTTTCGCGTAGTGGTAGATCTTGATCGGCTTGACCCCAGCAACCTCGCAACCTCCGCCGCGGAATAGACGTCCTGTGGCAGGACGGGCTGCCGCCCGAGCGAGAGCCCTGGCGGACGAAAGCGGCGCATGCCGCCTGCCGTGCTGGCTGCGTGCGCTGCCGGGTTCAATGCGCTTTGCCTGAGCTGCGCGTGCGCCCGGAAGTCATGACGCTCCCTTTCTCGCTTCTTCGTTCGCGACGCCGCGTC
>ERZ773074.263-NODE-263-length-23942-cov-6.587893_pt1 | contig 23942 bp, 18 predicted proteins | sample MGYA00580615_ERZ773074 | MGnify/ENA primary metagenome ERZ773074 (study PRJEB29015, sample SAMEA2738126) | human oral metagenome | biome: human oral; feature: human-associated habitat; material: saliva | place: China | collected 2160 ...
TTTGGTATTTACCAAAGAGGGCTTATAGAGGTGTTGTAGGACGCCTTTAGCAAAAACAATAAATCAAATATTATTGTGGTATGTTAAGAATTAAATGATACAGATGATACAGATGATACATTTGTGTAAACTATTTAAACCTATAACGAATCAAAAGAAAACAAGAAGCGTTTCGCTGACATCATTACAGAATTATTGCTAGAATAGCTATATTAATTTAAGTTTTTAACAGACCGACATTAATGTCGGTCTGTTCTGTTATAATTTAAGAAATATTTGAAAACTGTAATAGTTTTAGAAAGAAGGTGAAAAAATGGTAAAGACTACCAAAGATGAAACAAACTTTATCAATTTAGTTAATAGGATGAAGGTTCTTGCTAATAAGAGTGTTGAAGAAATTTACGAAGACTTACTTGATAACGATCCGTTCAACAATGCTATTGATTATATTTTGACTTGTTTGCGCTCATCTTTAAAATCAAATTCAAAAGATAGGGATGTTCGTTTATTAGCTAACAATCCTCATCTTATATTAGAATATGACAAGATTGTAAGTGAACTTGAAATTTCTTGTGATTTTGAAGACGGGCCTTATTCTATCATATCATCTCCCTGGAGTAATGATACTTACGAGACAATTTTAATTAAAAATCTTTTAGTAAGTGATATTCCATCTGATATCAATAAGAAGATGAGTTTATCGCTAGAAAAACGGATTCAAATTGCAAAGAGAAAGGTTTCTCTTATAAAGAAAATAGATCTCAACATTGATCCATATAATAGTGAGACTCCAGAAGAAGTAACCCACAATGACGTTATTTCTAAGGTATCAAAAATGATGAAGGAAGAGTTATCTCCATTCAATATATTTCTCGGTATTGAAAGGTTTTCTAAACATATTTCTTTATTTGTTGATAGTGATGGCAATTTAGGCAATGTTTTCGAATCCAACACACAAGATTACACAAGGTTTTGTGATGTTGATGTCTATTTATACCCAAGAAGTCCAGATCTTTTAAAAACATCTTACATCAAAATGTTGGAAGATAGATATGGAGATTCTTATGATGACATTGTTATATATTATGCAAAAATAATCAAACTAGAAGCTGAGATGTACCTATCCAAACTTTTGCTTGGTGGTAATAAATTTACTCTTGACAATGTTAAAACCGGGCAGTACGGGCTTGGTATTCTAAGCGAAGGAAGAATTGAGGATGAGATTCGCAATCGTGTTGCATTTAAACAGCTAAAATCTCTAATCCAGTACGAAAATGATCCTGAACAGAGAAAAAGATTTGCAGAGGCTGTCTCCAGATTATTACAAGAATAGAGAGGTACCTCTCTATTCTTTTCTTATAATTTAAAAAAATAAAAATTTTAGAAAGAAGGAAAAAATGGTAATTAAAACAAAAGAAGATGATGATAATCAATTTATTAATCTAATGAATGCTGCAAAAAATCTAGCAAAAATAGATACATCTGAAATTGTTAAAGTTTTAAGGAAAAATAGAGCATTTAACTTAAAAATGGAAGATATTTTATGCAAAATTAAATCAAATTTCAAAACTAATAGTAATGATCGAGATATTCGTTTGTTCGCAAACAATCCTCATCTCATCATTCAGCACGATGAAATAGTAGAAAATTTAGTTTTTGATATTGATTATAGATTCTTTGATTCAAAGACAAATTTCAAACCTGGCGGTAAACTTGGTAGAGATCATAGATATCTATTGGAAATTACAAAATTAAATATTACAGGAGTTCCTGATGATATTAATAAAAAAATGTATCTTTTTTTAACAAAAAACATTAAGAAGCTTGAGGTTGAGACGGCATATATTTTTAATAATCTTATTAACACCAGAAATCCTAGTGTTGAACTTGATAGAGAAGAAACTATAAATAGAATTTCAAAATATCTTGCAAAAAAACTATCAGTTTTCAATCAATTTAATTTTGATTCAAATTTAGGTTCTTATACAATAGAATTTTATATTGATTCAAATGGTGAACTATCACTCTATCATACAACTGACTCCTCCAAAGTTGGTCATCACAAAATAAAGTTATCAACTAAGGATTTTTCAACAAGCTGGATGAATAAAAATTTAATTCAGATGTTAATCGACCCTCGTGGTGAAGGTTATGAAAATATTTTAGAATATTATGCGAAAAAAGCAAAGGAAGATTTTGAGGATTATTATAAAAAAATTCTACTTTCCGAAGATTGTTTTGAATTTAAAGACTTTCTATCCCAAAAGCAGCCGATTTGGCTTATAAGTGATGAGGAATTAAAATCTGGATTGATAGATAATGATTCGATGATGAAATTAATAAATATGTTTCAATTCAAATGTGATCCTGAACAAAAGAAGAGGGTTATTCGGATTGTCTCTGAAATTTTAGAAGATATGGATAGTATTCTTCCGTTTTAAAAGAGAATAGAGAGTTATACCTCTATTCTTTTTATTTTTCTTATAATTTAATAAAAAATTCCTAGCAAAGCTAGAGATAGAAAGAAGGTAGCTATTATGGCTAAAGATATTAACAAACCAATTGTTTTTGTAGATATCATTCTACTGAAACATCATACAGTCGCAACATTTTCTGAACTTGATTCAGATGAGAAGTATGTGTCTGTAATTGGTGGAAAAATTAAACAAGCGGAGATTTACAAGAACGGAGCTAAATATTTAGATTCCAAAGCCTTGTACAATTACCTGTACAACAAACGTGTAATTTTTTGGAACGGTAAGTTTCTAGATTCTTACATTTTACCACTTGTTTCTCAAGGGAAAAATCAAAGTGATATTGATTGGTTGCACGAACAGCTTACTGTTAAACGTGTAAAACCTTGGAAACTAACACCAGCTCCAAAACAAACATACGGCTTCTTTGATATTGCAAACTTATTGCAACAAGGAACAACCTTAGAGGAAGTTGCCGGACGTATGGGCTTATCAATTTCTGAGCCGGATGTGTATTTAAAAACAAAGAAAAAGTTGAGTGAAGAAAAACTTTTGAAAGTTGTTATTTATTCAATGAATCGTTCTTCAAATATGAAGGTTGTGTTTAAACATCCTTATATTACGGCTGGTTACAAACAACATCTTGCAATGATTGATCGATATCTTGACGGGAAAGAACATCTCTTTTCCAAAACAGGTGCGCAATTAGCAACTGATGGTATCACACGCAACGGGCAATTCAAAAACCACAAGGATAAAAAGTTCGACTGGAAATTTAATGGTCGTAACGTATTGGATTTTATTCCTGACGGGTGGAAAGAAGAACTGAAACGTTATCAGGCTGAAATGGAAGCTGCGATGGATAAGTACTTGGAAATTATTGCTTCAGGCGGTCATATCTTTGAAGCCGAAAAGGTGTTCAAAGAAGTTTCTTTCCCAAGCTATAAATTTACAATTGATAATAAATTGGAAATTTCATCCTCTGGTGGTGGTTTGCATACTAAACGACTAGATACGGTTTGTGTCCGGAAAGAAAATGTTCACCACGATGATGTGGAAGGTGCTTACACTGAAATTATTCTAGCGAAGGACATCTTTAGTCCCGAAATCGCCGGAATTTACCGTGGGTACAAAGAGGACAAGTTTGCTTACAAAAAAGCAAAGAAACTTATCGAAAAAGCAAACAATGAAGGTTTCCTTGATTTGTTTGAGCTTAAAGAGCAGATCAAAGAGTTTGGAATTGATATCGATGATGAAGTCAAATCTATTTCAGATCTTGTGACTGTAATTACGGAAGGTGTTGAGGCTAGTAAATTAGCGACTAATGAACCTACCGGGAATGCAGACCGGAACGGAACACCAATCTACAACCCAATTGGTATGATCCAAGGCCGTATCATCCTTCAAATTCTTCTATTCAACCTTGTTACACGTATCTTGCGTGCAGGTGGTGAAGTTTGGAGTGCAAATACTGATGGAGTGTTTTGGACTTCAGATAAGGACATCACAAGTGTTGTTCGTGAATGGGAAGAGTTCTGGGGTATGAAAATCGGATCTGAGATGATTGATTTGTATATTGCAAAATCAGATAACGATCGTATCCTAGTAAATGACGGTGTATTAGTTGAGGCTAAAGGTGATGATCTCGTTCACCATCAACTTTCAAACCTCAAAAAGCTCGGAACAAAACCTCGAGTTGTTGATAAAGTTATTTTACAAAAACTTTTGAATCCGGAGGAAGAATTGCTTGATTTGTTAGATAAAGAAATCAAATCTGGAAATGTTTCAGAGTTTGCATTTGTATCAAAAGCACAACGAGAAACAAGAACTGTTTTTGATTTGAAGTTAGCTCCTCGTATCAATCGATTCTTGCTGACCGAATCCGGAGAGCGTGTTCAGAGTTACAGTATGAAAACTGGTCAACTTGGCAAGGTAACAAACGTACCTGAATCTCCGGTTACACTCTATAACGATAAACTTCCAGAAGAACTACCAAAGAATCTCAACAAACAGGCTTACCTGGATTTGATTAAGAATGTATATTCTCACTGGATTTAATAAAGAAAAAGGGGTTCTAAAACTCCTTTTTTATTTTCAATAAAAGTAAAAAAATAACCCCTAACCCAGGGATTATTTTTTGATCTTGCAAGATTTAGTAATCTTATGAGAAGATTACTTGTGGGAAGTAGTCCCCAGTGGCACGATCAAAGTGCCACAATGTAAGGGGAATCCCTTTGTGTGCAGCAAGTTTGATTACTGCCGCAGTCAAGGAAGTCAAACCTGTAACGTACAGGTCGATTCCCTTGTCGGACTCCCAAACAACTTGGTCGCCCATTGATAGTTCTGCATTAGCCAATGCAGTTTTTGCTACTCGTTCAAAACTGAGTAGTGGCAAGATGGCCTCTGCTGCCATCTTATCCATAGCTTTGACGTCTGTTACGTCGTTTATGTTAGATGGAAATACAAATCCATCCATCGCAGGCATTCCTTCTCCTGCGTGACGGTCTGTAAGACCGAGTTTGATAAATTGTTTCATTTTATTTCTCCTTCTTTACCAGACTTGTCTGGATTTTTTTTAATTATTTGTAAAAATTATAGAATCTAAAAGTTAGAGAAAAAAATAAAAAGAGGTTTGATCCTCTTTTTATGCTTTCATCAACTTTCAAGCCTTGAAATCTCATCTCGAAGATCATCAATTTCTTGGTTCAAAGAATCAATCTCATCATCTTTGTATTGAATTGTGCGTTCAAGATCTTCACGTTCTAAAGAAAAATCTTTTTCTAAATCCTCTCGCAAGTCAGACTTAGCTTCCTCGATAATTCCATCGATCGTATCTCTAAGAGAATTATGATCATACTTATAAAGGAAAAAGTCAATATCTTCATTAGAAATCAATTTGTAATATTTCATTAAGACGTCCGAAAATTTAGCTCCTTCACCCTTGAGTTTTGATAAAATTTTCTCCTTAAGATATACTTCAGCAAGAGCCCCGCTTTCGTTTAACGGATTTCCATCTTCATAATCAAAGGTTACACTAAAAATCTTTTTCTTGTGTAATTCAAGGAGTGATAATGATTTATTTTCTTTGCTGAAATAATCATAACATCTAATACTGCGAGTTTTTCCCAAAATTTTCTTTTCCTCCTTGAAGAACTTATAGAAAATATCCGGTAACTCATCTCTCTTATTAAACATTGTGTAAATATCACTGCGACAGAATGGTGATTCTTTCAAAAAGTTATAATCCATCAACTCGTATCTCTCAACTGTACTGATATACTTGGTAGCTTTCTCTATTGAGATAATACGTTCCGGATTATTAGAAAAATATTTCTTCTTCAAATATCCAAGTCGTGCCATCTCCTTCAAGATAAAGTGAAGGAGAATATCGATACCAAACCAATCGCTTTCCAAAAGTGTTTTGATACCGGATTTCTCAACAAACTCAGCTACTTCGTCTGACAAATTACCATTCATAATATCATCAATCTCAAACAAAATTAAGATAGATGGAAAAAAGAATTTATTATCTAAAGGATTTTCTTTTAAATAATCAAATTGTTCTAGAGTAACTTTTTGTAAATATTTCATAAAGTTCTCACTTTTTCGAACATCTTTTGCTTTCAATCCGAGTTCTAATAAGAACAAAATTGACTTGTATCCCTCATCACCTTTAATATTTATTGATTTTAGGTAATTTTTTACAAAAGGAACAAAGTCGTCCTTTTTTAAATTATCAGATAAGGTTGAATCTTCAAAATCTTTTCTAATAGAATCAAACAGTAATCGTTTTAATTCATCCTCATTTTGATTAATCTTCACTGAAGCAGTTACAGGAATTAGATTGTAAATATTCAGTGGTTTTTCAATTTTTTCTTTCATCATCTTTATAGTAATTAGATTGATTCCACCATCGGATGATTCGATTAAGTAAATTGTTTTTGTGGTATCATCGTAATAAGCGATACGAGAATTGAATAAAGATCCACCTAAATCAACAACCGAGATATCTTCCGGCTTTTCAGATAAAAGTTTAGCTACTGTTTTTAAATAAAACTTACCTTCCAAAGATTTGCTCTTTGTTGGCTCATCAGTTCTTTTCATTATAAAATTCCTTCTTTTCTAACTGAAATTAATTCAGTAAAATATTTTTCTTAAATTATAAAAGAAGAGTGAATATCTCACTCTTCTTTTTTAGATATTGTACGTTTCATCCAAAAATTCAACAAATCGTTCAACGTTGCCTTCAAGTGACACGTCAGGAAGAACGTTGAAAACTGGCAAACAGAACAAATCTTGAATAGTTGATACACGTTCTTGTTCGAGTTGAACTCGATCGATACGTCCGTTGATTTGTTCTTCGTCACCACCACGAGATTTGATACGCTCGATAGCAAGATCAATAGGTAGATTCAAAATCACAGGATATACCTTTACACGTAAACCACCATACTCGTAATACAGGTCACCCTGATCTTGGAATACGTGTGAGTAGAAGTTCGTATCTGCAACTAATACAGCGTGATTGGTGAAATTATCAGTTTTCGAGACAACCTCATCTTTCGTAACGCCGTAAAGATTTTCTTGGAATTTTGTTTCCTCAAAAACTGAGTTTGATTCGGACAATTCATTGGCTTGTGCCTCTGAAAGAAAATAATAATCAACTCCATCTACCTCCCCAGGCCGTGGGGGTCGTGTGGTATACGAAATCAATGTGTGCTCATCGTCGAAAATTTTAGATAGAGTTGTTTTCCCAGAACCTGAAATTCCGGTAATCACCACAATACCAGCTTGACGCTTTTCTTGGTTTTCGATAATCATAATTTGATTACCTCCCTTCTTTCTATATTATTTTTACTTTCCTTAATTATAAGGAATATATTTCTTCAAAATATCTTTTGAATTGTTTGAGTTCTTCGGATCTAAGTAATCTTCTGACAATTCATCAAAAATGTTATCCATTCTCATTTTAACAAATTTCTTTAAAGAGTCCAACTGATAAATGGTCATAATTGGATAATTTTTATCTGATAACGGGAGATGTACTGGGCAAACCCCAAGAACGATCTCGTTAGAAGAACTCTTCAATTTTGATACTGTTAATTTTAGTCCATAAGTTGATGATAAAAGCCCATTGTGAAAGAATGGCTTTAATTCAACTCTTAATTTTTGTTTATTCTTTGGGTGATATGTAAATAAAAAAATAAACATAGATAAGTCTTCTCTTTGAGCATTCTTCATCATTTTTTTATTTTCTTCCATCAGATTCTTTGCAATCTTTTCCCAAGTGGAATAACGTCGATTAAAATTCTGAATTAAATTCAGGATATCATCTTTCTGAGATAATTCCAGAAGTTCTTTCAGACGTTCTTTAAAAACAACATCTTTTTCTTGAGATAAAATCTCAGACTTTAAAACCATTTTAATTCCTTCTTTCTATATTTTTGTTTCTTATATTATATCAAAAATGTCAGTTTTCTGCAACAAAAAAGAGGGTTTTAAATCCCTCCAAACCGGTTTTCCCCTACGAGGTGTTCACCGGAAACTATTATAAGACTGGTGGGGTATTCTTCGGGCGATACCTCACATCAACGCCTAAATATAGGTTTAAATGGTTTATACAAATGTATCATTTGTTATCATTTGTATCATTTAATTTTTAACATTCCACAATGACTTTTAACTCATCGTTTATGTTAAAGGCAACCTACATCACCTCTATAAGCCCTCTTTGGTGAATACCAAATACGGGTTTACGTGTATTTTTCTATTAACTTTTTATTAGACAATATATTATAACCAGTCAAACTTCTTGTATGAAATGATACATTATTTCTGTTGAGACAAATACCAAATTTACTCAAACCCTTACTCAGGATGTTATATGATCCATTAATATCAGCATTAATAAGTTTTCCGTTCTTAGATTTATACAAACCTCTTTTTACACGTTTTCCAGAAAATGTATATTTTTTACCATCGTTTTTCCAAACCGGAATTACATCAGAGTCTATAAAGCTAGCTTTTGATGTGTAAGATTCTTCCTGCTCTACAACTTCTATTCCTCGTAACTGACATTTGTACTTTAGCTGAGAAATAAATTTATTATAGGGAATTTGAACAAAATTTTGATTCCCCTTTTTACCAATAGAAATACCAGACTTTAAACCAACATTTTTACCAATAAAAACCTTTTCAAGTGCCATCTCGTCGAAAAATTCTGCTAAAAATCCTGTGATTTTATGAAATTCTGATTGCAATTTCATCTCACGATTTCTAAAAAGACGGTGGATGTGCTTACTTGTTTTTTGATTATTTGGTAATTTAGATTGATATTTAGATATCAGGCGATTATACCCTTGATTGATATATTTAACATTCAACCCCTTAATCAAAAGCGGGTTCGTTCCATCAGAAAATGTAACCGCAGCCAAATTATCAACGCCGAGGTCAATTGAAGCGTATTTATGAGTTTTTCTTAAAGGTTTTTTTTTAACCTAGTAAATAACATCAATAAAAAAATAACCATTTCTTGGAATTATCTTGACACATTTTGGGTTGTCAACTTTTGTTGGAATTGAGATCCTCAGATCTTTTGGGCATAAGATAAGTTCGTTATTTCCCCCACGCTTTTTAGCGAAAGTTTGGTTTGTGAACTCAACCGCATACCTACCTTCTGTCTTGTGTAGATATCCTGGGATCTTTGGTTTGTTAGTTATTTTCTTATTTGACTTGTCATTGTAACCTTTTAAAACCTGATAATATGAACTGATATTACCACCCAACATTTTTATGATATTGGTTGAAACCTTAGATGGCAATGCTTTCATATCGTTCTGGTCTTGTTTCCTAAATTCAGAAACTAATTGTGACCAGCTTAGTACTGGTTTTTTATTTTCTTTATCAGACTTTTCTCGTTCAAATATTGATTGACGGATTTGATACAATCCAGCATTATAAAGATTCTTAGATTTAAATGTTAAATCATCACAAATTTTGTATAAATCATTGCTAGGTTTGATTAGATGTCTTTCTACTTGTCTCACTACTGCCTCCTTTTCTAAAATTTTTTATCAACTTATTATATCATAAAATATTTAAAATAACAAATTCAATTCAAAATTGAATCAAAAAATATACAAAAATAAATAAAAATATAAATAACGAATTAACCTTAAATAATACTCTGAAATAATTCCGTGATAACATTTTTGATAAATATATAACTCATCAAATCTATTTTAGCTTATTTATTATCAATAAAAAGTTATTAACTTTTTATTAATTGGAAATGTTATATAATAGTTAAAGAAATAATAAAAAAAGGAATGGTATAGATTTTGAATAAAAAATTATCATCAATCATTGCTTCCGGAGCTATTTTGTTAACAGTTGCACCAGCAGTTGGTACACTTGTTCAAGTTGGAAGCAACGTTGTTCACGCAGAAGCGTTTAAAGCTGGAGCTCAAGCAACCCGAACATTAAAATTTAATGTAAAAGCTGATGAAAAAATTAATACAAAAACTGAAACCGTTGGGGAACCTGTTGACTTAATTATGATTGTTGACGGTTCAGGATCTCAAATCGAACAATTTAATAGTGGTGACAACCCAAGTCGACGTAAAGTTAACGTTGCGCTTGGTGACGCATTAAAACTTGTAGAATCACTCCCTGAAGGATCACAGGTTATGATTGCTTCTTATGACACTAACACAGTTGATTCTTATGCCAAAAAAGGAATTACAAAATTAATTCCTAAAGCAGACGCAATTAAAGTATTGAATGATGTTAAAGACTCATCACCAGAATCAAAATACCAATTGGAATGGTATCGTGTTTGGGAGAAATACCTAAATAACGCTGGAGATAAAATCTACGATAAGTCATCAACAGACAGACCATTTGAAGAAGCTTATGAAAAAGATCCTGCTAAGAAAAACAAATACGTATCTGTAATTCAATTTACGGATGAGTGGGTCCAAGATGAGGCAATTGACAGCTCATTTGCAGACTGGTCAAAAGCTAAAGCTAAAACATTTATGAGTGTTCTTTATCCTAAAGCAGATGGAAACCTTCGTTCTGAAACAATGATGAAGGCGGTTGGACACCCTAACATCTACAATTCTCGTGGAAAGAGTGACGCTGCTCGTCAAAAGGATATCATCGAAAAATTCAAAGAAACAGCAATCAAGACAACAACTACAAAAACTCGAGTTTCACCAGAGGGAACTGTAACTGTTTCAGCAGAGAAAGATGTAAATCTTTCAGAAGTTGAGTTGATTTCACCAAAGGGTACTAAAACAAAACTTGAAGTCAAAGATGGAAAGGCTACTTGGTCTGGAAAATTTGATGAAGACGGCGAATACAAAGTGAATTACAAATTTACTGGAACACCTTCTGAAATTAAAAAAGTAACCGGTGATGTTCAAGTTTCAGGCAAATCAGTAGTTAACGCTGTTGATACGATTGAGCCAAACAAATCTTCTGCTGTTGATACAGCCAAAGAGGACATCCCTTTCAAAAACATTGAAGAAAAGGATCCAACACTTCCATTTGGTGAACGTAAGGTTAAGGTTAAAGGGGTTCTTGGTGAACGCACAATTACAAAAACATACGATGTTCTTAATGGTAAACGTGTAGGAGAACCTAAAGTTGATACAAAAGTTACAAAAGAACCGGTTGATGAAGTGGTCCTAGTTGGTACTAAAGTAGACGAAAAAGTAACTTACAAGACAATCCACAAAGGTGACGATGGTAAGGTTCTTAAAGAGGAAAATACCGCAGCTGAAAAGTCAGAGTTTGATGGTTACAAATACGTTAAAACCGAAGCTGATAATTCTGACAAACTAAACGTAGTGACAACCCATTACTACCATAAACTTATTACAACCTATAAAGGTGTAGACGCAAACGGTAAAGAAGTTGTACTAGAAAAAGTTGACGGAACTAAGAACAAGAAAGACTTTAAGGGTTACATCTTCGAGAAAACAGAAAAATTAGATAACGGTGACGTGGTTCATCACTACAAAGCTAAAAAGGCTGATGAAAAGAAAAAACCAGTAGAGACCGGAGCTAATGCTTCTTCTGCTATTATGCCATTAATTGGTATTTCTAGTGGGCTTGGAGTTCTAGGTGCTGCTGCATACATCGTTAAACGTAAAAAATAAAATATTTTTATAAAGTCGGGTGGGTGATTCCCATCCGCTTTTATAATTTTAGAAAAAAAACAAACTTTAACAGTTTTAGAAAGAGGGTGCTTGTTTTGATTACAACAAACCAAAATCACAATTTGCTTTTAGAATTAGAAAAACACATTCTTAAGGTTCTAGATCAATATTCAAAATCTGGAGACCAATTTCTTAATTTTCCAGAAAAGGGTGTATTCCCCCCTAATAAAATGAGAATCGGGGTTGGACATAGAAGCTCCAAAATTGTATTCTGCATTTTTAATGATAAGTTCTACTGTGTAAACTCGGGAGAAATGTTGCCAATTGATCAGTTTGTAACGCTTTACGATTCTAGCATTGACTTTCAAAAAGAGATGACAGATATCGTAGTAAACGCCGATGAGTTTGCAAAGATTCTTGTTAATCGTGTGGCAAATTACAATTTTAATACATTTTATTACGACAAAATATATGGATTTCTTTATGAATATATGATTAAAGGAGAAGCCTCCAAGCGTGAGGCACGTGAATTTCTGTATAGATTTTACGAACTTTCAAACGAAGACAGTGCTTACAAACATAGCTTGCAAGATTTCGTCTATAACCTACTTTTCAAAGGATCTGATAGCCTTGCGGTAAAACATCTGAAATCTAAGCCATACTCTCAGACTTTGAATAAAAATTCAAACTCTGATTTTTCAAAAGTCTTATCTGATTTTGTTACAGATGAAAATAAACTCCTGGAATTTCTTCAGAGTTTAGGTAAGTCAACTTTTGGGGATTGGGCCTTTGATTACCTGGAAAAAGAATGGGACAATCTATTTGATTTTGATAAAGAAAAATTCAAAAAATTATTGTCAGATAACAATATCGAATAATTCTTTGCGAGAAAATTGGAGGTTTCTTGAAACTTCCAATTTTTATTTTTTGTGGTATAATTTTTAAAAAAAGAATAAAGAAAGAAGGATTGTTTATGATTCAAACTAATAGTGGTGGTCTTCTGCTGAGATTAGAACAGAAGATTTTGGAGTCAATTAATCTATACGTCGATTCTGGAGAACAGTTTTTAAATATTCCTGATCGTGAAGTATTCGATGATGAATTTATCAAATTTAAAGCAAAGAATATTAAAAAAGTAGTATTCTGCTTAGACAACAATAAATTTTATCTTTTATCAAATGGAGGAGCTCTTCCGAGGGATAAGTTTGTTGTGCTTTTTGATGAGGAGAAATACGGATATGAGATTCCGGACACATTAACCTCAGAACTAATGAAAAATATTTTATTAACGAGATTCTCAAAAGGAAAATTCGGAATTTTTTCTTGTGATGATTTTTATCAGTTGCTTTTCAAATATCACAAGTATTGTGATTCGAAGAACTCTGATTTAGATTTGGATGAAAGCAACTTTAGGACAGCTTTGAGACGATATAAGTTTTCAAACACAAATAGTGACTTTGAGGTTGAACTCAAGGATTTTGTTTTTGATGTATTTTTTAAAAGTGAAAATAAGTATGCAATTGTCTCTTTTGAAAAGGGGTATTTGACCACTCAGTTAGAAGATTTTTTCTTCAATTTTATAAATAGTGAAGATAAGTTGTTATTTTTCTTCAAGAATTTAACAAAACCACTTGGTAGATCTGAAAAGAAACTTCTATTTTCAATTTCAAAGAAAATTCCTGATTTTAGTTTGTTAAACTTTTACAAAAACTTATTATTAGACTACAACGAAATATCTGTTGCGGATTTAATTTCAATTGCTAATGAATTGTGTGATGATTTTTTTAAGTTATTCGAAGATTCAAACTTAAATATTAAGGTAACACCGAGATTTAACGAGGCTTATTTTAAAAATAATAAGGATGAAAGTTTCGAAATTAATTTTGGGAAACTTGTGGAAGATAAAAGGATTCAGATGATTGGCCTTGAAAGTTTAGTGAGTAAAATAGAGGATCGATCTAAGTATTTAAAAGAATACAGAGATTCTTTACAAAAAAGATTAGATAGAGGTAATCTTGATACATCGAAATTTAAGGATGATTTTTCTAGATTTAATACAGAATACATTGAATTTAATGTTGGGTTAAAAACTTTAATTCTATTTAAGAAGCAATTATCCGACAAGGAAAGTGAATCTTTAGTTGAATCGTTAAAAAAAATTAGTGTGAATCTGGCTGGAACTGGGTTTTCAGGCCAATTTGCTCAAATTCACGAAAATTAAAAAAGAGGTTTTAAAGCCTCTTTTTTGTTTTAGATTTTTGCAAGATAGATTTTTAGGATTGTCTTCAAAACTGAAATTGATTCAAACTCGTCGTACAGACCAGACTCGATACTTTCGCTGAATAAGCCAATCTTCTTCTTAAATTGTTCAGCTGTCTCACCGTCTGGAATTAGAACAGTCAGATCATCCTTGTATTGATTCAGAAAATGTTCGAATAGTTTAACACGATCATCGGTTTCGTCGACTTTTACAGTGATTAGATTTATCAAATCTTCAAATTTGAATCCAAAAACTACAGGTTCTGAGAAAGACAATTCCTTGCCGAAATTAATCATCTGAAGTATGCGTTTTTCATAATCATCAAATTTCTTGATAAGAATTGTTGATTCGTACTTCAAATTTTTTTCAACCTTAAATCTGCTCACAACCTTCAAAGACTCGTCCTTGTATCTTGATTTGATTTTGATAACAAATAAATCACCGAGATCAACACTTTTAGAACTGTAGTAGTAGTATCGTTCTTTTTCTTTAGTGGCTGAACCTTCCTCAAACGCAATATATTCTGATAGAAGATCATCACGATTGTCAATTTTCGATTCAATGAAATCTAGTACGTGATTAGAAATCTTGTTGAATGATGATTTTAGTAATGATTCTGGACCAACAGTACAATAAAAACTTCTAGATTTTTTAGATGTGTGATTCGATAGATGATGATAACCATTGTCAAGGATATACAATAAAAACTTCATACCGTACCCAGGACTACGTTTTGACAGTTCCTTGAATAAATACAGAATGAAATTATCAGTATCTTCCAACACCTCTTCAAATTGCATACCGAGAGATTCCAGTTTTTGATTTAACTTTTCTTCATCATCAAAGCTGTCGTAAAGATCTTGTTTTGTATACAAACTATACAAATATTTAGAAATATAGTTCAATCTCAACTTTGAGTTGTTATATTTATCTTTGGAATCGATTTCAGGAATCAAATTATCAATAAAGTTATCCCGTTCGTTCTTTACGAAAGATTTTACGTACTCTTCAAAAGGTTTTGTGTAAGAGAGAAGATTCTGATTCATTATTTCAAAACCATCTACTGATAATTTTAAAGCGTGTGTCCACTCTTCTGAAGTAGATTCAGTGAAAATTAGAGTTTTAAGGGCCTCATCACGCTCACTTTCGCTAAGAATGCAAAGCGGAACTGGGAATCTACCTGAACGAACCCAGTGTTCAGTTGGTTTATCTAAGAAATTATTAGAATAGGTAGACTCGTACTCTAGTAATTGTTGGTAAAGTTCTTTTAGGTTTTTTACCACAAATTTTTTAGCCGCACTCTCAACAAACTTTTTCAATGCGTCCTTATCATCAATCTTTGGCTCAATATATCCAAAATTATTTTTGTATAAAGACAAACCAAAAGCGTCTTTCAATAAGGATGAACCTTTATTTTTGTTGAAGTTTATAGTACCAATCAGAATAGCTTGTTGCTCTAACTTACAACGTGAAATACCATTCATCCTAAATATAAATTTTTCCGTATCAAACAAGTACCAAACGTCGATCTTTTTGAACATTAACGTTTTCAAAGATCCTTCTTCCTTGTTAAGATAGTTACCCTCATCTTTGAAATTGTAGATTGCAAAGCATAGATCATCTACATTTTCTTTGCTAAATTTGAAGTCAGATTTTGATACACGCTCAAAAGCACTCTTAATCTTTTTAATAGTCTCCATCTTGCTGGATCCTGATGTTTTAATCATTTTATTTTCCTTCTTTCTATTTAAATAGTTTTATTTTTATTCTCTTAAATTATAACAGATTAGATAATAAAATCTTTAATAAAAAAAGAAGAGTTTGAACTCTCCCTTTTACTATCGAGTAATAATATTTGGAAACTCACCGTTATTCAAAAAATTCTGATAAATTGACAACAACTTTTTCTTAATAAAACTTTTAAACTTGTAATTTATAAATCTATCAAGATAATAATCGTTAACTTCCAACTTTCGATTTTCTGATCCGCTTAACAGGCTTTTTCCAAAAATCGCTCTAAACTGTCGAGTTTCACGACTTGAATTTAAGTGCAACTCACCCAATAAAATAGGTTGACTCACACACAAATCTTCAGTAAATTTTGGAAGATAATCAATATCGTATTTGGAGAAGATTTCAAATGTGTTTGTTTCACAGAAGTAATAAATAAGAAAAACAGGAAGCTTCAATTCACTTACAGATCCAGCAGTAACACATACATAAGGATATTGATTTAGCTTCTTAATAGATAATCTAACAACATCCATAAATTGTTCTGAAAGTGGATATTCTCCTTTTTGGATAATATCTTTTATTTGCTTCATCTGTTCAAACTGAGAAGATTCTTCTGTTTTTGTGTTTAAAACCATATTTCCCTCTTTCTACTGAAATAAATTCAGATTTTTTAATTTCTTAAATTATAAAAGAGGAGGGAGGATACCCCCTCAGTTTTTCATCAATTCTAAAACAAGGTTTACAAATTCAAGTAAAATTTTAGGTTTTTCAAACTCGTCATAAATTCCATTCTCGATTCCGATCCTCAAATAATCAATCTGTTTTGAAAACAATTCTGGTTCTGAATTTTCAAGAATAACTTTCACTTTTCCAGGATTATTATCTTTAATTTCTTTGATTATTTTGATGTGATCCATAGTAGATTGATAATTAAAATCAACTTCGTCAATTAACAACTTAAGGATTGTTTCAAACTCAAGTCTTATAAAAAGAGAACCACCTATCTTAACCGGAATATTATTGGATATGGATTTTAAAATCGCAAGATCCACGGTTGAGTGACCAAACGTAATAGAATTATTTTTACTTGTAAGGTTATACACCAAATCAATGTCAAGGTTAAATTCGCTTAATTTATCTAGCTCTTTATCCTTGATAAATAAGTCCAGCTCTTCCAAAATCAACTTTTTATTGTATGCGTCGCCAAGAAATACAGAACCTCTCCCAACCTTACCAATAGTAAGCCCATTTTGAAAATCATAAACTAAACGTTCAAGTTCTTTTTTGTTGAAATCTTTTGTTGCGGATTCAAGTAGCTTACTGAATAAAAGCTGAACAAATTTTCCTTTCGTTCCTGTAGAGAAAAAGAATGATGTTGACAAATTTAAAGTACTCATTGTCGAGTTCATAAATCGTCCACCTGCAAGTTCACCTGTAATTTCCGCCAATCCTAAAACAACATTTTCTGCATTACTATTGAATGAAGATCTAGCTATCTCTCCTAATAATTCAATAAAAGCAGTTTGATTAGAATAATACTTGCTATCTTCAAAATAAAGATTTTCACAACATACACTAGAACCTTTTAGGTAGAAAACACCAGCTTTTTCAGTAAAGAAATATTTTCTAAACCAATTACAGATAAGTCCTAGAAGTTCACTTCGTGTAGACATAGTTTTTAAGCCGGTGTAACTATTTGCTTGAACAAACATATTAACGATATCAGTTTTAATATCCGATAAATATTGGTTAAATTCTTCACGAAAAGTTGAGAGATAATCCCAAGACTCAAATTCAACAACCTTTACTTCTCCGTCATAGTCAGATGTTGATTTCAACGGGTCTGCTGTTTCAAAAAATAAATATCTATACATCCACTCTCGTTCGTTCTTTTTTAGCAACGATAATGGTGTATTAAAAATAAATTTAATATCTCTTTTAGGTGATGTAAGTAAACCTTCAGTACCTAGAACACCACTATGAAGAAAAGTTTCATCTTCTAAAACCAGTCGTTCGCAAACTAATTTAAGTTTTTCACGAACTCTTTTTGTCAAATATTCAACTATAAATTTCTTAGCTGAATCCTCATCGGTTAATTGAAGACCCTTCTTTTTCATACCCCAAGAATCATTGTATTCGATTAATGAATAGCACTCTATAAGTTTTTTAGATTTTCTAGATTGATTTAGATTGAAAGTACCTAAATATAGGACATCTTTATCTAAAATGTTCTGATGTTTAATATCATCCAACCTTTCACCTTTGATTAAAATGATCTTATCTTCTAAGAAACTATACCAAATTTGAAATTTGCTAAAATTAACTCCATCTAGTGAATTTTCGCTTGGATACCAAGGGGAAGTGAATCCTTTTAGTAATTTAAGTGAAAAATCTATATTATCTTCAGATACTGTAATGTTTTTGCCCTTAATCAAGGATTTGATTTTATCAATTCTTTCCCAACGAACCGGTTCCAATTCTCGTTCTGTTGAAATCGAATTACTTTTTACTACCATTATTTTTCCTTCTTTCTAACTGAATTAAATTCAGAATTATTATTTCTTAAATTATAATAGCAAGAAGTTGTCTCCTGAAATAAAAAAAGTAAAAGGTTTTCCTTTTACTTTTTAAGATGATCCGCCATTTTGACGATGAAATTGGAAAGGTATTTTATGTTGGAAACTAGTTTTTTTAAACACGTGAAATATACAGATTTATGCTTTTAATTTATTTTGTTTTATGTTATAATAATACATAAAGGAGGCACAATAAAATGATAAAAAAGTCAGAATTGATAAATTATGAGGTGCTAAAGTATGGTTGAATATAGACGATATTCTATTGTCGTAAAGAAAAATAACCCCCTATATCAAGAAATTGATATGGTTTGTTTTTTGAGCAAAAATTTATTCAATTCAACACTTTATGCTGAGAGACAATCTTTATTTAAGGATGGTGTGTTTAAATTTTATAACACAATAAACAAAGAATTTACGCATAGCAAACACATTGATTATATCGCCCTACCAGCAAAAGTTGCAAAACATACTCAGATGAAAGTTAACGAGGCGATCAAGAGCTTTATAAAACTAAAAAAGTCGAATGTCAATTTTAAACCCAAACTTCCAAAGTATTTAGATAAAGATGGTCGGTTTGTAACCGAATACGAAAGTGGATCTTTATCTTTTAAAAAAGATGGATTTATAAAGCTATCGAAGACGAACATCATCTTTCCCACAAAATTCAAAAAGGAAGATGTTAAAGTTGTTAGACTGATACCTAAAACCGGATATTATTTGATTGAAATTTTATACGACAAGAAAATAAAGAAAGTTAAAAACAAAAGAAATAAAAAGTTTGCCTCTATTGATTTAGGCTTGAATAATCTTGCAACTGTAACATCAAACTCGTTCAAACCATTCATTATAAACGGTAAACCCCTAAAAAGTATCAATCAATACTCTAATAAAATGATTGCGAAGTACCAGAGTTTATTGCCTAGAAAACAATACTCCTCAAACAAGATTAACTTTATCAGATACAAAAGGGAAATGAAAGTTAATGATTATTTGTCGAAATCAGCCAAATATTTAGTGAATTACCTAGTTTCACAGTCCATCGATGTTCTGGTTATCGGAACAAACGCTGGCTGGAAACAAAACATTAATATTGGAAAACGAAATAATCAAAACTTTACGAATGTCCCATTTTATAAATTTAAAAATAAACTTGCTTATTTATGTGAAGAAGCAGGGATTGAAGTTGTTGAACAAGAAGAGTCCTACACTAGTAAGTCAAGTTTTTTAGATAATGATCCGGTACCAACATATCCAAATACCTCAAATATTTCTTTTTCTGGTAAAAGAACTTGCAGGGGATTATATAAGAGCAAAAATAAAACCATCAACGCAGACGTTAATGGTTCACTCAATATTTTAAAGAAATATTTAATTTCAAATGCAGCCTGGAACGGGAATATATTCTCCGACTTGGTAGAGGTGTGCAGTACGCCACGTAAAGTCACTGTAAGTTTTAACTAATAAACTTTGTAAAAGGAAAATATACATTTTGAGCATTATTTTCCAACTGTAGTCTTTAATTTCATAAAGCTCGACAAACGCCTTATTGATTCTTTTTCTATCAATATCTAATTTTCCAATCGTTAAAATATCTAAAGATAGATGATTGGGATCCGGATAAGAATAACCGTAACAATCCTCTGTAAAAACAAAAATCTTTTTCTCCTTAAAAAAGTACCAGACGTAATGAGTTTTAAATTTTATAATTAAAGAAATAATAAATCTGAATTTATTTCAGTAGAAAGAAGGTATTAAAATGAAAGAAACAGGAAATTTACTGTTGGAAATAGACAAGATGGTTCTTGACGCTGTTAACAATGGCGCAAAACTATTGCTACCAACAGAAAATCTCTTTCCAAAATCAATAGTAGAGGCTGGCGTTGGCGGAAATTCAACAATTATTTTATTTTGTTTTGTAGACAATAATTTCTATCTAACATCAAGTAGTTTTGATTATCCGCTTGATAGATTCGTTGCGGTTGCCTACGGTAACAGTGTTGATGATGTACTATATAATAGCACACACGTATCCATCGAAACTCTTCGTGTTGAATTGAATTATCGAGCTACATCCTTGGATTCTGTTGTAGACGAACACGCCTTTAATCTTATGAACATTTTTAAAAACTCACCTCAAAGTGATGAGGGTAATAAAAAGCGCATTAAGATTCTGGAGATAATTCCCTTATCCGACGAAGAAAATTATAAATATCCATACAATAAGGATATTCGTAAAAAATTCGTAGATCATTTTACAAAATTTTTCTTGGATGAATGCGCAGACGAATTTTACGGAGCTCTCAGCTGGTATTATAACAATGCAGAAACCAAAAACTTTTCTTTGACAGGTTTAACATTGGAATTGTTGCAAAATGAAAAAAATTGGGATTCGTTTTTCTGTAAAATTGGATATCCAATCGATGATCTTGTTATTGAGGGAATATTGATGAATTTATTTGAAACAAGAGATGATGTTTGCAATTTTTTAAATAAATTTATTGATTACCACAAAAGAAAGGGTTTTACTCCAACATTCAACGCATTCAATTTCTCTCTTTTTGTTGATTATCTATCTGTTTATTTTTCAGATGATAAATACTATCTGGATTTGTTTAAGAAAAATAGTTTTAAACTCATTCTAGACTTTGTTTTGAAGAATCATTACGACAAAAATAATGATTTTATTTACGAAAAAATAACTGAATATAACAAAAATATTGATGTGAGCCTTTGGACTGAATTTATTGAAGAAGGTATCCTGGAAATAAAAGGTCTTTCGGAAGAACTGGCTTATTTATCAGATAGAAAAATAGAAGATTTTTATGTTAAAATTTTTGGAAAGGTTGATAAAGTACTCTGTTCAAAAGAACTTTTGAATTATTATATTTTTCTGAAAATTTACAAAGGTATCAACGATTTAGTTGATAAAGATAAATCAATAGAACAACAAATCAAGGACAAGAAAAATAGAGCTATTTTGAGTAAAAAAATAAAATCTATTAACGACATTCTTGCCGGCTTGAAATTCTTGGAAAAGAAAAATTTTATCTAAATAAAAAACAGCTTAAAAGCTGTTTTTTTATTTTAAAAGGTGATTTTCTTGAATCCCGAATCTTCCTTAACCATCCAATAATCATCCTCCCATTCAAGATCATCCTCCTCTACTAAGGAAAATTTTGAATCATCTGAAATGTTAGAAAATTTAATTTTTGGTTCTAACTTTCCATAATCAGATTTCGCCATAAGTTCCATCTTTTTAATTAGAAATTCAATATCCATTTTGTATATTTGGAGATCGATAGAATCTTCTGAAACTAATTGAGAAAATAAGTCACAAGACTTTTGATGTTCTAGCAAGAAATTCTTTGCTGTTTCTGATTCAGAATAGAATCGGAGCTCATTATTGATTTTTGATAATCCCTCTTCTCCACTTCGACCAAAAGTTTTAAGAGTGAAGATATCTACTAACGAAAAGTTCTTGTAAGCAAACTTAACATCATCCTTGATTTCAATAAGTTTTTCTAAAAATTTATTATAAATCTTTAGACTATATGTCGTTTTTCTTAAATCGTCAAGAGTCGAGCTTGAATGATAACCTGTGAACTTATGAGCCCAATCGTTCGACAATTCCCCAGAAAAATCCTGGAATAAACAGATAGGTTTATTCTTTTCGCTGAGAACTTTTTTAAGCGCAATAACTAGTCTGCTGATCAAATCATCCAAAAAGTCTTCGTCCACTCCATAAGTTGAATTTGGTTTAAATTCGACAAAATTCAACAATCTAATTAATTCTGCATTAAAGCGGAGATACTTATCATCTTCAATGTTTGAATCTGATATTAGAGAGTTTGCGTATTTATAAAAGCAAAAGTCTAAAAGTTCTTCAAATTCATCTCGGTGATTCTTTTTAAATTGACAAAAAAATTTGATATATTTTAAAATATAAACAATATCACTATCTCTGTAACGAACGTCTTCGACAAAATCGATTTTGACATATTCACGCATAGAGTCAATAATCGTATCCTTTCCAAAGAGAGATAGTAAAACCTTAGCGCTGTAATTAATTTCGTGCTCATTTTTTTGATTTTTTAAAATATTAGACCAAGAGGCGGCCGGAGATGAAACCAAAACACTCTTTAGTTTGTCTACTAGTATTCTTTCAAGCCCTGAAGTATCATCAGAATTGACGATTGAATCAATTGATTGAAATTTAGTAACATAGTCAATATAGTTAATTTCATTGCTGATCGTGCTATACTGCTTATTCAATCCTTCATTGTTAAATTTAGTACCATCATCATAAACATTTGATAACTCCTCAATCAAAATGCTCTTTAATTTTGAAATCCGATTTTCCTTATTGTTATTACCGGATAAATCAGCGATGACACTTAGACCAGTAGATATAGATTCTAAACCATCAGGTCTATACTTTGTATTGTAAAAATTATTTTGTTGGGCGTTTGCGATTTCAATTTTTTTTGATTTTTCATTAATGAAATACAACTTTTTCTTGTTGCCATCATCAATAACATCGATATCGCCAATGACAAACTCCCAATCGCTAGGATTACCTAACATCACAACCAAATCTCTAATATGCTGGAGATATAGAGATAAAACGCTGTTTTTACTTTGTTTCATTATTACCTTCTTTCTGTAACTTTTAAAGTTACTATTTTTTCTTTAATTATAACAGTCTTGTTTATTCTTCTATAATTTTAAAAATATTGATATTGAGTGTATACCGCACTCTAGAAAGAGGGAATGAAATGGTAAAAACAAAGAAAGTATTTTCAAAAACGTTAGCTGCACTTGACATCCTTGGAGTTCCTTATATTGTAAAAGGACGAAATGCTCAGTTAGTTGATCACGATTCGCTTCAAATTACCCTTGAGGGTGAATACAAAGACGCTTGGTTCCGATGGTCAACAAAAGAAGGTGGCCGTGGGGTCGATACTCTTGTAACCTATTTGATGAAACAGGGAATCGTTGACAAAAAAGCAGCGCTTAATTTCTTAGGCGGAAAGACCAACGGAAAGTCTTACAAACTTAAAGAGGTTGATCTAAAAATTGCAGAAGATTCCAACTTCGACGAGATTGTGTATGACCCGAACGCTTGGCAAACTAAAGAGTATCTGATTGATGAACGCAAACTAAATGAAATGTTAGTAGATGTTGTATTCAAACGAGGACTTATTTTAGAAAACGCCTCTGGAAACTTAGTCTTTTTGCAGCTGGATAAGGACGGAAATCGTATCGGAGCTGAGGTTATCGGGACACATCCTGACAAAGATGGTAATCGTATTCGATTAAATATGCCAGGATCTAAAGGGTTCTTTTATATCCTTGGAAAGGACTGTGATTCTCTTAAAGATGTAGAACGGATTGTCTTTTGCGAGGGTGTTATCGACCTCTTATCATACGTGGAACTAATCGGTTATTCTGATTCTGTACGAGATAAGATTCCTTACAGCATTCCAAAATCAGAATCTAAGACTATGTATGTTGCAATTGGTGGATCATTAACAAAGGTTGAGCGAATCATCGAACAACTAACTACTGGATTTGGTTTGAATCTCAAGGAGTTACACCTTATCATTGCAACTGACAACGATGAGGCAGGAAATAAAGCTTATGACTTATTTAAGGAACATTTTCCTAACTCTATCAGAGAAAAACCGGATTCACGGACTGTACCTGTAAAAGATTGGAATGATTTGCT
>ERZ773074.271-NODE-271-length-23616-cov-2.916302_pt1 | contig 23616 bp, 18 predicted proteins | sample MGYA00580615_ERZ773074 | MGnify/ENA primary metagenome ERZ773074 (study PRJEB29015, sample SAMEA2738126) | human oral metagenome | biome: human oral; feature: human-associated habitat; material: saliva | place: China | collected 2160 ...
GCTTGCATCAAATCACCACGGAAGGTTTTCCCACGAAGTTCTTGAACATCATAGTTCTCTGGATCTAGCCCAACTGCGGATGCAATTCGATCGAGTTGTGATTTACTGTATGCCATAGAATGATCATACTGCGTTTCACCGTTTTTATCTTGATATGGACGACCATATCCGAGCGATGGACGATCAATAAAATCTTTCTCGTTTTCAAACTTATCGTTCGCTGCGGAAATATTCATCCAATAACGTCCCGTCGGTTCCCCTTGCTTTTTGATCTCAAAAATTGGCTTGTCAACCACATACAACCGAACATCCTTATAGGATTTACCACGAAAATCTGCCATTTGTTTTCCTTTCATTTACGACTGGAAAAAGCCGCGTGCACGGTTTCCTTTAAACCGGCAAAGAATAATAGAGTAGTATTCACTACTCTATTATTGTATATCTTTTCGAAATAAAATGTCAATATTTATTTCGATTTATTTTTCTTCCGCAACTCTTGTGCAAAATGCCATTCTTCTTTAAACGCATTAACCATTTTATCTCCGCGTTTTTTAATTCCATTATATGCAAAAACAGCCATCAAACCACCAAGAGGCAACAAGGAAACAATACCCAACCCCATTGTTAATGCAATATTACCACCTGTACCCAAAATAAAAATATACGACGTGGTCATAAGCGTAAATATCGAAGCAACCCACAACAAAATAGATGTTGCAAACGCCAATGTGCGATAAATTAGTTTAGTTCTAGGATGCGTGTTTAAAAAATCGTTCATTTATAATAAAGTACCTTTCAATATTATTCCAACGAGCCAGCATATGCGGTAACATTCGTCACATGTCTATCTTTCGCATTTTGGCCTTCAACTGTAAATTCAACAAGAGCTTTTGATTTCAACAAACCACTCTTATCATTCAAATCATCATTATTCTTGTAAACATAATACTTAATGACCCCAACATATGTGATAGAACCATCAGCCTTCCACGTAGTAGGGTATAATACAATCTCTTCAAAATTCGATCTCAAACCTTGAATGTCAATATCATTGTTCTTAATGCTTTTATTTGCAACTTCGATTCGAATATTTTCTTTCAAATAATTCTGTACAAATTGCGAATCAGCACCTAACTCATCAATATAATGCTTACGCATTAAATCGTACTCATCACCCGAACGCCACGTAAACGCAGGCGAGAAATATAAATTAGCAAGTTTACGGTCTTCTTTCAATTGTTGATTTGATACACCTTGTATATTTTTCTCAACTTGTTCAACAACCGTAACGTTCTCTTTTCTATTTCGAGAAATCTCGGACTGAATTGTTTTATAGGAAGTCTTTAATTGGTTATAGCGCTCATTCACTTGATAACTACGATACAACATCGTAGCACTAATACCAACCGTAATGACCAAAACAATACCTAAAATAAGACTATGAAGTACATTCTTTTTCATTACGCACCTCCTCGATTATATGCCACAGCTTCTCCCGCAACCGTATACGTCACATTAATATCTGAAAACTTATTTGAATCACTATGATATGTCGCCGTGACCATACCCATTAACTGTCCATTCTCATCTTTTAACAAAAACAACACAGGGATATCTGAACTCTCATAGGATGCAATTGATTTAAACTCCATAGTCCACGTCGGAACCTTGATCCATGTTGCATACGCTTCCGCCCGTGTAAAACCAGTCATATTTCGAATATCATCAACTAACGAATTTACTACAGAAATATCAACCAATTTATCATCAGCGACCAATGTATAATCCAAAGATTTCATCAAATTCGTTTGGAGTTCAATCATCTTAGCTCCCGCATCTTTCGCGCTATTCATTTTAACATCAATTGTTTTCTTAACAATCTTTTCACTACCTCCATTTTTTGCATTAGATAGTGTATCTTGAAGCTCATTTATTTTTAACTCCAACTTAGAAATTTGATCTGTCCGAGTTTGAATATTCGATTGCGCGTTAACTGCAATAACACCCATCGTGACCAATAACAATAAACTAGGAATGATAGACCAATTTGAAATCAACCACTGTGATGTTGCGCTACCCAACGAGTCTCCGCTTTTGGTATGAGGTGTTAACTTTTGATAACTATTTGAATATGCATCCTTAAATGACGATTTATCCTTTTTTGTAATAGGCTCTTTTGCCATATTTTCTAACCCTTTCTGCTCAATTTATTCCATTATACCACAAATCAATAAAATAAGCACATAAAAACCCGCAATATTAACTATTACGGGTTAATCAATTCATACTACTTCTTAGACGATTTAGAGCTAGACTTCGCATCCCATTTTGCTTTACCATCTTTTGGCGCGGCAAATGTCATCCCATCAGCTTCATACTCCGCCTTTTTAACATAACGATAACTCCATGTGTTATATTTACCACCATCAGCACCAGTCAATCGAGCATAATTCTGCTCAATTACTAAAATATCACGATTTTTAAAAATATGTGAAACAATTCCTGTATGTCCATAACTTGGATTAGGACCCGGTGTTGACCAAACAGCCCCCGCTTTAATAGGGTCTTTTGACAATTTAGTCCCAAACGCCTTCGCCCATCCGGCGGCTTGATCCTTACCATGCCCTTGCATTACACGAGCGCCATTTTCCCATAAGCAACCTGCGGATGACTCCGTAAAATCCACACATTGACCAGACCCTTCAGCCCATCCTCTAGATGAACCCCAATTCAAACCATATTTTTTAGGGTCATGCGCAAATGCTTTTAACTCTTTCGGTAATTCATCAGGTAACCACGTCGTACCCTTAACGCCCGCCGGAAATTCACCAGTACCATCTTCAGCATAATCAACAACACCTGAATCTTTTAAAGCAACGCCACAATCATCTTTTGCATTCAATTTCGCTTGCTTACTATTCGCAGCAGACGCTTTAACATTCGCTAATGACAAAATAGATTTCGCATATTCTTCATCTTTCGACATCTTCTTAATTGCAATCAAACGCTCAGCCGCCGCAGATTGACGATCCCCGAGTTTATTTCCAGGAACACCTTCCCACATTGACAAGAACAACGATGTAGCTTCATCTACAGATTTGCCTTTTGAAGCTTCTTTAAATGCATCCAATCGTGATTTCCCACTATCATTGTCACTAATCATGAACCCCAATTGAGTATCCATATCAAACATTGATTTATTAATAGATTTTGAAAAATCCCACAATTGTTTTGCACGAGGCCCCGTCCATTGACCAAGACCAATACCAATATAATGTTTACCTTCATGGAGGTAACCAGCCCGATTTAGACCACCACCACCATACATAGCCAAAAACGCACCCCATCCGCCAACAAGAGTTTCTGCGGTAGGCCCATCTTTATCTAATAAATCATATTTATCTTTAACAATATAGTCGGTTTCATAACGTTTTGGTTGAATACTCGATTCCGAATTCCAACAACCCAAAACAGCGGCAATTTGCGTTTCATCCAAACCATATGCTGACAAAACAGACAATGTTTTCTTCGAATTCTCATCAACCCGAGCCGCATCTTCTGCGGACAACTCGCCTTTTTTCGCAGACGAAATTTTTTGCTTCGCTCGATCCGCAACATTCTTATCATTACATCTGAAAGCTTCATCTGCCGCACGGGCACGTTGTACTTGGTCAGTCTGGAAAATCACCATTCCAACAAAAGTAACAGCTGTTGCAATAATCGCAACAATCCCAGTGACAACCCATGCTCCAAATGAAACAAGGCCCATTATCAAACCACCTAGAAAAGCACCTATTGCAATAATACCGTCAACAATAGCTCCAATAATAGCAGCAAATAAACCAACACTAGCTGTCGCCGCTTGGTTCACAGCCCCCATCATCATATTACCACCAAGTGTAGCGGCTCCACTCTTTGTTGCAGGTTTGCTTGCTTCTTTTAATACCTTTTTACCAGCATTCTTGGCTTTATCTTTCAACCCATCTTTAGCGTCATCCGGCGCATCCTTCGAAGATTGAGGCTTCAATTTACCTTTTCCAACATTCGAATTGCGATTATCGCCACCTTTCGCCTTAAACGAATCAGCTAATGTAGGCTCTTTAATAGCATCCTTCATCTGATCCAAAACCTTACCTGGGTCATTACCACTATTTTGCAAGTTAGACCCTTTGGGTGTTTTTGATTCCATATTACCATTCAACTCATTACTTGACATATCCCACATCCTAACTATTTAAACTCGGACTCATTTATTTGAATGTCTCTCAACTCACGACCATTATTTTCAATAGGTACCACTTTTAAAGAAATCAATCGAACATATGATTTAGAATCACGTTCATATTTCAACACACCATCGTACACAACAGAATTATCATCAAACCATTCACGAGGATATAGCGTTAATGATTTAAAAATAATCGATTCTTCAAATGAATCCCCTTTAAAAAATATTTTAACAAAATCTGAACCATCTGTAAAATATTCAATCGCTAACTTCTTCAATTTATCAAATTCAGACTTATTCTTGAAATTAAGATATTCACCAAACTTATCAGACGCTAACTCCGTATCGTCTTTTAACAAATCAGATGAAACCCCCTTGATATTTCGTTTCACTTTCGTTTCTTTTGCCTTAGATTGACCCCGAATATCCACAATTTGATTCTTAATTGAATCTCTCATAGAAATTAACTCACCATTAGTAGTCTTAGGTTCCATAAACAACAAAGAAGCAAAACTAAACCCAATCCACACAAACCCAATTACAAACACAGATAAAAATAAATTTGCAAAAAAATTCTTATAATTACTCATTCTTCACACCTCGGTCTAATTCCAATTTAGCCATCTCAGAAGTATATGTCACCTCATAATCACGCAATATATTTTCTATAACATCGTATTTAGCGGTTACAAATCCAACAACTTTACCGGAACCGTCTTTTATTTGAAACATAACGTTTGCAACATCACCATCAAACGGAGCTTTTGTCAAAAATTCAAGAGTCCAATCAGACTGTTTCAACCATACATTAATCTTAGACCAATCATCCGGTGTTTTATTTAGCGACTTATGTAAAATGTTCACTGCTGTTTCCACATCAGAATCAGAAACAGAATCCCTTGTCTTCACATCTTGTTTCTTTGCAATCACCATCATACTATTTGCTACACCATCACCAATCTCAACAGCATTATGTGTAGAAACCACAACATCTTTATAAATAACTACTGGTTTTGCTTTCTTTTTCTCAGACGCTAACGTCTTTTTATCTCGTTTAATTTGTGCAATCAAATTCTTATTTTCAATAACATATCGATTATTTTTCATAATCATATTCGCAATATTAAACCCCAACACAATCACAGTTAACACAATTGGTATAATTGACCATCTTGGCAACAACCAATCAAAAAAACGACCACCAATTTCTTTACCTGATTTTGTTTTAATTGAAATAAAATAATCTCGATCACCATATTTCAATTGTTTTTCTTTTACTATCTTTGCCATAACAGCACCTTTCTAAAGTATTTAATCACTTACAATTATAACATAAATCACTATAAAACACGAAAAAGAACCGACATCGGTTCCTTTTCATACTCATTATTTTTGTTGCCAAACTTGGAATGATTTGTCCCCAGATGTTTGCGTATACAATCGTTTCTGAGCTAACAACCCTTCATCAAGACTAACGCGTTTCTTATTAATTGTCCCTTGTATTTTCTGCAATGACTGTGACAACATTTGATAAGTTTGATTCAAATTCTCTGCATCTTTCGCAACAGCCATTTCAGTTGAAGAATTTAAATCAGATTGAACCGTCGTAATATCCAACGTTTGATCAGAACCCGTCTTCTTCAATGTCTTAATTGACAAATTATCTAGCGCTTCAGTAGTCGTTGTCGCCAAACCTTTTAATTTAGACTTATCAATCTCAACGGCAACTTCTTCATAATTACCATCGCTATTTTTAATCGTCTTCGTTTGTTTACCACTTACTTCTTCTGATTTCGCCGCAAGTAAATTCGATATATCTTCTTCATCAATATCACCAGAGATAAATTGTTTCACATAACCATCTTTTAATGTCGATCCGGCTTTCAAATTAAAACCACCTGGCAACACAGTTGTCGTTTCCAATCCATCAGCCGTTACTTTCAAATCTCTAAAGATTTCTGGCAACTCTGGAACATCATATCCTCTATCCGCAATTCGTGTTTGATATTCCTCCACACGATCAAGCAAGGTCTTCATATTTTTTACTTCATCATCGTATTCTTTTACTAATTTCTCATCTTCATCTCGACCAACAAGTGTGTAATACATTTCCTCCGGACTAGCATCGGATGGCAAATCAACAATTGTTGCTTTTTTCGCCCCAAAGTTAGCATAAAATCGAATTTGATTGTACTTTTTAAATGACTCACCATAACCATTTTCCATTGATATTGAATCATTTTCTTGCTTTGTAACCGATAAATCTTTCTCAGACCGGATTGTGATATCTAAAATCTGATTTGGAATGCCCGCTTCATCGTGTATTCGAACACCCATATAGCCCGTTGATCCAAACACAAACATATTCCCAACAGGTGTTGATTTTAAATGTTGTTGATAGGCTGATAAAAAGACTTTATAATTTCGTGCATCTTGTGAAACATCACTTGCATTTTCAAAATAGAACAATAAGTATGCAGTCTTGCCATCTTTCGAACGATTTACCGAAACCACTTTCGCTTTTACTGCCGAGTTCTTAGAATATTCCGATTGTTGCGTATAAATCGCTTTAGTTGACAAAGTCTTATTATTTTTCTGAATCATCCCTGACCCCGAAATACCAAGACCACTTGCAATCAAAACAACAGACACGCCCAATATAACCAATTGTCGCTCAATTACATTGTGCTTACCCATTTTAAACTTGCTCAACCGTTCTTCACGAGCTAGTTCTTTATCAAATTCTAAATCTAATTGTTTTTGACGACTATCAGTACCGCCATCAACATCCGTATTTTTACCTTTATTCCAAAAAGCCATTATATTCCCTTTCTGTCTATAACATATACTAATTGTAACACAAAAAGACTGAAGATTCAACTTCAGTCTTTCTATTTTCAAATTTACGCCTTAGAAGCTAATCAACGATTTCAATGCTTCAATCGGACTTGTATAGATGAAATTAAAGAGAATAGCTCCGCCACCTAAGTCTTGGAATGTCTTCTGTCCACCAGATGCCATATTGCTCAATAGAGCCCATCCACCTGACGCGAACGCTCCACCCACAATCAAACCAAGAATGGTCATAAGCCACTTAGGATCATGTTGTTGTTTCGTACTTGCAAAGTTACGGAAAATCTTAACACCAGAAATACCGATCAAGATAACACCGAGTAACCCAAACAACAAACCAAACCAAAATTGAACTTTAGTCGTCGCATTTTGTAAAAATGCAGTCACATCCCAAGCACCAGCGTAAACGTTAGTCAAAAAATCCATTGGATTGTCGATCTATTACGAATCCCGCCTGCCCAATTTTTTTGAGATTCATAATATTCTCCTTCATTATTATTTTGTGGGCAAGTTAACTACATAGATTATTATACACAAAAAATATAATAATTGTCAATAGCATCATCTTAAAAAAAATAAAAAGTGATGAAATAAATCATCACTTTTTAGGTTTGTTCGGTCTAGACAATGGTGCCGGAGATTTAACCTTATTCGGACCATATGTCGTCTGCTGAACTGAACCATTACCACGAACAACAGTTCTGCGTTTTGGTTTAGCCTCAGATTGTTTATGCGTCACATTTGTATTTTCAACAACGTCTATATAATCAACACCTTTGTCAGCCTCACGCTTAACTTCAACATTATTTGTTTGTCTAATTGTTCTTCGAGTATCATTCTTAGAACCTTGCACGAACTGCTTCGTGTCTGTAGAAATCGTTGACGTGCCCATATTACGAACACCTGTTGATTGCGGTTGTATTGGTGCAGGTCCGGAATATCCACCAGAAGACCCAACTACATTTCCCACACTCGGATTACTTGCACTGCTCACCGACGTTGGTCCGTTCACCGTAGTCTGGCCAGAATTTCGACGAACAATTGTTTGTCGAGAATTACCGTTTAGTTGTTGCGAATTAACGGTTGTATTTTCAACGACATCAACCACATCAACACCACCAGTACCCGTTGCAACAGTCGTCACATTCCGATTTGCTTGTAACGTCCGTCGTGTATTTCCCGAATTAGCTTGTACAGATACCGTTTGATTTGGCATTTGTACAACTTGTGAGGAAGTATTTAAACCACCATTATTAGTCCGCAATGCAGCAACCTGCCGACTATTCTGAGCAACATACGGTGTTGCAGCAACAACATCAGGAGTTGCAACGTGTGTCTTAATTTCAGCCATTTGTGTTGCACTCTGCGTTACTGGTCGTGAATATACAGTAGATGCTCGAGCATGGCTATGTCCTGAAATAACAACATTCCCAGCTTGACCAGTTGCCACAGAATCAAATTCAGCTTCAAATTGTTGACCTACGGCGTTAACGCCATCTAAAGTTTTCAAGTCTACAGGATTGAATCCCATATTAGCAAGATTTTGAATAGCACTCTGACGTTGCTGTCTATTTTGTTGAATTTGTTGTTCAACACGTTGCACCGAAACTGAATCACCTTTACGCATAAAATCACGTCGTTGTTCAGCTAATCCATTAGCTTCAACCATTGAATTTCGCAAAACTGTCAAATTACTAGAAGCCTTATCTGGATCCGCTTTAAACACTCGAGCCGTTGAACCATCAGCCATCACTTGTACTTCACCTGCAACACTTGATTCAAATCCATTTTTGCGAGCTAAATGTTTTGCTGCACGGCGCACCGTTACACGATTTGCACGAATATTATCTAATTCAGAATCGTAACCGGCATACTCTTGTTCAACCTGATTAACTTCAACATCAGCCGCAGTCAGCGCTTCACGAGCGCTATTTATATCTTCACCACCGGCAACCTTAGCTTCCTCTAAAGCCGTAACTCCTGCTTTAGCGCTATCAAGTCTTGCTTTTGCCGCATCAATTGTAGCAGGGTTTCCACCAGCCAATGCTTCATTATAAGCTTCATTTGCAACATCATAATCTTGACGAGCCCGATTTAATCGAGCTTCAGTCTTAGCTTGTTTCGCCTCTAATCGATTCACCTTACCTTGAGCCTCTTGTTGCACTTTCAACTTCTCAAGACTAGTTTGTCGATTTTTCGCCATCTTCTTACGAAGAATATTCTCTGACTCATTCAATTTTGTATTGGCATCATACAAATCATTATAATCACCAATACCCGCCAATGCCGCAGATTCTTCATCACTTGTCGTATGTGAATCCAAATCCTTACCGTCACCGTCAACGTCCCCAAAACCTTCATCAAGAGGTTTGTATCCTTTTAATTTAACATCATCACCATAGTCAGCAACAGCTCTAGCGATACTCTTATCACGAGACTGAAGCAATTCAGAATTACGTTTCAATTCACGCGCTGAACGACGATATTCATTAGATTCATCTTTTGCCATAGCCAAATCGTCTTTGCGTTGTTCTTTGAGTTCCTTAGTTGCACTCAACGCATGATCCTCAGTCCGACCGTGCATCACATCACTCATACGCGCAGCTTTCGCTTGTAATGCTCTAGTTCGAGCAGCTGCACGTAATTCACTATTTGAACGACCAGCTTTACCTTGACGACGGTCTTCTAAATCAAGCGCCTTTTCATGCTCCAACGCATCTCGATAATCTGATTGATCAGCACTTTTACGTTGTTGCTCACCTGCGGCTTGCAACTTCTGACCAACCATGCCATCACCGCCTCGCGCTTGATCCAAACGATGAGTAAACTTCGTGATAACTTCAGTAAAGAATTCCATAATAGCGCCGGCTACGTGTTTTTTATACACGAAGCGAGCACTAAAAGCAATTGCCAACAATAATGCAATTGATAGAATTCGAGAAAGCGTTGATGTTATCGAAACACCTGCATTCAAACCAGTTGTACCAACTGAAAATACAATCGACGATGCAGCCATAGCACTAGCCATTTGAACCACACCAATTAAAATCTTAGTAACCATTAAATATGTAACCATTGCTGCAACAAGTTGTAACAATCCAGCTCCTGCGTACAATACCGCTTTCATAAAGAAATTAAGACTACCAAGTGCTGAACCAAATATATTTGTTAATAACCCGAAGAAGTTATAAAAGACTTTTGTAATCAATTCATACCAGAATAACAAACCGACAATAACAAATACAAGTAGGATTACCACCGTTTCAATCCAAAGCATAAATACATCAAATCCACGCCCTGGCATAACAACCGTCTGGTATTGACCCAATGATAAAATACTTGATGAATTTGATGGTGAATAAACAGTCATACCTGTCGCACCAAATTCAGTGTTTAAGAAGTTATACATAGCCAAATCTGATAAACCAAACGCGGTAGAACCTTGACCTTTCGCTGCAATGTGCGCACGCTGTGCTGAACCATTTGCTGGTGTTGAATTACCAGATTTCAAATAATAACTTACCATTTGATTTGAAAAAGCATTTCCTGTTGGACTAACTGATAAATAACCATTATTATAAAAATTATATGGTCTATCAATATAACCTTGAGCGAAAGCTTTACCAGCATCGCCCTCACCGCTTTCCGGTGGTTTAATCCCGGTTCCATCATATAAAATATAACCCGTAGAACCTTTTTTAACACCGTCACCATTCGAGTTCGACCAATCGCCTACATTATCCAATACATCAAAGTTTAATGCTAACAAACCATTTGCCGCTTTAAGTCCCGATTTGCTATGAATCGTACCTTTAACAAACGAATCGTATGTCGCAGCACTATACTTGCTAGAACCCATAAACTTAAACAATGTATCAACAACCCACGAAACAGCACTACTATTTCCACTAGGGCCAGCGATATCTGAAAAATCAACTTTGAAATTACCATCATTACTGCTTAATTTCGCTTGTTTTTCAGTCTCCTCATACTCACGAGCTGTTACAACAGAACCAATATTACCATTTTCATTACCGTTCGTTAAGTTTCGTTGTAAGACACCAACCCAACTACTTCCGCCGTTATCAGCTAAACCTGAGATAACATTAATTGATGTTGCAACACGACGAAGATCCGCTGTATCTTTTGCAACAGTATGTGTTCCAGTATGAAACTTGATCAATGAATTACCAGGCGATGTCGCTAAGTTACCATTTGATGATGGTGGCGCCAATCGCGTATTTTCAATCCAAGAATCTGTCCGAATAAACGAAGATGCAATAACATAATTAATATATCCGGCTGAACCTGAATCAAACGCTTGAGCTTGTAACCATTTCAACGTTGACGTATATGTACCACCTAACAATGGAATACCCAACACCATTATGAAGAATCGTAAAAGAATCTTTATAAATCGTTGTTTAATCCCACCTGAACGGCCCCAAGCAAAAACAGAAAATATAAGAACACCAAGCATTGCCGCAAGAGACACCAAACCAAATTTAGTCAAAGCCTCATACAATCCATTGAACATCCCGGCTAAATCACCAAAGAAACTAGCCCCCGGCGCCTGATTCACACCAACTGCTTGTTGCAACAATCCACCCGTACCAGTAGCCGCGGCTTGAACACCTCGTGCGACCCACTCAAACGGATTAAAAATCAACATCAATTTAAGAACAACTGCGAATAAGACAGGAATAATCAAATTAATCATATAAAGAACTAATATAATCATCCCACCGATAACACGACCAAATTGAATAACCGTTCCAATAATAGACGAATCGCCCATCTTCATATAACCGTTATCCACTAAGGCTTTTCCATAAAACGCATAGCCCGCAAATGATGATGATTTAATACTATTGTTATTCTCATCTGAATTTGGACTTAAAGTGATATTCTCAAGACCACGATAGCTATATGCCGATGAGTTTGCAGATACTTTAGAAATAATCCAGTTTTTCAACTTCGTACCTAAACTAACAAACCCTGTCGGGTTATCAGCGTAACCCAACGCACCACCGGCATTACCTACGTTTGTAGCAGAAGATTCATTTTGTCGAACAATATCCAACAGCTTATTCGCTTTTTGAACATCTTCTTCTTTATCAGAACCTAACGCTGATAACCCTTGGTTGAAAATATTCGCAATATCACTAGCTTTCGCATAAAGCGAACTATCAATCGCATCTTTATCTTTAGCTTCCTCATCAGCATAAACCGATGGCGCAATCGTCATTGCCACACTTGGCGTAACATGTTGTAACAATTGCCCACCAAATGCCATCACCCCCACAAAAAGCAGTGGGACCAATAATTTAGTTAATCGTTTCATACCTTAGACCCTCCCTTGAACGGATAATCCAAGTCCAAAATCACAATCAAATACAACATTTTCAAAACTTCGACGAAGATACCAACTCTCGTCCCTATCAGCTGTAATAAGATCATTCAAACTAGACGGTATATCTCGTTTCAAAATATCTTTATACTGTTCAATGTCATTCAAACTCAAACGTCCAAATAAAGTATAGTCAGCCTCATCTAGCTTATTAAAACTATTATCAGCTAACGCCTTCTCTATATCACCATAGCAATATACAATTCGAACACCCTTGTTGAACAACATATCAAATTGTTCAGTAATATACTTCTTCAATTCATCGTCAATATTCTCAGCTCCATGAATAATGATAACATCGCCACTACCCAAAGATCGAACAGCATAAGACAAAACGTTAACAAACTGCGCCATTGCGACACCTTTACCACGAGCTAACGTTGCAGAAAAGTCATATATAACACGAGAATCACGATCCGCATCATCGATTTTATTTGATGTGTGCGTATCAAACAAAGATCCATTTACACGAAGCATGTCATTAAAAACACCACGCAACGTACGCAACGTTTCTTGAACAGTTGGCTCGTTTGTTTCCCCATTCGCTAAACGGTCATATTCTTGACGTAAATAAGCCGTGAACTCAGGTAATCGCGGATATTCTTCGTGAGGAAGTCCAACCAACCGAATGCTTTGTCGATTAATTGTCTTCGTCGAATCCGTCGTCCACATACCTTTGTCAATATAAAAATCCGTCAAAATATCAGTTAACTCAGTACGAATTCGACTCTTGTCCGTTTCAGAACCACCCGCCATCATCAATGTCATCAACTTAATTTTCTCAAGCAATGCCGGAAAAATAGTTAATTCATCTTCAACATTACCGAAAGCTTCGAACGGGTTTAATGAGCCTTTATTCATATCGACATTCGCGGTTAATCTTGATAAATCCAAACCAACCGATGCTATATCCGCATTATTCAAAACAAAATGAACAACACGATGTCGATTCATTAACGCAACTTGCCCGATTTTCACGCCCCACATATCACTACCTAACAATGGTTTATGCGGCGATAATTCTTTCTGAGAGTATGACAATGTTTGAGCTTCACGTTCTGATGCTACAACCACATGGTGTCGATATTTATCAATATCCAACAACACAGCTGAAGCATTAATATCTCCGCGCATCTGACCAACATATTCTCCAGTCAAATCTTCAATACCATGCGTTACTAAATTATAAAATCCAGCATACTCATCAGATGTAAAACCAAATTGACGTTCATCCTTCATAATCGTAGAACGCAACAACATATTTAATTTTTGACGTTGTGCTCCATCAAACGCTTTGGCTGAAACCGTATCAAAATCATCACGCAAACTTCGATTTAAACGACGCACAGTATTATCTAAAACTTCCAGAGACGGAGCTTTAATTAAATAATGCATACGTACATCTAAGTACGAAGCGCCACGACGAATTTCTTCCATAACATCATTTAACGCATATTCGTTTTCACTAACTGTTTTCTTATCATTCGTTGAAAACGTTTGAGCTTCCATTTTATCAGATGCTACAACTCGCTCAGACTGTTCTTGCTTGATTTTAACCCAATTATCTGGCCGTTTTCTAGCTTGATTTAAAAAACGAATTCGAACATCTTTAAATTCTTCAGAATTAGCCCAATGGTTCAATGAAACTAAAACACCCCAGAATCGAGCTAAACGATTATCAGCTCCATCATTATGCAACAATGTTAAAACCGCACCATATGTCTTATCATCAATGATGAAATAATCACTAAAAAAGTAGTAATTATTTTTAGGTTTAATTCGGCTGAAAAAATCTGAATGTCGAATCAATTGATTCGAACTTTGAGCATCCGAATGCTCTTGTGGTTTTTGTTTTTTATGAGACGACTTCTCTTTCGAGATTGCCTGTTTTTTCTTTTTTAAAGCCACTATTAAAATAGATCCTTTCATAAAATTTAATTACATTTTATTATAACACAAAACTCGAGAAAGCGCACGACTTTCCCGAGTTTTATTTTGATTACGTGAATAAGCCTTTATAATACTTAATCACACCGTCATAATCCAAAGGTTTAATGTATTTAAACACATAACCAGAACGATTCATATCATCAAATGCTAATGCTTCGGCATCATACAAATCTTGTTTCGTATCACCAATAATCATCATATATTGGTGAATTGCAATATGTCCTTCATTATCCTTATCAGCATCATCAACAATCATAGCATTTTCATCCACATAACCGCCAACCGCTTCTTTTAATAACATTTCACACTCATCAAACAAAGCAATCAACAAATCATCATAAACCAACGACCTACGATACTCGCACTCCGCCAATTGTTCATCAACGCGTTGTGGTTCAGACGCAGTATCAAATATAATATCACAATTCTCCGGAATACTCTTATAAAAACGAGCATTTTGTTCAAGAATCTTATCCGCATCTTCATCAAAAAGCATCAACGATGCATTCCCTACAACTTGATAAACACGTGCCCATCTATCATCAATCATTCGAATTACACCAGATTCAACACCTTTTTTCTCAATAGTCTTAACCCCGAAAAACCTCCGAGCTTTATTGAGAGGTGTGTTTCGAATCAACGTTAAATCACGCGCTTTCTTCAAAACATATTGTATATACAATGGAACTACTTCAAAACCATATCGATGTGTCTCATCTTGACGCCCCATTAAAAACACAAAAAGCAAAAATCCAATTGCAAAGATAACACCACCGACTATCGAACCTCGTCCAATAAAAGAACTCATTTCAAAATAGGCCAATAGCACTAACGCTACAACCCAAATGACCAACGTCATCATCGTCAACGGATTTTTTGTAAATTTAATACCATTTTTCTTTGACTGCAACTGGAACTGTCTATCCAATTGCGTTTTATTCAAATCATACGGTATACTAAAAACTCTTTTAGCCATAAGTACCTTTCCTTACATCCATTCATCTACATAATAACCATAATACTTAACAGTTTTACCTGTATCTTTCGATTTAAACGAGGTCTCACCCCACTTAACAAATCCTTTTTTGCCAGACTTAAGTGTTATCGGCGTTGACCCACCATTATACAAATGGTCTTTTTCATCTTCACTAAATTTATAACCAGAAAACTCAGGCTTCATTGCTGAACGCTCAGGTTTCCCTTTAGCTTTCGATGTTGACTTTTTAAATGTCACACACCAACCCCATTTGGGGTCTTTCACGATTTCAAGAACAGGCTCCCAATCAGACCCTTTAGACGTTTTCGTTTTAATTCGAACTTCTTCTTTTCGAGCTAATCGCTTCAATTCATCCGCAGATAATTGATATGAACCAAATACTGGTTTAATTTGAATAATTTTACCCTCAAACTCAATATCCACTTTCGCAGGACCTGTCACAACAGGACCTAAATATTTAAAGCCATAGCCATATTTTTCATCATATCCAAAACCAATTCGCCCCTTATACGGCTTCTTAGTCTTCTTAGATATTAAATCAATAGTGAACTCACCGCCAGACAACGCAATCTTCCGTTCATCCTCTGTTGGCTTATACATACCCATTACCGAATTATAAAACTCGACTTCTTTACCTTGATAAACAGCCTTCAATTTCTCAACAGGGGCTTTCGTTTTCAATTTATTAAACTTATCAGCTTCCTTACCGCCTTTAGATAGAACGCTTTCAATATATTTCGAAGCCAAATTTTCATTTGCTTCCATTACTGCGAGATCATGTTTCACCAATTTAGTAACAGTAGCAACAACTTCATCAACAGTCTTTTGGAACTGACCAACAGATTCCATATTTTGGAACAATTCCTGCGTAATCTCTGGTGAAGCAATCCATGTATCTTTCAACAACACAGCATTAATCTTACCAATAAACGTCGTTGACAGTCGACCTCGTTTTTCATCAAGCAAACGTCGATCTTCTTTATCCGTCGTCATCTCTGCAATCGTAGATGTTCGCGTAGCACCAGTACCCACATCATATTTCTTCAACTGGTTTTTCAACCACTTAATAGTAGGTGTTGCCGGTTTCGGATTTGCTCCTTCAGCAATAAACGGTTCAGCACTAGTCCCAATTCCTTTACTTGCTGTATCATCGTCAGCATCATCATCTTCAACCTCATTATAAACTCGCTTCCAACCCTGAGAAACAGGAATAGAAAACGTTGTTTTAAAATCAGGATAATCAACAACATGCCCCGACACACTATCATATACATAATTTTCAGCAAACATCGCTAAGAAATTTTTAGCGAGCGTTTCGTAAATCGCCGAAGCAATACCTTTGCTACCATTATCAAACACAGCTAGCTCGGCTAAACTCTTTGGAACTTTCTCACCAGGCCTATTCGCCCCATGACTACCACCATCTTTAACGTGAGTTGAACGTTGCTGTCTATGCGTCAACAAACCAGTATCAACACCAACAACTTTCGCAATACTATCCACCAACGGAAGCATATCATTAAATTGCTCTACAGAAATCACCGAATCTTCAGTACGAGGGTACGATACAATTTTCGCATCATACATCTTTTGATATACATCTGAAACTTTCTTCGGCGAATATCCTTTTGGCGCTAAAATCGCAGCCAAACTCATAATATCAAGTAATTTCGGAGGCGCTGTCTCTTTACGCGAACGTCCATCTTCCGTAACAGCTGATGTGTGATACGAACTTAAAGGAACATCCGACTCGTTTGCAAATCGCCAATCATCGCCTTCTTTAAACTTCCGTTTATAAACATGACCATTATCATCTTTGAATTGAGCTTCATAATACGGTGTTCGTTTATATTTTCGAATAGCTTCTTCTTGCAAAAAGACCAATCTATTCATCACTGACTTCAAACGTCCGTTCCGTAACACAACTCTCAAATTTAATCGACGAGCAATAGCCGTTGCTATACGAACAACTTGCATTGACGCAAAATCCCACATTGAACGAGTTTCTGCTTTAAGATAGTCGCCATTTCGACTAGGATTGCTAACATCCCGTCTTGATTTAAACGCTTTTTGAATTTGCTTGACAGATTCATCAACGAAATACATTCGTTCAATTTTACCACGCCATCCAATTTCTTTAAAAGCTTCCATTGCAATCAATTCACCTTCACCTGAAGGATCCACGTCTGTTGCAATTACAAGAGTATCTGCTCGTTTAGACGCTGACTTTAACGCTGCAACCAATTTGCCTTTGTTTTGCGCAACCTCTCGGTCAAATGACATTTCTTTTAAATTCCATGGCAAATATTTGATATCCCATGATTTATATTGCTCCATTTTGTCTTTAGCGACCATATTTTCAGGAGAAACATATTGCATGACGTGCCCAGCTAACGCAACAATTTCATACTGTTCACCATTGAACGTACCGGACTTTCCACCAAGAGCTTTCGCAAAATTCTGAGCAGCACTTGGTTTTTCTGTAACAATTAATAACATCTAACTGTCCTTTCTGTAGAACTTACATCTATTTTACCATAAATCAACAAAAAGAAAAAGTCAAACCTGACTTTTTCTATTTACCAGCCTTCGTATCTCGACGTGAAACCTCATCAGCATATGCTTGCGCTTCATGCATAATCGTCCTTGCAATTTCGACTTCAGTGTCAGGTAAACGCGAAGCTAAATACTCACGTAAATCTTTAGGCAACAATCCACTTCGCAATGGATGATTATGAATACCCAATTCACGACCAACCAATAAGGACGTCAACAATTCATCGGTTAATACTCGTTTTCGAATATCACGAGAAATATCCGTATGTTTCTCAACTCGATCTCGCAACTCATATAATTGCGTAACAAGTTCATTTTCACTTAGTTCTCGTTTTTGTCGTTCAAGACATAAATCTCGATAAGCTAAAACCAACAAATAAAAATCAAATGCTTTTGAACCATTCTTCTCACTACCTTGCACTAACTCACGGATGGCTGTTGGTTTAGATGCTAATTCAGTATGAGTCGCTCGGACCCAATACCACGCAAACTGCACTAATCGATCTAAATCGAATTGATAACTGAACGCCATCATCACAAAAAACGATATACCACGCAGATTTTTCGATTCATTAACGCCTCGTAATAATAAATTATCGGCCTTAACTTCAACCGTATAACCCGATTTATCAACTGTGACTTTACGGCCTGTCAAATGTAATACCAAATCAAATGCCGGTAAAAAAGCAGATGGGTGAACATCAAGACGCCGTCCTTTCGTATTTAACGTTGAAAGCGGATCTTCCCAAGCCACACCAAACATAACATTAGAACCTGCAAACTTAAACATATTCCCAAAGTTATCGTTCTTAAAATCAAATTCATCTTGCGATTTCGCTTGCTTTTTCCAATGTTCAACTTCTTTTGACAAAGCCTCATTGATATTTTGCTGAGCTAAAAGTTGTTGACCAGAACTCTTTTTAACGGTTTCAATTTGACGAGCTGACGCTTCCTGTTGCCGTAGCATCTTTGCCTCTAACTCTTTATACTTTTCTTTCCATTTGGATACTTCGTCATCAGACGAATCACTTCCACGAACTTCATCAACGGGTTCATTTTGAACAGATTTTACAACCTCTGCATCAGCAACATTTTCAGTTACTGGAGGATTCTCCTCTAATTTTTTCGTTGCGTCTTCAATCTTTTCAGACCCTTCAGATTCAGCATTTAACCGAGCTTTCGCTCTCTGAATCGCATCCAGCGTTGTTAAACTCATCTAATACTACCTCATATTCACTTTTGTTTCAGGCAATATGCCATCATCCAACTCATCAATCAAATAAGATGCGCCTGCGCTAATTCTAGCGAATGAACTAAATCCATTTATCGCAATATTTGTTTGCGTATCTATTTTTGTCTCAACCGAATCTAATTGCGATGAGATTGTTCTAAGCAACGTATTCAGCGTGACCATACTCATAGTGTCTGGTTGACCATCCGTTAAAATGAGTGTATCTAAATAAAAATTAAGTGCATCCAAATAAAAATCAGACATTGTGATCCCTAATCGATTACACCATAATCTAATCTTTTCCGAACGATGCCGAATCGCACTCATTTGTTCTAAATGATCAACATAACCCTCCTTAGCCAAATGACGAAACTCGTCATAAAAATCCAAAGCCCGCAATGTATAATCTTTTTGAGAGATACCTTCTGCTTGAGCTTGATACTTAATATAATCCGCTCGGTCTTTTGGTACACGAATAGCCAAACGAGCATCATTTTCTTTCCGCATAAAATCAACCTTTCTAAGTACTAATCAATATTATAACATTTTGGGTGTACAAAGTAAATAGATTTGTGATATAATATATCCAAGAAAAACAGAAAGGCTCTAATATGACATTTCCAAATACAAAAAGAAGAATTCTAATTGCATTGGTTATTCTAAATTTAACTCTCACGCTTGGTGTTATTTTTGCATTGTATATGAATAAACCAATAGCCCATTCAAAAATGGCATCACGAACAAACCAATATATTATATCCAATGTTCCTAAAGAAACAATTAAGAAAAACATAGAAGAAGCTCCAGCCAATTACTCTTGGGAAGACGTAAAACCTTTAGACCCCGATGAAATTATTAGCGCACCACCACCAACCCCAGAGGAACTCCCCGTCATAGCCGGTATCGCAATCCCTGAACTTGGAATAAACATGCCAATCGTCAAAGGTCTTGATAACATTGGATTGTACTATGGTGCAGGTACCACAAAGGAAAACCAAACAATGGGTCAAGGCAACTATGGTCTAGCAAGCCACCACGTATTTGGAATAAATGGTGCCACCGATTTATTATTCTCCCCATTAGAATACGCCAAAAAAGGTCAAAAAATATATTTAACTGACAAAGAAAACGTATATACATACACAATTACAAAAATAGATCGTGTTGATCCATATCAAACAGATGTGCTCGACGAACCCGAGTCAGATGCAACCCCTATCGTAACACTAATAACATGCACCGATACATATGCACAAGGCCGTATTGTCGTGCAAGGTGTATTAACAGATAAAACATCATATGATAATGCGTCTCAGAACATAAAATCCGCATTTAAACAAACTTACAATATATGGCAACAATAAAAGGACTAGAAAATCTAGTCCTTTTTTTCAAATTCTAAAACATCAATATATGTAGAAAACGTTCCATCTAATTCAAATTCTACAACATGAATCACACGATTATCAATTTCATAATGATTGTGACTAAACAATCGAAACAGTGACCGTTCATTAACAAACAACCACATAAGATACTGTTGCAAACCAACTGATAGCAATAACGTCATCAATAAACTTAACACGAAATATGACGTAAAAGCTTCCATTGACAATTTACCAATCCAGCCTAACGTCCAATACGAGACAGTCAAGCAAGATAAATTTGCCAACAACGCCCAAGTTTTAACATTCAAACCTGATTTTATTGAGAACCAAATAGGTTCCCAATAAAAGCCTAAAACAAAGCAGATGACGCCTACATATATTTCCATCGCTGACCATTTGGTCATCATTTGAAGAAAATTGCCAAGTATTAACATTACGCAATAAATACATGACCATTTTGCTATTTGTAGAGAGGTATATAGAAAGACGTCGATTATTTTAAAAATCGACATAAATCCTCCTATTGATGGTCAAGATTATACAAACCTTTGGCTAAACTATACAATCCATGCTCATTTAAGAAACGCGAATACGCAGCATTAAGGTAAATAATAGGTGTGGATGCGCTACTAAATTCTGACAACAGATTTACAATTTCATTGTAAAGGTGTTTTTCCAAACCACCAGATCCACCACCATAAACAAAGATAACTTCATTTGTGGCCCCGATTCGAGTATAGATTTTAGAAATCTCATTACGTAATTGTTGAGCAAATCGATAAGATTCTTCATCAACAACACTAACAACATGGTTATATTTGCTTCGACTCAACTTGCTAGGTTCTTTATTAATAAACTCTGACAATTCCTTACGAGTCTTATAAGTATAACCTTCCTCGATTAAACGGTCTAGTGCCGCTTCAAGAACGTTACCATAGCCTTTCAAGAATGATGAAGATGCATCCGAATTAAATCGTCCATTTGTAAACACGGCAAAGTCAACAGTTCCTTCACCGATATCAATACCAAGTGTATTCTCGGCATGAACTAAATCTTCGCCCGTAATATCATCCAATTCGCCATCCACTGCACGTTTTTTCGCATCAGCTTCAATTAACGCCAAGAAATTAGACTGTGCATGTTGAAGACCATACTGTGCAGCTTCACCCTCATTTGCAATATATGCGTTTTTGATCGTAATTGCAATTGTGATTGTTTGACTAAAATTGTGAATTGAAATCAAATGAGGTGAGCCATTGTTTCGCAATTTATGCGCATAATCGGAATGATGCTTTTCATATTCAGCAATAGGCAATGCTGTTGATAACCATACATCAACCGCTAAGATCTCTGTAGGTAATTCTTTATGTTCTACATAATAATCTCGCAATGAACGACTAGCAATTGCTCCTAAAATCAAAGCACCAGATAAATCATCATCCGCTTTTGATTTTCGAGAAAATACATCAAATTCCTCTAATGGCTCCCCGCTAGCAAGAGCACGCGCTCCAAAAATACGACGTGTCGTATCATTTACAAGTGGTGATGAAAAAGAAGCATCCATCTGATTAAATGCATCCCCCGCGAAGGCCGCAACGTCCTCCGCTGTCAATTTTAAATCATTGTGTAATGAATAACGATTCACCGCAACTGAAGGATATACTTCAACTTTATCGTTTATACCTAATTTTAAATAGCCGTTTCCTACATCTACACCGGCAATATATTCTAACATTTGATCGTCCTTTCATAAGGGTTAATTTCTAATTTATATGGCTATTATATCATAAAGATAGCATCTGCGCAATCTTTGACCTTCAATTGACCGTGTTTTCACCACGGTCGTTTTGTTTTATAAACTTAGCATTAGAAAGAAAAACTATGATTTCACTTACAAACAATACTAAAACCATTCAAGGAAGAACGGTAACCCAAATTATTCAAACAAGCCCCGTTCCCGAAAACTTAGAAGAAATCGCCCCCGAAGGAACACTCGGAGGCTGGGTCGAATCTCTCGACTCTATTGACCCAACATCATGGATTGACGAAAACATTGTACTCTTTAAAGAAGCCCACGTTTCAAAACACAATATTATCACAAGTCCTTACCCCGAAACACTTATCAACGTTTTAGACAGTCGGCCCTTTACTGTATTCAAGATTAAATCAAAAAACCAATTCTTCGATAACGTTGTCGATATCAATAATCCGAATCCAGAATTACCTGATATGTCCGCAGATCAATACAAACTAAAATACTTCGCATTTGATAGTTACGGCGACCCCATCGACCCATGCTCTCGTGAAAAAATCTATGACCCTATCTACGAAGCATTAAAAAAGCGAGATAAAAAATCAAGAAAAGCACCTCTTTCAAAACATAAACCACACGCTAACACCGAACCCGACGAATATGTAGAAAAACCAAATTTCGTTACGAAACACCTAAACAATCTATCATCAAACACACGGATTGAACGAATCAAATTAGCACTAATGCTTGTCGGTTTGCTATCTATCATAAACATCGTCATCCGTTTCTTATTCAAATAAAGAGGTACTCATGCAAAAAGAATTTACAATTATTAATTGAACGAGAAGTTCGTAAACAAATTTCATTAAATAATAGTAGAAACAAAAGATTTTCTCGTATTAATGAAAATATAGATGAAGATAATGTCAAACGTAATTTTATAAAAAATGTAATGAATATTTTTAAATTAGTTTGTGATACTGATATATTATTATATGGGCAAAGCTTTATATTTGCCCCTGTATTAGATTATGACTATAATGGTGATTTTGAAAATATAGATACAGTAGATTTTGAAGAATTATCTGATGATCGTGCAGGTCAACGTGCAACAGCAGAAAATTTATATGAATATTATACAGAGAATGGTTCAGGTAATTTAGAATTTATATTGATATTTAATAATGATAATCTGGGTTCTACATTTGAACAATTATCTGATGAATTTCCATATATAAATTATGAAGTTA
>ERZ773074.273-NODE-273-length-23478-cov-20.791316_pt1 | contig 23478 bp, 20 predicted proteins | sample MGYA00580615_ERZ773074 | MGnify/ENA primary metagenome ERZ773074 (study PRJEB29015, sample SAMEA2738126) | human oral metagenome | biome: human oral; feature: human-associated habitat; material: saliva | place: China | collected 2160 ...
AGTCGTTCATACAGATGACTGGTGCACCATTGGTCATAGCCATATCCATTACCTTGCAGATCTTCTGAGCCATTGTTTCAGAAAGCGAACCACCATTTACGGTGAAGTCCTGTGCATAGAGGTAGACGAGACGGCCGTCGATAGTTGCTGAACCAGCAACAACACCATCACCGAGGTACTGCTTCTTCTCCATACCGAAGTTATGACAACGATGGAGTTTAAACATATCGTATTCCTCGAAGCTGCCTTTGTCAACCAGCATTTCAATACGCTCACGTGCAGTATACTTTCCGCGCTCATGCTGCTTGTCGATGGCCTTCTGACCACCACCTAAGCGTGCTAACTCGCGCTTCTCCACGAGTGCCTTGATCTTTTCTGTTTGCTTACTCATAATTTGAATTTATTTTCTTATTTATAGCTTCTTATTGTTATCTATTCATCTTGTCAGTAGGCTCCTCTGCTACTTTCACTTATGTATTTAAGAGCCCTTCTTACTGAATCAAATGCAAAATTACTAAAAAAGGGTGAGATAGTTATCTTCACCTCTTTAAATATTGTTAAGGTATTATATAGCTCTTTTTTATTATCGACATAAGGTAAGAAATAACCTTGTCATGTATTGATTTAATTTTGGACAGACTCACTGGTATTTATTTAAGGATTTAATTCATGGAAAGGATCAAAAAATAAGATATAGATAAAGCCATAATTGCCTAACACAAAATAGATTCTAGGAGACCTTTCTCCAGTTTCTCTTCTTGCTTCTCTGCTATCACATTCATATAGCCCAAAATGATAGATAATAATGCTCTCATCTACATTAGGCATAATTTTTAGAATATTCTCTCTTACCTTCCCTGTGAATGGTGAACGATAGAAGTGATGTTCCTTTGCTATTTTCTCTAGATTGTTTATAGTGTTAGATGATATCTCTTTCATCTTAGAGAAATAGGCTTGCGTATCTCTCAAAGTAAAATCTTGATGAAAATGATAATCAGTTTTGCCCAAATCAATATAATCATACTTAATGACTATTGGTAAATCCTTTGATATCAAAACATCATCTGTATGAATCTTATTCTTAAAAGAATCAGGTTTGTTGATTGTTTCTAATTCTTCACGTTGTATATCAATATCACATTCATTGAGCTTCATGGTGCTTCCGATTTCTATCGTATCTATCTTTATAAAAACTATGCATTGTATCTAGACTAATACTTTTTTCTGAACGTTGAAAAGGGTTAAGACTACCACGAGCTTCTACCCATGGCTTTTCAGAATGAGTTAAAAATATAAGATCATTCTGCGATTTCGAGCCATACAGCATGAATATTGATTCAAATAACTCAATTTGGTCTTTTGAGAACGATAATTTCTCTGCCAGTTCTTGAAGAGTTTTATCGATATGAGCACTATCAGTACCAAAATTTGTTGCATCTAAATGATCACACATATTCGGTACCTTATCTTTGTATTCATAATAAATCTCTGGATATACAGGACCATTAACCCAAGCTTGTGGAGCTTGAGGAAACAATGTTTTGTCCCGACCAAAGATTACCATATTCCATGATTGAACATAATAAAGTACTTTTTGAAGCTTCAATGGACTAACTGATAAGCCTTTATTAATTAATGATAAGCCAATATATCTGGCTACGTCCTTAATATCGCACATACTATCTTTCATTTATTTATTGCAAAAATACGTATTATTTTGTATCTGTGCTACCACTATTTTGTTAAACTAACTAAATTATATCACAAGCATAACAAATCATTCTTAATAGTAATTTATCATGTTTGCCTTTACCAGTATGCTTAAAGTAAGGACAGACGAGAACGCATGTTCTTTCTTTGATACGCTCGGCATGAGCATTATCTAACGGGTTCAAATCACGAGTAAGCATGATAGCGGGAATTACATAGCTAAAGAAAGGGTGTATCTGAGGAGGTCTCACGGGCGCAGGTGAAGATGATGTCTTTGCTATACCATAACGGAGTAAAGCTTGTTGTCAGAAGTCAGCAGAGGTCATAATAACCAAAGCACGGGTTGCCTATAGGGAAAGACTGATTCGTGCAGTGCAATAGTCAATGACTGCTACCTTGAATGTCTTTTGTAGTCAGATGTTTGAAAAGGAACTCTCATCACACTGGTAATCTGTTAGTTATAAACTTTCTGAATATACCTAAAGTATATCATTTATGTCCATCCTTTATCGTGTCATAGATGATAAAAGGATTTGCCTGTCGTCTCTTTATTCGTCACTAATCCCTTTGTTTTGTAATAAAAAATCTGAGCAAGAAAATTAGACATGCTCTTTTGACTTCTAAACAAGGCCTGTCTTGCTTGTTGAAGACGCCCTTCTTGGGGCTAACTAACGCCCTTCTTGAACCAAGCTAAGCCTCTTCTTTGTCGCTGTTTCTATCTCTTTGGATATTAGTCGGTTATGAATTTGTTGAGAGCTTACCTTCGAGAAGGATTATGAACTGGTTATCTTTTGTTTTGTCATATTATTTCATAACAAAGTAGAGTTAGTTTTCATTGTCCTTTCTGTATTTCCTCACTCAAAGTACTTGGTATGTTATAAAAACTATTCGACGGTGAAATCTCGTCTTTGCTTTCATTAAAAGCTGAAAAAGGAGCTATGATTAATGGGTCATAACTCCTTTTTCAGATGTCTTATTTTTGTCTGCGACGATGGTTACCAGAGAAGTTTGGATTGAAACTCTTGGGTCGCTTATCATTTTGTTTTGCCGATTTTCTGCGATTGTCCGTCGGCTTTTCTTCGCGTCCTTTACGTTTCTTGTTAGGGACGTCAGGTGTACTTCCAATCGCCTTAGGGTCGTAGACAGCACGTGGATGCTGTTTTGGTGGATTATCATAGAGCTTGGCTATCAGGTCACTACGCCCAATGCGATGAAGTTCTCGTTCAATGTCACGACGTGCTTCAGGCTTATACCAGAAGAAGAATTGGCGTTGAGCAAGTTTCTCCTTTGGTGTTTTTGCCGAGAAGATAGGTTCAAGCGTATAGGGGTCGTAGCCTGTGTACCATGCTTCCGTGGAGACAGTCATAGGGGTAGGGGTGAAGTCTTGCACCTGCTCGAGGTGGAAATCGAGGTCCTTCGTCAGTACTGCTAACTCGGCCATATCCTCTTCTTGACATCCAGGGTGGGAGGAAATGAAATAAGGAATAATCTGTTGTCGCATATTCTCCTCACGGTTTATGCGGTCGAAAATCCTTTTGAACGCATAAAACTGTTGAAAAGAAGGTTTGCGCATGAGGTGCAGTACTCGGTCAGAGGTATGCTCTGGTGCAACCTTCAGACGGCCGCTGACATGGCGTGTTATCAGTTCGCGCGTATATTGTTTGGCAGCTTCATTACTCTTCTCATCCTTACTCTTATGAAGCAGTAAGTCGTAGCGTACACCTGAACCGATAAAGCTCTTCTTGATTTCTGGCAGCTCGTCTACAGCATGATAGATTTCAAGTAGTTTGGTGTGGTCGGTTTCGAGATTAGGACAAATCTCTGGATTGACGCAGCTTGGACGTTTGCAATGTTCACACGCCTTCTGGCTTTTGCCCGCCATACCATACATATTTGCTGACGGACCACCAAGGTCAGAGAGGTAGCCTTTGAAGTCAGGCATCTGAACAACCTGTTTTACCTCCTTCAAGATACTCTCTTTTGAGCGACAGCTAATAAACTTACCTTGATGAGCAGAGATGGTACAGAACGAACAACCACCAAAGCATCCACGATGAATGTTCACACTGTGCTTAATCATCTCGTATGCTGGGATTGTCTTACCACGATACTTTGGGTGTGGTTCACGTGTGTATGGGAGGTCGTAAGCCGCATCTACCTCTGCTGTTGACATCGTAGGATAGGGCGGATTGACGACAGCATAGACGTTGTCGACAGCCTGCAGAATACGTTGTGCGTGTTTCTTGTTAGACTCTTCTTCTATATGCTTGAAGTTTTCCGCTTGATATTTCTTATTATGAAGACATGCTTCATGCGAATGAAGTAGGATGTCATCCTCTTTAATCCCACCTGGGATATCATCCTCTTTGCAGAGGTAAACAGTCTGTGGAATATGCTTCAAGTCCTTGATATGAGCCCCATTCTCTAACTCCTGTGCAATGCTAACCACCTGTTTCTCGCCCATACCATAGATAATCATGTCGGCATGTGCATCGCAGAGAATACACTTACGAAGGCAATCTTTCCAATAGTCGTAGTGGGTAAGACGCCGTAGTGAAGCCTCAATGCCGCCTAAAACGATAGGAACATCGGGATAGAGCTGTCGGAGAATATTAGAGTAGACTATACTTGGATACTCTGGTCGCAAGTCGTGTCTACCATCAGGAGAGTAGGCATCTTCGGAGCGTAGACGGCGATTAGCGGTGTATTTGTTCACCATCGAGTCCATTGCGCCTGGCGAAATACCGAAATAAAGGCGCGGCCGGCCTAACTTCTTAAAGTCACGGAAGTCGCCATGCCAGTCGGGTTGTGGTACGATAGCCACCTTATAGCCAGCTGCTTCAAGTGTTCTACCTATGACAGCTGCTCCAAAGGCAGGATGATCAATATAGGCATCACCCGAGAAGAGGATAATATCTAACTGGTCCCAACCACGCAGTTCCACCTCTTTTTTAGTGGTAGGGAGGAAATCTGTTAGTTGAAATCTTGATGGTTTTAATACTTTCTCTTCTTTCTTAACAGCACGCTCTTTACTCTGTTGTTGAGTTGGTGTTGTTTTCTTATGCTGCTTAGCAGGTCTTGTATTTCCTTTTTGTGAACTCAAATGATGTTTGTTTTAATTGATTTACTTTCAGAGGAGATAAGCTATCTCCTACGCATGGGGCCTTGTTATTGTATTGAACACAGATAGATAGACATCATCGTCTACTCTTCAGTGTCTTGATGAGACGAACTCCATTCTTTGTAGAGAGCAACCAGATTCTTCAGTCCGATACCCTTCATGTTTTGATTATAGATGACATCAAGACATAAGTCAAGTAAGTCTTTGTCCTTACCCGGTTCTGACTCAAGCAGACCACGTACGTTAAACTTAAGTTTGTCAAGGATGTCTTCGTCGATAATCCCATCGGAGTTGACCAGTCCTGATAGGAGTGAATACTTCTTGATAGTCTCAAGATGGCAGTCTGTTATCTCAATGCTTCGTGTGCCAGAAGCGTTTGCTTGAATTTTATACATAGTAATTGCGTTTTTAGATAATTCTATTTATTTCTTTAGCAAGAAGTTAACTATTCCCTTCATAATACTATTGCGGGTAGCAGCATCCTTGATACATTCAAAAGGAAAGGCGAGTGTAAACACATTGTTGTTGGTTCCTTTATAGGCTACGGCCGCTGTATGGCCATCGGCATAAGTCAATGTACTGAAAGCGTTTTCGGCAGGTTGGATGTTATCTGGCGTGTAAGCACCATAATGTTGTTCGTTGATAGTTCGATAGACATCGAACGACATGCCCATACCCGTGACGATAGAGTTATAATTATCAGGGTTAGCACTGTCAAATGTAATCTTGAGATTGTTCCTCAACCAGTCTTGTTCGTCAGTCCCTTGCATGTCTGATGCAAGATAAGAACCACTGACAAAGAGATTGCCACGGGCATTGAGATACTTTGTGAGTTGTTGACGAAGGGATGGGTTGAAGGTCTTATAATATAATAAACTATGTCTATCATCTTTCTCATTGCCAAGGAGTAAGTCTACCATAGCATACTTTGAGAGGTTTATTTCACCATTCTCAACGGCTTTACTACTACAACTAACAATGTTGTATCTACCAGCATGACGTAGTGCTTCTGCATGTTCTCTTACGTAGTTGAAGTCGTTTCCTGCTATAATCTTACCAACAAGTTCCTCTCCTCCATAGCCTAAGGCGTTAGGTCCTTCCTTACCAATCATAGCCTTATTAAAGTTAGCTTGTCTTCCTGCCCATCCAGCGACAGGACCATAGCTAAGGCCTGGGTCGGCCTCAAGGTCAAACCCTTGTTCTGCGTTTGTGTTCACCACAGCAGGAGAAGAGAGGCGGTGGAAGGCATTGACAATAAGTATTGTCTGATTTGCACCATCGTTACGTAAGGTTGAAAGGGTTTCTGTAGGGAAACTCTCACCACCACGATTACAAGCCGTTACCTTAAAGTTATAGACTAAACCAGGTTGTAGCTCTATCTCAAAAGACGGGTTACGAACGTTCATACCATTGTCAAATCCGGTTGTTCCCATAGCAACATAAACGTTGTAAGAGGTAGGAGCTGCTGTAGGCTCATTGGCATCGAAGGTTGGTTTCCATTGTAGTCTAATCTTCTTAGGGGATATGTATTCTATCTTGAAATTACTTGGTGCAAGGGGTTGTACGCTATAAGTCTTACCGTGCATGTTAGCTTCATACTTCAAGATAGTCTTATAGACCGAGCGTGCAAGCGTGAATTTGAAGTTAGGATCTTGCCCTAACATTATGTCAGGGAAGTTTTGATGTGATAGTGTCTCAAGTATAGCTGATGGTATTTCAGGCAGACGAGTCTCGCTATAGTTGCGATCCCATACAGAACGAGTGGTCCAGTTCACGTGGAATGCATTGTCTATATCTCTTTTAACATTGCTAACCAACAGTTCTGCAAGTGTTTTTGAAACCTTACGTGAAAGGCCATCTCCTAATGTCTTATTACCTTCTTGGGTTGTACAAATTCCTAAGGTACCCACAAAACTATTGTCGGCTTTATATCCAGCATCGCTATGAACAGCCAAAGCAAGCTCGATAGGCACCTTCTTCCCATCTTTCTTGTCAGGGAGATAACATGAACCTCCAGCCAACCAATTCGTCATCAGTGAGCGACAATTGATGTCGTCGTTATAGTCGTTAGAGCCATTACTCTTGCTGACAACACTCCAAGGCGCACCAGCCCATTGTGTTGAGTATCTTGCTCCTTCAAGGAATCGAGGTAAACCACTCAATGTTCCTCCACGAACAATGTTACCCATACCACCACCGAAGCGTACTGCGTCAGTGGTTACTATGCCTCTATGCGAACTATGATTAGTCAGTACAACAGAGTTGTTGATACTGTTTCCTTTGTCAAACTCAAATGTTCCAAGATAAACCCATGTGCCGCCACCCATGCGCTGGTTGACGTGGAAATGAGTTTCTTGGCCTTGGTGGAATACAATATACTCCGCTGCTTCCACACTCTTCTTCTGTGTCTGGTAGCTTACATATACTGCATAACGTCCTGTTTCGGGGAATGTAGGTTGATAGACAACGGAACTCAGCTTGCTATCACGCTTTCTTGCCTTGACCTGTCGAGCCGTACCAGCAGTAAACGGGTTCTCTCCATCGTTATAACTACCATAGTGAAGTGCAAAGCCTTTCTCGCTTGTGTTGCTCCATTTCTTCTTAAGACTTTCCTCTTTATAGTTGACTCTATTGTCATTATCAACTATGATTTCATTCCTTTGCCAGTTCCTTTCACGTGGAGAGTAGACAATTGCTCCTGCATTTTCAAGCATAGGTATGAGATAAGGGAGAACTATCGTTTGTGTATAAAGATCCTCGGTAGTACCAAACAAGATAGGCCTTTGCCATCTCCATCCACCTTTCTTAGCATCATAATATCTTCCATGAGACGACCAAACAGAAAGGTGTCTGTTCTGTAAGCCATCTGTTATCTCATTTGGTCGGGATACATTCTTAACCCAAGGTGCATCTTCATAATTCGTTCTTCCCCATGACGCCTTACCTGTTTGTGCATTTGTCGTTGCAAATGACATAGCAAGAAGTGCAGTACAAAGCAATTTTATCTTCATTATCCGTCTAATTCTCCTATCGTAAACAGTTCTGGATGTTTACCCTTAAAGTCTTTGAAATACAATTTGATTTCCTTCATATCCTCCTCAATGTTGCCTGATGGTATGATTACTTTCGAACATTGAATTAGCTTCTTTTCGTAATCTAAGCCGTAAAGGTGGATGGGCAACTGCGCTTTTAAGGCTATATAATAAAAGCCTTTCTTCCATTCTGGGTTCAGACTCCTGGTACCCTCGGGCGTAATACATAGTTGAAAACTATCAGCCTTCATAGCATGTTCGGCCAGTCTGTCGGTCATACTCGTATGCTTGTCTCGCCATACAGCAATTCCACCAAGCCTACGGAAGATAGGACCCAACGGCCAAAAGAACCATTCCTTCTTCATTAGGAAATTGCTTTTCTGTTGTTCGGACCTTGCGTAGAGTTGTCCTATAAGGAAATCATAATTACTCGTATGGGGTGCAAGACAAATAATAGCTTTGTCAGGTAAAGTGTACCTAACATCTTTCTTCCACCCCATAAAACTATAAAGTAGCCACTTAGCTATAGCCTGTAACATTATGCAAGGTTATTGAGTTGGTCTACTATCTCATTGACTTCTTTACTAAACTTATCTTTCAAATCATTGAAGTAAACCTTGGCAGGCATGCCTGGTTCTACATGAGATACGCGTCTGATGTAGTTGCTATGCATTACCAATATTGACGTGAGGATTGCCTCAGTATTATCATTATCATGCTCTTCACCATAGAGGGATGCTGCGATACCCTCTGTAAACAAGTCACCACAAATATAATTGATGGTGCGTTTTAAATCTCTTTTGTTGCTCATATTAATCCTAAATAGCTATATTTATATTCATCGTTCAAAGATAAGTAAAAAATTAGAAAGGCAAGGCTTTCTTACATAAAAATAGAGTTAAAATTTTAATTTAGCGTCTTTTCCTTTCTATTATCGGATAAAAAAAGTAATTTTGCAGAGTAGATAAGGATATAACAAAGAATTATTATATTTCAAACATTAAATTAAACACATGGAAATTAGCGCATTGCAGAAGGAAAGAGCAGGCTATCAGCCAAAGTTGCCTAAGGCTCTTCAGGGTGCAGTAAAGGTGCAGGAAGGTGCTCCTACACAGAGTGTTGACAATCAGGAAGATATCAAGAAGCTATTCCCTAACACCTACGGAATGCCTCTCGTTGAGTTTGTTCCAGCTGATTCAGCTAACAATGCAAAGATCAACGTTGGTATTATCCTCTCTGGTGGTCAGGCTCCTGGTGGTCACAACGTTATTTCTGGTCTCTTTGATGAGGTTAAGAAGTTGAACCCAGAGAACCGTCTTTATGGTTTCCTCATGGGTCCTGGCGGTCTTGTTGACCACAATTATATCGAGATAACGGCCGAGAGTCTTCAGGCTTATCGCAACACTGGTGGTTTCGATATGATTGGTTCTGGTAGAACAAAGCTCGAGAAAGAGGAGCAATTCGAGAAGGGTCTTGAGATTCTTCGTAAGTTAGATATCAAGGCAGTAGTAATCATTGGTGGTGATGACTCTAATACCAATGCTTGCGTATTAGCTGAGTACTATGCCGCTAAACAGTATGGCGTACAGGTTATCGGTTGTCCTAAGACTATCGACGGTGACTTGAAGAACAGTCAGATTGAGACTTCTTTCGGTTTCGATACAGCAACGAAGACTTATTCTGAGCTTATCGGTAACATCGAGCGTGACTGTAACTCTGCTCGTAAGTACTGGCACTTCATTAAGTTGATGGGCCGTTCTGCTTCTCACATTGCGCTTGAGTGTGCTTTGCAGACACAACCTAACATCTGTCTAATCTCTGAAGAGATTGAGGCAAAGGACCAGACTTTGAACGACATCGTTGAGAACATTGCTGAAGTTGTTGCTTATCGTGCAGCACAGGGAAACAATTTTGGTGTTGTATTAATCCCAGAGGGCCTTATTGAATTTGTCCCTGCTATTGGTCGTCTAATCCAGGAATTGAATGACTTGTTGGCTGCTCACGGTGCAGAATACTTGAACCTTGACAAGCAGGCACAGCGTGTATATATCCTTGAGCATCTCTCTGCAGAGAACAAGGCTACTTTCGAAACACTCCCAGAAGGTGTAGCACGTCAGCTTTCTCTTGACCGTGACCCACACGGAAACGTACAGGTGTCTCTCATTGAGACTGAGAAACTTATCTCAGAGATGGTTGCTGCGAAGCTTGATCAGTGGAAGAAGGAAGGCAAATATACGGGTAAGTTTGCTGCTCAGCACCACTTCTTCGGTTATGAGGGTCGTTGCGCAGCTCCTTCTAACTTTGATGCAGACTACTGCTATGCACTTGGTTCATCTGCAGCTCAGCTGATTGCTAATGGTAAGACGGGCTATATGGCTATCGTTAAGAATACCACAGCACCTGCTGACCAGTGGAAGACTGGTGGTGTGCCAATCACTATGATGATGAACATGGAGAGACGTAATGGTGAAATGAAGCCTGTTATCCGTAAGGCACTGGTTGAGCTTGATGGCGCTCCATTCAAGACTTTCGCTGCTCAGCGTGATAAGTGGGCTAAGGAAACATGCTATGTTTATCCAGGTCCTATCCAGTACTGGGGTCCTTCTTCAGTATGTGATTTGACTACTAAGACGCTTGAATTAGAGCAGGCTAAGTAATAGTATATTCATAAAGGAGAAATAGGGGATAATTGTGTCCTCTGTTTCTTCTTTTGTTTTTTACTATTGTCTGTTCTTATACAATACACTTATTTCAAGTGTTTAGTTATTAAGGTTTAGTTATACCTTTGGTTTTCAATCTATTATTATCGTGTTAATACAAGTCCTCAATCGTATGATTACGACTGTAATCCATGCTTAATTGTCGGCTTTCTCATTGTTTATTAAATTAAAAGAAACGGTATTCTTTCAGCATATTCAGCTGCTTTACTAATTTATTTTCATGAAGAGAAATAATTTTCTTCACGATAAAAAATATTTTTCTTCACGACAAGAAATATTTTTCTTCACGACAAGAAATATTTTTTTTCATGAAAAGAATTTGTGAAAGTAACCGTCTAATGCAAGATAAAGTAGAACTCTAAATTATCAATCAGTAAGAACATGTTTATTTTCAAAGTGCTTCATTCATTGAGAAAGACCTGGAGTCAGATGCCAGGTTGGATGAGATGGACTGTAGGATTGTGTCTTGCTGCAGGATATAGTTTCTTGTTTTATTTTCTATTTGTCGCACCTACTGGTTTTAGATGGCGTGCTATTTATGGTGACCCTGATTATCCTGAGGGTTACACGATATATGGTATTGATGTGAGCCGTTATCAAGGTACGATTAATTGGAACCGTCTTAGGAATGCAATGATAGACCGTTTACCCATACGGTTCATCATAATTAAGTCAACAGAGGGCGACAGTCATGTTGACATGAAGTTTAGGGATAATTTCTATAATGCAAAGGAGTCGGGCTTTATACGTGGCGCTTATCATTTCTGGAGTAATAATTCTTCTGCGCGCAGACAAGCTTATTTCTTCTTAGCTATGGTTCATCTTGAGCCAGGAGATTTGCCTCCTGTACTTGATGTTGAGCACAAACCGAAGAATATTAGTACGGAAGAGTTCCAACAGAACATTCTTACATGGTTGCATATAGTAGAAGATAGGTATCATGTGAAGCCTATCATCTACACCTATTATAAGTTTAAGGACCAATATCTCTCAGATTCTCGTTTTGATGACTACCCTTATTGGATAGCTCACTACTATGTTCATCAGATGGAGTATCAGGGGAATTGGAAATTCTGGCAGCATACCGATGCTGGGAAACTGCCAGGTATTAAGGGATACGTAGACTTAAACATCTACAATGGTAGCTTCTATGACTTGCAGCAACTACTTATACAAGAAGATGTTACTGACGTTCAAGAAGTAAGCAGCACCAGTCATGATTCAATAAACGTTGACTCTCTTTCAGACCGAGATCGTTAGCTTTCTGAAGGATAGCTTCTGCGTCCTGCTCATAAAATCCACTCAGAATAATCTTCGAATCAGTTGTCATAACACTGACAAACTCGTCTATGTCTTCAAGGATAATATTACGGTTGATGTTTGCTAAGATAACATCAAAGACTCCACTCACGTGTGAGAGGACTCGCTTGTCGCCTTCAAGCACATCTAACTCTACACCATTTAGTTCGGCATTATGCTCGGCATTGCGCACACTCCACTCATCAATGTCATAGCTTACAACTTCCTTTGCACCGCACTTTGCGGCCACAATACCTAAGATACCCGTCCCGCAGCCACAGTCGAGAACTCTCTTGTCCTTCAGGTCTTGGTTTAGTAACAAGGAAACAATCATCTGTGTCGTCTCATGTGTACCTGTGCCAAATGCTTGTTGTGCGTCAATAAGTATTTTCATTGGGATAGTCTCAAGTTGGGGATAGTTAGCAATAGCTTCCTCTTCCATATTCTTACAGACAATAGCACAGCGATTGTCAATGATAATAGGCTCAAAGCCAGCTTTCTCCCACTCCTCATTCCAGTTCTTATCCTCGGCTTGATTAGCCGTAAAAGTAACTGTTACGTCTGGTAGAGGCAGGTTATGTAGGGTCTCAGTGAGTGTATCTTCGTTGAAAAGGTCTTCTTGGCAGTAGCCAACGAGTCCGTCAGGCTCGTCCGTAAAGGAGTCGAATCCTATTTCACCTGTAAGAGCTGCAATAATGTCTCTTACGTCCTGAGAATCAGGTTCTGCCGTAAACTTTACTTGTATATATTTCATCTTGGTGTTAAATTTCTACTGCAAAATTATAAAAAATAGGGAAAAACCTACCATGGATTAGGGAAAATCCGTATATTTGCAAGTAAAGTTGTCTTATTTTTGCACTATCGAAATAGTGTATATACACTGTTATTGGTGTTAAAGAATAGTTAGTAATTAAATATAGGGTATATGAAACGATTAGTTTTTCTTTCGGTTTTGTTTGGAGCTATGCCATTACTTTCAATGGCACAAGATGACCTTTATTTTACCCCGTCAAAGGCAGAGCAGTCTGCTTATCAACAGAATAAGATAGAGGAAGATCGTCCTGTCTATTATAGTGGCATTGGTAAGTCTAATGACGAATACAATCGTCGTGGTAAGTATAACTATAAGAAGATAGGTGTTGACTCTTTGGGTAATGATATCTTTATGTCACGTGTTTCTACGTTGCATGGCGACTCTGTAGTGTTAGATACTATCTATGGGGGGTTCACTCGTCAGTACGAAAGTGATAACGATGACTTTGCTTATAGCAGAAGAATGAGTCGCTTCGATGGCTTCTGGGGTGGCTATTATGACCCATGGTTTGCTGGTCGCTCTTCGTTCTATGTAGGTTGGGGATGGCGTTCACCTTATTATAGTGGATGGTATGACACTTGGGACGACCCATGGTATTATGGTTATTATGGTGGTTATCCTTATTATAGTTATTACGGTGGCTATCCATATTATAGCTACTATGGCGGTTATCCATACTATTACGGTTATGCTGGTTATGGTTGGTACAGTCCTTGGAGCAGATATTATGGCTATTATGGTGGCTATCCTTACTATGGTTACGGAAGAAGTGGCTACTATGCTTACAATGGACACACTGGTACTGCCAATCACTGGGGTAGTTCTCAAAGGGACTTTGGCTCTCAGGCAAGAAGTAATGTCTATAGCAATGGACAATCTACATACTCAAATCGTCGTGGTAATGTGAACCAGTATGGTAATACAGCAGCTCCACGTAATGATATGAGCAATTATTATGACCGCTTTGGTGGTGCACGTCAGAATGGTTATCAGAATCAGACACGTAGCTATTCTCAGCCAGAACGTTCAACATTCTCACAGCCTTCACCAAGCTCTTTCGGTGGTGCAAGAAGTGGTGGTGGTAGCTTCGGCGGTTCATATTCAGGTGGTGGAGGCAGCAGCTCTGGTGGCTCACGCAGTGCCTTCGGTAGTCATAGATAATATTTAGGATAATGAATGTTTAATTAATAAAGCATATCAGAGATGAAGAGTAAATATATTTTCTTCGCAGTATCGTTGTTTGCTGCTTTGTCAGCAAACGCACAAGAGACATACGAGAATGCTAAGTTAGCAGGTGAGGACTTGAATGGTACTGCACGCTATGTTGGTATGGGTGGAGCCATGGAAGCCTTGGGTGCTGATATTTCTACTATTGGTACTAACCCAGCTGGTATCGGTCTGTTCCGTCATAGCAATGTTAGTATCAGTGGTGGACTACTTATGCAGTCTGATGGTAAGGACTTCTCTAACGGCAAAAAGACTAATCTGAGCTTCGACCAGATAGGTGGTGTTTATTCTACTCGTACTGGACAGAAATCGTTCATTAACTTTGGTTTCAACTATCATAAGGGTAAGAACTTTGATTATATCCTCAATGCTGCTAACTCATTGGACGGAAGTTCACAGAATAAGCAGTCATATATTAAGGGTATGCTTGCTAATGAGAATTCTGGTGGATTCTATGTTGGTAAAGATAAGAATGGTCAGAATGTTGGTTATGTAGACGCTACGTCACCAAATGTGGCATATACTTGGAGTCAGATTGATTACCTCTATTGGAATAATCTTATCCCTGATAAAAATACAGGAAGGCTTAACTATGAGTCGGCTTCGGGCTATAATCTTGCTCGTGCAAACACTGGTTATATTGGTAATTATGACTTTGCTGTGAGCGGGAATTTCAATGACAGGGTTTATCTCGGTTTAACGTTCGGTATGAAGGATGTTCATTACAAGGGATATAGTGAGTATCGTGAGGACTTTAATAATACTGGTGGTGTACTTGTTAGTGATGAAAGAAAGGTAACGGGTTCAGGTTTTGATATTACGGCTGGTGTTATTGTTCGTCCAGTAGCTGAGTCTCCATTTAGGATTGGTGCATACGTGAAGTCTCCAACATGGTATGACTTGACAACATCGAATGTTACAGGTCTTGTTTATGTTCAAGGTACAACAAATAAGGTGTCTTACGTTAGCAACTCATACGATTTCAAGATGTGGACACCTTGGAAGTTTGGTTTCTCTCTTGGTCACACCATAGGTAATTACCTCGCTTTGGGTGCAACTTACGAGTATGAGAACTTCAGTAATATAAACAGTAGAGTCAACGATGGTGGCTACTATAATTATTATGGTGAGTACTACGAGACATCAAGCCCTGACAAGACTATGAATAACCACACTAAGGAAGTTCTGAAGGGTGTTAGCACTTTGAAGTTGGGTGTTGAGTACAAACCAGTAAGCAATGTTGCTTTGCGTATGGGTTATAACTATGTTAGTGCAATGTACGATAAAGATGCTCAGAAAGACCCAGGTATTGCTTCTTTAGGTACAGCCTATGCTTCTGCAACAGACTACACTAATTGGAGTGCAATCAACCGCTTCACATTAGGTGTTGGCTATCAAGTTAAGAATTTCAATATTGACTTGGCTTACCAGTATAGTGCACAGAATGGCTCTTTTGCACCATTCTCTAATTTTATACCTTCAGGTAGGACAACTGTAACAGAGTCTAACGTGGCTACAACTACTGATGTTAAGAATAACAGAAGTCAGTTGCTACTCACTGTTGGCTATCGCTTCTAAGGAACTTATATAAAGATATAAAGCATAAAAGGTAAAGGAGTTTTCTCTCTTTTACCTTTTTTGTTGCTCTTGTCATAATTGATCTTTGTTGGATGGTCTAATAACGATAATAATAGACTTATCCGATGTCTCAAGTGATTAAGTAGCTTAATTCGTCTAAACTTAATTTCCTGTCATTGTTGTCATTCTTCGTAGACACTTAACTTATTAATTTATAGCATACTAACATCAAATGTTAAAAATGACAGCAAATGAATTTAAAACTTTATTTATATAATAGAGGTTATAGTCTCTCTCTTATTAGAGCCATTTTTACGGCATGTGTAGAAATGTCACTTTGTATTCCTACTAAACCTTGATAGGTGTGTGAAAGATGTATAATTGCTCTTTAGTCAATCACTCTATTTCAAGGTTAATAACCCCTTGACTATCTTTCAAAGCTTTCCGACTTCTGATAGAACTTCTGCTACATCATCAGGTGTATTGAACATGATGCCTTCTTCTAACTCCTCGTCTGACAGTTGAGCGAGTAGTTCCTTTGCAGCTGCTTCATCAAAACGTGGTTCTCCCTTACTATTGGTTTTGGCAAGTAGGGAGGTTAGGATCTGTTGACGATATTCTTCTATTGACATAATTAATTTGACTTTTACATTTATAATAAGGTGTCACTATTGATTAAGACTTTAGGATAAAGTGTGGATGGTCTTCATCTCCATAATCTTTATGATAGGTGAAACCATCATACTCAAAGGTGAGGAGCTCGTCAGGCGAGGCCAGTTGATTACGGAGGATGTAACTTGTCATTGCACCACGGCAACTCTTTGCATACACACTGACAGCCTTCAGACGACTTCCCTGGTCAACCATAAAGAGTGGCTGAATAATGCGTACCTCTTTTTGTAAACGTTTCCAATCGAAGAGATGTTGGAACTCTTCTGTTGCTAAATGTACTAAGATACCATCGTCAGCATGCACTGATTCTATGAGGAGGTCCGTGAGGAGTGGTTTCCAATAAGCAAACATATTCTTGCCTTCAGCCGATGGTAGCTTTGCTTTCCCTTCCAGACGATAAGGATGGATAAGGTCTAATGGACGTAAGAGGCCATATAGAAAACTTGTTATCCAGAGATGTTTGTCTGCATAGCTGAAGTCTTCTTGACTGTACTCGTGTGCTTTAAGACATTTATATGCTTGTCCGTAATAGGCGAGGAGAGCAGGGAGAAAGGCTTCTTCATTGAAGAAATCTTGATAGCGTAGCTTGTTTTCAAGTGCTATCTTAGCGTTACATGGAATCGTTTGGGCAAGCTCTTCTACAGAAAGGCTGCTTAGCTCTAATGCCATCTGCCCCGCTTCTTTATGGAAACGAGGCAGATGAGTGTTAGGAGTTGGTACCGTTGTGGTACTGTTCATTATTTTAGCGGATGCTAATAGTATCTGCATTTGATTGAAAACTTAGGATTAAAAGGGTGAAATGGAGATAGGACCATATTTTACCTGTTGAGAAATATAAAAAAGGTAAGGGGTTATACCTTTATTAAAGATAGCCCTTTGGATATGAGCAATAGGCATAACCCCTTCAAACTCTTAATATTTCAATCCCATATTATAAAGGATGAAGCCGTAGATGTCAGCTTGTTCTTCCAACTGCTTAGACAGAGGTTTGCCACTTCCGTGTCCCGCCTTGGTATCAATGCGGATAAGTGTTGGTGTGTCAGCAGCATTGTCAGCCTGCAATGTAGCTGCAAACTTGAATGAGTGAGCTGGTACAACACGGTCGTCATGGTCGGCTGTTGTTATCAAAGTAGCAGGATACTTTGTACCAGGACGGAGGTTGTGGAGTGGAGAGTAAGCGTGAAGATAATCAAACATCTCCTTTGAGTCAGCACTTGTTCCGTAGTCTGGTGCCCAGTTCCAACCAATAGTAAACTTATGATAGCGTAACATATCCATAACACCTACTTGTGGGATACATACTTTGTAAAGGTCGGGACGCTGTGTCATGCAAGCTCCTATGAGCAAACCACCATTTGAGCCACCAACGATAGCGAGGTAGTCTTTACTTGTATATTTATTCTCGATAAGCCATTCACCAGCTGCAATGAAATCATCAAAAACATTCTGTTTCTGCATCTTCGTACCAGCTACGTGCCAATCCTCACCATACTCGCTACCACCACGAAGGGATGCTTGTGCATAGATTCCACCATTTTCGATGAAAGGAATACGTACAGAAGAGAAATAAGGAGTCAAGGCTATATTGAATCCACCGTATGCATAGAGGAATACTGGGTTCTTACCATTGCGCTTCAAACCTTTCTTATAAGTGATAAAGAGAGGTATCTTGGTTCCGTCTTTACTTGGATAGAAGACCTGTTCGCAGACATAATCAGACTCTTTGAACTTAACCTTAGGTGCTGCATATACCTTACTGTTTGCAGAACTGAGGTCATACTGATAGATGGTAGTTGGTACGGTGAAAGAAGAGAAGGAATAGAATACCTCTTTACGATCTTTCTCTCCATAGAAAGCCGCACTACCTAACGTAGGAAGTTTAATCTCTGAGAGTTGTTTACCATCCATAGAATAAACGTACGCATGGCTGGAAGCATCTTTCATATAGTTCAGAATCATCTTACCATCAGCAAAGGTAACTCCTTCAAGCATATCCTTAGACTCTGGTACAAGGGTCTTCCATTCACTGAAACCAGGGTGCTTGAGGTCTGTGACCATCAGTCGATTCTTAGGTGCACCATCATTAGTAAGGAAGTACATCTTATCACCAATAGTCTCAATCAGGCTATACTGCAAATCAAGATTAGATGTCATCTGAATGAATTGACTGTTAGGTTGACGGAGATCACGTACATAAACGATGTTGCCTGAGCCTGCACCGCTTTCATAGAGGAACATCATGGTCTCTTCTTCATTAACACTTACAGCATAGAAACGCATTGGATTTGCTGGATTTTGGTAGAAGAGAACATCTTCAGACTGTGGAGTACCTATCTTATGATAGTAGATCTTCTGTACAGAATTGACATTACTGAACTCATGTCCTTTCTGTGGAGCATCGTAGGCACTGTAGTAGAAACCATCACCTTGCCATGATGCGCCAGAAAATTTGGCCCAATTAATATGGTCATCAAGCAGTTTTCCTGTCTTGACATCCATTACATAGAACTCCTGCCAGTCGCTTCCGCTGCGAGAGATAGAGTAGGTTGCATACTTGCCGTTGTGTGAGAAGTAGATACCCTTCAATGCAACAGTTCCGTCTGATGACAGTTGGTTAGGGTTAAGGAATACACGTGCGTTCTTCTCATCCCCAAGTCGGTCCATAATATACAGTACACTCTGGTTCTGCAGACCATCATTCTTGTAGAAGAGCCACTTCCCAATAGATTTAATGTAGGAAGGAGCTGATACCTTCTCATAGTTTGATAACTCCTTCATACGTTTTAGGAGTTTCCCACGGAACGGAATACGGGAGAGATACTCCTGTGTAACCTTGTTCTCAGCAGCTACCCATTCAGCAGTAGCTTTGGAACTATCATTCTCTAATGGGCGATAAGGATCGGCAACTTTCACTCCAAAATAGGTGTCTACAGTCCCATCCTTTGGAGCTTGTGGATACGTTAGCTTCTGTGCCATCATGCTTGTAGCAGACAATAATGCTGCGGTTAGTAATACTTGTTTCTTCATATAGTAAAGATTTTAATGAATGAATGTTGTTTGCGATAGGGTGGACTTATTAGTCTAATTAGGCTTATTGGGCTGATATGCCCAATATGCCCAATCAATGATATAAATTACTTTAAGCTTTCTTGATACCACTCGTAGAGTTTCTCAACACCTCCTTCAATTTCCACTTTGTGTGTCCAACCAAGGCGGTGCAACTTCTCTACATCAATGAGTTTTCGTGGTGTACCATTCGGCTTCTCGGTATCCCAGATTATATCTCCTTCAAAGTGAACAGTCTTCTTGACAAGTTCTGCAAGTTCTTTGATGGTAAGTTCTTTTCCAGTACCTACGTTGATGTGGCAGTTACGAATCTCTCCTAATGATGGGATAGCACCACCACGGCCTTCAGAGTTGTTTCGGTCGACTACACCATCAACCTTTGCACCATAGAAAACACTTGAGTATTTCTCAATTCCAATGATGTCCTTGAAATCTACGTTCAATAGGATATGAACGCTGGCATCAGCCATATCTTCACTCCAAAGGAACTCACGTAATGGACTTCCGTCACCCCATAGCGTTACCTTATTATTCTCAATGCCATAGAAAGCGAGAGCTTTCAAGATACGTTCTTCTGTATTCTTACCATCAACATTACCTTCACCAATCTCTGCACGCAACTTGTCGGTTGGATTGATAGGGCGCTTGTTCATATTATTACGTATAGCATCCCAATCATTCTCGTGGATTAGTTTGGCAAGGTAAATCTTGCGCATCATTGCTGGCATCACATGAGAGTTCTCCAAATGGAAGTTATCATTAGGCCCATAGAGGTTTGTTGGCATAACTGCTATGTAATTCGTACCATACTGAAGGTTATAGCTTTCACACATCTTCAGTCCAGCTATCTTTGCAATAGCATACTCTTCATTACTGTATTCCAAAGGAGAAGTCAATAAAGAGTCTTCATGCATTGGCTGTGGTGCATTCTTTGGATAGATGCATGTACTACCAAGGAAGAGGAGTTTCTCTACTCCATGAAGATAGCTTTGCTCGATAACATTACATTGTATCTTCATGTTTTGCATGATAAAGTCTGCCCGATAGAGGTAGTTAGCCATAATTCCTCCTACAAATGCAGCTGCGAGAACAACAGCATCAGGCTTTTCCTCATCAAAGAATCGCTTTACAGCTTGCTGATCAGTTAGGTCCAGTTCTTTATGACTTCGTCCAACAAGATTCTTGTATCCTCGTTGTAGAAGATTGTTCCATATTGCTGAGCCAACCAATCCATTGTGTCCAGCGACGTATATCTTACTATTTTTATTCATTGCGTATTTGTTGAATAGACTGTAAAAAGTAACAATAGCTGATAGAAAGCGACTATTGAGAATCGCCAACTATCAGCATAAGCGGTAATTATCTCTATCTGTGAGGAGAGAGAATGACGAAAGATGTCCTACTTAACGATACCTTTCTCCAAATACTCTTCAAGATTTGTCCTAACCTTCTCAGCAGCACCTTCAGATGCAACTTTTGCCATGTCGCTGTCTACCATAATGTTGACAAGCTCTTCAAAGCTGGTACTGTTAGGATTCCATCCAAGTTTTGCCTTTGCCTTTGTTGGGTCTCCCCAGAGATTGACAACGTCAGTTGGACGATAAAAATCAGGACTTACCTCAATGATAACATTTCCAGTTGCCTTGTCAATACCCTTTTCGTCCATGCCTTCGCCTTGGAATTCAAGTTCTATTCCTACACGTTTGAAAGCGTAATAGCAGAACTCTCGAACACTATGTTGTACACCCGTTGCAATAACGAAATCCTCTGGTTGTTCTTGTTGGAGGATTAACCACATACACTCTACGTAGTCCTTAGCATATCCCCAGTCACGAAGAGAACCGAGGTTGCCCAAGTAGAGCTTGTCTTGCTTACCCTGTTTGATACGAGCTGCAGCAAGTGTAATCTTACGAGTAACGAAGGTTTCTCCACGACGCTCACTCTCATGATTGAAAAGAATACCAGAGCAACAATACATATTATAAGCCTCACGATATTCCTTCACAATCCAGAAACCATATTGCTTAGCAACTGCGTAGGGACTGTAAGGGTGGAATGGGGTGTTTTCGTTCTGTGGAACCTCCTCAACCTTGCCGTATAATTCGGATGTCGAAGCTTGATAGATACGACAAGTCTCTGTCATTCCCAACTGACGAACAGCTTCAAGAATACGTAATACGCCCACAGCGTCGACGTCAGCTGTAAATTCTGGAGAGTCGAAACTGACCTGTACATGACTTTGCGCTGCAAGATTATAAATCTCATCAGGGCGTACTTTGCTGATTACTCCAAGAATACTCATTGAATCACTGAGGTCAGCATAATGCAAATGGAAATGAGGACGTCCCTCTAAATGAGCTATACGCTCACGGAAATCTACTGATGAACGACGGATAGTTCCATGCACATCATAACCTTTTTCGAGTAACAATTCTGCCAAATAAGAACCATCTTGGCCTGTAATACCCGTGATAAGTGCTTTTTTCTGCATTATATTTTATGATGATATTATTATATTCCTATGGTTGCACAAAGATACAAATTATTATTAATAATTTATCTTTTTACGGATAATAAACCTTAAATTTATATTTAATTTAATTCTAACTATGATGTTTGAACTCAACTATTGTTTAGTTTATCATCCTTTTCGAGGGATATGTGCAAACTTTCCTATGCTTTAGAACTTGTTTCTCTGCATGTTTTTTGATTAAGTTTGTGATTGTTGTAAGCTCTTCACATGTACACTCTCTGTATACCTCAAGTTGTTGGATACTTCGTTCTACTCATAAGATAACACGCAAGAAAGTCGTTGGCAGTTCTCATTTCTCAATGAAAGATGGATTTGCTTTACTTTATTTGCCAGCATCTTCATAATGATGTATCAGTAATTGCTCTACACTTCAAGGTAATCGGTAGGATTATGAAAAAGCATGACATTAAGATGTGTGTAATCTTCTCAAAATAATACTATACCTCCTCTTGGCATTGGTTGTATAATAAATTGTGTTTCAGTAGATTATATGCATAGTAAAAGAAGGTGCTTCTCTTGCTTCAAGAAGGGCGTCTTCAATATGTAAGAAGGGCATGTTCTTGAACGTAGATAAGGCTTTTCTATGAACTTATAGAGCATGTGTTAGGATTGATAGGTGCGAAAAGTATTGACATAAAAGCATGAGTAATAGTCTTATTCCTGCCCTTTCCTCAAATAGAAGGGGATTAACCACAGAAATGTCTAACGTATTCTTCGTGTTTGTTTAACGTTCTCACTTCTTTTATTAGCTTCTTTATAGCTGAAATCTTATTATTTAGATTTTCACTTGTAGAAGGAAGAAAGGAGGTAGATGTATATCTCCTTTCTTTAACAGGTTCTATTTCTCATTTCTCTGAAAGGTATAAAAAAAGCCCATTCAAAAAAAGAATGAGCTTCAAGTTTATATATGTGATTAATTTATCCTACCATGTTCTTGAGGTCTTCCTCAACAGAGGTAATACCGCCCAGACCAAAGTTTTCAACCAATACCTTCAGAACGTTTGGAGAAACGAAGGCTGGCAATGTAGGACCGATGTGAATATTCTTGATACCAAGGTAGAGTAGGGCAAGTAGGACGATAACTGCCTTCTGCTCATACCATGCGATGTTGAACTCGATAGGAAGGTCGTTAATATCGTTTGCACCAAAGATTTCTTTCAGCTTTAATGCAACTACAGCCCATGAATAAGAGTCATTACACTGTCCTGCATCCAATACACGTGGAATACCATTGATGTCACCAAGGTTCAGTTTATTGTATTTGAACTTAGCACAACCACTGGTCAAGATAACAGTATCCTTTGGTAGTTGAGCTGCAAACTCTGTATAATAATCACGGCTCTTCATACGACCATCACACCCACTCATTACAACAAACTTGCGGATAGCACCACTCTTAACGGCCTCAACAACCTTATCAGCTAACGCAAATACTTGTGCATGAGCAAATCCACCGACAATCTCACCCTGTTCGATAGCTGTTGGAGCCTTACATGTCTTTGCGATCTCAATTACTTCAGAGAAGTCCTTATGACCATTCTCATCAGCTACGATGTGCTTCCAACCAGGGAAACCAGTTGCATTAGTCGTGAATACACGATCCTTATAGCTTGCCTTTGGTGATGGAGGAACAATACAGTTCGTCGTGAAGACGATAGGACCATTGAATGTCTCGAACTCTTCTTTCTGTTTCCACCATGCATTAC
>ERZ773074.275-NODE-275-length-23455-cov-23.930513_pt1 | contig 23455 bp, 23 predicted proteins | sample MGYA00580615_ERZ773074 | MGnify/ENA primary metagenome ERZ773074 (study PRJEB29015, sample SAMEA2738126) | human oral metagenome | biome: human oral; feature: human-associated habitat; material: saliva | place: China | collected 2160 ...
TGGATCAGGTACATGTCCCAGTAGTCCAGGCCGGCGCGCATGAGGGATTCTTCGAGGGTGTAGACGGCCTCGTCGTAGCGCTGGTGGCGCCCGGGGAGCTTGGAGATGAGGCGCATCTCCTCGCGGGGGATGCCGCAGCGGCGCGCCGCCGCCCCGAGCGCGCCCTCGTTCTCGTAGTTGAAGGCACTGTCCAGCATGCGATACCCGGCCTCGATGCCCGACACCATGGAGGCCACGCCCGAGGCGCCGCGCAGGTTGTAGGTCCCCAGCGCGATCGCGGGAACATCCAGGCCGTCGTTCAGGGTGTATGCGGGAATCTCACTCATGTCTCAAGCGTAGGCCACGCCACGCCCGGCGTTCTACCATTGAGGTATGGCACAGCTTGAATTGGACGAGGTCCACGCGAACGCGGTGGACTATCAGCATTTCCTCCTTGATTCTCCTTCCCCCTATCACGCGGCCGAGGTCGTGGCGCAGCGCCTGGTGGACGCCGGCTTTACGCGCGTCGACGAGAAGGGCGCGTGGGACGCGTCCCCGGGCGGTCACGTGATGGTGCGCGGTGGCGCGGTGGCCGCGTGGTTCGTGCCCGAGACGGTCGCCGAGGACGCGGGTTTCCGCATCGTGGGCGCGCACACGGATTCGCCGGCGCTGTCGGTGAAGCCGTCGGTGCAGTCGACGACGCCGGATGGCTGGGGCCAGATTGACGTCGAGGTGTACGGCGGCATGATGTGGAACTCGTGGCTGGATCGCGAGCTGACGCTGGCTGGCCGCCTGATTCTGAATAGTGGCGAGGTTATCCTGGCGCGTACGGGTCCGATTGCGCGTATCCCGCAGCTGGCGATCCACCTGGATCGTGAGGTGAATCCGGTTGGTTTGAAGCTGGATCCGCAGAAGCACCTGCACCCTGTGTGGACGGTGGATAACCCGTACGGCAACGTGCTGGAGTATGTGGCGCGCACGGCGGGCCTGGATGACGCGTCGCAGGTCGCGGCGTTCGATCTGATTCTCACCCCCAGCCAGGGGCCGGGCTTCTTCGGCGACAAGGGCCAGTTCATCGCGGCCTCGCGCCAGGACAACCTGTCGAGCGTACATCCGGGCCTGGTGGCTCTGGAGCGTCTCGCGGCGCAGGGGACCCCGGAGAGCGGCGACGTCACGGTGTTCATGTGCTTCGACCACGAGGAGGTGGGTTCCGGCTCGCGCACGGGCGCGGCTGGCCCGATCCTGGAGACGGTGCTGCGTCGCACGGCGACGGCGCTGGGTCGCGATGAGGATGGCTTTGAGCGGATGCTCGCGGCCTCGTCGTGCGTGAGCGCGGACGCGGCGCATTCGGTGCACCCGAACTACGCGGGTCACCACGATCCGGATAACCGTCCGGTGATGGGTCGCGGCCCGATCCTGAAGATCAATTCGAAGCAGCGTTACGCGACGGACGGCGAGGGTATCGCCCTGTGGAATCGCGCGTGCGCGGCGGCGGGAGCGGTGTCGCAGAGCTTCGTGGGCAACAACGCAATGCCGTGCGGCACGACGATTGGTCCGATCACGGCGACTCGTCTGGGGATCCTGACGGTGGACGTGGGCGTGGGCTTGCTGTCGATGCACTCGGCGCGCGAGATGAGCCACGTGGATGACCTCCTCACGCTCTCCCAGGTGCTTGAGGCGTACTGGCGCGGTGCGTGAGCGCCCGGATCGCCCGCGTGCGGCGAGCCCGAAGGGTGACGCCGTGCGCGCGGCAAGCCCCAGCGGTGCGTGAGCGCCCGGATCGCCCGCGTGCGGCAAGCCCGAAGGGTGACGCCGTGCGCGCGGCACCCGCAGCGCGGTGCGTGAGCGCCCGGATCGCCCGCGCGCGGCGAGCCCGAAGGGTGACGCCGTGCGCGCGGCACCCGCAGCGCGGTGCGTGAGCGCCTGAGCGCATGAAGATACCCGGGCCTCGTCGATCCACAGACGAGGCCCGGGTTCTTTGCTTTGTCAGGGTGCCCTCAGAGGGAGGCGACTGCGGTGACAGTGACGGGCACGTTGCCGCGTGTGGCCTTGGAGTAGGGGCACAGCTCGTGGGCGCGGTCGGCGAGGGCCTGGGCACGGTCGAGCGGGGCACCGGGGATGAACACCTTGATGTCGGCGGTCAGGGCGAAGGAGTCGCCTTCGGGACCCAGACCGATCGTGGTGCGCACGACGGAATCGGTGGTGTCGATGCCCATTTCTTTGGCGGCCAGGCCCATGGCACCCTGGAAGCAGGCGCCGTAGCCCATGGCGAAGAGGGCTTCGGGGTTGGCGCCGTCGCCGGGGCCGCCCAGTTCCTTGGGGGCGCGCATGATGTGGGTGATGCCGAGCGCGGGGACGGATGAGGTGCCGGCGCGGCCGCCCGTGGAGTCGGCGGTGACGGAGTATGCGATCTTGCTAGGTGTATTCATGCCCCTATTTCACCACTAGGACTTCAGTCCCGCAAGGGGTTTGACACAAAGACAAGTAATTCCGCACGCTCAGGGACGAGGCCGGGGCACGCCCGCAGGTCACGCGGCCTCAGGCGGTGAGGAAGTCGGCCTCGGGGCGGGCGCTCAGCGCCTTGGCGACGGCGCGGCGGAAGCGGTCGTTCATGGGCGGGAGCTGGTCGCCGCGGAAGAACGCGGTCTCGCTGTTTTCGCCGTCGGCGGGGTTGGGGTCGCCGCTCACCCACTGCGCTGCGAAGGCGACGTCCAGGTAGGTGGTGACATCTCCGTTGTCATAGGTGACGGGGCCGACGACCTCGACGGAGAGGAGGCGGCGCACCTCGATGCGCACGTCGGCTTCCTCGAGCGCCTCGCGGGCGGCCGCGACGGCGGGCTCCTCACCCGGGTCGACGATGCCGGTCACGGGGGTCCAGGCACCGTTGTCCGAGCGGCGCACGCACAGGATTTCGACGGCCTCGGGCGCGATGGGCCGCTCCCATTCGATGGGCGCGCAGCCCGAGGCCGGGCGGAGGATGACGACGGTCGTTCCGGGCATCCACAGGGGCGCGTGGCCGACGTGTCGGCGCAGCTCGAGGACGAAGTCGGGGGTAGCCATGGCCCTAGTCTACGGCGCTCACAGGAAGGACGTAATGATCGGCAGGAGCAGGATCTTGACGATGATCGCAAAGGCGAAGAGGGTCGCGTAGGCGGCCTCGATGCGCTCGTCGGTCACGCGGGCGTCAGCCGCCTGCAGGACGGCCGGCTGGCCGAGGAAGCCCGCGACGCCACCGGCGGCACGAGGCGCCGACAGGCCAATGAACTTCGCGCCGATCGCCTGGAGGGCGCAGCACACGACCACCATGACCGCGGCGAGGAGGGCGGCACGCCAGCCGTCGGGGCTGCCGAGCAGGCTCGCGAACTGCGGGCCGGCGTTCAGGCCGAGCGCTGCGAGGAAGAGCATGAGGCCGATCTGGCGGATCGTCAGGTTCGCGGCGGCGGGCAGGGTCCACACGAGCGGGCCGGTGCGGCGCAGCGCGCCGAGCAGCATGCCGACGATCAGCGGGCCGGCGGCGGCACCCAGCTGGAAGCCCTGCCCGCCCGGCAGTGGGAAGGACACGATGCCCAGAAGCAGACCCAAGACGAGGCCAATACCGAAGGCCATGCCGTCGACCTCGGCGACGCGGCGCTCGGAGTCGCCGAGCCACTCCGCGATATCGTCGAGCTCCTCCGTCGGGACGACGACCGCGACGTGGTCGCCGAGCTGGAGGTCGAGGTCGTCGCGGGCCAGGAGGTCCAGGTCGCCTCGGCGCACGCGCGTGATGACGGCACCGAAGCGCTTGGTGACGTTGAGTTCGGAGACGCTGCGGCCGGCGACATCGGGGTTGGAGACGACGATGCGCTCAAACGCCAGGTCGGAGCGGTCGTCCTCGAGGTTGTGGTCGAGGATTTCGCCGACGAGGGGCGCCGTGTCCTTAATCGAGGCGGGATCGCCGACCATGACGACGTGGTCACCGGGCAGCAGGTCCTCGCCCGGGGCGATGACGCGCGTGCGACCGTCGCGTCGCAGGTAGGACAGGCGCACGCGCTGCTCGCGCCACGCATCGATATCGCGGGTGTTGATCTGCTTGGTCACGTGCACGCTGACGGCCTCGAGGGACGCACCCGCCAGGGAGGGCGTGTCCTTGGGCCCCAGCCATTTCCTCGTCACCGTGATGGTCACGATGAGGATACCACCAATGACGCCGACCGGATAACCGAAGGCGTAGCCGACCGCCGCGTTCGCGTCCCCGGTGAGGCGGGTGGCCGTATCGAGGGCGGGCGCAGCGGTGAGGGCGCCTGTGAACAGGCCCGAGGTCAGGCCAGACGACAGGCCGAGGAGACGTCCGCCCGCGAGCGCGATAGCCGCACCGACAATACACACGATCGTCGTCAGCGCGAGGAGGTTCGTCTGCTTACGCAGATCCTGGAAGAAGGTCGCGCCCGCGGAAATGCCGACACAATACACGAAGAAGGCCAGTCCCATCGGCTGGACGATCGACATGTGCGTGCTCACGACCTCGGGGTGCAGCGCCGAAACGATGAGACCCACGAAGAGCGCGCCGGCCGCACCGAAGCGCAGCGGGCCGATCCGAATGGCCCCAATCGCCGCACCCAACGCAACAACGACAAACAGTGCGAGCAGGGGTGAAGACGTGAATAGTGAGGCCATAGCTTTCAGAGTACCTGTCGCTCCCCCGGCGGTTCCCGCCGACTGTCACATTACCTGCGTTATGAACCTCACGGATTGGTTACACTGGTGCCAGAAACTGAAAGGACGGTCATGTCTCAACCAGCACCCGGATGGTACCCAGACCCCGCAGGCTCTCCCCGCCTGCGCTGGTGGAACGGTGGCATGTGGACCGAGCAGTACCAGCCGATGCCCACGCAACACCAAGCAATGCCTCAGCAGGGCATGCCTCAGCAGAGCTTCCCGCAGCAGGGTGGACCCCAACAGGGCGCACCGCAGAATTTCCCGCAGCAACAGGGATTCCCACAGCAAGGCGCGCAGCAGCAGGGCCGCCCGCAGCAGCAGGGCGCACCACAGCAGGGCTTCCCCCAGCAGGGATTCCCACAGCAAGGCGCGCAGCAGCAGGGCTTCCCCCAGCAGGGCGCGCAGCAGGCGAACGCCCAGAAGGGCCCTCACCTGCCGTCCAACAAGCAGGCGCCGACCGTCTCCTCGAATCCTTACGGCTCCGAACCCAGGTTCGACCAGCCACAGAAGGACGCGCGGGATAAGAAGGCCGGACAGACCAAGGACTCTACGACCTCCTCACGCTGGAAGATCGCGACAGTCGCAGCGTGGGTGGCCGTCGTCGTTTTCGTTGTGACGGCAATCATCGCGGGCACCTCCTACAGCCACGCACGTGCGGAGCTCGCACCCGCGGTCAGCGAACGTGACGACGCTCAGAGCCAGCTCGACCAGGCACAAAAGGAGCTTGATGAGGCCCAGAAGGAACTTGAGGAGTTAGAGAAGTGAGTTACGTTCCCACCCCCGCGCAGGCACCCACGCCACAGGCTTCAGGGTCCCGCAGCGGCATGAAAATTCTGACGATCATCGGCGCCTGCCTCGCCATCCTCTTTCTGATCCTCTCGGTTGTCCTGGGACTCGGTGCGCGTTCCACCCATCAGGCCGCCCGGCAAGCGCAGAGCGACGCCCAGTCCCTGCGTGATCAGGCCAAGGAAACGGAAACCGAGACGGCGACGACCCGCACCAAGATCACCGAGGCGACAAACAAGAAGGAAGCTCAGGCGTGGTGTGACGGTCTGACGAGCGCGAATGCAGATTTCGACTCACTTGACGCAAAGGCGCGAGAATACAAGAGCCTGACGGCGACACGCCACGAAGCCATCGGCAAGATTTGCCCGAAGAAAAAGGACTTTATCGAGGCGTACGCAAAAGACGCATCGCAGGACATGGTCAAGCCAGACACCCCCACCTGCTCGGCGGGGGCATCCTCGGCGACAATCACCGGATCCGTATCCGTTACCGGAACGAACCTGGCGGGCCTCTCGGCGTACGACGTCGGCGTCGAGTTCTACCTCGTCCCCGGCTCTACCATCAAGGGCTATCAGCCCTCGGACAAGCAGACGGTCACCGTCCCCGCGGGCGGATCAGCCTCGCTGACATCGACTGTGCCGTTGCCCTCCTTCGACTCGGGATCCTGCATCGTCCGCGCTGTCAGCATCTGGCCCAGCGGGGTCTGAGCAGATAGTTGCCCACCATCCCTGCGGCGACTAGACTTCCTGACCGTACCCTCGGTTTTGACACGACACGGGAAAGAGAACCACGATGAGCGAACCCGCGGAAGGCTGGTACGCCGACCCGACCGGTGCCGCGCAGCTGCGCTGGTGGGACGGTCACGCATGGACGCAGTACGTCGAACCCTACGAGGCGACCCCCGCGCAGTCTGAGACCGCCGAGGCGATCCCCGCCTACGACGAGGCCCCGCACTACGCTCAGCAGGAGCAGGTAGCGGCGAACGTGCCGACTCAGGAAGCTGCCGAGGTCGCGCCGATTCCCTCCCCCGAGGAACCCTCGTATTGGGAGGACTCCGTACCCGCCCCCTCCCCCGAGGAGACGTCGGCGTGGGAGGCCACCCCTGCCTCGTCGATGGACGAGGCAGGTGCCGCCCCGATCCCGATGCCCGACGAATCCGAGCCCTCCCAGGAGACCCCGAAGCGTTCGGGTACCCTCAAGTGGACACTCGGCTGCGTTGCCTCCTGGGCGCTTGTCGCCGTCTTTATCGCGGTCCTCGTTCTCGCGTGGTCCTATCTGGGCGCCAGCGGTCGCATCCACGATGATGCGAAGAGCCGCGCCGAAACCGCGCAACAGGAGCTCGACACCGCGCAGTCCACGCTCGCGGACATTAACCGCCAGATCGAGGAGGCCAACAAGTGAGCGCACCCGCACCACTGCGTGCAGCGACCGTCGCCGGAGCCACCCTCGCGGTCATCTTCATCATCCTGTCCGCCGTCGTCGGCGGCATCAACGTCTGGCGTTCGCATTCTGCGTCCAGCTACGAGGCGCAGGCCGAGCAGGCGCAATCCGAGAAGGCCGCGGTCGACCAGCAGATCACCGACGCGAAGACCCGCCTCGACGCCGCCAACGTCCACAAGGACGCCAAGGCGTGGTGCGATTCCGTCACCCGCGACACCGCCGCGTCGATCCGCAACGCCATCAAGACCTACGATTCGGCGACGCAGGCCGTCAAGGACGCCATTCACCAGGAGTGCGCCCCCAAGGAGACTCTCGCTAACGCGCAGCGCGCCGGGGCCGACACCGCCTTCAGCCCCGGCATCCCCGAGTGCACGACCGACCAGGTGACCACGACGATCAACGGCACCATCACCCTGAACTCCGCGAGCCCCATCTCCTCGCTCGGGCCGCTCGAACTGACGATTTCCGGCTACACCCTTGACAAGGGCACGACCCTGAACCCCTCGTCGCCCTACCAGGGGAGCACGACCGTGACGCTCACGCCGGGAACCCCCGCTACGTTCACAATCTCCGTCCCCTACGACCCGGCGATGAGCGACAAGACCGAGTGCGGGTTCACCATGACCTCCTGGTGGCCGACCAACCTCTGAGAATCACGTGAGGCCGATCACTGACCGGATCAATAAAATTGATGCTCCCCTAGACTGTAGGGGAAACTGCTCCCCTAGACTGTAGGGGAAACAGTGAAAGGAGCCTCCTCGTGAGTAACCCCGTCCAGGGCTGGTACGCAGACCCTGCAGGAACCGGCCAGCTGCGCTGGTGGGACGGCGCGCAGTGGACCGACCGCTTCCAGGCCGCACCCGCCGCCAACGCCGCCACGGATTCCGTAACCCCGAACGCCGCAGGCGATGCCGCGGCCACCAGCGAGACAGCCGCCGCCACCGCCGCTCAGGCCGTCCCGCAGCCCGCCAACACTACGGCGCAGTTCACCCCCGTGGCTCAGGCGCCCGCCACCAAGGCCACCGGCGGACAGATCGCCCTCGCCGTCATCGCCTCGCTCCTCGTCGTGCTCTTCCTGGGGTCGAGCATCATTGCGACCGGTATGCACGGCAAGGCCAGGGAGGACGTCGCGAATTCTCAGTCCATCCTCGATGATGCAAAGAGTGAGCTCCAGAAGGTGCAGGAGGCAATCCAGTGAGTGACCCGAACACCACCGCAGCCAACACTGCCCCTGTGGCACCCGCGAAGCCCGGTAAGAGCAAGGGCCTGTCCATCTTCAACCGTGTCGCCTTCATCGTCGCAGCGCTCCTCGCGGTCTTGACGATAGCCATGCTTGTTGCGACTGCGATGACCACCAAGTCCGCGGCCAACATGCGCGACGAGGCCCAGGCGACTCGAGAGCAGGCCGGTCAGGAGCTCGCCTCCTACTGGTGCTCGCAGATCACACCCGAGAACGTCGCGAAGTTCGACGAGTTACGTGACCTCTACCTCGGCGTGAGCGAGACGGCTCAGAACGCTGTCGATCAGCAGTGCCAGAAGAAGGTCACCATTACTGACCTCGTTACTAACAACGATCCCAACGGGGCTTTCGACACCACCAGCCAGTGCACCATTAATGCATCGAGCACGAAGATCACGTGCACCGCGACCGTAACGGCAAACGACACGATCAAGAAAGATCTCGCGTCGTTCTCCTCCACGACAGTCACGCTCCAAATGAGCATGCAGACGACGAGCAGTAAGCTCACGTCCAAGGGGCACGACCTCGGCGAGGTCGCAACCGTCGACGTCGACCGCTCCGGCACGGGCAAGACCCAATTTACAGTCCCCTACGACCCCACCTGGGGTGAGTACTACAAGGTTGACGTGAAGTCGTTCTTCCCGAACGAGTGACACGGTATGCCTGATCGCGCTTACCCCGTCGCCCTGCGTGGGCGGCGGGGTTTGTGCACCCGTAGCCAAGGGTCGTCAGCCCGACCCCGGACGCGACTCAGCCGTGAACGACCCGCATGCGCGCACCGACGAAGCCTGCCCCGGCCTCGTCTTTGAGCTCAGTAGTGCTCGTGGGAATCGTAGCCGCGCAGCCTATCGAGCTCGCGACGCTCCTTCTTGGTCGGGCGCCCACTGCCCCTCTCACGCATCGCGACGGGAATGTGCACGCGCGGGCGCTCGGGCGTGCGGTCATCGTAAGCAGTGCGCGCCTGCGGGTAGGAGACGCGCTTCGCGAGCAGCAGGACGACCCCAAGGACGCGGTCGAAGCCCTCAATGCGCAGGCGGACCTCGTCGCCGACACGCACCTTGTAGGCCGCTTTGACGGGCTCCCCGTTCACGCGCACGTGCCCGGCGCGCACGGCAGCCGTCGCCTGGGAGCGGGATTTCAGCTGGCGGGTCGCCCACAGCCAGGTATCCACGCGCACGGAGGACGAGGCGAGGGCACCGGCGGGGATCGCGACGTCGTCGAGGCTCTCACTCATCGCGTCCCCTAGTTGATACGACGCAGACGCTTCTGGTGGCGGGGCGTCAGGACGATCGCGACGAGCGCACACAGGACCGGCATACCGATCAGCATGCCCAGGAGCGCGCCCCACGGCACGACCGGCCACAGCGTGGTCAGGGTCGGGAAGATGCGGGAGCGGGCGAACGTGATCACGGCGAGGACGCCGACGACGAGGCCGGCGAGGACCGCAGTCGGGATCGCATTGAGAGCGAGGACAACGCCCTGCCAGGTCGTCACGTGGCGGCGCATCGCGGGGGCGGCACCGATCGCGTCGAGGGTATCGAGATCGGGGCGCATGTCCGAGGCCGACAGCGCCACGACGAGGGCGACCGTGGCGGCCGCTGCAACGACCGCAATGAGCGCGGCAACGTAGGGCAGGACGAGGGAACGCATCGTCGGCACGATCACCTGGGCCGAAGCACCGGGCACCTGACGCGCGATCGTCGCCTGGAACGACGGGGCGTCGACGGGACTCACCTGGTGATCGACGGTGAGGAGCTCACCCAGAGGGCGTACCTGGAGGCCGAGGTAGGACGCCGCGGTCGGCGAGAGCACGATGACGTTGACGCGAGTCAGGGGCGTGGCGACGAAAGTCTGGACGGTCGTCACCTTGGCGTCCGGCAGGTTATCGTCCGACGCTCCCGCCGCCTTCGCCTCCGCGATGGCGCTCATGTCGAGGCTACGCAGCGTCACCTGGCCCGCGCCATCGATGTACTCCGGATCGGGGATGAGGACACCGCCAGCGTTCAAGGTGGCGATCGCGCGCACCATGTCGTCCTCGTTGCTGAAGTACCCAGCCTGGCGCAGATACGTGCCGTCATCGACCATGTACGCCACGTCCAGTTCCGTCATGGTGCCCATGTTCGTCGACATCGTGAACGTCGAATTGTTGTACGGGTGCACCGCCTCGACCATCGTGGTCGGGCCACCCGGGCCGCTGTTCCACGCCAGGCCGTTCAGCGTCGCCTGCGAGGTGACGCCGCGCTGGCCGTCAACAGCCTCGACAGCCGACTTCATGAGGTCGCGCGAGCGCTTGACTGAATCCGTGCGGTCAACGGTCGACACGAAGACCTGGCCCCGCTGCCCCACGTGCGGGCGTGAGTTCCAGCCGGCCTCGTTCGAGGAAGACAGGGTGATGAGCAGGCCGCACGCCACGAACACCGTCGTCAGGATCGAGGCCATGGCCGGGAAGGTGCGGTGGCCATTGCGCACTGCGTCGCGCAGCGCCAGGCGCATACTCATCGACGCGCGACGGTTGGGGAGGCGCCACCGGGTGAAGATGTAGGGGATCGAGCCGATCAGGCCCGCCTCCAGCAGGCCGATACCAACGACGAGGGCCAGCACCGAACCGAACCATGCGGCGATACCGAGGAGTGGCAGACCCGCCAGGAGAGCCAACGGGTAGATCATGCGGCGACGCACGAGGCGCGAGGGCTCCCACACGCGACCTCCGATGACGGCGGAGGTGTCAATGTGGGAGGTCGTGTGGGCCGGGGACACGGACGCCATGAGCGACAGGAGCACCGGCAGGAGCACGGACAGCGCGAGGGGCCACCACGGGACGATCCCGATACCCAGACCCGACCACATGCCGATTCCCACCATCGCGGCCGCGGAGAAAGCCGCGGAAAACACTGCCGAGTAGAGGCCGATAATCACGCCGTGGGCGATCGTGAGCCGACGCCCGTCCGTGCGGTCACCACCGTTAGCGACGATCATGGCAGCCGTGCGCATGACCGAGCGCTGAGCGACGGTGTATAGCGGCGAGATGAGCAGGATCATCTCCGTGAGGATCAGCAGAATACCGGCGACGAGGAGCAGGTACTGCCAGGGGTTGGCGCTCCGAGTGCTCTGAGGGACCTCGTACTGGGCGATCTGCGAGGGCAGGGCCGAGGCGTCGGGCGGGTTTGCCAGCACCTGACGGGACAGGACCGAGAAACCGGATGCGTTCAACTCGCGGATTTTTTCCCACGACACCGGCGTCGGACCCGTCACGAACCAGGCAGTCTGCGTGCGCCCCGCGACGGCGAGGCGGTCAATCGGAAGCGTCCCATCGCCGATGATCGCGCGCTCAGAACCCCCAATGATGGAGTCGATCACGACGTTCCCCTTCAGGGACTGAGTCGCTCGTTCCTTCGCGATCGTCAGGGACAGGTTCACGGAGTCACCGACGCTCACCGACAGGGCCCGGGCCACGTCCTCGGAGATGACGGCATGACCAGCGGCCAACGGCCCGCTCTTACCACCCGCATTCACGCGCGGTGCCTCCAGCGAGGCCGTTTGCGTCCCGTTGTCGACCGTAAAACCCGTGCCATCCGCCGTTTCCAGACGCAGCTGGTAGAGCGTATCGACGGCGACCAGCTGATCGCCCTCGGGCAGCCAGCTCTGGAGGGTGTCCATCGAGACCGAGACCTCGTCGCTCGAGGCCGTCTTCGACAGGCGGTCCGCGGTGAAGTCCTGCGCGATGGCCGTCGACGACCGGTGCAACGTCACCGCCTGCACGTCGCTGCGATGTCCGAGCCACGACGAGGCCTGGTAGCGCTGCGAGGTCGTGACGTCCCAGAAGGTGATCGCCGCAATCGCGATAATGATCGGCAGGGAGATCAGGAAGACAGCCGTGGCCGTACGGCCCAGGCTTTGGCGCGCATCACGAGAGGCGATGCGGAGTACCACTCCCCATCGCCTCATCCGTGTGCTGAGTCGGCTCATCAGATCCTTGGTGCTGTGTCTGCCAGCAGATCCTTCAGCGAATCCCCCCTCGATCGGTCGACGATGCGACCGTCGCGCAGGAAGACCGTGCGATCTGCCCATGCGGCCATTCTGGCCTCATGAGTCACGAGGATACCGGCTGCACCGGCATCAATGTGATCACGCAACACCAGCATGATCTGTTCGCCAGTGTGAGAATCGAGCGCACCCGTCGGCTCGTCCGCAAGAATGACCGAGCGGTTACCCACGAGTCCGCGGGCGATCGCGATGCGCTGGCGCTGACCACCGGACAGGAGCTCCGGGAAGCGATCAGCCAGGTCCGCGACGCCTACCTCCTCAAGCGCGGCCATCGCAGCCTCACGCACCTTGGAGGGACTCACGCCGTCGAGCTGCAGCGGCATCTCAACGTTTTCGAGGGCCGACAGCGAGGGGATCAGGTTGTAATCCTGGAAGACGTATCCAATCGACCGGCGACGAACCTCTGCGCGATGAACACTGTCCAAAGCCGCCAGATCAACCCCGTTGATATAGACGTGGCCTCGGGTCGGACGTTCCAGGCCGCCGGCGATCGACAGCAGCGTCGACTTACCGGAGCCGGAAGGACCCATAACAGCGAGAAGCTCGCCGGGTGCGACCTCAAGGTCGATCCCGTCGAGCGCTCTCACTCGGACGCCGTCAGCGCCGAACTCATGTCCGACGCCAGCCATCCGGATCGGTAGTGGCACAGGCTGGCTCATCGCACCCCGGCACGCTCCGAAATGCTAGCCTCGGCCTGGGCCCAGTTCATCGAGCGGCCCTTCGCAGCGGCGAAGGCGGCACGACGCGCGGCCTCGGAGACCGCACCGGACTCAATGTGGTCGAGCCAGTTGAGCTCGGCCTCGAGGTCGAAGATGTGACGCTCAAGGATGAGCTTCCACGCGAGCTCGCCCTCATCGGCCGAAGCCTTCAGGCGGGTCACATCGCGCAGCGAGCCCAGGGTCGAGCGACGCTGAGTCTGGATCATGGCCTCAACGTCGACCGTGGGGTCGGCGGCGGCCACAGCGAGCTTCATCACAAGCTCATCACGTTCGGGATGTTCGCGAGGAACAGGGGTGGACCACCAGGCGGCGAGGACTTCACGACCGACATCAGTCAGCTCAAAGACCTCGGAATCACGGCCCGCATTGGTCTCAGCGTGAGAGATGACCTGGCCGTCGCGCTCGAGGCGCTGCATCGTCTGGTAGACCTGGCCGATGTTCAGCGGCCATGCTCCGCACGTCTGCTCCTCGAACATCTGCTTCAGGCGGTAGACACCGGCGGGCTGCTGCGCAACAAGCGCCAGCAGGGCATTGCGAACCGACATAACTCTCCGTTCGTTGTCTGGACGTGTAGACGATCGTGGTTGAACAGTATCTATCGTACGCCAAAATCGTTGTTAGAGCGGGGAATCGGCGGTGGGTTGCCTAACAAAAACCCTACCGGCTGGTTAGACAGGGGTTCGCGAAATGACGGGGAATATCGAGGAAACCGACCGTGACACCAATAAAAGTGCCAACCACATTGCAGACACCTTTTTCAAGTTTTTCAGTGATATTCCAACGAAGCGACAGTCGAACAGTTAGAGCCCTCCAAACTCGAGACGCACCTCGTCCAAAACCGGATAAAACCGCCCCACAGGGCGCTCTGACCATGGGGACAGAAATTATTTGTCACCCGACAGTCTCAAATTTTGAGATCTATCGCTCACGCGAGGACCTACTCGGCGAGGACGTCCTCGACATCTTCCCAGAGCACCTCCGGCGACGACGACGCGACAGCCGCCCAGAATTCGCCATCCTTATCCGCCAGCAAGGGCACCTCGTCGGGGTACAGCTCGGCGAACTCCACGCCCGCCAGCACCTCGCACACATCCTCGCTGGTGGCGAGCAAACGCCAGCTCTCGCCCGACAGATCCGGGTACGACACCGCATCAACGACCCGCACAGCGAGCCCCGCCCACGCCTCGTCCGCAACGTCCGCCCAGAAGGATGCCGTCGCCTCGTCAACCTCGGTATCGATCACCTCGGCGATCTCGCGAGCAACCTTGGGCACCTCCACAAGGATCTCCGTCACGTCGCCCCGTTCGAGCGCACTAAAGAGCACCTCCGGCACCGCCGTCGACACAATCCCCTCTCCCGACGGCTCACCCAATGCGCTGAGCTCGAGGAAGGTCTCCCTCAGCTGCGCAACATCGATCGTCCACACCGACAGCATGTCATGCTCATCCGCATACAGTCCCCCTTCGTCGCACCGCGATACGACGGCGGAGCGCGGGCCGACGAAGAAGGTGACGCGGCGACATCCGGCCGGAGCGACGACCCAGGCGGTCAGCACCTTCGTCGCCTGCGCGAACCCCTCGAAGACCGCGGCGAGGTGCGGGACAGGAGTATCGCCGACGACGAGGCCCTGGCTGCGCAGCAGCTCAACGAAAGGATGCGCGGGGTCGACGATGAGCCCATCGGCGTACGAGCGCAGGGCGTCGCACTCCAGCCCGCTCATATCGAAGACGACGCCTTCCTCCGTCTCGCATGCATTGATCATGATTTCTCCTGTGCTCTCGAACGGGCACCTGCGCGGCACCGAAACGAGGACAACGCTACGGCACACCGACCGCCAGCGCGAGCGCCGACCGCGACCGGCCCCTACCCGGGGGCTACACTGGTGGCGACTAGGAGGATTCACCGATGAACACCCCGCCACCCGCAGGCCCCGCCCCGGCCTCGTCCCCGATTCCGACCCTCACCCTCCCGACGGGCATGCCCATCCCCGTGCTGGGTTTCGGCACCTACAAGGTCGCACCCGAGGACGCGTACGACGCGGTGAGCCGCGCCCTCGAGGTCGGGTACCGCCACATCGACACCGCCCAGATGTACGGCAACGAGGCCGAGGTCGGGGCGGCGCTCGAGGCCTCGGGCATCGCCCGCCAGGACCTGTTCGTCACCACGAAGGTCGACAACTCGAACCACGAGCCCGAGCGGGCCGCCGCCTCGATCGAGCGCTCCCTCGAGGACCTGCGCACCGACTACGTCGACCTCCTCCTCGTGCACTGGCCGCTGCCCACCCTCTACGGGGGCGACGTCGCGCTGCCCTGGCCCGCGCTCGAAGACGCCTTCACCGGCGGCGGCGCGCGAGCGATCGGCCTGTCCAACTACGAGCGCGAGCACGTCGAGGCCGTCCGAGACGTCGCCACGTTTCCCCCGCACGTCCTCCAGGTCGAAGCCCACCCCTTCCTGCCCAACGCCGCGCTGCGCGATTACGCGCAGGGGCTCGGCATGGTGTTCGAGGCCTGGTCCCCGCTCGCGCGCGGGCGTGCCGTCACCGAGGCGACGCTCATCGAGATCGGGTCCCAGCTCGGCGTGAGCGCCGCCCAGGTCGCCCTGCGCTGGGCCCTCGACCGCGGCCACGTCGTCTTCCCCAAGACGCTGAGCCCAGCGCGCATGACCACCAACTTCGACCTCTTCTCCTTCTCGCTGAGCCCCGAACAGCGCGCCCGCATCGACGCGCTCGACGAAGGCGAAGCGGGACGCACGGGGTCGCATCCCACCACGATGGACCGGCTCTGAGGACGGGTACGATACAGGTATGGCTTCCAAGCTCACGCGCGCCGACCGCGCCATCGTCCGGCTGGCCGACGGCACCGTCAAACAGCAAAACCTCCTCACGGGCACCGAGGTGTGGACCGTTCCGGGCCGCGGCAACCGACCCCTGAGCGCCCCGCACGCGGACCACAACCCCATCTGCCACGAGGCCGACGGGCACCACTGCGCGTTCTGCTCGGGACGCTACCTCGAAACCCCTCCCGAGAAGTCACGCCTCGTGCGCCACGAGGACGGGACCTGGGAACAGCTGGACGCCCTGGGCGCGGATCAGCTGACGGACACGGTTGCCGAGTTTCGACGCATCCCGAACCTGTTCGAGATCGTCTCCTACAACTACTGGCACCTCAACCACGGTCACGTCCCCTCCGAGGAGGACCGACGCCGCATGGCCCACTACCTGGCCTCGGACGCGGGCTACGAGCACGTCATGAACGTCGTGCGCGCCCGCATGCTGGCCTCGGGCATGAGCGAGGGCGAGTTCGCGGCCACCAGCGAAACCGCGCGCCTGCAGGCCGCCAACGGATTCTTCTCCGGCGGCCACGACCTCATCATCGGCAGGCGCCACTACGTCGACGGGGCCACCGAGGCCCACCAGCTGGCCGGTTCGGGCACCCTCACCCCCGAGGAGCACGCGCAGTACACGGCCTACACGGCCCGCTCGATGCGCGACCTATACGACCTCGACCCTGCCGTGCGCTACGTCGCCACCTTCCAGAACTGGCTGCGTCCCGCCGGTGCCTCCTTCGACCACCTGCACAAGCAGCTCGTCGCCATCGACGACCTGTCCGTGCAGACCGAGGCCGAGTTGGAGCGCCTGCGCGCCCAGCCCGACATCTACGACCAGATCTTCACCGTCGCCGCCACGCGCAAGCTCCTCATCGCCCAGAACGAGCACGCCGTCGCCCTGGCTGGTTTCGGACACCGCTTCCCCGGCATTGCGATCTGGCCCCTCGGACAGGCCGCAAACCCGTGGGAAGTCAGCCCCGAGGCCATGCGAGGCATCTCCGACATCCTGCACGCCGCGCACGCCGCGACGGGCGTCGAGGTGCCCGCGAACGAAGAGTGGTACCACCGCCCGCCCACCGTCTCGACGCCCATGCGCTGGCGCATCCTGCTCAAGTGGCGCATCTCGACCCTGGCGGGCTTCGAGGGCGGCACGCGCATCTACCTCAACACGATCGACCCGTGGAAGGTCGTCGAGCGCACCGTGCCGCGCCTCCTCGAGCTGCGCGAAGCGGGCCTCATCGCCCCCATGCGCATCGGGGAGGAATGCAAAGTCAGCCCCGCAATGCTGCGAAGCTGACTCGACTCGTGGGGCGCGGCGGGGCTACTCCTCGTCGCCCGGATCGGTGCCCCCCGTCTCATCCGAGGGTGCCTGATCCTGCCCTGCGCCCTGCTCGTCCCCTGCGTTGGGCGTACTCGGATCGGTCCCCGCGTCGGCGGCGGGAGTCTGCGAGGGGGTGGGTGCAGGTGCGGCCAGCGCCGAGGACCACGTCGCCAGCCAGGCGTCGAGCGCATCCAGGGATCCGACCGTCTCATCAGCGACAACCGCCTCGCCCGTGATGCCCATCAGCCAACCGGCCTTCGTATCGGCCGCGAGCGCACCGTCGATCGGATACGCGGCACCCGTCGTCGCCAGGGAACGCTGAGCGCTCTCCCCCTGCAGCCAGGCGATCAACGACTCCGCGCCGTCAGAAGCCGACGAACCCGTCGCCGCCGCGTACATGATGCGGGCAATGCAGGTCGACGAGATCGGCGTGCCGTAGGAATCCGCACCCGTGTTCGTCGCAGCCGCAGCCGCCAGCGAGCGTGGTGCCACGACCAGCGGGTACGCGCCCGATTTTCCAGCGGAGGCACCCACGACCTCGGACAAATACCCTTCGGACACGTGCGCACCGGCCGTCCACGCGCTCACCGTCGCACCCAGCGACGGATCCACGCGCGGGTTCAGAGACTGCGCGAACGCCCCCAAGCCCTCGCCCGTCTGCGACGCCGCCTCCTGCACGAACGCGCGCCCCACCGACGACGAGGCCGGGTCCGGAATCGCGAGCAGCGCGCGGATGCGCGGCGAGGTCAGATCGCCAAACGAAGTCGGCAGCGTGCGCCCATTGGCGCTCATCCACGACTTGTCGGCGATCACGCACACGTCATCGCGGCCGTAGGCGACGGCAGCGGCCGCGCCCTCCACCGCCGTACCCGACAGCGTCACCGTATCCGCAGGCGCCACGGCCGCAATCGCACCCGACGCGCTCGCCTGCAGCGCGTCCGCGCCATCAAGCCCCAGGGCAACATCCGCATTCGTCTCCGCCAGCTCACCCACGCCGTCCACCGGCACAGCCGCAACCGTGAAACCCGTCGCCTTCGTAAACTCCTGAGCCGTCTCCATCGGCAGCTGTGCGCCGCCCACCAGAGCGACCGTTACCGTGCCCGAGCCGCTGCGCGGTGTCGGCGCGTCGATCGTCCCATGCCCGGTCGCGCTTGACGACGCGCGAGCGCTCTGACCCGGCACAATCGGGGACGCGAAAGGATCCCGGGGGGCGCTCGAAGACACGGACGGCGAACAGGCCGCCACCGACGTGGCCACAACGGCGAGGGCCGACAACGCAAAAACAGAGCGGGCGCGAGCCATGAGGAATCCTTCTGACGGGGACACTACCGTTCAAGCATAGGGCAGCACGCCCGTGGCCCTCGCGCAAGCGCCCCGCGTGGGGCATCATGGAAGCACGCGCACGCGCGAAGGGACAACCACCCCCACGCCAGGAGGCAACCATGGACTCAGCCACCATCGAAAAGGTCGCCACGACCGTCGTCATCGCCGGAGCGGCCTTCGCCGCCTCCAAGCTCTTCGAAGCCGGCTGGAAGATCGCAACCGGCCGACCGATCCCCGCCGAGGACGCCGACGACGTCACCATGGCCTCGCTGGTCCTCTTCGCGGCCTCCTCCGCCGCCATCGCGGCCGTCGCCCAGCGCTATGCCTACAAGGGCTCCCAAAAGTGGCTCGCCCCCAAGCTCGAGGCGCGCTTCGGCGTTCCCCAGCTCGAGGCCTGAGCCCCGCACACCGGGGCCCCTGCCTCGTCCCCTGCCCTGTTGCTCACACGAGCGGCAGGAAGGGCCCCAGGTCCGTGCGCTCACCCGAAGCGCTCACCGCAGACCCAGCCACGGCCTCGTCCCACGTGAGGAGACCGCACGCGAGCGACAACCACGTGCGCGCATCGGTCTCCACGACGGCGGGCGGAGTGCCACGCCGGTGAGTCGTCCCCGGCAGGATCTGCACCGCGCCCGCGGGAGGCACACGCACCTCGACCGAGCGCCCCGGATGCAAGACGCCAAGCTCCTCGAGAGTGAAGCGGACCGCCGTCAACACGACCGCACGCGACGGCTCCTCGCCGCGCTCCACCGCGTCCCGCCACGAGCGCAGCGCCACCATCCCCTCACCCGGGTCAATCCGTCGTTTCGCCATACCCCGATTCTACGCGGCGCGACCACACCCGCCCCGGGCGTGCATTCCGACCACTTTGTCAGGCACAATGGTTGTGTCCAACTTCCAACGAGAGGCCCCACGTGAGTGACACCGCTTCCCTGATCACGCTGCGTTCGATCCTCGACCTCGAGATCGCGCGCAGCTACCAATGGGACGCTGCCACCATCATCGCCATCTCCGGCGTTGACCGCGCCGGAGACCTCACCACCCGCATCGTCGAAGTTCCCGGCTCACTCTCAGACATCGCCGCCGAAGGCTTCTCGCCCCACTCCGCCGCCGGACACGCCCTCTCCCACGAACTCCACGACGCCATTCAACGCCGCGTACGCCTGTGGATCGCCGACATCCCCACACGCGACCTCCCGCGGCTGCGCGACGCCCTCGGCGCCGACATCATCCACGAGGCCGGAATGGCACGCGACGGCTACACGCCCGTCGCCATGTCCCCCCTCGAACTCCTCGAACACTGGGCATCCGGCAGCGACGAGCAGCGCGAGTTCATGCGCGTCGCCATGGCCGGACTTGACACGCTGACGACCTCCTCGCACGCGACGCACGCCTCGCGAGCCGTCGGCGCCTCCATCATCGAACGCGCCGGCTTCCTCAAGCTGTGCCGCAACCCCAAATTCATCGCCTACGTCGTCGTCCTCGTCTACTCCATGGCCCGCGCCGTCCCCGTCATGTATGTACCGCACTTCCGGGGCGACTGGCGCATCCTGTGGGCCATCGACATGATCACCGCGATCCCCTACACGTGGGGCCTCATCGAAATGGTCGCCGGCCAAAAGCTCTGGCACCGCATCGTCGGCGCGGCCACCGCGGCCGTCACCTTCCTCGCCCCCTACGTGTACTTCCTCATGTACGGGCGCCACGCTCCCCCGGGCGTGTGGACCGCCATCGCGCTGATCTTCTTCGGCGGCATCTTCCTCGAAGTCTTCCGCTACCGGCGCGACCGCGCCGTCAAGAAAGGCCTCGCGGAGCAACTGTAGGTGCGCGAGCGGGCTGCGGCCCGCTGGTATTCCGGGCACCGAAGGCCCCGGTCGCCCGCTACAACACACCCCACCACGGCCTCACCCCCGGGCACCGCGCACCCCTCCCCGGCCTCGTCGACAGCGCGTCAATGTTCGCGATGGCCTGTGCCCGGGCACCGCGCGAGCCGTCCCGGCCTCGTCCCCGTGGCTACGACGAACCCGACCTGCGCAACAACGTCCCACGTACGCTCCACCTACAACAAACGTCCCCCGAGCGCGAGGCCCGGGGGACGTTCTGCTGTGATCGTGGCGCGGAGGCTACTTGTCCTCGCCGGTCGCCGTGCGAATAAAGCCCGCGATCATGAACCAGCCGCCGCCCACCCAGAAGAGAATCAGCGCCCACAGAGGCTGCACCGGGTAGACGACAACCATGTACGCGCACGCAACAATCCACGCGGCCGCACCGATGATGTTAGGGATCTGGAAGCGCTTCACGCGCGCCGGGTGCGTGTAGTGCAGCGGAACCAGCGTCATAATCGCCAGGAAGATCGTCGCCGCAATATTCACCCACGCGGGAGTCTGAAGCACGTACATGACAATCGCCACGCAGTTCCATGCCGCCGGGAAGCCCACGAAGTAGTTGTCATTCGACTTCTCTCCGTCGTTCGCGTAACAGAACACCGAGGAGACGATGACGACGACCATCATGATGACGGGGACCGGCTTCGGGCCAAACGGCAGGTACATCGCCATGAACAGGGCCGGCAGGAACGTCCACGTCAGATAGTCGACGAGATTGTCGACGACGCCGCCGTCGAACCAGGGGATCACCTGACGAACGCCGACCTTACGGGCCAGGGTGCCGTCGACGCCATCCACGATGAGCGCGATGGCGAACCACAGCCACATCATCGGAATATTGTTGTCGAGCATCGCGAAGAGCGCGAGCGTCGCCCACGCGAGTCCGGAGATAGTGAACGCGTGCACCGCCCACGCGGCGATCACACGGCCCAGGCTGGGTTTGCTGGCAGCCTCCGACGAGGCCGGGGCCTGCTCAGTTGCAGCAGCCTGCTCAGTTGCAGTGGGGACGTTTTGCTCAGGCACAGACAGCTCCTGTCGTGGCGGATTATTTCCGCCTCTCAGTATGCCAAAGATTGACGAGCTTTTAGTAGGACTTCGACCATATGGCATGGCTTCGGAGCGTTGTCACAGGTCTGCCACGCATCGTCTTCATGCACCGCGACTGCGGATTGATGACACTTCGAATCGGTCCTGGCCGGTCTCTGGCGAGATTGTGCTTGTGCTTGCGTGCTCGGGGAGTGTTCCTGCCCGCTCGCTTGCGTGCGCACGGGCGTGGCGACCGTCGCACCCACCCGGACCTCGCCAGAGTACGCTCGCTTGCGTGCACCCGGGTCCGATAGGTGGTGGCCCCGGCCCTTCAATGCGCGCCTGGGCCCGCTCACGCGCACGTGGGCCCGCTAATACGCGCCTGGGCCCGCTCACGCGCACGTTAACCCACCTGGTGGAGCGTGGGCTGCCGTGCCCATACGCCACTAGGTGGGTTTAGCTGCGCACAAGTGGGTCAACACTGCCAGCAGATGGGCCCAGCCGCCAGGACCGAGGAGAGCACACACACCACGCCAGAACGCCGCCGCACCCAAAACACAGACCACTTCGCCTATAACGGCCCGTTTTCAGCGTTTTCACCGAGGTAGTCTGCGCTTTGGGCCCCGTACCACCCCACGCAGCGACCTCACCGCCACCAATCGGGGGAATTGCAACATGAGGCTCGACTACGGCGACGATCCGAAAGGGCCTAGAATCTGCCGGGGCGGCCACAAAACGGGGGAATTACGCCATCCAAGGCTCCGACACGCCGGCGACACGCCGTAAGAGGGCTTCGCATGGCGTAAACCCCCCATCACCACCGTCGTCGAAGGCGCTGGAGGGCACCACACGGCCGGTTGGCGCGACAAAACTCGCCCAACACCACAGCCCCAGCACAAAGAGCGCGGCAATGCCCGGCTACGGCGCCCGTGAGCAGCGGGGCACTGCCATAGCCCGCCAACTGGCACGAGGCCTACGCCAGGGCACGACACTATTCGCCCAACAACAACCTCGCCGGACCCCTTCGGTACAAAACTCTCCCAGCACGAGCCGCACGGCCCCACTTCCGGTACAAAACTCTCCCAGCACGCCCCCTCTCGCCGCATATCCGGTATAAAACTCTCCCAGCACACCCGAAATGGCCCAATTTGGCGCAATCTACGCATGCAGGGAGAGTTTTGTACCGCTTTCACCACCAAGAAGCCAAGCAGGGAGAATTTTGTACCGAACACGAGGCAGAGCCGGGGCTAGCAACGACAGCACTCCAGGCGCCACTAGTGCGAAGCGCGCCGGCAAAACCTGAGGGCCAGGCCGCGGTGCAGGCGTCCGGTTGGCAGGGCTAGCGCCAGACAGATTTCGCATGCAATTCGATTGGGACAAATTTCAACAAACCCAGAAAACGTTGGAATTCCAACGCCACGAAATCACGGGCCGAAATGCTCACCGGGGAATTGCATGCGAAATTGATGGATACCAGCAAGGCCTACCCACGGAGCTTGCTTCAACACCGGGGCCGATCCCCACAAATTTCACACATAATTTACCTCGGTCACTTTTGAAGATCGCCCGAAAACATTGCAATTCCAACGACCTAAGTTCAATGCTTGAACAATCTGCAGGGGAATTACGTGCGAAATTTCTGATTGACAGCCAGAACTGGGCTACACGAAGCAACCCAGGACCCGGCAGGACAATGAGCCGACGCACACGCCTATCAGTAACACCACGCCCCACTGGTGTGAAGGGTGCCGGAGGGTCCGGAGGGCACGGGCGGGCACACGTACCAAGCCCCGCCCGATTGGAGGCCGCCGCGAGGCCTGCGGGGCCTGGCCGGACAACGAGCCGACGCGCCGAGCTGAAAGCTCGCAGCGCGGACGGCGAGCGGGCGGGCAGGCCACGCGGCGGCCGGAAATCAAGCGGGTGAAGCAACGCCGGTAATCAGGCGGGTGAAGCAACACCGGAGCTCAGGCGGCGCCCGGAACACCCGTGGGACCACAAGCAAAAACACGCAGGCGCCGACGGACAACAGACAAAGCACAGCACGGGGGCGCGAGCCCACAGGCCCGCGCCCCCTGACGCTACAACTCAGACGCGACTACTCAGAAGTACTTGCGTCCGGTCTCGCTCAGCTCGCGCAGCTCGTCGATCGAGGCGATCCAGCCGCAGCCCTCGC
>ERZ773074.283-NODE-283-length-23070-cov-31.708234_pt1 | contig 23070 bp, 26 predicted proteins | sample MGYA00580615_ERZ773074 | MGnify/ENA primary metagenome ERZ773074 (study PRJEB29015, sample SAMEA2738126) | human oral metagenome | biome: human oral; feature: human-associated habitat; material: saliva | place: China | collected 2160 ...
CGCCTTCAGTTTTAACGGTCTTAATAGTCTTATCAATTGCCGCTATTTCTTCTTTAAGAAAATTAACCGCATAGTGGTGTAGTTTTTCATTAGATATCATTATTCTTCCTCCCTCTCTATGTCTTCCTTGTACACCTGGTATCGGTGCAACTCTGTAAGGATTATCGTGGTGCCAACTAGCACCATTCCGATGATGAATGTTTTAAATATCATGGGTTGCCTCCTTGTTGAGCTCTACCAACTCCTGTATAAGTTCAGCTCGGTAGTTAGTGATTGTCTCATCAAACCTCTTATGTAGTCCGTTGGGTACTTTTAACGTTCGGCTTTTTTTGATAAAGCCTACAAACCCATACATGGAATATTCCATGTTTAGCCACCATTTTGGCTGGCATATATTGCCTTCCGCTAGGAAGCTGTCGATAATTGATAGCTCGCTTACAATCTCTTTTGTTCTGCGTTCAACCTCTGATTTATTCATCTGTCGCCTCCTCTTTAAGAGCTACGTAATCGTCCCAAAGGTCTCTGTACTCTCGTTCCATCTCTTCATTGAGGTCGTAGAGCCTTTCAGCCTCCGAAATGGCTTTGATAGCTATCTGCTCTAAAAATTGCTCGTAGGAGCAATTCGGTTTGATTTTCCCTAGATAGACCTCTCTATCTGTAGTGATGGTGTAATATTTGAGGTCTCTGTTTTTTCTGAATCTGCTGTACTGTCCTATAATGTTCAGCGCATTATTAGCACCGAACTCAATTATTTTCTTGTTAATTATGGCGCTCATGATGTACCTCCTTACCTCGCCCCTAGCATGTAGAGGAATAACCATAGTGTCGGAATAAGTGCCGCAAAGCTGATACATCCGATTACTTCCTGCAGCGGCGTGTTACCGCTCACCCTGCAAGCTTCTAGCAGTACTTCTTTAACTGACTTAAACATTTTCGTACCTCCTAGCAGACTCTCTTCTGCATAATTCTCTTCGCCACATCTGCGGCTAGATATTGTTTCGCTCCGCCCCTAGTGAGGTGATCGCAGTCTCGCATAAGCTCGTTAACGTATTCCCTCGACTTGCCGAGATACCGAGCTATCTGCGACACGTTCGGCCAATTACCGATTTCATTCTTGATATCCCTTGTAAGTGTTTGTGTGTTCATGCTGTACCTCCTTGATATAGTGTTGTGATATACTCCCTTTACAGGCTGTTGGAGCAGCCGATAACTTTTGTTAAAGAGTCGCTCGAAGTGGCTCTTTTTTCATATCGTCAGAATTTGTGAACACATAATCTGGTTTAAATGAAAGCGTTATCTGACTCCCTAACCTGGTGAAACGGGAATCCACAATATTTTTTAATGTTCGCCACTCCTGATAGCTAATACCTTCTAGTGCAGCTAAATATTTCTTTTGCATGTACTCCTCCTTCCTGTTTTACTGTATAAACTTAAAGTTCACATTTCGTGTACTTATTTGCTAAAAAAAATAAACTGTACTGTGCGATTGTAATAATCAGCAATCTTTCTTTTCATTGAGTCCCTCGGAATTCTAACTCCCTGCTCGTAAGAAGCGTAGGTAGATACAGGAATCCCAAGGGCTTCTGCAACCTGTTCTTGTGACTTATCCCCTCTCAATGCTCTCATTTTATCACCTGCTGATAAAGCCATATGTAGTCCTCCTTTCTGAAAAACATCTATATTTAGTATTTTTACTAAAACCTTTTGTGCTACATCTACATAGTACACGTATTGTGTACATCTGTCAACACATTTTGTGTATTTTTATATTGAAATAATCCACATATCGTGATTTAATGCACTTACGGAGGTTTAATCGATATGGACTTCAAAGAAAGATTAAGGGAATTAAGACAAATGCGAGGGTATTCCCAAGAAGAATTAGCGAAACAACTAGGCTTATCTAAAAGTGCAATAAGTATGTATGAAAGAGGTGCTCGGACTCCAGACTTTGAAACAATGGAGTTATTAGCCGATTTCTTTAATGTTGATATGAATTATATTTTGGGTAAGGAAATAGGCTCTACCTACTACATCAAACCCGAAGCTGCCGAAGCAGCAAAAGAGCTTTACGAACGAGACGAGCTCCGTGTGCTGTTCGACGCAGCTCGAGATGTATCAGAGGAAGATATAAGATACGTTGCAACACTACTGGAGAAGTTAAAACAAAAAGAGGGTAAGTAATATGGAAGAAGGAATGTACAGGATAGAATATGTGGACTTGCCCTGCAAAATCCACGGACTGACAGCGTATTACTTCGACGAGGATGGGCAAGCATACTACACGATAATAGTTAACTCAAGAGACTCGGTCGATAAGCAAAACGACACGATAAATCACGAGGTAAGACATATACTGAATAACGACCTCGACAGGATGATTCCACTAGAGGACGTTGAGCTTATGAGGCACGAGTTAATGGCATAGTTATTTATAGCGTCACCGCCAAACAGTATTGCAGGTGACTATCCAATGAAAGGCAATAGTTAATGAGATGAATATTTTTAAACGAAACAAAGTACCGCCCGCAAAAACAAAATTCGAAGAAGCGATCAACTTTGTACATAAGAGGGGTAAAAACATCAGTGTTGCAGCTGAATTATTTTCTCACTTAACCGCGATCTTTCCTTCGAAAAAAATGTCTCTTATAACAGGAAAGATTCTTCTATATGATTTACCAAGAACTGAAACGCTTGCACTGGCCGCAGAATTTTGCAAGCCCGCCGCTGACCCGAAGGAGTTGCATTTAATATCAGAAATTTACGTGTATGCTGGAGCACGGTACCGCAAAGAGGCCATTTATTACCTCGAACAATTTATTCCGCATATTTTTGAGTATAGAGATTTTCCAGATGGCCACGTAAAAAATTCTGACGGGGTTGATGTCGACCAGCGCAAAGCAAGTATTTCAAATGTTTACGCCAATTTGGGTAAGTGCTACGAAGGTGAATATGAATTTGACAAAGCACTTGATGCGTACAAAACAGCATACAAGCTTACGCCGTATTTCCCAGATTTGGCTATTAGTATTTCAAAAGTACTAGTAAAGAAGAATGACTTAAGCAGTGCCCTTGATTTTATGCTAACTGCGAAAGAGAGTACATTTTATCGTGGCGAATTCAAAGAAGTGTTAGATAGATATATTGATGACATACAAGATAAAATACAACGTGGGTACGTATACAAACCCCGTAAAAAACAATAGGGTTTACGGTGCGGAGGATTTGCCCCTCTAACTAAATAAAAAAAAACCGCCCCTACTGGAATAGGAACGGTCAGAGCTATTGACACAAGGTCAACAACACTATATCAATTGATATTGTATCAGTAGCGCCACTTAATTACAACTCGTTTATCAAAGTGGTGCTTTTTGTGCCCAAAATAAGGAGTATTTCGATGAAAAAGAGGATTAGAAAGACATTTACCTATAATGGCAAGCGATATTTTGCCGAAGGGCGCACACTTGAAGATGCGATTGCAAACCGTGAACGAATGAAGTGGGAGCTCGAGCACGGTGTACACGTAGGTCGTTATATAACGGTTAACGAGCTAGCCGAGCTCTGGTACGACCGGTTAGATGCAAAGACGAGCATAACACAGAAGACTATCGACGGTCGCAAGTCTATAACCAACAACTACATACTACCCCTTATAGGAGGAATGAGAGTAGCTAATGTTAAAGAGCTACATGTCACAATGGTGCTTGAGAATGCAGCTAAAGGACACACAAAGGGTCATGTTAAGAATGTATTTGCGGCGCTGAGGCAACTGTTCCGTCTCGCTCTCGCAAACGATCTGTGCAGTAAAGACCCTTGCGAGTATGTATCTTGCCCAGATGCTACACCGCAGAAGATAAGGCGAGAGGCAACTATTATAGAGCGCAATAATTATGTAGGACACATGCTTTGGCTAGATCTAGTTATACTGTGCGGACTTCGACCAGGAGAAACTGCTAGAGTCCGTTATAAGGATATAGGCGAAGGGTACCTATATGTTGACGGAACGAAGAACAAAAACGCAAAGCGATATGTGCCCCTCCCAGAATCGCTCCGTGACCGTCTTCTAATCAGCAATAAAGGCTTTGGTAACGAATATATCTGCAAGTTGTCTGCTAATCAACGTACTAGGTCTTTTAAGAAGTTGCAGGACACCCTTAAACTCCCAAAATCCGACCTAGAACCGTATTGCTTTAGGCATAGCTATGTAACTGACCTTGCGCATATCCCGGGCATGACAATTGCAAATATTAAGCGAATCGCGGGACACTCCCTTGAGGGAATGACAGACCGCTACACGCATAGCCGATACGATGAAGCGGTAAAGGTACTCCCTATGCTAGAAAAGTATTGGAGTGATATTGCATTTATTTACGAACATAACGGAAAAACGGCAATATACACCGATTATGCATAAATTTACACTCCTTTAATGTGACGCATGTCACACATGGCACGACAAAACAGGTCAATTTATGACACTTGTAACATAAACAAAAAAGAAAAGAGCCTTGCAACTGCTGTAGTTACAAGGCTTTTAGCTTTTCTCTATTTTTCTTGGTACCGCATCCGGGAATCGAACCCGAGATTCAGCCGTGAGAGGGCTGCGTCTTAACCTCTTGACCAATGCGGCATATATTCGTGTCACGAGTGCGACACGAATTAGTATACATAATATCTCAGAACTTGTCTAGTACTTTTTTCGTTTAACTAGGATTTTTTAGTTTCACTAGTTTCCAGACTTCACTAACAAATCCTCGGCAGCAGCTCTCCACTTGGAGGTGGCAGCAGCGTTTCAGTGCCTATTTCCGTGGTCATCACAACGTGACCAGGCATCTCATTAGTCACCTCGCCTATTACCACCGCACCCTCTGTATGCTCGGAGCTGTGCAGTGCCGCGAGTACAGCGTCAGCGGATTTTGCAGGGACGAACATAACCAGTCTACCCTCGCAAGCGAGATAAAGTGGCTCTAGACCGAGCATACCCGTAACACCAGCAACTTCAGGGTTTACAGGAACAGCCTCAGTATCGAGCTTGATTCCAACATCGCTCTGGTCAGCAATCTCATAGAGCACAGTCCCAACTCCGCCGCGCGTCGCATCCCTTATAACGTGGATGTCTGGTGCGGCTTCAAGTGCAGCATTTACAGCGTTCCAGAGTGGCGCACAATCGCTCGTCACATTCGCCTCCATGCCAAATCTGTCCCTCTCGAGCAGAATCGTACAGCCGTGACGACCAACGTCTCCAGTCACAATAATCTTGTCGCCAGGTTCAGCCTTTGCACCAGCTGGATTAACACCTTCAAGTATCTCGCCTACTCCAGTAGTCGTAATAAATACGCCATCCACCTGACCTTTGCCAGCAACCTTGGTATCGCCAGATACGATTGAAACACCTACCTCATGAGCCGTCTCAGCCATCGCCTTAGCGATGCGGTCCAGTTTCTCAACTTGGAAGCCTTCTTCTATTACAAATGCACAAGATATGTAGAGTGGCTTTGCGCCCATGCACGCGAGGTCATTTACCGTACCGCATATCGAGAGCTTTCCGATGTTGCCGCCAGGGAATTCTGCAGGAGATACGATAAATCCGTCCGTGGACATCGCCATCCTTCCAGTTGGAGGTGGCAGCACTGCCGCATCGTCCGCTGTTAGGTATTTGTTGTCGAAATATTTCTTGAAAATCCCACCGATTAGGTCATTCGTCTGCTTTCCACCTGCACCGTGCGCGAGGGTTATTGTTTGTTCCATATGTCGCCTCCGTATTTATAAAACGCCGAACAGGCGCCTTCGCTAGAAACCATACACGCTCCTATCGGATGCTCTGGCGTACAGCCCTTACCGAATACCTTGCAGTCGTAAGGCTTGCATTTGCCGAGTAGCACCTCTCCGCATCTACATGCTGGATTTGGCTTACCTTCTATCTCTGGAAGATTGAATTTGTACCTAGCATCATAATCGCGATACTCTGGCCTAAGCTCAACACCTGATTTCTCTATAACACCGAGTCCTCTCCATTCTGAATCGCAAGGCTCCATGACCGTCTCGACGAGTTTTCTAGCCGCAGGACTTCCCTCTTCAGTTACCACTGCTGGATAGCAGTTTACTGCGAAAGGTTTGTTCTCTTCTATTTTCTTGATGATCACCGCAAGTGCCGTCAGCACCTCGGATCCCGAGAAACCAGCGACCACTCCAGATATTCCGTGTTCATCACGGAGTTTATAGTATTCCTCCATACCAGTCATCGTGCTCACATGACCTGGATATAGAAATGCATCCGCACTGCCCTTGAGCGCTAGATATGCGTTATACATCGTCTTGTTGGCTGTCAGTATCGAGAAATTTTCGATGCCCTGTGCCTTCGCTTCACGAACCGCCATCACGCTCCCAGGCGTTGTCGTCTCAAATCCAACCGCCAGAAATACGACCTGCTCGTCTGGATGCTCCTTGGCATACTCGAGCGAGTCGAGCGGTGAGTATACAACACTTACCTTTGCACCCTTGCTGCGAGCCCCTGCAAGGCTCATCTCAGTTCCGGGAACTCTAATCAGATCTCCGAAAGTCGTTATAGTCGCTTTCTTATCCAGCGCCAGCATGACCGCCTCATCGATATACGAAACTGGCGTAACGCAGACAGGACATCCTGGTCCTGAAATCAGCTCGATATTATCAGGTAGAAGTCTCCTGATTCCGAGTCTAAAGATCTCATGTGTATGAGTTCCACAGACCTCCATGATTCTAAGCTTCGGGCCGTCGTAGGAGGTGACAATGTCGCGAGCTTTCTTTGTACTCTCGTTAATTGTCATTTAGCTCCTCCATGACCTTATCTGCCTCTGCCGCCTCATCTGATGCAACTCTTGCAATGGCAAGACCTGCGTGCACCATCACATAATCTCCAGGGGCTAGGTCTGAAATCAGTTCCGCAGAAACCTTTCTCTTAACGCCGCCAGCATCGATGACCGCCATATTATTCTCTATATTAGCAACCTTTGCTCTCAATCCCACGCACATATGTGCACCTCCGTCATTTTCTAATCTCTATATATTTTATACCCATGTTCAGTCATGTGACTGTACTATTTATTGTTCTTCTTATTGTTCTTCATTTTGTTCTTCATTTCGAAGCGCCGCTATTCCTGCAGCTGCCTGGCCGAGCGCTATGCCACCATCATTTGTCGGTACAACTCCGTGCTTCAGCACCTTAAAGCCTTCTCGTTCAAGCCCGTCATCCACTAACCTTAGAAGTAGTAGGTTTTGAAACACTCCTCCCGATAGGGCAACAACGTTCACTTCGCACCTCGTACGCTGGTAGCAGCAAGCGATTACGATCATGTCTGCCAGTGCTTTATGGAAGAAGTATGCCAGCTGGTCAGTATCTTGATCCGCCAGACTCCTTGCAGCTAATTCCATGAGCAAGGTGTCTGTGCACAGTTCGAACTGCTCTTCATCGATATTCATCAGCCTGCCCTCGTAAGGCGCTAGGCTTATTCCTTGTGCTTCAGCACGTTCAGCTGCAAACTGGAGCGCCATCGAGGCCTCACCTTCGAAGGTGCTGGCTGACTTTATGCCGAGCACTGCGCTTACTGCATCGAAGAGGCGTCCTGCGCTTGTAGACTTCACTGTATTTATATTATTGCCTAGCATGAAGTCGATGCTCTGCCTACCCTTTTCGTCTCCAAGCCCGAGTATCTCTCCTATACGGTTTGCCGCCTCGCTTCCAAGCGCTGTGCTAATCATGGAGTAGGCAATTCGCCAGCCCTCCCTAGAGGCAATATCTCCGCCAGCATGTATAAACGGTGCAATACTGCCTACACGCTCGTATCCGCTCTCATCTCCAAGCAGGAATTCACCGCCCCAGATAGTTTCATCAGATCCATATCCAGTTCCGTCAAAAGTCACTCCCAGAGCTGTTCCCTCGTATTCATTCTCTGCCATGCACGATACCATGTGTGCATGATGATGTTGCACTTCCATAACTGGAACACCTTCTCTCTCTGCAATCACCCTAGCCATCTCACTCGTGTTATAGCCTGGGTGCATATCTCCCACTATTATATCTGGATGAATCTCTAGCAGCCTTTCCATACGAGTTGTCGCTGCTTCAAGTGCTCTCACACTTCTCATATCCGCCATATCTCCTATGTATGGTGATGGATAAAAAAGCCCCTTATCGCCTAGGCAAAATGCATTCTTTAACTCTCCACCTATTCCGAGCACCGCATGGGAGCTTTCACTCTTCGCTACTATTGGAAGCGGAGAATATCCTCTCGACCTCCTAATCATATAAGGCTTACTTCTGTAAAATGCCATAACCGTATCATCCGCTCTTATCCGTATGTCCCTAGAGTTAGAAAGTATGATATCGCACATCGGCGATAAATACTTAAGCGCTTCCTCATCGTTCATGCATATCGGAGCTCCAGATGGATTTCCGCTAGTCATCACCAGCACATCAGATATTGGCTCATCATCTGGATAATCGAAGAGAAGCATATGAACTGGTGTATATGGCAGCATCACGCCTAAATTAGGATTGTCAGGTGCTACAGATGCTGCAATTCGGGAAGCAACGCTTTTTGAAGCTGCTGAGCCAGTATGTCTAGGAATCAGTATTATCGGCTTTTGCGGGCCGGTAAGCAGCGGCTCCATCTCTGGCTCCAGTCTGCACTCGCGCCCGACCACCTCGAGGTCCCGCATCATCACAGCAAACGGCTTCATCGGGCGCGCCTTCAGCTGTCTGAGGCGCTGGACCGCTGCTTCGCTTCCGGCGTCGCAGCAGAGGTGAAAGCCGCCTATCCCCTTGATGGCGGCGATGCCGCCATTCCTGATTACAGCCCTGGTTTCAAGAAACGCCGCCGCGCCATATACACCCTCGGGGCGCTCCGAATCAGTTCCCATACCTTGTACGTCAGACTCAGAAGCCCTGCCCACGAGGGTGTAGAGCTCCGGCCCGCAGTCATTACAGCACACAGGCTGAGCATGATAGCGCCTCGAATTTATATCGGAATATTCGTCACTGCAGTCCTCGCACATTGGAAAACCAGCCATGCTGGTTTTCACCCTATCGTAAGGCATCGAATCTAATATAGTTAAACGAGGACCACACTGAGTGCAGTTTATAAACGGATGGAGGTATCTCCTATCATTTTTATCAAATAGCTCTTTTGCACAGTCAGGGCAGGTAGCGATATCTGGTGACACGAATATCTGCCCATCCTCATGCTTGCTCAGTGCAATCTTGAATCCAGAGTCTATCGATATGTCTACAGGGCTATCCATCACCTTAATCTTGACGATTGCAGACCGCTCTGGCGCTTCTACTTCTATGGCATGTACGAAATCGCTGATTACGGACTCTTCTGCTCGCGCGAATATCTCAACGTAAGAGCCCTTGTTACAGACACTTCCAGATATGCCATATCTATCCGCAAGTCTGCTCACAAAGGGTCTAAAGCCAACGCCTTGCACTATTCCATAAATTCTGATTACTCTACATACCAATTACAATCACCAATATCTATCGCTATTTTATCTCTATCTAACCACAACTCCTGCCTTCTCCCAGTATTCTTCATCTGAGCTCGAAGAGTAAAGAGAAGCCGAGATTGCGAAGTGAGGAAGACTGAGGAAAGTACCCTTCCACCCTGGAAGCGCTCTCTTGATAAGGGGATCACCAATCACCACATCGTATCCCTCAGCATCTACGAGCTTCATGAGCTCATCCTCTTCATTTAACTTAGTATCATGCTCCTGACGAACCTCTTTGCTCATCATGAACCAGCTCGCAACATCTACGCGCTCTAGCGGCTTATCCTCGGAAATCCCTATAAGCACGTCTCTAAGCGAATTTGCAAAAACCTGCTGATGCACTATCAGCACCTTCCGAGGCTCGTGCACTATGAGCTTGCGAGAGAACTCATCCGCACGATCTTGCGGCAGAGGATAACATATCTCATATGGTACGCCATACTTATCCGATAACCATCTCGCGGGCTTTACACCACCAGGAGATACGACGATATTTCTATCCACATGTGCAGCAGCAGCCACATCTTCTAGCGTATCATTCATGCCATAGATAACTGGGTTATCCACGCCCTGCTCGCTAAGTGCAGTCACCATATCGTCGTAGTCACCACTTCCGGGAGTGTCGAGCGGCGTAAAGCCTATTACTCCAACTCTCTCAGAAGCTCTACTCTTATTAATCTTACCTAACTTACCTAACTTGCCCAGTTTTCCTAATTCTTCCAAGCTAATGGATTTTTGCTCAAGACTGCCATTTGCGATGAACCTTGCTCCTGATCCACCTTCTTCATACAAGTAGTTCTTGAGTATCTGCAGAAACGCCCTGCTAACACCTTCGTCATACATGTCGATTCCATTAGTCTCAACAGGCACAACTGGCACCTCGTAGTCGGTCTCCATGAGGCGCTTTAACGCTCTATAGTCAGTAGCGATAACTGCTGGTACTGGTGTCCCGATTAGACCGACAAATTTAGCATCTATATCTCCGAGTGCTTCCTTAGTCTTCTGGATGAGAAGCTCATCACGGCCGAGAATCGCATCTAGGTCACGAAGAGCTGCACTAAATATCGCACTCTTTTTCTTATACCAACGTGGCTCATCGTATCCGCAGATATTTCCAACGCATCCGCCAGCATCCATGATTATCAGCATACCGCCGTAGTGAAACAGCACAGAGACCGCTCCAGACTGATCTGGCGTAAACGGCGATAGATATTTTCTAAGCCCTTTCATCAGCGAGCCTCCTCTCTATTGCCTCTACAAAGTGCACTAGTCCCTTGTATCCAAACGGCTGAATCTCGTTATTCCAGTGCACATTTATCGACTCTGGATAGTAGAACTGTGCATCTATACCGATTGAAATATCAACCTTTTCCGAACCATCATAGTTCATCATTGTCGGCGACATAGTCGAGTACACCTTAAGGCCCCGGTTATAGCTAGCGAGTTCTCTGATAAAAGGGAAGTCATCTTCGCTTATATTCGCAAACACCGACTTAACGCGTAGTCCCAGCTTCTCGAGTGCTAGCGCCATCTCTATTGAGTTTCCGTTTACAACCTGTCCTATTGCAAAAGTCTTTCCTGCACAGAATTCCTGAAGCCTGTTGCATGCCTCACTCGCCTCTTCAAAGTATTCCGAATCATCGATTTCTACTCCAAGAGCTGAGGCGAACAGCGCATATTGACGCTTGATTCTATCTATTTCATATACTCTAGTCAGCTCCACATAAGGGATTCCGAGCTTTGACTCAAGTGTGAATGCTGCTTTTCTAGCCTCTGGATGAAGTATGATATTGAAATCTGCTCCGCCCATCTCCATGTATTCTTCAAGGGTTTCTTTTCTCCCTACCTCGTGTATGGTCTTGATTCCCATCTGACCGAGGATGTCATACAGGTCAGAATCGTCCTCGAGATGTGTAAAATTACCGAGCAAATTAACGGTCCCACCTGTCGGCTTTCTCTTCTCAAGCAGCGAGTAAATCGCTTCTCTTACAGCTACCATCGGTGGGTTCTTGCCCTCGCGCATAAGCGCATACATATATGTAGGAACGACATGAATTCCCGTGCGTTCCTCAGCCTTTCTACAGACACGCTCTAGGTCAGTTCCGAGAAGCGCATCGACGCATGTGATGCAGATAACCACAACCTTAGGCTTAACTTCACATACTTCATAGATCTCCTCGATAGCCTCTGGTATATCGGATAGGTGCCTGCCTGTGACGAGGTCATTTTCACTCATCTGAAGGAAAAACATCCTCTCACTATATCCGCCTTCGTCCGCCAAAATCGTGGTATTACGGCCACAGCAAGCTGGTGCAACCACAAGCATTACCGATTCTGGGATTACTACTCCTGCTCTCTTAACGCCAAATCCCTGCGCACCTGGTGAATTGTACATCAATGTTGCCGGTGAGCTATACACGAGATGCTCGTTGCTCACTAGCTCTGGCGGGATGCTGCCCGCCTCAGCGAGTGCCCCTATCGTCGTAAAATAAGTGTCTCTCGCCATTATGAATTCTCCTTAATCAGGTAGTCTGCTAGGGCAAAGAATCTCTTTGCAATATCGGAATCTGGATTGCCCTCAATCACGGTCTTGCCCTGATCCTCCCAGTCTATGATTTCCTGACTGCGAGGGATCTCTCCTACGATTGGTATTCCAGCCTCATCTGCAAATGCCTGCACCTTCTCCGTCTCATTCTCGACGTTACGGTGATTGAGCACCACGCCCTTCACCTTGGCATAGCCACGGTCCGCAAAATTATCTACAGCCGTCTTAATATTATTTGCCGCATAGAGAGCCATCTTTTCACCCGAAGTTACGATGAGTATATCCTCTGCAAAGCCCTCTCTGATAGGCGCAGCAAATCCTCCACAGACTACGTCACCGAGCACGTCATAAAGGACTACATCGGGATTGAATCTGCCAAAAACATCTAGATCATCTATTAGATTAAAAGTCGAGATAATACCTCTACCTGCGCATCCGATGCCAGGTGTTGGGCCACCAGTCTCGATACATTCAACTCCTCCAAATCCAGTTTTAACCATCTCGTCGATAGTCGGTTCATCGTCGTTATCTCTCATGAAGTTCATAACCGGAATTAGCGGATTGCCACCGAGAAGGTTGATTGTCGAGTCAGCCTTTGGATCACATCCAATCTGAACCACCTTATATCCCTTAACTGCAAAGGCTGCTGCGAGATTCGCAGTTACTGTCGATTTCCCGATACCACCCTTACCATATATTGCTACCTTAATCATTTATCCCCCTACACAAAAAGACTTCAAACCACACAGGTAGAAGTCTCCGAAAACAAATTCATACCACTCGGGACACCTTGTGGTTGGTCTTCATTTAATTAATTAAAATTATACTATCGTAACAGATTGTACGCAATAAAAGGTATTTTAATCACAATCGTTTACATTTTTTTGAGTGACTGATAAAATATTTTAAATACATTTTATCTCTTTATACCTATCAAAAAGGTATAAATTGATGAGGTGAAATTTGTTTTTTAGGAAGTATTTCTCAATGAAAAGAATTGCAATATACGGAAAAGGCGGAATTGGAAAATCCACTACCGTCTCTAATATGTCTGCGGCACTCGCTGGAAAAGGATATACAGTCATGCAGATTGGGTGCGATCCGAAAGCTGATTCCACGATTAGTCTTCGTCAAGGAAGGAATCTCACTCCAGTTCTCGATACTTACAGGGATAAGATCAAAGACATTCAGCTTGAAGATATGTATACCATCGGCTATAACGGTGTTATCTGCGTGGAAGCTGGTGGTCCAACTCCAGGCATTGGCTGCGCTGGACGAGGCGTTGCTAAGGCGCTAGATCTGCTCAAGCAAAAGAATTTTGAAGAAGTGCTCCATCCCGATGTCGTCTTCTACGATGTGCTTGGAGACGTAGTATGTGGAGGTTTCTCGATGCCGCTTCGCAAGAATTATGCGGACAACGTATATGTCATCTCTTCCGGGGAGCAGATGGCGATATACGCAGCGATGAATCTCGGTCTAGCGATGGAAAATTTTAAACGCCGGGGTCACAATGGGCTATCTGGAATAATTGCCAACAAGCGCAATGTCAACGGTGAAGACGAGAAGCTTCAGACACTCAGTGAAGACCTCGAGTGCCCGATAGTCGGAACTATCGAGCACAGCATGGTGGTGAAAAGAGCATCTGACGATGCCTTCACTGTCGCCGAAGCTTTTCCCGATGACCCGATGGTTGACATATATACTAAGATAGCGATGGAGATTATAAATAGGGACTAATATGCTGATTGATTTACACAAACCCGATATTAATAAAGCGAAGGTGAAGCTTGGGGACCTCAATACCCTGGCTCCTTTTCCGCGCAAACTTGAATACTCATGTCCTTCGCGCGGTGGCTGGACTATCGCGCATACACCGATGATTATTCCTGGCTCGCACATGATATACATCGGAGCGTCAGCCTGTCTACGTGGCGTAGTTCTCTCTGCTGCCGAGTATGAGGGACTTGATAGATTTTCGATGGTGCTCATTGAAGAGAAGGATATTCTGAGCGGCAACATGGAAGAGCTTTTTATCGAGGGCGTTACTGACATACTGAATAAGCTTGATCAGAAACCTACGTGCGTGCTCCCTTTTACAGGCTGCATTCACTACTTCCTCGCCACGGATATAGAATATATATATGACGAGCTTTCGGCTCGCTTTCCAGATATCGACTTCATCTCTTCGCAGATGACACCGACTATGAAGATAAACGATCACACACCTGAAGAGGACATGTGCCGCTCGATGTATCTGTGCATCGAGGAACAACCGCTTAATGATAAAGTCGTTAATTTCATCGGCGATAGTTTTCCGATTGACATGTCTGGCGATCATATGAAGCTGCTGCATGATAACGGTTTCCGTACTCATGATCTCGCTTCAATCGATGATTACGATGAGTACAAGGCTATGGGCGAGAGTTTTCTCAATATCTACTCCCTTCCTATCGCGAAGTGGTCCACTGAATGCCTTGAGGAAAGGCTCGGTCAGAAGAGCCTATACATGCCGTACACTTACGACTACGATGAGATTGACCGTGATATGAGTGCGCTTTCTCAGATTATCGGAGCTCCTACTCCTGATTTTGCATCACTTCGGGCAGAAGCTCATGAAGCCATAAGAGATGCACTTTCTGTAATCGGAGATGCACAGATTGCTATAGACTTCATGAGCACGCCGCGCTTTTTGAGCCTTGCAAAACTCCTGCTCTCACGCGGCTTCAACGTAACTGAGATTTATGGAGATGCTCTAACGCCAGATAGCACACCTGATCTCGAGTGGCTTCAGCAGAATTATCCAGACATTCCGCTGATTGCAACTCAGGATTTTCGTGCACGCTTCTATCCACGAGATGAAGCTGAGGGTGGCAAGCTGCTTGCAATAGGTCAGAAAGCTGCGTATTTTACTGGCACTAACCACTTTGTTAATCTAATCGCCAACAACGGCTGGTATGGATATGACGCTATTAAAAAGCTCGCAGCAGAAATGATCGATGCGTTTAACAACGAAAAAGACACTAAGTCCATAATTCAGGTCAAGGCTTGGGGGTGCTCGGCATGAAACAAGTAGCAAGAGTTTTATCCACCTATTCAGCTGACCTATTCGGCATCTGCTCCGTCCTCTATGAGCTGGGCGGTCTCGTTGTAATGCACGATGCATCCGGCTGCAATTCAACATACAACTCGCACGATGAGCCGCGTTGGTATGATATAGAGAGCATGATTTACATATCTGGGCTCATTGAAAATGACGTAATTCTCGGTAACGACGAGAAGCTCATAGGCGATGTAATTGAGGCTGCACAGGAAACTAATCCTAAATTCATCGCTATCTCCGCTGCGCTTATTCCACTCTTTATGAGCACGGATATGAAGGGAATCGCCCGCATCATCGAGAAGCGTACGGGAATACCGACATTTGGATTTACGACTAATGCGATGGATACTTATGTGCTAGGCGGTAACATGGTATACCGTGAATTACTAGATAGATTCTGCCCTGCCCTTGATGGTAGCCAAGCTATATCTGATTCACCTTCCATATCCGTAAATCTCCTCGGCGTAACTCCGCTTGATTTCTCGATAGTCGGAAACGTTGAGGCTCTAAAGGAGTATTTTAAAGATTGCGGTATCGAGGTCAATTGCTGCATGACGATGGGCTGCACTATTTCTGAAATGGCAGAGGCTTATAAAGCTGATGTCAATGTCGTCTGCTCATCTCTGGCACTTGACGGTGCGAGAATACTCAATGATAAGTACGAAACACCTGCAGTTCTGGGACTACCTATGGGAAAGACTGCTTGCTGTGAGCTCGAACAGCTTATTAAGCAGTCGGCATCTGACGGTAAAACTAGAGTGCTTGGTTCATCAGATGAGTTAAGCAGTATCCCTGCGCTCGAACACCCGAAGTCGAGCTATACGCTTAGGGATAGAGCCAAGGGTGGCACCTGGATTATCGGTGAGGCGATTAATGCAGCAGGCATACGCTATGTGCTGGAGCACGACCTTAGAATTACTGAAGTTCACATACTATGCCCTACTCAGGTAGATGCTCACATGCTTAGAGATGGCGATGTTATGGTGCGAGACGAAGCTGACATAGAGAAGGTGCTAAAGGGTGCAAAATGCGTAATCGCAGATACTATCTATAGACGAATTCTGACGAGAGATGAAAATGGTAATTTACCGCACTTCATAAATATTCCTCACGAAGCTTATTCGGGCAGGATGTACAGGAGTCATATCCCGACCTTCATCGGAGCAGGCTTCACAGATTGGCTGACTTCTAAGGTCAATGCTGATCAGGATTCCATCGGTATCAACGACATAATGCGGATAAATGTGCCATACAAAAAGGGATAAATATTGGGGAAACAAAGTAATATGAAAAAAAGACTTTTGATTGCACTTGCTGTGGTATTATCACTGTCAATTGCTGGGTGCGGTAAGTCTGAGAAAAAAGAAGAACTTGCAAATAAAGATATAATCGGCATATGGCAATGTACCGCAGCACTTGAATCAATGGATTCATACTCAAAATTCTACGAAGAAGCTAAGGATATATATGATGAAACTTATAGCTCCGTTCCAAATGTTCTTACGCTAGAGAAAAGCGGGAAGGCATCATATTACATACTTGACTATCAGTATTATGGAAAATGGAAGCTAAAAGGTAAAACAGTTACCTTTACCGTAGAGGATTCAAAATCTGTAGTTGAAGGTGCTAATGATTTGCTGCCAGCTGGCTCTACAATGCAGTTCAAGATTGATAAGAAGAATATGCGTATCACCCGCGAATTTGAACCTAGGGGCGTGTTCGTGTATGAACGGAATCATTAGTTATATATTAAAAAACGCAGCAATCGAAATTGAATGCTACGTTTTTTCCTATAACCAAATAAATATTTCTTACCAGCACCTTTTTGATTAAAATTCCTCATCCGCTGCCAGCGCAAGCACAGCATCAACAGCCCTATGCCACTTAGCCTTAGCACGCTGTCTCTCCTCATCTTCAATCGCTGGATAGAATTCCTTGTCAATATCTTTAATCTCTATGATATCCTCAATAGACTTGTAATACCCAGAAGCAAGTCCTGCCAGATATGCAGCTCCAAGTGATGTCGACTCAATTGACTTATGACGAACTATATGGATATCCGAGATATCTGCCTGATTCTGCATCAGGAAGTTATTAAGCGAAGCACCTCCGTCTACTTTGAGATCAGTGATCTTTCTGCCTAGATCATGCTCCATCGCCTTAATCAGATCATCGCTCTGAAAAGCAATTGACTCAAGTGTCGCCCTAACCACGTGCTCCTTCTTGGTAGATCGCTTGATTCCGAGAATTGCACCTCTCGCATCTGGTTCCCAGTAAGGTGCTCCAAGTCCTGTAAATGCAGGTACTACAACCACCCCATCACTATCTGGAACCTTGCTCGCGAAGTTTTCGGAGATGCTAGATTTCTTAATCATCTGCAGGTTATCGCGCAGCCACTGAATAGCAGCACCACACACGAATACGGAGCCTTCGAGCGCGTACTTAACCTCACCATTTAGCCCCCAAGCGATAGTAGTGAGGAGGCCACTGCTACTATATACAGGCTTATTACCAGTATTTAGAAGTAGGAAATTCCCTGTTCCATACGTGCTCTTAATCTCGCCTTCGTTAAAGCAAGCCTCACCAAAGAGTGCAGCCTGCTGATCTCCTGCCGCTCCAGTGATAGGGAGTTTACCGCCAAATAATTCGAAAATAGTCTCTCCAAAGTCACCAGCACATGGCACTGGCTTCGGGAGCATCGCACGCGGTATATCTAGGATAGATAGGATCTCATCATCCCAGTCAAGTGTATTGATATTGAACATCATGGTTCTGGCTGCATTTGAATAGTCAGTGAGATGCTTAGCGCCACCAGTCATCTTCCAGATAAGCCAGGTCTCAACCGTTCCGAACAGCAGCTCACCACGCTTAGCCTTTTCCCTTGCCCCATCTACGTGGTCGATAATCCACTTTAGCTTAGTAGCACTGAAATACGCATCTATGATAAGACCAGTTTTCTCTCTGATCATGTCGGAATATCCCTGATCTCTAAGCCATTCAGCGGTGTCTGCAGTCCTTCTGCATTGCCACACAATCGCATTGTAAATCGGCCTTCCGGTCTCTTTGTCCCAGACAATAGTGGTCTCACGCTGGTTGGTTATGCCGATAGAGTCGATATCCCTATAGGTAAGACTCGCCTTGAGCAGCGCCTCCTGAGCAACCGCCATCTGCGTGGAATATATCTCCATCGCATCATGCTCAACCCATCCATCATTAGGAAAAATCTGCTTAAACTCCCTCTGTCCAACGCTTACCGCATTTCCCACTCTATCGTAGATTATGCACCTCGCACTCGTCGTACCTTCGTCGAGTGTCATGATGTATTCGCCCATCACAGCCTCCTATCCATGCTATACAAAAAGCGCCATAATACTGTTGCTTATATCTATGCCTTCGTCCGTAAGCCTCATGCCCTCTTCATCTATTATGAGTTTGCCTTCTCTCTCATATTCGCAAGCTTCTTCAAAGACATCACTGTAATATTTCCAGAATTTCTCGTAACTACCTAGCACATCCTCGTATCTAATTCCTTCTACCTTCCTAAGCCCTGTAAAAACAGCCTCCGCCACGTTGTCATGCTCCGAGTTCTCGTGTACTTCAGCGGAAGGCGCAAGCCCTTTACCAGTGAGGTTAAAATATTCATCGAGCGAGCAGACATTCATAACCCTGCTGTTATCGATGAACGAAGATGCCCCGAGACCAAGCCCCATATAAGGAGCCATCTCCCAGTACTTGAGATTATGCCTAGATTCATAGCCACGCTTAGCGAAGTTAGAAATCTCATAGTGCTCATATCCCTTATCTCTAAGGATCTTAGCACCTGCGTGGTAAGTCTCCCTATCGATTTCATCAGGAACTTCCTTGAGCTCTCCTCTTTCAAAATCCTTGAAGAAGGCTGTACCTTCCTCAAGCTGTAAACTATAGAAGGATATGTGTTCAGGCCCTAGGCTCGTAACAGCTTCTATATCTATAAGCGTAGTCTCCAAGCTGCTACCTGGCACTGCAAACATGAGATCGAGATTTATATTATCAAATCCTGCTTCTCTAGCATTCTGCACATCTCTTATCACATCCCCAGCTGTATGAATCCTGCCAAGCCTCTTTAGTATCTCATCGTTCATACTCTGAACGCCCATCGATAGGCGGTTAACGCCAGACTGCCTGTAACCTCTCAGGCTTTCCATGAACAGTGTAGCAGGATTAGATTCAAGGGTGATCTCCACTTCATCATCTATGTTGAAATTCGCCTTTAGCTCACCGATTATCTTCGCAATCTGCTCACTGCTTAGCAGCGATGGAGTTCCACCGCCAAAGAAGATGGTATCATAGCAGTCACGAGTACCTTTCTCTGAAGAAGCAGAGCCATCTACTGTTAGCGATGGCTCAGTACTGCTTTCTAGTTTATTAAGCTGTTCTGCCCTAATGCGTATTTCCTGGCAGATAGCATCTACATAGCGTTCTCTAAGCGCTTCATCTGAATCCCCAGATAGGAACGAGCAGTAGTTGCACTTCCTCACACAGAACGGAATATGAACATATATACCAGGGTTCTTATTTGTCGTCATCAAACTTCAGAACCTCTGTGAATGCCTCCTGAGGCACCTCAACTCTTCCGAACTGCCTCATGCGCTTTTTACCTTCCTTCTGCTTCTCAAGCAGCTTCTTCTTACGCGAGATATCTCCGCCGTAGCACTTCGCAATTACGTCCTTACGGTAAGCTCTTACAGTCTCACGCGCAATTACCTTCTGCCCGATAGCAGCCTGAATTGGGACTTCAAACTGGTGCATAGGAATTAACTTCTTGAGCTTTGCACAAATCGTACGACCCTTTGCATATGCAGCCTCTTCAGGAACGATAGTGCTGAATGCATCGATTAGCTCCTTGTTAAGTAGTATATCGAGTTTAACGAGCTTAGCAGCTCTATACTCCTTAAATTCATAGTCGAGTGATGCATAGCCTTTCGTCTTGGATTTGAGCGCATCAAAGAAATCATATATTACTTCGTTGAGCGGAATCTCGTAGTGTAGCTGCACTCTCGTCTCCGTGAGATACTCCATATGCACCATGTTGCCACGTCTGCTCTGGCACAGAGTCATGATAGTTCCGACGTAATCCTTAGGTGTCATGATTTCAGCCGAAACGATTGGCTCCTCAATGTGCTGAATATCAGTCGGATCTGGTAGATTCGAAGGATTTTGGACCATAATTTCTGAACCATCCTTCATCACTACCTTGTAAATAACGCTTGGAAGCGTCGTGATTACATTAAGGTCAAACTCTCTCTCGAGTCTCTCGATTATTACGTCCATGTGGAGTAGCCCGAGGAATCCGCAGCGATATCCGAATCCGAGCGCAGCAGAATTTTCAGATTCAAAATTGAACGCCGCATCGTTTACCTGTAACTTCTCGAGTGCGTCCTTTACATTCTCATATTTCTCACCCTCTGCCGGATATACTCCGCAGTACACCATTGACTGCGCTTTCTTATATCCCTTGAGTGGATGTTTTGTCGGCGATTTAGTCAGAGTAATTGTATCTCCTACTCTGGCATCGGCAACCTGCTTGATGCTGGCACAGATGTAGCCCACCTCTCCTGCCTTTAGTTCCTTAGAAGGAACCATGCTCGGTATACAGTAGCCTACCTCGGTTACTTCGTAGTCCTTGCCGGTGTTCATCATGCGGATGAAATCACCCTTCTTGACTCTACCGTCAAAGATTCTCGTATATATAACGACGCCCTTATAGCTATCGTAATATGAATCGAAGATTAGCCCCTTGAGTCGCTCATCAGGATTCCCCTCTGGCGGCGGAATAACCTCAACGAGCTTCTCGAGCATCTCGTCTATGCCTAGACCTGTTTTGGCAGAAATCTGCGGTGCCTCTTCAGCATCAATTCCAATAATCTCCTCTATTTCAGCCTTTGCCTCTTCAGATCTTGCACTATCCAAATCCATCTTGTTGAGAACTGGAAGTATCTCGAGGTCTTCATCTAGAGCTAGATATACGTTGCCGAGCGTCTGCGCCTCTACGCCCTGAGTGGCATCCACTACCAGTACGGCACCATCGCAGGCAGCCAAAGAACGCGATACCTCATAGTTGAAGTCTACGTGTCCAGGAGTGTCGATCAGGTTTAGTACGTACTCCTCTCCATCCTTCGCCTTGTATGAGAGCCTCGTCGTCTGCAGCTTTATGGTAATGCCTCGCTCTCTCTCGATATCCATATTGTCGAGGAACTGCTCTTTCATATCCCTCGATGCGACGAGTCCAGTCTTCTCAATCAGCCTGTCAGCAAGAGTCGACTTACCGTGGTCGATGTGAGCGATGATGCTGAAATTTCTAATTTTCTTTAAGTAATCCATATTCGTCCTTATCTCAATTTATATTAATTCTTATTTACTTTCATCCGTCTCTGCAATAGAGGATATGAGCTCCTTACAAGCGAGCATATTCGCATACCCTGCCACAGCCAGTTCAAGCGCCAGCTTCGTAGCAGTTTCTTTGTCTTTGCAGCCTTTAATTTTATCCGCTACTCGCAAGTATTCATCATCTATAGTCCTGCAGTACTCATCATAGAAATGCTCTACATCCATGTGCTCCATTTCCGAACCGAGCAAAAGACCAGCTTCCTTGACACTCATGACCTGCTTGAACAAGCAAATGGCTGTCAGATACCCTATATGCTCACGGTCGTACTTCTTGCCATGCGCTCTCGGTAGGAGCGAACTCTTCATGTAGTTGTTAATCATGGCTGGCGTGAGAGTTTCCTCACCTTCACACTCAAGCCCTATGTGCTGCCTCTTCATGTACCCGATGACTTGGTCCATATATAGGTCGATATCCGGAATCTTATCCCAGATCTCCGGCCTGGAATTCTCAAGTCTTGAGACGAGTTCGTTAATTCGTTCTGACATGTGTACACCTCTCTCAAATTTATACATTCTATTATACTTAATCACATACACAAATAACAGCTTTCATTCAGAAAATCTTCATATTGATATATTGCAATTTTTATAATTATTTAATATAATATTGAATACTATATTAAGACGTAATGCTTATCATATTGCTCAAGTATATCTAGACAATGATATAGCTATTGGTATTGTAATCACATGGAGGTGACCAAAGTGACAGATATATGCGTATTGGGAGATTCCATCTCTAAGGGAATAGTTTTTGATGATTTAAAAGAGAGATATGCAGTGCTTAACGACAACTTTATCTCTTTGCTACAGAGGGAATTCGGCACTAAGATAAAGAACTTCGCTTCATTTGGAGCGACTATTACGAAAGGGCTAAGGATATTTGAAGAACGATACTCAAGTATTAAGTCACATAAATACACTTTGATTGAATTTGGCGGAAACGATTGCAACTTCAACTGGGAGCAGATCTCAGTTACGCCTAATGCGGAGCATCTCGCCAAGACTCCGCTATCCGAGTTTAAAGCTACATACGAGGATATAATCGAGAAGACGATGTACGCTGGTAGTCGCCCTATCCTGCTCACATTACCGCCACTTGAGAGGAACAGATTCTTCGAGTGGGTATCGCGAGATCTTAATAAGGATAATATCATGAAGTACATGGGCGGAAGCACTATATTTATAGAGAGATGGCATAGCTCATACAACGAGATGATCCTTGAACTGGCAGATGAGTATGGAATCCAGGTGTTCGATATCAGAAAGCCATTTCTAGAGCTTGGAGACTATAGCGACTATATATGTATAGACGGTATGCATCCTAATGCTGCGGGGCATAAGCTTATTGCAAAGTATCTGCGTGAAGAGCTGGCTACTCTCGAGTAATGGTTCGTGTACTCATTAATAAACCGCACACATATCTTGAAATTTCAAAGCCGTTGAGTTATAATGGCTAGGCGAATTATAACTA
>ERZ773074.289-NODE-289-length-22701-cov-36.971297_pt1 | contig 22701 bp, 19 predicted proteins | sample MGYA00580615_ERZ773074 | MGnify/ENA primary metagenome ERZ773074 (study PRJEB29015, sample SAMEA2738126) | human oral metagenome | biome: human oral; feature: human-associated habitat; material: saliva | place: China | collected 2160 ...
AAGTGAGGTCGCCTAGCCTCGCGGGCGGCCGGGCCCTCCGGCGCCCGGAACACCCGTGGGGTCACAAGCAACACGAAGCCGCCCGGCCCCCCAGGGGCCGGGCGGCTCACGCATCAGGCCGCTAGGCGGCTCTCAGCGGTTTCAGCGCATCTGGGTGCCAGTGGCGCCCAGGCGCTCGCAGGCCTCGACGACGCGGGCAGCCATGCCGGCCTCGGCCGACTTGCCCCACGTACGCGGGTCGTACTGCTTCTTCACGCCGACCTCGCCGTCGATCTTGAGGACGCCGTCGTAGTTGCGCATCATGTGGTCAACGACCGGGCGGGTGAACGCGTACTGCGTGTCGGTGTCGACGTTCATCTTGATGACGCCGTTGGCGACAGCGGTGGCGATCTCCTCGGCGGTGGAGCCGGAGCCGCCGTGCATGACCAGGTCGAAGGGACGGTGGTCGAGGCCGAAGTGCTCAGCGACCTCCTTCTGGATGGTGCCGAGCAGCTCGGGACGCAGCTTCACGTGGCCGGGCTTGTAGGCGCCGTGCACGTTGCCGAAGGTCAGAGCGGTGATGTAGCGACCGTTCTCACCCAGGCCCAGGGCCTCAACGGTCTTGATGCCGTCTGCGGTGGAGGTGTAGAGCTTCTCGTTGATCTCGCCAACGACGCCGTCTTCCTCGCCGCCGACCGCGCCGACCTCGATCTCGAGGATGGTGTTGGCCTTGACGGACTTGGCCAGCAGTTCCTTCGCGATCTCCAGGTTCTCGTCAAGCGGAATCGCGGAGCCGTCCCACATGTGGGACTGGAAGGTGGGGAGCTTGCCTTCGGCGACCTGGCCGGCCTCGATCTCGAGGAGGGGACGGACCCAGGAGTCGAGGTTCTGCTTGGCGCAGTGGTCAGTGTGCAGGGCCACGGTGATGCCGTAGTTCTTTGCAACCTCGTAGGCGTAGGCAGCGAGGGCCAGCGAGCCGGTGACGCGGTTCTTGATGGTGGAGCCGGAGCCGTACTCGGAACCGCCGACGGAGATCTGGATGATGCCGTCGGACTCGGCCTCGGCGAAGCCCTGGAGGGCGGCGGTGATGGTCTGGGACGAGGTCACGTTAATCGCGGGGTAGGCGAACTTGCCATCCCGTGCGCGATTCAGCATCTCTGCGTAGACCTCAGGGGTTGCGATAGGCACTTGGAGCCTCCTAATCGAGCGACAGTTTTGTCGAGATTGATTGTCTCACATTTTGCAAGAGTGGGAAGGGGATGGAAGTCCCGTTCGGACAGGGGCTTTTCTTCCCACGGTAGCGTGTGGTAGGCGTATCGCCGGGCCGAACTCTCGCGTGCCCCCGGACGGTCGTGTGCTCGTTTGACGAGGCGTGGGCCGCGCCTCCGGGAGCGGGCCGCCAGGCGGGTGGGCGGTTTACGCGTGGGAAGGAGCGGCGAGGCGCGAAGCGTGCGCCCACATGACGATGGCGGCGGCGTGGCCGACGTTCATGGAGCGCGTCGAGCCGCGCTGAGTGATGGCCACGACGACATCGCACGCGGCACGCATGTCCATGCTCAGGCCCGAGGCCTCGGAGCCGAAGACGAGGCACGCGCGCTCGGGCAGGACCGCGGTTTCCAAGGCTATGGAACCCTCGACGTTGTCGACGCCGACGAGGGTGAGGCCCTCCCGCGCACAGTGCTCGACGAGTTCGCTCACTTCACCACGGTGATCCACCGGCAGGTAGCGGTCGGTGACCATGGCGCCGCGGCGGTTCCAGCGCCTGCGCCCCACGACGTGCACGCGCCTGGCCCCCAGCGCGTTCGCCGTGCGCACGATGGATCCGATGTTGAAGTCGTGGTCCAGGTTTTCCACGGCGACCTCGAAGGGCAGGGAACGGGCGGCCACGTCCGCTCTGATCGCCTCCATCGTCCAATACCGGTACCGGTCTTCGACGTTGCGCCGGTCACCGCGCGCGAGCAGCTCCCGGTCGTAGTGTTCGCCGGTCGGCCACTCGGCCTCACCCCCCGGCCACGGCCCGACCCCGACTTGACCGCTTCGGGCAGCCACGGCCTCGTCCGGGGGAAGGCTCCCGCGTCCGGCGCCCTGACGCGCGATGTCACACCCGTTTTCGAAGTTGTTCACGAATCCCACCCTAGCGGGAACGTAGAATGGTGGCATGAATCCGCTGATGAACGAAGAAACAGCATTGAGCGAACTGCCGCCCGTGAGCGCGTGGCTGTCCGACATGGACGGTGTCCTGGTCAAGGAAAACCGCGCTCTGCCCGGCGCGAATGAATTCCTGGCAGCCCTGCGTGCCAACAACATCCCCTTCCTGGTCCTCACCAATAACTCGGTGTTCACCAACCGCGACCTGTCCGCCCGCCTGGCGAACTCGGGCTTGGACATCCCCGAAGAAAACATTTGGACGTCCGCGAACGCCACGGCCGCGTTCCTCCAGCAACAGTCTCCAGGCTCGACGGCCTATGTGATCGGCGAGGCGGGCCTGACCACCGCGATCCACTCCGCCGGGTACGTGATGACGGAAACGGACCCGGAGTTCGTGGTGCTCGGCGAGGTTCGCTACTACGATTTTCACGCCCTGACCCACGCGATTCGCCTCATTGAGGGCGGCGCGAAGTTCATCGCGACGAACCCCGACGTCTCGGGCCCCTCCGACGAGGGAACCCTGCCCGCGTGCGGCGCGATCGCCGCGATGATCACGGCGGCCACCGGCAAGCAGCCTTATTTCGTTGGCAAGCCGAACCCGGTCATGATCCGCGCCGGCTTGAACAAGATCGGCGCCCATTCGGAGCGGGCAGCGATGGTCGGCGACCGCATGGACACGGACGTGCGCGCCGGCGTCGAGGCGGGTCTGCGCACGCACCTGGTCCTGTCGGGTTCCACGGCCCGCGAGGACGTTAGCAACTACCCGTTCCGCCCCTTCGGTATTCACGAGGGTATCGGCGATCTCGTTGAGTTCGTCGAGGCGGCCCGCTGACCCCCGACACGTAAAGGAAACATCATGACCAACGATTCCCACAAGGCGCGCCTGGCGGCGCTCGTCCAGGAGCTGTCCGTCATCCACGAGAAGGTCACCCTGGCGTCGGGGCGCGAGTCCGACTTCTACGTCGACATGCGCCGCTCGACGCTGCACCACGAGGCGGCTCCCCTCATCGGCCACGTCATGCTGGATCTCCTGGAGGAGTCTGGCTTCGCGGTGGGCGAGGAGTACGTGGCCGTGGGCGGCCTGACGATGGGCGCGGACCCGGTGGCCACCGCGATGCTGCACGCCGCCGCCTCGCGAGGCCTGGACCTGGACGCCTTCGTCGTGCGTAAGGCGGCGAAGGATCACGGCATGAAGCGTCGCATCGAGGGTCCGGACGTCGTGGGCAAGAACGTCGTCGTCCTGGAGGACACGTCCACGACCGGCGGTTCCCCGCTGGAGGCGGCGCTCGCCCTGCGTGAGGCGGGCGCGAACGTGGTGGCTGTGGCCGTGATCGTGGACCGCGCGACTGGGGCGAAGGAACGCATCGAGGCCGAGGGCTTCCCGTACTTCTACGCGCTGGGCCTGGAGGATATTGGCTTGGCCTGATTGTCGGCTCCGCATTGACGAGGCCGGGGCTGGGTTCTGCGAGGACCTGGCCTCGGCCTCGTCTGTGCTTGTGCGCCCTCACATGTGTGGGACGGCGCGCATGGCGCGCGCGGTCACCCAGCGTGGGGCGAGCTTCATGGCGCCCATGGCGACCTTGTAGGGAAGGGTCGGGGTGACCTGGACGCGGCCCGCGCGCACGGCGCCCAGGGCCTCGGTGACAACCTGTTCGGGGTTGGCCATCAGCCACGAAGGTGTTGAGGACATGTCGACTCCGGCGCGCTCGAAGAAGGGCGTGCGCACGGGGCCTGGGCACACGACGGTGGCGGTGATGCCTGAACCTGCGAGTTCTGCGGCCAGGCCCTCGGTGAAGGCGACGACCCAGGCCTTGTGGGCGGAGTAGGTGCCCGCACCCGTGCGCGAGGCGACTGAGCCGACGTTGAGTATGGCGCCGCGCCCGCGCGATCGCATGGAGATACCAGCGTGGTGGGCCAGCGTCATGACGGCGCGGACCATGACGTTCAGGCCGTTGATTTCGCTCTCGAGGCTGTTGTCCAGGAACGCGGTTCCCAGCCCGAATCCTGCGTTGTTGACGAGGAGGTCGACGGGTGCCAGGTCCGGCTTGTCGCGGTCGGCGGGGCCTCCCACGTCGAGGCGGGCGGCGACGCGGGCGCACCCATCCTCGGTGGACAGGTCGGCGGCGATGACCTCGGCGCGCACGCCGGCGACGTTCGCGAGCGAGTCCGCGAGCGCGCGCAGGGCGTCTTCGCGGCGCGCAACGAGGACCAGGTCGTGGCCCGCGGCGGCCAGCTGCCAACAGAATTCTTCACCAATGCCGGAGGTCGCTCCGGTGACCAGCGCTGTTCCCATGGGGGAAGTGTAGCGCCGCGTGGTCCGGGCAGCACGAAGCCGGGGCGCGCTCACGCGGTGTTTCGCGAGTGCGTCCCGGCTCATCGTGTCAACGGGTTCGGATCAGGAATCCGGCTCCGCCTCCGGCGAGCGCGGTCGGGATGACGAGGAGAAGCAGCCAGTAGGGACTCCACCCTACCGATCGGCCGGACTCGGCCGATGTGGCGACGGGCATCGCCGCGGCGGCCGCATCGTTCGAGCCGTAGACGGTGGCCTCGGGTGCGGCGCTCTGGGGGTTCTCACCGCTTTGGGCGCCGCTGCCCGCAACCGCAGAGAGGCTGGGCGTGGCCGCCGGCACGGCCTTGGGGGCGCTCACCGGGCTGCCTCCCGACGACGCTGCCGGCGCAGAGCCGGAGCCGGACGTCGTCGCGGGCCCTCCCGCCGAGCGGAGGGCGCCGCCGCCAGTCGTACCCGACGCGCCCGTGGGGGCGATCCTGCTCAGGGTCTTGCCCTGCGCACCGTTCGGCGCGGGTGAGGCACCCGGGGTCGTGCGTGCGCCGGGCGCGGGGTCAACGCTCGGCGCGGGCGCCGGGTCAACGTTCGGTGCGGGCGCCGGGTCAACGCTCGGCGCGGGGTCCGGGGATGGCTCCGGGCTGGGCGCGGGTTCCGGCGTGGGCGTGGGCCCCGGTGAGGGCGCGGGCGCCAGGTTATCTCCCGGGGCGGGCGCGGGCTGCTCGTGGTGTCCGCCGCGCACGATCACGGTGAATGCCTGCGGCTCGGCCAAGATGCGCTGCCCGCTGCGGGCCCCGACCTCGATGCGGTAGGTGCCGGGCGCGGAGAATACCCAGTTGCCGTGCATGTGGGTGGCCTCGGTCGTGTGGACCACGCCGTCACCCTTGGTGGAGTCGAAGTGGACGGTTGCGCCCGCGCCGAAGGTGCCGCCCTGGAAGAATGCGACGCGCGCGCCGGCGGGGGCCTGCGCGAGGTGCAGGGTCAGGTCGGCGCCCTCGGGCAGGGCCGCGTAGTCGATGCCCTCAGTGGACAGGCCGGGCCACACGATGTCGCTGTTCTGCGTCTCGGGCAGCACGTAGGTGGCCGCACCCACCGGTCCGAGCACGTCGTAGCTCGCGTCCGACAGGGACGCGGGGCGCACGAAGCGCGCGTTGGGGGCGACAGCGAGGGTGGTCGAGCCCAGGGTGCGCAGCACGGAGGTTCGCGCGGACGTCAGGGAGTCGTCCTTGACGGCGAGCCCGTAGGTGGTTCCGTTCTCACCGGCCGCCTGGGTTAGGCGCACGTCCAGGTGGCCTCGCGCGATCTCGACGGGATCGGAGAGCAGGGACGAGGCCGGGGCCGGGTCTTCCCCGCCACCGTGGCCGGGCGAGGTGCTGGGGTCTGGAGTGGGCGTGGGCGCCGGTTCGGGCTCCTCGGGGGCGGCGACTCCGTCGCGCAGGTTGAGCATGGCGGTGAGGCCGACGTGGTCGCCGACGGTGACGTCGGAGGCGTCGGCAACGGTCATGATGGCGTCGGAGAGCGGGTGGGGGCGCAGGGTGACGCGCATGTACATGGGGTCGGACTGGCACACGCCGAGGTCCTGCGGCTTCGTATCCACGCCGCCCGCTCCGAGGGTGCCCTCCATGGAGCACCAGGGGCTGAAGTCGTACTTGGACTCGAAGAACTCGATCTTGTAGGTGGCGCGCAGGGTCGGGTCTGCCGCGCGCACGGTGGCCGTGTACTGGTCGGTCGTGCCGGGAACGAGGTCGTAGGAGACGTCGACGCGGCGCGAAGAGACGGGCAGGTGGTCGGGATTCCACACGGGCGCAGGATCCGGGTTGGAGGGGCCGAGAATTGTGTCGCCTCCGCCAACCGTCACGGGCTCGATCTCCTTCTGGGAGTACTGGGCGGCCTGGGAGATCCAGCGTGCCGAGGCGGAGTCTCCGGGGATGTAGATCGCCTGGACCGCGGCTGCGTCGGCGCCCAGGAGCTCGGAGACGGTCGCGCGGCCGCCTTCGACGACGGCCTCGGTCAGGAAGTAGCCGTTGACGGTGATCCATGCGCGCCCGCTATCGGTGGCGACGCCCGTGTCGATCGTGATGTCGGTGAGGTGGTTGTCGCCGGGGTGGGCGCGCTCCGCGTGATGCGACAGGGTGAGCGTCGGGGTGGCGGCGTTGCCGTCCGCGCGCTCGGCGCGGGCGGAGTTGTAGGCGGCCTCGATGTCCTTGATGGTGCCGTCGGCGGGGTTCGCGCCGCCGACCTGCCAGACCAGCGGGGTGATCGGCGAGGAGTAGATGGCGCTCCCGTCGGCGCTGCGCGCGGTCATCTTGTAGTTCGCGACGTAACGGCCGGGCTGCGTGAAGGTCGTGTACAGGTGCGTGTGGCGGGGGTTGTAGACGCTGCGGTAGGCGGTGTCGTGGCTGGAGAGGAAGCGGTTGACGCTATCTCCGTTGTCGATGAACATCTCCATGCGACCCGGACCATCGACGCTGATCAGGTCGAGCGTGTAGGTCTCGCCCTCGAACTTGTCGGTGTCGCCGATCTCGCCGGCACCCAGGCCCGCCCAGATGGGCGTGTTGCCGGGGCCGGGGTTCTGGGGAGCGGCGCTGAGGACGGTGCCCTCGGCGCCGAGGAAGGACAGGTCGGGCCGGCCGGCGGGGACGACGAGCTGTGACTTGGCCTCATCCTTTTCACCGGTGCCGGTCCACGCCTTGGGGATCCACAGGGCGGTCTTCTCCATCGGCATGTTGATGGTGTTGAGCGAAAAGCTGTTGGTGTCGTCGTGCCAGACGGGGATGGGCGCATCGACGTGTTGTCCGGTGACGATCCATTCCTTGTCCTGGTCCGGGCCGGCCCACGCGGCGGCGGGGGTCAGGGCCAGGAAGAGAGCGAGCGCCGCTGTACTGATGCGTCGCAGGTATGACATTCGGGTGCCTTTTCTAGCTATGTTGCAAGTGAGAACCATTATCACTCTAAACAAGTGCGCGCACAACTCACACCACTCAGGCATGTTTCACGCGCGTTTCACGCCGCCGCTCCCCTCCCCGCCGATAGGCTCAACCCCATGAGATTCGCGACCTGGAACGTCAACTCCATCCGCACGCGCGTCGACCGCGTCATCGCATTCCTCCAGCGCTCAGGCACGGACGTGCTGGCCATGCAGGAGATCAAGTGCCGCCCCGACCAGTTCCCCACCGAACCTTTCGAGGAGGCGGGCTACCACGTCGCCATCCACGGCCTCAACCAGTGGAACGGCGTCGCTGTGGCCTCGCGCCTGCCGATCCTTACCATTCAGGACCACTTCCCCACCCAGCCCGCCTTCGGCGAACCGCCGGTCGTCGAGGCGCGCGCGCTCGGCGTCACCATCGACACGACCGACGCCCTCCCCTCCCAGGACAGCCAGGCCTCGTCGATGACGATCTGGAGCCTGTACGTGCCCAACGGGCGCGAGCTCACCCACGCGCACTACGCCTACAAGCTCCAGTGGCTGGCCAACCTCGCGAAGCAGGGACGCGGCTGGCTCGCCGACCCCGACGCGCGCATCGCCCTGGTCGGCGACTGGAACGTCGCTCCCCTGGACGAGGACGTGTGGGACATGAGCGTCTTCGAAGGCTCCACCCACGTCTCCGCCCCCGAGCGCGAGGCCTTCGCCGCCTTCGCCGCGGACGGCTGGGTCGAGGTCACGCGAAGCCGCGTCACGAACTACACCTACTGGGACTACCAGAAGCTGCGCTTCCCGAAAAACCAGGGGATGCGCATCGACTTCGTCTACTGCTCGCCCGCGCTCGCGGCTCGCGTGAGCGGCGCACAGATCGACCGCGACGAGCGCAAGGGCAAGGGCGCCTCCGACCACGTGCCCGTCATCGTCGACGTCGACTGAGAGGAGCGACGAGGCCGGAACACACTCTCGCATGCAGGCTAGGGTCAGGACCGTGGTGCTGGAACCCACCAGAGTAAGACCCGCTTACGCGTGTCATCACAACACTCAGGCTCGTTCGCGCGCAAGAGCCAACAGAGAGGCGTTGAGGCTGGCCCAGTTGTCGTGATGCCACGGGCCGAAAGGTTGCGCGCCGACGAAGGCTGCACTGGCGCCGAGGTCGCGGTCAGCCCACACGAAGGAGCCCGACTGGCCGAAATGCCCGATCGTGCGCGCCGAGGCGTCGGGCGCGGTCCAATGCGGCGACTTCTCGCCGCGAATCTCCACGCCGAGGCCCCACGGGCATGGAGCGAAGCGCCCGTAACCGGGCACGACGCCCGCCAGGTCGGGAAACTGGGAAAGCCCGGCGAGAGCAGCCAGCGGAGCGCTCACCAGGGTCGGGCGCGCCAGCTCCGCGCCGAAAAGACTCAGGTCGTCCGCCGACGCGAGGCCAGCATGGGCAGGACTGCCCGGAATATCTGCCGTCGTCATGCCGAGCGGCTCGAAGACGCTGCGCCGCACCCACTGCGCGACACCCATGCCGGTCGCCCCGGCCAGGACCTCGCCGAGGACGTCGAAACCCTCGTTGGAATAGATCCGGCGTTTGCCCGGCGCCGCGACGGGGCGGCGCCCCTCGAAGGGCAGGCCCGAGGCGTGGGCGAGCAGGTGACGAACCGTCGACCCCTCGGGGCCCGCCGGATCATCCAGGCCCACGAGGCCCCGGCCGACGGCGACGAGCACAGACCACGCGACAATCGGCTTGGTCACCGACGCGAGCGGAAAGACACGGTCGACGTCGCCGTGCGAATAGACGACGTCTCCCCCGACACGAAGGACGAGGGCGACGTCGAAAGACGGTAGAGGGCCAATCACGCGGTGGCCACCGGAGCGGGCGCGGATTCTGCTGCCGCCGTCGTCTTCTCGCTGATCTTACGCAGCGTGCGCGCGTAGACTTCAGCGACTTCCTCGGGAACGGATGCGCCGAGCTGCAGCACGTAGTGCGCGGGCAGGTGCAGAAGCTGAACGCACACGGCTAAGAAGTCCGCGACAAACTCGCGGGCGTCGATGGGCTCGTCGTTGTAGCGAGCCGACACGACCGAGCCATACCAGTAGCGGATCAGGATCTTTGCGAGCGTACGGGGGGTAGTACCGATGTCGGCACCCTCCTCGTCGACGAAGCTCTGGATCATGACGGTCAGAGCTTCCTCCATCTGCTGTGTCCGGAACTTGTAGTGGATATGCGCAGGATGGGCCTCCGACGAGGACTCCGCCCACAGCACGCAGTCCAGGGCGATGGCCGCGTCCGCGCCAGGCTTCATTGCGAAACGCATCTCGCCTACAGCCCAGTCGACGAACGAACCAGCGGTGATGCCGCCTTCGTCGAATCCGCCCTCTACTTCGTCGTTAATGGTCACGTCAAAGAGCGCGTTCATTTCCTCGTGGCGCTGAATCGCGCTACGCAGGATCGCTTCCTTCGACGGGAAGTGATAGACGACGGCGGGGTGCGAAATACCGACTCGACGACCGAGGTCACGCAGAGAGAAGCCGTTGTAGCCTCGCTCTGCGATCAGGACCATCGCTGCCGAGAGGATGGATTCACGCGTTGCCTGTCCGACAGAATAGGCTCCACGGGCCTTCCTCTGGGTTGTCATATCATCTCCTGCTGTTGCGGGCCTCACATACCGAGAGTCCGAAATACACACTGGTATTTAGTGTAGCGCGCAATGTCAGGGTTTACCAACATTCATGACAAGGCCATCAATCGTGTCGTTGATGTCAACTGTCACATTCTGCCCATCCTGGACATGCCCACCCAGCAGAAGAACGGCCAGACGATCGCCGATCTCACGCTGAATCAAGCGGCGAAGCGGTCGCGCACCGAAGGCCGGATCATAGCCCACACGCGCTAGCCAGCCGCGAGCAGGTTCACTAACTGTCAAGTTAATTCGACGATCGGTAAGACGCTTTTGGAGCGAAGCAACCAGCAGGTCAACGATCTCTCCAAGATTTTCGCGGGTCAGGGCGTCAAACATGACGGTCTCATCCAACCTATTGAGGAACTCGGGTCGGAAACTGGCCCGCACGACCGACATGACCGCATCTTTCTTCCCCTCCGCCGTCAAATCAGAGTCCGCAAGATATTGCGAACCAAGATTAGACGTCAAAATCAGAATCGTGTTGCGGAAGTCAACCGTTCGCCCCTGCCCATCAGTGAGACGCCCATCATCGAGGACTTGCAGGAGGATGTCGAAAATCTCAGGGTCAGCTTTCTCCACCTCATCCAGCAGAACCACGGAATAAGGACGGCGACGCACGGCTTCAGTCAGCTGACCACCCTGCTCGTAACCCACGTATCCCGGAGGAGCTCCGACCAGGCGCGCAACCGAATGCTTCTCCGAGTACTCAGACATGTCGATACGCACCATAGCGCGCTCATCATCAAAGAGAAACTCTGCGAGAGACTTGGCCAGCTCTGTCTTACCCACGCCCGTAGGACCCAGGAACAGGAAGGAACCGGTGGGACGATTCGGATCAGACAGGCCCGCACGCGAGCGACGCACGGCATCAGATACTGCTCGCACGGCATCTTTTTGCCCAATGAGCCGCTTACCCAGTTCACTCTCCATGTGCAAGAGCTTCTCCGTCTCAGTCTGGAGCAGCTTACCCGTCGGGATTCCCGTCCACGCTTCGATCACCTCGGCGATCTCGGTGGGGCCAACCTTCTCAGCGATCATCGGCTCATCAGTGGAGACGGCCTCCTGCGATGCGACCCGAGCCTCCTCCTGCGCAATCTGGCGCTCGACGGCAGGAATCTCGCCGTTCTGCAGGCGACCAGCTTCCTCCCAGCGCCCCTCGCGCACGGCGAGTTCGAGCTGAGTGCGCAGCGTATCGAGCTGGACACGCAGATCACCCACACGGTTGTGGCCGGCCTTCTCGGCCTCCCACCGGGCAGTAAGGGCGCGCAGCTGCTCCTCGCGGTCCGCCAGGTCCGCGCGCAGCTTGCTCAAGCGATCCTGGGTCGCCTCGTCGAGGCTCTCCGGGTCGGACTCAGTCAGGTAGGACTCCTCCATGCGCAGGCGATCCACGCTGCGGCGCAGCTCGTCGATCTCCACCGGGGAGGAGTCGAGCTCCATGCGCAGACGCGAGGCGGCCTCGTCAATCAGGTCGATGGCCTTGTCGGGCAGCTGACGACCCGTGATGTAACGATTCGACAGGGTCGCGGCAGCCACGAGCGCACCATCGGAAATGGTCACCTTGTGGTGGGCCTCATACTTGGGGGCGATGCCACGGAGGATGGCGACCGTATCCTCGACCGAGGGCTCACCGACGAAAACCTGCTGGAAGCGGCGCTCCAGCGCCGGATCCTTCTCGATATTCTCGCGATATTCGTCGAGCGTGGTCGCACCCACCATGCGCAGCTCGCCGCGCGCAAGCATAGGCTTGAGCATATTGCCCGCATCCATGGCACCCTCGGAACCACCGCCCGCACCAACGACCGTGTGCAGCTCATCGATGAAGGTAATGACCTGCCCATCCGAACGCGCAATCTCAGCGAGGACCGCCTTCAGGCGCTCCTCGAACTCGCCGCGATACTTGGCTCCGGCGACCATCGAGGACACATCCAGGGAGATCAGACGCTTGTCACGCAGAGATTCGGGGACATCGCCCGCGACGATACGCTGTGCCAACCCTTCGACGACGGCGGTCTTACCGACACCGGGTTCGCCGATGAGGACCGGGTTATTCTTCGTGCGCCTCGACAAGACCTGGACGACGCGTCGAATCTCGTTGTCTCGACCGATGACCGGGTCGAGCTTGCCCTCGCGCGCCACCTCGGTCAGGTCGCGGCCATACTTCGCCAAGGCCTCGAACGAACCCTCGGGATCAGCCGAGGTAATCGGGTCAGGACGCAGCTGGGCGAGCGCCTGCGTGAGCGCATCGGCCGACGCGCCACCCTGGGTCAGGATTCGACCAGCCTCGGTGTCCGAGGCGGCCAGAGCGATGAGCAGGTGCTCAGTCGAGACGTACTTGTCACCCCCCTTATCCGCAAGCTGTTCGGCTTCCTGGACAGCGCTGAGCAACGCACGCGAGGCCTGGGCGGAGCCAGCGGATACCCCCTGGGTACTCGGAAGGGCTACCAGGGCATTTCGTGTGCGCGCGCCAATCATGCGCGCATCCGCACCCACGGCCTCGAGCAAGGACAGAGCAATGCCCTCGCGCTGCTCAATGAGAGCCTCAAGCAGGTGAATGGGTTCAACCTGCGGATTACCGGCCGCCGACGCGGCCTGGAGCGCCGAAGCAACGGCTTCGTGCGCTTTCGTTGTCATCTCATGTGCCATGAGATCATTCCTCCAAATGGTTCGCAATTGTCGCGTCGACGATTCCCGACGCTTCTAAGGGACATAACGAACCCAAAGTTGAGTCTATTCCACTCAACTTCAAGATGAGAAACGACGCCGCGACTCAGTTCTCAGGAAGCCACGCAGGACCATCAAAGCCGCGCTGATGCCCACCCAACGGACCCGAATCCTGCCCATCCTCAACCCCATAACGCTCCGCGAGCGCACGGAAAAGTTGCAACGTCGTCGCCAGCGCACACATCACCTGCTGCACCAGCTGCGCATCCGTCGCCCCATACTCGTAATCACCATTGACCTCAGCAACCACGCGATCACCCTCAAGCTGCTCTGCCACGTAAGCCTTGGGCCACAGGAATTCCCCGTGCCACGCCTGGAGGAAATCGCGCAAATCATCCCCATACTCCAGAGGGACAAGCTGCTTCATGAACGCAACAATCGACAAAACCTCACGCGAATCACCGAGGAAACGGAAGCAGAACAGGTGCCCCTCCCACAGGCCGCACAAGTCGCCGTCATTGTCAATGCGCCATGCCCAACCTTCAGAGTCGAAAAGCAACCCCAGACGCTCTTGCGTAATGGGACGAACCATATCGAAGCGATTGGCTTCGAACTCCGAATTACCCGTTGCGATTCCTTCCACCGTCGCTGCGTTGCTATCCTCCCATTGTTCCACATCGGAGGGCATACCGTCCGTCGGTTCGGCGCGGCGAGGCGACTCCTCGCCGTCGGCTCCACCGTCGGCATCCGCCCGCCATAGCCAGCCCATGATGACTCACCTACTCGTCTCTCTCATCCTTGACGCGCCACTGCATCACAACTTCGGAGACGTGAGCGCGTCGACCGTCCCGACACGTGAGCTTTATACGCACATCCATCGGCCGCCTCCTCGCTCGCCACATCATGCCACCAGCGTGTGTATCGCCACACCCTCACAGTAGCGCAGAATCCGCGAAATACCAATGGCCACGCAGTCTCACATGCATCGCTACCCTTATCCCCCAGGAGCACCCCACAACTATCGCCGCAGCTCACCGCTATGACACAGAGACATTCTCAAATAGTTGTCTAGTGCATCACATTGTGTTGCACCTCTTGCACGCCGCATACTTTTGGGCTATTTAGACCGCCGATCATTCTCCGGTGGGCCGTAGTAACCACGCACCCCACGGGCACCCCCGACACCATTCAACGGAACTCTCCCGGACGGAGGAACCAGGCCGCCAGGCACCACCCCCGGAACCACCCGAGGAACCAAGCCGCCAGGCACCACCCCAGGAACCAGGCCGCCAGGCACCACCCCAGGAACCACCGGTCCCCACGGCGCCATCGGCACAGGGGGAAGCGGCAGCACCGCCGCACTGCGTGCGACCAGCCATCGTAGGAGCCGCTCAGCGGGTCCCCGCGTGTGACCCATACCGTCGGATACCACGCAGCCAACACCAATGACGGCCCACACGGCCAACGCAATGAGCGCTGAGACCACCACACCCACCGATCGCACACCCGCCAAACCCAGGCACGCAAAGACAGCGACGAAGAGCAACGTCTGAGCAAGGTAGGCGGTCATGGAACGGCGGCCAATGGCACTCAAAAAAGAACGAACGACGCCCAGCTCCTCAGCTGGCGAGCTGCCCGACATCATCGACAAACCACAGTCCACGCGCGGACCACCGCCCAAAAGCGCCAGAAGGGCCAGCCACCCACAGGCTCCAGCAACACCGCAGGCATGAAAGAGCGGGAACGTCCAGCCAGCACCACCCACATGAGCCCAATCGAGCTCACCAAGCGCGTACGGCACAGCTCCCAACGCGCCAACAGCCAGGCCACCACACGCGAAGATCCCAAGCGCGCATCCATGGCGATGAGGATCCTGTAAGGCTCCCCACCGTTGAAGGGCAACACCGATCATGACACACGGGATGACAAGAGCAGTAAAGGCAGCGAACGGCGTCGCAAACAGCCACACACCGAACGACATCGCAGGATAAGTCGCACCCACAGACATCGGACTGTGATACTCGAGCGACATGGGCCGGCCCCCCGCCCCGTACCCGATCGAAGCCATGGATAACAAACTCAACGCCGCAAACGATACTGCGACCACCACGCGCGGCCACACGCGCGTCATGACGATGACCTCCGCGAAAACCACCGCGACGAGGCCATACGTTCCAATAATGTCACCCTGAAAAACGAGAGAATGCACTCCACCAATAGCCAGCATCCACCAGCCGCGTCTCCGAATTAAACGCGACGCCGCACATCGAGCGCGACGCTCCACGGCCTCGCCAAAAAACTGCCACTGCGCGGGATTCCAGCCGGCGCTCAACTCGGCGGGCAGCGCGCCCAAGGCGACGCGCCGCTCGCGTTCGATCGTGCGCTTAGCCATGATCGCCATACCGAAGCCGAAGAGTATCGAAAAGAGCGGATAGGCACGGCGGTCGACGAACATGGAACGCAGCAGGAACCACCACTGATCAACATCCGTCATGGCAGCAAGCGCCGCCCGCCCCGCCTCGGGATGGTCAGGGAAGAAACGCACCCAGAACGGCACGTTCGCCAATGCAATAAGAGCCAGCATGAAACCGCGCGCAACGTCGGGGGCGGGGTAGCGTACCTGGCGCTGGCCAGTGAAGGACAGGGAAGACAAACAGACTCCTTTCACGGTGCAAACCCGGAGCGTCAGGGGGCGAAAAAGGGGGCGAGGCCGGAGCAGTTTCCGGGACACGCCCCCTCCACGAGTCACTCGCTCAGCGGTAGACAGACATCATCGCCTGCTGGGTGAGTTCACGCCGCTTCCGGTTCACCCGTACCAGGAGAACAATTCCGACGATCATCACAATCAGACCAATCACACCAACGACGGTCGCCCACACGAAAGGCACGATAAAGGCCATACCCGCCTCATCAGGCGACATACCGAGTCCCACGACCTGCGCACCGGACGACAGACCATCACACGAGAGCTGATAGTTTCCAGGCGAAATGCCCGTAATCGAGAAAATACTGCTATCGCCCTGATAGGCATTCATCACATAACCAGCACCGTTCGCGTCGGTGAGGGAGCACGAATTGGCCAGACCATCTGTGATCAAGACCGTAAAGTTACCTCCCTCCGAGACGGACACAGTATCGCCGTTACGCAGTCCGCCGTCACTGCCGGCGAGCTGGTCAAAGGTTGAACCGAGACCCGCGATCAGCGTGACCACCAAGGTGATCGGTGCGATGACAAGCATTGCAACAATGCCAATAACCAACGTGGTAATACCGGGGGCACGGCTGGGCATAGGGGGAAGTTCCACAATGGGTGACCCGTAGCCTGCGCCAGGGGAACCGGCGTAGCCCTGGTCGGCTGCGCCCGGGTAGTCCTGGGGAACATCGACATTTTCGCCGTACTGGGGCCACGGCGTGTTCGCTCCACCCGACGATCCATAGGAGGACGGATTCGACATGTCAGTGCCTTCCTCGTGAGAATTTGTTTCAAGCATAACAACGCAACGAGCGCCCCGAATAACGTGTCGCGACGAACGAAACGCCGACCTCCACACGTCAAAGCAACGGTCGAGGCCGGAGAAACGTTCCGGGTACGTCCTCGTCACCGGGTTCGAACTCGCCGCGAACGCGGCACGCGCCTATCGTAATTGCCTGCTACTGCCACGCACCGGTGTGTCCATGGTTGAGGGAGCAGCCTCACGCATATGCAGTAGGGACGCACTCCGAGTAGCGCGCATTCGTAAGCTAGGACAACTGAACACCACTTAGGCGCTGCGCACGCAGCTGGGCCACGCCGGGAACCTCAAGGGGTTCCAGCGCTACGCCTGTCGCCCGCTCGAGCAGCAGGTCCGCCAGCTCGGGGTTGCGTGCCAGCGCCGGGCCGTGCATGTAGGTAGCAATGATAGACCCCTGAACGGCTCCGTCGTAAGCGACCTCAGCGGGTTCGCATCCCTGCGGCGTCCCATTGCCCACGCCCGCGACGACACGCCCGAGGGGAGCCGCGTCGGGACCCAGAACGGTTCCACCGCCGTGGTTCTCGAAGCCGCTCAGCGGCTGGGTGAGTCCATCAACAAGCGGTAGGGTCACAAGTTCACCAATGGCGCGATGGCCTTGCGGCTGGGTCGTAATGTCCAGAACTCCCATGCCAGGCACGCGAACGCCGCGCGCATCCTCGTACCAGTGGCCGAGGACCTGCAGCGACGCGCAAATCGCCAGAAGCGGACGCCCGGCATCGAGAGCACGAGCCAGGCCCGAAGTACCCCGGAATTTGTCGGCTGCAAGCGCCTGGGCAGTATCTTCGCCGCCACCCAGCGTGTAGATGTCGAGGCTATCAGGGATTTCTTCGGTCAAGCTGACGTGGACGACTTCAGCGTCAATACCCCTCCTGCGGGCACGTTCAGCCAAGATCAGGGCGTTGCCCGTGTCCCCGTAGGTGCCCAACACCTCGGGCATGAGGACACCAATGTGCAGCGTGGATGCGCTCACCGCTTGCCTTCCTTTCGGTCGAGCAGGACCTTAAAGTCGCGCATTGCCGTGTAGTTGAGGAGGACTTCGACGCGCCCCGGCTCACAGCGAGCCAGAGCATCCATCGGTAGGTCCACGAGGTCGCAGTGAATGCCCGCGTACTCGAGGCGGACGGCCAAGTCGGCCCCGCGCTCGCCACAGGCGATGACGCGGCGACCGGGCCGGTTGACACCGGAGAAGTCAACGTCCCACAGCCAGGACAGGTCCTGCCCATCGGGCACCTGCCCGTTGACGCCAATGACGACCTGGGCGACCCTCGGATCAATCATGGTCATCGCTTCCTGCCAGCCCGCGGGATTTTTCGCGAGCATCAAACGGGCGCTCCGACCATTCACGTCGTGAACCGAATAGCGGCCCGCGACCTCGGTAACACGACTGACGGCCTGCGCGGCCACCGCGGGGTCGATACCCATTGCGACCGCAGCAGCGACTGCCTGCGCCGCGTTGCCGAGATTCGCTCGACCGGGAAGCAACAGGTTGAGGGGGACGTTCACTCCGCCCGGTCCGTGCAAAGTTGCTCGCGGGCCGTCGGGGGCCAGGTCAACGTCGGTAAGCCACCAGTGGGGCTGGGGCCGACTCTTCAATGCGGGAAGCTCTTCATCGGCGAAGGCAGGGATCAGGTGCCAGTCCTCACCGTTGCGCACGACGCGCCCTCCGCGCGGGTAGGCCGCCGAGTCGCCACCCCACCCCGCGCCGGCGGCGACCCACACGACGCGGGGGTTATCCGCGGCTGCGGAGACGATGAGCGGATCATCGCAGTTAGCGACGACGACGGCGTCCGGATGGGCCGACGAACCCTCGCGAAGGCGCTTTTCCACCGAGCCGATCTCACCGACGCGATCAAGCTGGTCGCGCGAGAGATTCAGGTAGACGAAAACGTCGGGCTTTACATCAGCGGCGACCGTCGGCACATGCATTTCGTCGACCTCGAGGGCAGCGCGAGAGGCATCCTTTCCCCGCATGAGCGCAGTGATGACGCCTGATGTCATGTTGTCGCCGTTGATATTGGAGGCAACAGGACCAGCACTCTCCAAAGCGGCACGCACCATGCGCGTCGTCGTGGACTTGCCGTTCGTGCCGGTGACGATAACGGATGAGAAGGGAGCTGCCAGCTCAGCGAGGAAGCGCGGGGAGATGCGCAGCGCGACCTCCCCGCCGATCATGCCGCCGGAGCCTCGTCCGAGGGCGCGGGAGGCAAAGCGGGCGGCGCCACCAGCCGCGTTGGCCACACGGGAGCGCACCGAGAGGTGATGCGATGATGTCGTCATGCATCAAGGTTAGCGCGTGCGCGGACATGTCTGCGCCTTCGGAAGGTGCCCACTCCTTGCCCTGAGATGATGCGCACGTGAGAGTGGGCGACGCGACGATCGCCCCGACACGCCGAATGCGGGATGACCTGCACTAATAGTGCTGCATTGCATATTGACGTTACCCACGCCATGTCACTGTGATGACATCGATATGTCTCAACGGTCAATACTGACGCCGGCGCCGCAGACGCCCGAGAGCGCTTCCCTTCAAATTCTGCGTTTTTTCAAGGAAAAATACACCTAGTAGCCAAAGCCGCAGGTCAGCGGCCATTTCGTGAAAAATGTCGTCAACGAGACGCACACTATTTTCAGGTGGGGTGCACATTCGTTCAACACCCCAATCGAGCACAAAATCGACTATCGAAACCAGCCGTGACCTGGTAAAACTGTCGTAGCAGGCGAGAGCCTGTCGCCTGTTCCAGGCTTCGATCAAGGATCCAGTGTGCCCCCGGATCCCTGATCGAATTACGCTGCGGGACTCATCCGGTGGATGGGTCCCGCAGCTCCTTGTTACCTCACTGTCGAGACGCCGTCACAGCTTCCACTGCGACTGCGACTGCGACTGCGACTGCGACTGCGACTGCGACTGCGAGCATATCCGTAGGGTTCCCCCCGCGTCCATCTCACGCCACCTCCGTCTCGGTGCGCCAATCTCCGTGCGCCAGCATCCGTGCCCACTCAATCCGCACGTGGGTCCGATGACATGCACGTGGGTTCGACACCTCGCACGTGGGCCCTCTAATCCGCGCGTGGGCGGCGCCGCCCCGAGGCGCGACCTCACCACCATCAAATGGGGGGAATTGCGCTGCACGAGGACCCGTGCGCGACTTGCCTGCCGGTGACATCGCCACCAAACGGGGGGAATTGCACCATTAGGGGCGCGACACGCCGACGACACGCCGACGGGAGGCTCCTAATGCTGCAAAACCCCCACCACTACCCCTGGCGTCATGCTCCCTCACTGGTGCAGGACTGCCCGACGGGGCGCCGATAAACACTGGAAGGACGTCGCCGACAGGACCCTGCTGCACGCGCGGCCAGCTCCCAGGCGACGCTTGTGGCTGATGAGGTGCAGTCCTCCCGATCGGACTTGATTTTCTCAACCAGGGCGCCCCTGTCGACGAGGTGGGCACGCCACCGCCCGCACCCACTGCGGCAGCGCCGCCCCGACGCACCCGCGTCGGGGCGGCGGTTCAGCACTCAGGACACCGGCATAGCGTCGAGCCTCTCACCGGGAGATGATCGTCCCCTCGATAACGGCGCGAGCGCTTGCGCGCCCGGCAGGCCGAGGCTGCTTCGATCGTCCGGCAGGCCCGGGCAGCTCCGGGCGGTCGAATGGCCCGACTGCGAGCATCGCCGCGCGGGCACGGATCGGGTCCCACACGGTGAGCGGTCCGCCGGAGGACGAAGCAGGACGTTCCCACGGGCGTTGGCCTCGACGCAACGGCATGACCTGCCCGTCAGAAGAGGCTGCGAACACGCGGTTGCGGCGAGCTTCGGACGCTGCGACGGACTCGCGCAGGGTATCCCGCTCGGATTCGAGAGCCTCGACGCGGCGTTCAAGTTCAAGAATGCGACGGATCCCCGCCAGGTTGATGCCCTCCTCCTGGCTCATGCGTTGGACGTCACGTAGGCGTTGGACGTCGCGTTTCGTGTAGCGCCGACCTCGGCCCTTCGTGCGGGCGGGGATGACCAGGCCCAAGCGGTCGTACTGGCGCAGCGTCTGCGGGTGCATGCCCGCCAGCTCGGCCGCGACCGAGATGACGAACGTCACCGCATCGTCTGTTCCAGTCGTTGCCACGGCTTACTCCTCGGCGCCCTGAGCCAGGCTGGCGCGCACGTCGAGGTCGCCTTCGGTCTGCGCCAGCTCCTTCGCGAGCTTCTTCAGCTCGCGGCCCGGCTTGTCGGGTACCTGGATGGACACGCGAGCAATCAGGTCGCCCGTCACCTTCGAGGTCTTGACGCCCCCGCCGCGCACGCGGATCTCCGCGCCCGAGGAGGAGCCCGCGGGCACCTTAACGGTGGCCGTGTTGCCGTCTACCATGGGCACGTCGACTACGCATCCGAGGATGGCCTCCGACACGGTGACGGGTAGGGTGAGCACCAGGTCGTTGCCTTCCCGCGAGTACACGGGGTGAGGCTTGACGGTGACTGAGACCTCGAGGTCGCCGGTGGGGCCGCCATGCGTGCCCGGCTTCCCATGGCCCTTGACGCGGACCTTTTGACCATCCTTAATGCCCGCCGGGATGCGGACCTTAATGGGAGAGCCGCCAACCTTAATGGTCAGGGTCGCACCGTTGAGGGCTTGAACGAAGGAAATCGCGAGCTTCGCGCGCACGTTGGCGCCCTTCTCAGGCGTCGGCGCACTGCGCGGAGCTTGACCGCCGCCACCGAAGGACGAGGCGTAGGCATCACCACCGAAGTGAGCGCTGCTGGAGCCGTTAAAGAGACCGGAGAGGATGTCCTCGAAGCCGGCCCCGCCGCCGGGCATGCCGGAAGTTTGGAAGCGCACGTTTCGTGCGCCGCCAAATCCTGAGCTGCCTGCGCCACCGAAGGCACCGAAGAGGTCTTCGAAGCCACCCGTCCCGCCCGATCCGGCGGCGAAGCGTGCGCCCCCGCCGGCCATGGCGCGGATTGCGTCGTAGCGCTTGCGATCCTCGTCATTGGACAGGACCGCGTAGGCTTCGCCGATTTCCTTGAACTTGGTTTCGGCTGCCGTGTCGCCCGGGTTCTGATCCGGGTGCCACTTGCGCGCCAGCTTACGGTAGGCCTTCGTAATGGATTTCTTATCAGCGCTCTTGTCTACTCCGAGGACCTTGTAGAAGTCCTTGGAAAACCACTCTTGTTCACTCACGCGCGTGTCACCTCTCTTTCAGTTGCGAGCGTGTTGATCTCATTCAGGGTTATTCACCAGTACTTTCGCGGCGCGCACGACGCGGTCTCCGCGGCGGTAGCCGCTGGTGAGGACCTGCCCGATGACGGGGTGGTCGACGTCGGCGCTGGTGGTGGCCATGAGGGCGTCGTGCAGCGCGGGGTCGAAGTCCTCGCCCGCGGCGCCGTAGCGCTCCAGCTCGAAGCGCGTCTTGAGCGTGTCCTCGAGCTTCGTGGCGATCGACGCGAAGGGCCCGTCCTGCAGGTCGCCATGCGCGCGTGCGGCGGCGATGTCGTCGAGGACGCTGATGAGTGATTCGATGACGTCGTCCTGGCCCGCGGTCTTGTGACCGGGGATGGCCTCCTTGGAGCGGCGCACGTAGTTGGCGTACTCCTGGCCCTGGTTGTACAGTTCCGCGTTGGCGCGGGCCAGCTGGTCTTCGACGGCTGCGATGCGTTCGAGGGCCTTGGCGAGGTCAGAGTCCTCGACTTGATCCTCGAAGGCGCTCATGTCGTCGGTCGTCGCTTCGGACGAGGCCTGGGCTGCGTCATCTGCGCCAGGCGCGGTTGCGTTATTCTCGGATTGACCTGCCGCCTGGCCGACCGGGGCCGACTCGGTGGAGTCGGCCCCGGCGACGTTGGCGTCTTCGTTGGGCGCCGAGAAACCGTTGGTTTCTTCGGTGCTCACTTGTCGTCCTCGTCAACGATTTCGGCGTCCACGACGTCGTCCTGCGCGGGCGCGGACTGGGCTGCGGCCTCGTCGGCCTGCTGCTTGGCGTAGATCTCCTGGCCGATCTTCATGCCGGACTCGGACAGGGTGGCCATCGTGGTCTTCACGGCCTCGATGTCGTCGCCCTTGAGGGCTTCCTTGACGGAGTCGACGTCCTTCTGGACGGCCGCGCGGGTCTCCTCGGAGATCTTGTCGGCCTCGTCCTTGAGCAGCTTCTCCGTCGAGTAGACGGCCTGCTCAGCCTGGTTGCGGGTGTCGGCTTCCTCGCGGCGCTTCTTGTCCTCGGCGGCGTGCTCTTCGGCCTCGCGCACCATGCGGTCGATGTCCTCCTTGGGCAGGGAGGAACCGCCGGTGATGGTCACCGACTGCTCCTTGCCGGTGCCGCGGTCCTTCGCGGAGACGTGGACGATGCCGTTCGCGTCGATGTCGAAGGTGACCTCGATCTGCGGCACGCCACGCGGGGCGGGAGCGATGCCGGACAGCTCGAAGGTGCCGAGCAGCTTGTTGTCGCGGGCGAACTCGCGCTCGCCCTGGTAGACCTGGATGAGCACGGAGGGCTGGCCGTCCTCGGCGGTGGAGAAGATCTCCGAGGCCTTGGTCGGGAT